>Ga0114982_1000395_pt1 | contig 23368 bp, 24 predicted proteins | sample Shrwel_input2_FT_FD_87183 | JGI IMG/M metagenome (GOLD analysis project Ga0114982, IMG submission 87183) | Subsurface microbial communities from deep shales in Ohio, USA - Utica-3 well 1 S input2 FT | ecosystem: Environmental > Aquatic > Deep subsurface > Shale gas/oil reservoir > Produced... | reverse complement strand
ATGTTGTAGAGGCAGTTATCTTAACTCTAGATAGAGAAGAAAGAAAAATGTCTTTAGGTATCAAACAAATGACACAAGATCCATGGACAGACATCACTGCTAAATACCCAGTAGGTTCTAAACATACAGGTACTGTTAGAAACTTCACTAACTTCGGAATTTTCGTAGAATTAGAAGAAGGAATTGACGGATTAGTATATATTTCTGACTTATCTTGGTCTAAGAAAATCAAACATCCATCTGAATTCATCAATGTTGGTGAAAAATTAGAGGTTGTAGTATTAGAATTAGACGTTGAAGCTCGTAAATTATCTTTAGGTCACAAACAAACTACAGCTAACCCATGGGACAAACATGAAGATGCTTTCGCTGTTGGAACTATCCACAACGGAGTAATTGCTGAGATTGTTGACAAAGGAGCTACTGTAGATTTCGGAGATGATGTGGTTGCGTTTATCCCAACACGTCACTTAGAAAAAGAAGACGGTAAAAAATTGAAAAAAGGCGATGCAGCTGATTTCAAAGTTATCGAGTTCAATAAAGAATTCAAAAGAGTAGTGGCATCACATACTGCTATTTTCCGTGAGGAAGAAGAAAAACATGTGAAAGCTGCTGTTGAAACCTCTTCATCTAACAACAACGCACCTGCGTCTACGTTAGGAGATAATAACGATATTCTTGCTGAATTAAAAGCTAAAATGGAAAAAGGAGAGAAAAAATAATTCAACCCTTTTTTAAATATGAAAGCCTCACAGAAATGTGAGGCTTTTTTTGTTAATTAAAAGGCTGATTACACAGTCATTTGAATATCTTTGCGCCACTAAATTTTTCCAAATGAAGAAATTCTACTTTTTATTACTGGCTTTAGGACTTTTTACTAGTGTTAATGCACAGATTGTTAATATTCCTGATGCGAATTTTAAAGCAAAATTATTAGCTGCAAGTCCAAGTAATACAATAGCTAAAGATTTAAGTGGTAATTATTTTAAAATTGATGCAAATAATGATGGAGAAATTCAATTGACTGAAGCTAGTAATGTAATAAGTTTACAGTTTGTCGATGAATCAGCAGGGGCACCTGATTATGTAAGTATTCAAAATATTATTGGAATAAGCGCTTTCGAAAATTTAAAATACTTATCAACAGAATATGTCTATTTTGTAGGAACAGTTGATTTAACTCAAAATCATAAACTCGAAGAAGTTATTATTGGTGGTTCTATTTGTGAAGGTTTTGATTTAATTAATTTATCAGGTTTGACTAATTTGACTAAACTGGTTTTAACTAGTATTAGGCATTTTGTTTATCCTTTTAGCAGTCCGAATGTAAATGTATCTTTAGCAGGATGTACAAATTTGGTTGATTTAAATATTTATAACAGTTTTGTAAATATAAATTATTGTGAAATCCCAAACCTTAAGTATTTGGATTCATCTTATTTAGAAGGGGGTGAGTCTGAAATTTTTGATTTTAGTTGTTTAACTAAACTTGAAACCTTAAATATATCTGAAAACACAATCAATATATTAATTTTAAAAAATGGTTCTTTATTGAATTCATTGTTTTATGACCCTCAATATAGTATTGGTTATCCCAAACCCAAATTTATATGCATCGATGAGAATCCTCAAGAATTGCAACAAATCTTAAATTCAGGATTAATAGGGCCTAATACTGTTGTTAATAGTTATTGTTCTTTCCAACCTGGAGGACAATATTATACCATAAAAGGGAAGAATAAGTTTGATGCTAATCTTAACGGTTGCGATCAATCAGATATAATTTATCCAAACTTGAAGTTAATTACTAATGAAACTAATCCCGAAACAATTATTTCTAATTCATCAGGAGAATATAAAACATGGGTTCAAGCTGGAAATGTTGTTTTAACTCCAGTAATTGAAAATCCAAATTATTTTACCATTTCGCCATCAACAGTGAATGTAAATTTTCCAGCAGAAGCAAGTCCGTTTATTCAGGATTTCTGTATTACACCAAATGGAGTTCATTCAGATTTAGAATTAAAAATTTTACCTTTAACGCCTGCTAGACCAGGATTCGATGCTAAATACAAAATCGTATATAAAAATAAAGGTAATCAGGTTGAAAACGGAAGTATAAATTTTAATTTTGACGACTCTAAAATGGATTTCGTTTTGGCTAATAATAATCCAACACAATCAGCTGGAGTATTAACTTGGAATTACACCAACTTACAACCCTTTGAAACCAGAACAATTGATGTGATTTTGAATATTAATACCCCAATGGAAACTGATTCTGTAAACGGTGGAGATATATTGATTTATACAGCTAACATCTCATCAGCGAATACAGATGAATTACCAAATGATAATACGTTTGAGTTAAAGCAAACAGTAGTAAATTCATTTGATCCAAATGATATTTCGTGTTTGGAAGGCGCTTCAGTATCAACAGCAAAAATTGGAGACTATGTACATTATATGATTCGTTTTGAAAATACGGGTTCGGCCAATGCAACTAACATCGTTGTTAAAGATGTGGTGGATGCTGCTAAGTTTGATATCAACACCATAATTCCTATTAATGGTAGTCACGATTACTACACCAGAATCAATGGTAACAAGGTTGAGTTCATTTTTGAAAATATCAATCTTCCGTTTGATAATTCTACTAACGATGGTTATTTAGCTTTCAAAATCAAAACGAAATCAACTTTGGTGGCAGGTGATACTTTTTCTAAAAATGCCAATATTTATTTCGATTATAATTTCCCAATTGTAACCAATACGGCTAATACAACAATTGCGGCCTTATCGACTCAGGATTTTGAATTTAAAAACTATTTTAAATTGTATCCTAATCCGGTGAGTAATACTTTGACGATAGAAACTAAGAATACCATTCAAATTAGTTCTATAAATATTTATAATGCTTTAGGACAATTGGTTTTAGTCATTCCAAATGCGAAAGAAACCAAAGCAGTGGATGTGTCCAGCTTATCGTCAGGTAATTATTTTATAAAAATCAATTCGGATAAAGGAACAAGTAATACAAAGTTTATCAAACAATAATTTTAGTCCCGATTTAATCGGGACTTTTTTTATCCAAAAAAAACATTAATTTTACACTCCAAACACAACTAACTACAATGAGTCAAAAAACTTTGCTCACAGCTACAGAAGTCAATATTATACTTCATCGTTTGGCTTGTCAATTAATAGAAAATCACCTTGATTTTAAAAACACTGTTCTTATTGGGATTCAGCCAAGAGGAGCGCAATTAGCTACTCGATTAAAACAAATTTTAGTAGAAGAATATAATGTTGCTAATATTTCCTTAGGTTTTTTAGACATTACTTTCTTTCGCGATGATTTTCGTCGAGGCGAAACCTTGGAAGCCAACAAAACGCAAATCGATTTCTTGGTCGAAAATAAAAAAGTCATTTTTATTGACGATGTACTGTATACCGGAAGAAGTATCAACGCAGCACTTTCTGCCATACAATCCTTTGGAAGACCAAGCGAAGTGGAGCTTTTAGTGCTTATCGACCGTCGTTTTAGCCGTCATTTGCCCATTCAACCCGATTATAGAGGAAGACAAGTAGATGCTATTAATAACGAGAAAGTGGTAGTGAAGTGGAAGGAAACTTCAGGAGAAGACTCAGTAGAATTAATTACAAAATAAGATGAAGGAATTAAGTGTAAATCATTTATTAGGAATCAAATACATTACGGAAGAAGATATTCAACTTATTTTTGAAACTGCCGACCATTTTAAAGAAGTAATTAACCGTCCTATCAAAAAAGTTCCTTCACTACGAGATGTAACCATAGCCAATATTTTTTTTGAAAATAGTACCAGAACCAAACTTTCGTTCGAATTAGCACAAAAAAGGCTTTCAGCAGATGTAGTGAATTTTGCCGCCTCAAGTTCCTCAGTAACCAAAGGTGAAACGTTAATTGATACGGTAAACAACATTCTCTCGATGAAAGTCGACATGGTGGTTATGCGTCACTCGTCGCCTGGAGCAGCGGTTTTCTTATCTAAAAATGTTAAAGCTAGTATAGTGAATGCGGGAGATGGGGCACACGAACACCCTACACAGGCATTGCTTGATGCCTATACCATCCGTGAAAAGTTAGGAGATGTAGCCGGAAAAAAAGTGGTGATTGTTGGAGATATTTTACACTCGCGTGTGGCATTGTCTAATATTTATGCCCTTCAAAAATTAGGAGCGGAAGTAAAAGTATGCGGTCCCAAAACCTTAATCCCGAAATACATCAATGAGTTAGGAGTACAAGTGGAACAAAACTTAAGGAAAGCATTAGAATGGTGCGATGTGGCCAATATGCTTCGCGTGCAAAATGAGCGCTTAGATATGAGTTATTTTCCTTCTACAAGAGAATATGCCATGCAATATGGAGTAGACAAGCAGTTGTTGGATTCCTTACATAAAGAAGTCGTAATCATGCATCCGGGCCCCATTAATAGAGGCGTTGAAATTACGAGCGATGTTGCCGATTCAAAGCAATCGGTTATTTTGGAGCAAGTAGAAAATGGTGTGGCGGTGAGAATGGCGGCTATTTATTTGCTGGCTTCTAAAATTAAATAGCAAATATCATTTTATTTTCTGTGGCTTTGATTAACTTAGTGCTTAATTAAGAATATAATATTTTTCGAATGAAAGTCGACCAAAAAGGACATACTACCATTATAAAAGATACCGAAGGTAACACACAGGCTTTTTTAAAAAAGATAACTGATCAATACAATAGTTTTAAAGAAACCAATCTTGTTTTAGATATTACCCATGATAAATCGGTTGATATGGATGCGGTCAAGCTCTTTAAAGATTTATCTAAAACCCATAAAAAGGCAAAAAAATCATTTGTAATTGTAGCAGATGGGATTGATTTTAACGAAGTGCCTTCTTCTATTTTAGTGGTTCCAACTTTGCTGGAAGCACACGATATGATCGAGATGGAAGAAATTGAACGTGATCTAGGATTTTAATGTTTATTTCGTTGTAATAAAAAACCACGCTATAAGCGTGGTTTTTTATTTATTCATCTTCGTCGTCCTCAGATTCTGAATCGGCAATGTCATCATCTTCATCTTCATCATCATCTTCTGAATCATCGGAGTCACCTTTATCTAATTTTTCTTCATCAGCTGCTGTCTCATCATCAATTTCCAGCTCTTTTAAAGCATCTAATGAATCTTCTGCTCCGTTTTCTAACTCATCGTCTTCGTCATAATTTTCTATACGATCAGCTAATTTAGTACTTACTTTTACCAAGTAAATAGTGTCTTCAGTTTTTACTTCTACGGCTTCGACTGTTTCGTTTTTGGCATTTTTAAAACGAACGATATCTGAATCGTCATATCCGTCAGGAAATTTTTCTACTAATAAGTTTAAAATTTCTCCGGTTAATTTAGAATAGTCTACGATAACTCTTTTCATAAATATGGGGGTATTCTTTTTTTATTGACCTAAAACGTAAGCAAAAATAAGTGGAGCCACAATAGTAGCATCCGATTCTACAATAAACTTAGGAGTAGTAATATCTAATTTACCCCAAGTGATTTTTTCATTTGGAACAGCTCCTGAATAAGAACCGTAACTAGTCGTTGAATCTGAAATTTGACAGAAATAACTCCAAAACGGAATATCATGCATTTCCATATCCTGATACAACATGGGTACGACACAAATTGGGAAATCTCCGGCAATACCACCACCAATTTGGAAGAATCCAACACCTTTTCCAGTACAATTTTTAGGATACCAATCGGCTAACCACATCATGTATTCAATTCCGCTTTTCATAGTAGTGGCTTTGAATTCTCCTTTGATACAGTAAGAAGAGAATATATTCCCCATTGTACTGTCTTCCCATCCTGGCACTACAATAGGTAGGTTTTTTTCTGCTGCAGCAACCATCCAAGAATCTTTTGGGTCGATTTCGTAATACTGTTCTAAAACGCCAGAATTGATCATTTGATACATGAACTCATGTGGGAAATATCTTTCTCCTTTAGAATCAGCATTATTCCAAATGTCGAACAAATGTTGTTGTAAACGACGGAACGCTTCTTCTTCAGGAATACAAGTATCAGTAACACGGTTGTAATGGTTTTCTAACAAATCCCATTCTTCTTGTGGTGATAAATCTCTGTAATTAGGGACTCTTTTGTAAGAATTATGAGCAACCAAGTTCATGATGTCTTCTTCCAAGTTAGCTCCTGTACAAGAAATGATGTGTACTTTGTCTTGACGAATCATTTCAGCTAATGATTTTCCTAGTTCGGCAGTACTCATAGCACCCGCTAAGGTAATCATCATTTTACCGTTGTCTAATAAGTGTTCTTCATATCCCTTTGCAGCATCTACAAGCGCGGCTGCATTGAAATGCAAGTAGTGTTTTTCAATAAACTGACTGATAGGCCCTTTACTCATTTTGTTTGTGTTTTTCGTTTGTTAACGAGGTTTTAATTTTAATTATTGTAGTTACTAAAAAGTATTAATTCAATTGTAAATTATTTCTTATAGTACCCAAGTATTTCTAAAACATCTTCGGCTTTTTGTTGTTCCGAGAATACTTCGGTAGCAAAAATTCCGTTTTTGTCTTTATCAATCAAGATATGTTTGGGTTGTGGGAGTATACAGTGGTGTAATCCTCCAAAACCACCAATAGTTTCTTGATAAGCTCCTGTATTAAAGAAACCAATATATAAAGGTTTTTCTTTGTTGTATTTAGGTAAATAAACCGCATTCATGTGTTGCTCTGAGTTGTAATAATCATCTCCGTCACAAGTCAATCCGCCCAATAATACACGTTCGTATGTGTCGTTCCATCGGTTAACGGCCATCATTACAAATCGTTTGTTAATGGCCCACGTATCCGGTAACGTGGTAATGAAAGACGAATCAATCATGTTCCAGTTTTCACGGTCATTTTGTTTCTTTTGGTATAAAACCTGATACAAAGCGCCGCCAGATTCTCCTACGGTAAACGAACCAAACTCGGTAAATATATGAGGAACCGATACTTCGGCTTCATCACAAGCAATTTTAATTTGATTCAAAATTTCATCCACCATATATTGATAGTCGTAATCAAAAGCTAAGGAGTTTTTGATAGGGAATCCACCTCCAATATTCAAACTGTCTAAAGATGGACATTCTTTTTTCAGCGCAATGTACACTTTCATACATTTTAAAAGCTCATTCCAGTAATAGGCTGTGTCACGAATACCGGCATTAATAAAGAAGTGAAGCATTTTTAGCTCTACTTTTTTATTGTCCTGAATTTGCTTGCGGTAAAAAGGAACGATGTCTTTGTAGCCAATTCCTAGACGAGAGGTATAAAATTCAAATTTAGGTTCTTCCTCCGCAGCAATACGAATTCCGATTTTAAATTTACCTTCAATTTGTTCTTGAAGTAAATCTAATTCTTCATAGTTGTCAATGACAGGGATGGTATTTTTGTGACCATTATTAATTAAACGGGCGATATTAATTACATATTGATCCCGTTTAAAACCATTACAAACAATAAAGGTGTTTTTGTTAATTTTACCATCTTCCATTAGTTTTTCAACAATATCAATGTCGAAAGCAGAAGAGGTTTCAATATGGATGTTATTTTTTAAAGCTTCATTTAAAATAAATTCAAAATGGGAACTTTTAGTGCAATAGCAATAATAGTACTTGGCTTCATAGTTATGCTTTTCCATTGCATTTCGAAACCACATTTTGGCTTTGTTGATGTTTTCAGAAATTTTAGGAAGGTAGGTAAACTTTAAAGGAGTACCATATTGTTCTACCAATTTCATTAAATCTATGCCATGAAACTGAAGATTATCTTTGTTTAATGTAAATTCTTCCTGTGGGAAATAAAAGGTTTGATTAATTAAATCGTAATATTTTGTATTCATTTAGTTATCAGTAAAGTGTAATTAAAATTAATAAAAAAACTAATACAAATTATTCAAACCCGAATATTTGCGAATATGATTTCTAATTCATTAAAAAGAAAAGAAATAGACGCAGTCATTTGATTTTCAGAAATTAAAAAAGAACCTTTCTTTTTTTCAATACAAAACAAACCGAACGAAGGGTTCGATAAAGGTTGGTCTTGTAAGGAGTAAAGCGGTACTTTCATAAGGCAGCAAATTTAAAAAATTTAATAGATGCTAAAAAAAAATTCAATAAAAAAACACAAATTAATTATAGTCTTTAAAAGCCTTTATAATGGTTTCGTTATCAGTTGTTTGGTTGATGCTGCAGTTGCCAATTCCATTCAAAAGTGCAAACTGAACTTGTCCGTATTCGTTTTTTTTGTCGTGAATTAGCAATTTCAATATCGAATTAATGTCGTTTTCGGTGAAATAAATTTTATCAAAAATGGCATGTATAGCCAATTTAATTTCCGAGTATTCTCTTGCGGAAAGCAATCCTTTTTCAACCGAAAGAAAACTTTCTAAAATCATTCCACAAGCAATGGCTTCGCCGTGTAATAATTTTTCTTTACTAGGATTTTCAAGAAAATAGGTTTCTATGGCATGACCTAAAGTGTGGCCGAAATTCAACGCTTTTCGGATGCCGTTTTCGGTTGGGTCTTGGGTCACAATGGTATTTTTAATGGCTACCGATTCCTGTATAATGGTTTCGAAAGTTGAAAAATCGAATTGTGCGAAGTCTTTCAGCTGGTTCCAATGATTTTTATCGGCAATTAATCCGTGTTTTAGCATTTCGGCCAATCCTGATTTCAATTCTCTTTGAGAAAGGGTTTCCAGATATGCTACATCAATTACAATCATTTCAGGATTTGTAATGGTTCCGATTTGGTTTTTTAAACCACCCAAATCGACTCCGTTTTTTCCTCCAACAGAAGCATCGACCATAGACAACAAAGTAGTAGGAATGTTGATAAACGGTACGCCACGCTTGAAAGTAGAGGCAATAAATCCCCCCATATCGGTCACGACCCCACCCCCAAGGTTAAGAACAATGCTCTTGCGGTCGGCTCCTAATTCTATAAGGGCTTCCCATACACCCACGCAAGTTTCTATGGTTTTGTTTTCTTCACCAGCTTCTAATTCTATAATTTCGATTTCTGTTTCAGTAGCCAATAAAGGCAGAAGTTTGGATAAACAAAATTCATTAGTGTTTTCGTCTACAATAATGAAAATCTTCGAATAATTTGTGGCGCTTAAAAAGGTGTTTAATGCTTCGTAATTGCCTTTGTTGAAATGAATTATAGAATTTGTAACCATTTTTGGTTGAATTGTTTAGAATGTGATGCAAAATAAAGTAAAAATACTATAATAAAATAGGGCTGTGTTTTATATTTGCATAACAATTACTACATCATGGATAAAATTTTCAATAATACCCAAAATGCTTTCACACTTAAAAGCGATACCGAACTAGAAAGAGCGTATTTTCTGTTCAAATTAATAGATTCTCAACCTTTAGTAAAAATAGGTACAGCTGTTACCAATTTTGCCTTAAAAGCGCATTTGCCGGTAGAAGGCTTAATTCGTGCTACGGTTTTTGACCATTTTTGCGGAGGTGTTTCGGAAGACGATTGTATTCCGGTGGTCGATAAAATGTTCACCAAAGGTGTTTCTTCGGTTTTAGATTATTCGGTAGAAGGAAAAGAAGACGAATCGGCATTTGACGATGCGATGAATAAAACCTTAAAAATTATTCTTTTTGCCAAAGAGAAGAAAGCCATTCCTTTCGCGGTTTTTAAACCTACCGGGTTTGGTCGCTTTGAATTGTATGAAAAATTAGGCGAAGGGCAAACCTTAAACGAAAGCGAACAAGCCGAATGGAATAGAGTAGTAGAACGTTTTGATCGCGTTTGTAAATCGGCTCACGATAATGATATTGCCTTATTAATTGATGGTGAGGAAAGTTGGATGCAAGATGCGGCTGATGATTTAGTAGCCGAAATGATGCGCAAATACAACAAAAACAAAGCGATTGTTTACAATACATTGCAAATGTACCGTTGGGATCGTTTGGATTATTTGAAGAAATTGCACGCTCAAGCTGAAATAGAAGGTTTTTACATCGGAATGAAATTGGTTCGTGGTGCTTACATGGAAAAAGAAAACAAACGCGCCGAAGAAAAAGGATATAAATCGCCCATTTGTGAATCGAAACAAGCGACCGATTATAATTTTGACGATGCTGTGACCTATATGTTAGAGCACATTGATAAAATGGCCATTTTTGCAGGAACTCACAATGAAGACAGCTCGTATAAATTAATGGAAATGATGGCGCACAAAGGAATTGCTAAAAATGATTTTAGAGTGTGGTTCGGTCAGTTGTACGGAATGAGCGATAACATTAGTTTTAATCTAGCGGTGAACGGTTATAATGTAGCCAAATATTTACCGTTTGGACCAGTTAAAGACGTGATGCCTTATTTAATTCGTCGTGCCGAAGAAAATACTTCGGTCGCAGGACAAACCAGTCGTGAATTAACACTTATCAAAACCGAAAGAACAAGAAGAAAGGGTAAAAACTAATGAATTTAACCATTTTGGGTTGTTACGCAGCCACACCAAGAACGTTTACCAATCCGACATCACAAGTGTTAGAAATCAATAATCGCTTGTTTTTGATTGATTGTGGAGAAGGAACTCAAGTACAGTTGCGTAAGAATAAGGTTAAGTTTTCGGCGATCAATCATATTTTTATTTCCCATTTGCACGGCGATCATTTTTATGGATTAATTGGATTGATTTCTACATTCAATTTGTTGAATAGAAACAATCCGCTTACGGTTTATGGTCCTGAAGGTATTAAAGAAATCATTAAATTACAGCTTAAGTTTTCTAATTCGTGGCCACAATATGAATTGAATTTTGCGGAATTATCATCTAAAGAATCCGAATTGATTTTTGAAGATGATAAAGTGACTGTAAAAACGATTCCGTTGAAACATAGGGTGTATACCAACGGATTTTTATTTCAGGAAAAACCTAAAGAACGCAAACTGAATATTGATAAAGTGCAGGAATACGAAATAGACAAGTGCTATTATCAAAACATTAAAAACGGTAAAGACATTACTCTAGAAGACGGACGTGTTATTCCGAATCCGGAATTATCGTATGATCCTTTGCCTCCTAAAAGTTATGCTTTTTGTTCGGATACGAGGTATAACGAAAACATACTTCCAATCATAAACGAAGTAGATGTGTTGTATCATGAAACTACTTTTTTAGATTCGGAAGAACATTTGGCTGAAAAAACTATGCATTCTACCGCAAAAGAAGCCGCCAGAATTGCCAAGCAAGCTAATGTAGGACAGTTGATTTTAGGACATTATTCAACGCGTTATGCTTCTATTGATTTATTTAAAGAAGAAGCACAAACTATTTTTGAAAATACCGTTTTAGCGGATGACGGTGCTTATTTCGAATTTTAATTTCAAGTAAATGAAAAAGAAAGTGGTCATAACTGGAGGAAATAGGGGTGTAGGATTCGCTTTGGTTTCCAAATTTTTAGCGGAAGGTTTTCAGGTAATTGCTACTTCAAGAAATGGGACAATTGAAAGAATACAACATCCTGATTTATATGTAATAGCGCTGGAAATTACTTCAACGGTTTCTATCAATAATGCGGTTTCGTTGATTAAAGAAAAATTTGAAACCATTGATTTTTTAATCAATAATGCCGGAGTGGGGTTAGATTTAGATCAATACCACCCCGAAATAGATGTTGTCAAGAGCACTTTTGAAACCAATGTTTTTGGTTTGTTAAACTTTACTGAGTCTTGTTTAGAAATTATCAATGACGGTGGAACCATATTTAATATTTCTTCGGTGATGGGGATGTTAAACAGAGATAAAATTGTACCTAACGCCACCGCTTACCGTATGTCGAAATCGGCAGTTAATATGTATACCAAAACACTTTCGGCAAGGTTGCAGGAACGAAATATTAACGTGATTTCAATACATCCGGGTTGGGTTAAAACGGATATGGGTGGAGAAGAAGCAGATATAACTCCTGAATTTTCGGCCAGTAGAATTTATGAATTGTATCAAAAAAGAGTACCAACGGGTACTTTTTGGGCGGCAGAAAATCAAGTAGAATTAAATTGGTAACTATGGAAGACTTAAGCAATTACAGAAGATCGTATGAAAAAAGTGAATTATTAGAAAATAATTTACCGGAAGATCCAATCAATCTTTTTAATCGTTGGTTTCATGAAGTCGAAGAATTTGGTGGTGTAGACGAAGTAAATGCGATGACTGTTTCTACTATTGGTTTAGATGGTTTTCCTAAATCAAGAGTGGTATTATTAAAGCAATTCACTTACGAAGGATTTATTTTTTATACCAATTACAATTCGGAAAAGGGAAAAGCGATAGAAGCAAATCCTAATCTTTGTTTGTCTTTTTTTTGGCATTCCATGGAGCGTCAGGTTATTATAAAAGGAAGAGCTAAAAAACTACCCGAAAATATTTCTGATAATTATTTTGCTTCTCGTCCAGATGGGAGCAAATTGGGGGCAATTGTTTCTAATCAAAGTCAAGTTATTCCGTCAAGAGAATTTCTTGATCTTAAGTTAAAAGAATTGGAAAAATCATTTGAAGGAAAGGAAATTCCACGTCCTGAATATTGGGGTGGATATTTGGTTGAACCCCAAGAAGTTGAATTTTGGCAGGGACGACCAAACCGTCTTCATGATCGAATTCGGTACCAATTGCAATCTGATTTTTCTTGGAAAATTGAAAGATTATCTTCTTGATTTGTAGGAAAAAACACTAAAAAATAATTATTTTAAACATTTCATCGATTTTATTTGTATTTTAATCGATAAATTAATTATGTTTGTCTCCTATTAATGATTGAAAAATCAAGATAGTTTAGTTTTTTAGTTTGTTTATTTGATTGAAGAAAGTGCCAAAGGTTCCCCAAACTATGGCACTTTTTCATTTTTTACTAATACCAGCGTTTTTTATTCTTTTTTGCTCCGTCCGATTTTCGGGACTTGGGTTTTCCGCTTCTGTTATTTTTTTTCGGTTCGGCAGCAGCATCAGGTGCTTTTTTTACATTTTGCCAAGGAAACAAATGATCTTCAATCGTTTTTACTTTGGCTCTGGTTAACTTGATGATATCGTTCCAATACGGTTCTTCGTCTTTTCCACAAAAAGAAATGGCCAAACCATTATTTCCAGCACGACCTGTACGACCAATTCGGTGTACATAGGTTTCCGGAATATTAGGCAAATCAAAGTTGATAACATATGGCAAAAGTTCAATATCAATGCCACGAGCTGCGACATCAGTTGCTACTAAAATATCAATCTTTTTATCCTTAAAGTCGGTTAAAACACGCTGACGAGCACTTTGCGATTTGTCTCCGTGAATAGCTTCGGCGTTGAATCCGTTTTTCTTCAACGATTTTACAATATTATCGGCACCATGTTTTGTTCGGGAAAAAACCAATACATTTTTTAAATTTTCTCCTTTTAAAACATGTAGTAATAGTTGTTTCTTTTCTGCTCTTTCAACAAAATACACTTGCTGACTTACCATTTCGGTAGTCGATGAAATTGGAGTAACTTGAACGGTTTCAGGATTGGTTAGGTATTGTTCGGTCAATTCTCTGATTGCCATTGGCATGGTGGCAGAGAATAATAAGGTCTGTCTTTCTTTGGGCACTAATTTGATGATTTTTTTAACATCATTAATGAATCCCATGTCAAACATTTGATCGGCTTCGTCTAAGATTAAATGCTGAATATGATCCAGATCGATAAAGCCTTGTTTGTGTAAATCCAATAATCTTCCTGGCGTAGCAATAAGAATGTCAATTCCTTTTTTTAAACCGTCTACTTGCGAATTTTGATTCACTCCACCAAAAATAGTCAATTGGGTAGTATTAATGTATTTCCCGTAAGTGCTAAAACTTTCGCCAATTTGAATGGCTAGCTCACGGGTTGGAGTAATGATTAAGGTTTTTATTTTTTTTCCTTTTTGTGATTTGGCCACAATAGGATGTAATAAACTTAGAATTGGAATGGCAAAAGCGGCTGTTTTTCCGGTTCCGGTTTGGGCACAACCTACCAAGTCCTTTCCTTCTAAAATGATAGGAATGGCTTTTTCCTGAATGGGAGTGGGATTGGTATAGCCTTCTTCAGTTACGGCTAATAAAACACTTTTGGATATATTGAGTTCTTGAAATTGCATATATAAATTTTATGCAAAGATAGGCTTAATACTTTTAAATTACAGATTTGAATTCCCTTTAATAAAATCGGTAACCAAATAACCAATTAGTTTTCCAATTAAATGATTGTTTTTCTCTTCACCCAAGGATGGCGCTCCTTCACAAATATGAATATAAGAAGCGTTTTTGTGTTTGGCTAACTGATACACGAATTGTCGAACTTCTTCAACCGAATAACCACTCAAAGTCATGGCACTAGAAGCAATATTTGGAATGGCGTCTAAATCGATTTCAATTCCATATGCTTCGTTTTTAATGTGTTCAAACGCTCTGTTGATTTCCGCTTGGTAATTTTTTTCCTGTCTTATTTTTACTTCGTCGTAGGTATTGTATTTTACTCTATCACTAAGATTTTTGATAATATCCAATACGTTTTTGGAAGTATAACTTTCGTGTAATCCGAAAACAAAATAATTTTTAAGGAAACCTTCTTCAAAAGCATAAGAGAACCCGTTACCACTGTGTCTGCCTTCTAATATTCTAAAATCAGAATGTGCATCAAAATTAATAGCGTTTACGGCTTTCCCTTTTCCGAGCGCGGTTCCTTTAATATTTCCGTAGGCATTATTGTGGCCACCTCCAATAATAATTGGTGTTTTTCCAGCTTTTACAATATTGTATATAATGTGAGAGACTTCTTTGTCTATTTGTTCTACAATTTTAAAAAGCTGTTTTCTTTCTTCCAGATTATTTTCGTCAAGGTTTTGGGCAGCTTCCATTTCTTGACTGGTGTCAACGTGTCCCAGAATGATTATTTGAGAACTTTTGCAAAAACGATTGTGTTGTATGTTGGCAATACTTTTAAGAGCACTTTCCCAAGCGGTATTGGCACCACTACGCCCCAAATTGGCTCTTACGCCAACATCTTCAGGAATTCCTATAATTACATATTTAGCGTCGCTATTTTTTAAAAATTCGAATATATCTTCGTCTTTTGGGACTATAATTATTTTTTCTCCAAATTTAACTTCCCCATTTCGGAAGCTGGTAATCTTTGATAAATCGGATTGTTTAAATCGAATTAGGTTTTCCATTGTTTTCAATAATAGGTGACCAAAAATACTATTTTTATATAAACTTGCGTTAAGGTTTGTAATGTTTAATAAAAAAATTAAATTAGCAGTATAAACTAATCAAATTCCAAAAAATTAAATAATGAATCAAACTATTTCAAACAAACCTAATAATTCAGGCTTAAAAGCAATTATTGTTGTTTTGTCCCTTCTACTTTTAGGAAGTTTAGGATACATGTACAAGCTTTCAACCGATTCACAAAATGCATTATCCCTTGTAAAAAGTGAAAAAGAATCGGTAATGAAAGATTTGGAGGCATCCAAACAATCTTTAGACGAAGCTATTGCTTCAAATACGACTTTGTCAGATGAATTAATTGCAGAACGCGATAAAATTCAACAATTAATGGCCGATTTGGAGAAAACCAAAGGGAACGATGCTGTTTCTATTGCTAAATATAAAGAAGAAACCAAAAGAGTTCAGGCAAAAATTGCCGTTTTAATGAAGCAAATAGAAGCACTTCAAAAAGAAAATGCCAGCTTGAATACGAAAATAGACAGTACGAATACTGTGTTGACTAAAACCAGAAGCATAAATGATACATTAATGTCTCAAAATGATAATTTGGTAAAAACAGTAGAAAGAGGTTCTAAATTGTCAGTATTGAATTTACAAACGCTTGCAGTAAAGCAAAAAAGTTCTGGTAAGCAAGTTGAGACAGACAAAGCAAGCAGAGCAGATGTTTTAAAGGTGAGTTTTATGATTGCAGAAAACCAAATTGCAAAGTCAGGGGATAAGGCTTATTATGTGCAAATAATAGACAGTAAAAACAATGTTCTAGGAGATAAAAAAACGGAAACTTTCGGTGAAAAACTATTGACCTATAGTTTTGTGGCAACGGTTAAATATGAAAATAAAACGGTGAAAATTGAAAAAGATCTTCCGGTAAGTGATATCAATGAAGGAACGTTTTTTGTGAATGTTTTTGATAAATCAGAGTTGGTTTCTAAAACTAGTTTTACCTTGAAATAAAAAAATAGTCCCCTTGAAATTTTTAATAGCCTCTTTTTTAGGGGCTTATTTTTTTGTAAGAATATAACCAAATTTAATGAGGGACGCTGTATTTAAACGTTTTTTACTGCTGAATATAGAATAAGTTTTGTTGGAAGTAATAAGTTGTTTAAATTTATACAAGGTTAAGAAGTTATTGATTCCTTTAAGTTAACACAAATTTTATTTATTAATGGGTTAATTCAAAAAGACCGAAGTTTTACAAACTTCGGTCTTTTTGGCTTTAATTTAATTCTTTATAAATGGCATACTGTATTACATAATACATTGGAAAGGTAAAAAAGAATCCTACACAAAAAACAATCAAACCGGCATACCCAATAGCTAGTGCGATTATTAACAATAAAATTATTTGAAAGACATTGTTTTGGGTTACGATTATGCTATTTTTAATAGCCTCTATTACACCTTGGTCTTTAAAAATAATGTTGGGTAACGATAAAAAGGTTAGTACACTTAATGCTACAGAAAGCGTCATTGATATAATACTACCAAAGCTCTTATCTGTAATTATTTTTTGTAACCCAATATTTAAAATAAAATTTAAAGAGACCATAACTAAGGCAAGTATTATTATTCTAAGATAATAAGAACTGTTTACATAGTAAAACAGTGAGCCAAAACTAATTTCTTTATCCTCATCAGCGTCTTTCATTATTTTAAGTAACCCAGCATTGAAAGGGGCGGTTAAAACAGCAAACAATACGATGCAACCAAAATAAATAAAGGTCCCGTTTATTGATAACGCAACAGGGTCAAATGTTTTTAACCTTTCTGCAGCTTGTTCAAATCCTATAAAATACTCTATTCCAATTATGGCTAATGTCATGATGAAAATACAGATAAACAAAAAAGCAAACCCACTGACTAGATATGTTTTTTTAAATAGTTCTATCGCGTTGTTTAGAGTAGTACCTATATCTATTTTCTTTTTTCCTTCTTCCATAATTTTGTTATATCCAGTTTAAAATTCGTTTAATCATATTGAGTTTTCCTTTATATGGGGCATACCGCAAAGGAATGTCTAACCAATTACCTTTTTTAACAATGGCTTTTTTATGCGAAAATGTATCAAATCCTAATTTACCATGATAAGCACCAATACCGCTGTGACCCACACCTCCGAAAGGCAATCGCTTGTTGCTGAAATGCACCAGAGTATCATTAATACAGCCTCCTCCAAAGGAATATTTGGTAAGAATTTCTTTTTGAAATAATTTATTATCTGAAAATAAATATAAAGAAAGTGGTTTCTCGTATCTTGAAATTATTTTATGTAATTCTGTTTTATTCTCATAAGTGATAATAGGAAGAATAGGACCGAAAATTTCTTCTTGCATAACCGCACTTTCTGCTATTGGCTCGTCTAGTAGTGTGGGAGCCACATATAATTCGTCTTCGTTGTGTTGACCACCATATAAAACGTACTGATTCTCCATTAAAGACACCTGACGTCTCCAATTTTTCAGATTTACGATTCGAGCAAAATCTTCTGATTGTTCTGGATTTTCGCCCAATGCATTTTCAATTTCTTTGATCAGTAACGGGATCAATTTCTTTTTCATTCGGTAGTGAACCAAGATATAATCGGGGGCTATACAGGTTTGCCCTGCATTGAATAATTTACCCCAAATAATTCGTTTAGCCGCCAAAGGCAAATTAGCCGTTTCGTCAATAATACACGGACTTTTTCCGCCCAATTCTAAGGTAACGGGTGTTAAATGTTCCGCCGCTGCTTGGGCAACAATTTTTCCAACAGGCACACTTCCCGTGAAGAAAATATAATCCCAGCGCTTTTTTAATAAATCTTGAGCAATCGAGGCATCGCCTGTTACGACCAATGCCTGTTTGACATCAAAGGATTCACGAACAATTTTAGAAACCACGGCCGAAGTATATGGTGTAAGCTCAGAGGGTTTTAAAGTGACACTATTTCCTGCTGCGATAGCAGCAATTAAAGGTGAAAAAGCTAATTGAAACGGATAATTCCATGGTGAAATAATTAATACTCGACCGTAAGCGTCTGAATAAATATAATCGGAGGAAGGAAAATTTAAAAACGATGGAAATACCTGCTTGGGTTTTGACCAAGAAGAAATGTTTTTAATAGTCTGTTTTAAATCATTAATAACATACGAAGTTTCAGAGATAACTCCTTCAAACCTTGGTTTTTTAAAATCTTTATACAAAGCTTCCAAAATTTCATCTTCGTGAATAATAATATTCTTTAAAAGCTTTTGAAGAGCTTCTTTTCTTTCGGATACTGAATACATTTTAGTAATTTTTTCTAAAGATAAAAATTAAATTGATTTCCAAATCACATCGTTTGGAACAGGGGCTATAATTTCGATACTTTCTTTAGTAACAGGATGAACAAATACCAATTTTCGTGCGTGAAGATGTATGCCTCCGTCGGGGTTACTTCGGTCGAAACCGTATTTTAAATCGCCTTTTATGGGACAGCCAATAGCAGATAATTGTGCTCTAATTTGATGATGACGTCCCGTGTGTAAATTGATTTCTAGCGCAAAATAATTATTTAAAGTGGCGATGATTTTATAATCTAAACTTGCTTTTTTACTTTCGGGAACTTCTTTATTGTGTGCTTTAGAGGTATTGTTTTTTTCATTTCTTTTTAGAAAATGAACCAAATTATCTTCAGTCTTTGGAGGTTGGTTTTTTACCACTGCCCAATACGTTTTTTGGGTTTCCCTGTTTTTAAATAAATCATTCAATCGGGTTAAGGCTTTAGAAGTACGCGCAAAAACTACGATTCCGGTTGTTGGACGGTCTAATCGATGTACCACACCAAGATAGACTTCACCTGGTTTATTGTATTTTTCTTTAATATATTCTTTGACAACTTCCGATAGAGGCTTGTCTCCGGTTTTATCACCTTGCACTATATCGCCTACTCGTTTATTGACCACAATAATGTGGTTGTCCTCGTGGAGTACTTGGAGATTATTTTTGTTAGAAACTATTTTTTCTGCCATTGTTTAATTATGGAGACTACAATTGGTTATAGTCCGCTAATAAATATTTTTTAGGGGATCAAGTTCAGTTTCATCATGATATCGGTTTGCTCATCATTTCCTAGCTTAAAGATATGTTTGTCAAATTCAACAAAACCATTTTTCTTGTAAAAACGTATTGCTCTTGGATTTTCTTCCCAAACACCCAGCCAAACATAGTCGGCATTTTTTTGTTTTGCTATTTCAATAGCTTTATTGTAAAGTAATTGTCCCACATTTTTTCCGTGGTATTCTTTAGAGACATAAATACGCTCAATTTCGAGTGCTTTGTTGTCTTTTAACTCTGTTTGTGATTCCCCAAAATTTAGTTTCAGATAACCGATTGCCTCATTATCATGTGTTGCAAAATAAAATTCGGATTGGGCATCGTTAAGTTCTGCCGTTAGTTTTTCATCAGAAAATCCTTCTTCCAAATAGGTTTTCATATTTTCTTCTGAGTTTCCCTCAGAAAATGTTTCTTGAAAAGTTTGTCTGCCAATTTTTTGCAATTGGTCAATATCATTCAAAGTTATTTTTTTTATTTCAATAATTGACATCCTTTACTTGTTTAAGGTTGTAAGTAATTATTAATATTGTTCACCTGCATTTGGAAAGTCTTTACTTTTTACATCAGCAACATAATTACCTATAGCTTTTGTCATTTGATCATATAAATCGAGATACCTTCTTAAAAATCTTGGGCTAAATTCGTTGTTCATACCTAACATATCGTGTATTACCAACACTTGTCCGTCAACTCCGCCACCAGCACCAATTCCAATTACTGGAATCGAGATACTTTCGGCTACTTTTTGAGCTAGTGTTGCAGGAATTTTTTCCAATACTAAGGCAAAACAACCTAAGCGTTCCAGCATTTTAGCATCTTCTAAAAGTTTTTCTGCTTCAGCATCTTCTTTGGCACGAACGGTATAGGTTCCGAATTTATAGATTGATTGTGGTGTTAATCCTAAGTGTCCCATGACCGGAATTCCGGCATTTAGAATTTTTTTGATAGAATCTTTAATTTCGCTTCCACCTTCTAATTTTACGGCATGACCGCCACTTTCTTTCATAATTCTGATGGAAGAACGAAGCGCTTCTTTTGAATCTGATTGGTACGAACCAAAAGGTAAATCGACCACGATTAAAGCTCTTTGGGCAGCACGAACTACTGACGAAGCGTGGTAAATCATTTGGTCTAAGGTAATAGGAAGCGTAGTTTCGTGACCCGCCATTACATTACTGGCAGAATCACCCACAAGAATTACATCAACTCCAGCCGAGTCAACAATTTTTGCCATAGTGTAATCGTATGCTGTAAGCATAGAAATTTTTTCACCTTTGGCCTTCATATCAATTAATGATTTGGTGGTAACTCTTTTGTAATCACTTTTTGCAGTTGACATAATTCAAAAATTTAAGAAATGTAAAATTACTAAAAAGAATGGTTTTGTAACAAAATACTTAGACTTTCGTCAAATGGTTTAAAATCAAAAAACTATGAATAAGATTGTTGTTTATCTGTTAATACTATTGCCGTTTTACAGCAATGCACAAACTCAGGAAGTTGAAAATACAGTAAAGACTTTTTTTGAAGGGTTTCATGCAAAAGATACCACTAAAATTAAATCGGTTTGTCATTCTACAATGATTTTACAATCGATTATAGAAGGAAAGAAATCAACCAAACTGGTTGAAGAAAAAACAACTGAATTCATTAAATCATTTGCTACTTTTCCAAAAGATTTAAAATTTGAAGAACGAATTTTGAGTTATAAAGTTCAAATTGATGGTGTTATGGCGCATGCTTGGACACCTTATGAATTTTATATAGATGGAAAATTAAGTCATAGTGGTGTAAATTCGTTTACTTTGTATCTTGAAAATAATCAGTGGAAGATTCTTTATATTATAGATACAAGAAGAAAATCTTAATCTTTAACCGCAATATCAATACTAAAAGCTATCGAAACCCCCATAGTATAACAAAGTAAATCACTCCATAAAAAGCCTTGACCTAATGCATAATGTCCTAAAGTAGTTTTTCGGATGCTATTGAGCCAATTGACGTCAATTAACTGTAATAACTCAATTATGAAACAAAAAACTAGAGGAATTAAAAATTGAATTGTTTTGTGATTACTTCGAATGAAAGTATGTATAAGGCAATACATCATTATAGCGTAGAGAATATCACCAACAAAAAACGGAATAGCACTTATTTTTCTTGACGTAATACCAAGGAAGATAATTAAAAAAGTTGCTAATAAATATTTGTGATTGAATTTTAAAGACACTCTTAACAATCGGCCACATTAACTGCCACAGCCAAACCTCCTTCCGAAGTTTCTTTGTATTTATTATTCATGTCTTTGGCAGTCTGCCACATCGTGTTAACTACTTTATCTAAAGGAACTTTTGCGTTTTTAGGGTCGGTTTCTATGGCTAATTCGGCAGCGTTTATGGCCTTGATGGCACCCATCGTATTTCTTTCGATACACGGAATTTGAACCAAACCACCAATGGGATCACAAGTTAACCCTAAATGATGCTCCATGGCAATTTCTGCAGCCATTAAAACCTGTTCGGGAGTTCCGCCCATCACTTCACAAAGTGCAGCAGCAGCCATAGCTGAAGAAACGCCAATCTCGGCCTGACAACCACCCATGGCGGCAGAAATGGTTGCTCCTTTTTTGAAAATAGAACCAATTTCACCGGCCACCATCAAGAATTGTTTGATTTCTTTTTCGCCTGCTTGGTGATTTTCAATCACCATATAATACATTAAAACGGCAGGAATTACACCGGCACTTCCGTTGGTTGGTGCGGTAACTACACGACCTAATGAAGCATTTACCTCGTTAACCGCTAAAGCAAAACAAGAAACCCATTTTAAGATTTGACGGAATTTTACTTCGGTTTTTCGAATGGTTTCCAGCCATTCCTGTGGATTGGAATAATTGGCTAAACCAATTAAATTTTGGTGCATGTCGAAAGCTCTTCGACGAACGTTTAATCCGCCGGGAAGAATCCCTTCGCTGTGACAACCAATGTACATACACTCGAGCATAGTATTCCAAACACGCATTAATTCGTGATCAATTACTTCTTCCGAACGCATGGCTGTTTCATTGTCATATACAATTTCAGAAATCTTTCTGTTTTGCTTTAGACAATATTCTAATAATTCCGAAGCCAGAGTAATAGGATAAGGGAAAGCACATTTAATTTCAGATTTAACAGATGTTGTTTCTTCCTTTACAACAAATCCTCCTCCAATGGAATAAAAAGTTGATTCGTAAGAATCATTTTCATAAAAAGCAGTAAAAATAAGTCCGTTGGCGTGAAAAGGCAGGAAGTTTTTATTAAAAATAATGTCTTTTTCAATGTCAAAAGCAATTGAAAACTGATTGGCTAAATTAAGACTATGAGTCGTTTTTATACTTTTAATAATGCCATCAATATCCTGAACGGGTATGTACTCAGGATCTTGTCCGCTCAATCCTAACATTACGGCCAAATCTGTCGCGTGACCAACACCGGTTAAGGATAAGGAGCCATATAAATCTACTTTTACTCGTGTAATTTTATCAAGAATATTTTGCTCTCGTAATTCATTTAAAAATCGTTCGGCAGCACGCCATGGCCCCAAAGTATGAGAACTTGAAGGTCCAACACCAATTTTTAACATATCAAATACCGAAATACATTCTTCCATAAACTACAACGATTTAGTTTTACAAAGATAACCGCTATTTACTAACAAAAAAGTGATATTATTTTAAAAAAAGAATGAATTATTAAAATTAGATTTACTTTTGCGGGTAGAAAATTCATTTTCAATGACAAACATTTTTAGACTTCAGGAGTATAAAGTCCTTTTTTACAGAATTTTTCTGGCTTATCTTTTTTATTCGTTGGCTAGATTATTTTTCTTTATCTATAATTATAAATTATTGAAAGTAGACTCAATAGGTCAATACTTGGATTTGAATTACCACGGATTGGCTTT
>Ga0114982_1000391_pt1 | contig 23451 bp, 20 predicted proteins | sample Shrwel_input2_FT_FD_87183 | JGI IMG/M metagenome (GOLD analysis project Ga0114982, IMG submission 87183) | Subsurface microbial communities from deep shales in Ohio, USA - Utica-3 well 1 S input2 FT | ecosystem: Environmental > Aquatic > Deep subsurface > Shale gas/oil reservoir > Produced... | reverse complement strand
TTGGTTATGGATTATAGTAAACAATAAAATAAATAAAGTTTTATAATTTTCAGAATATGAAATTAAATTTCTTCAATAGAAAACTTTCTAAAAGTCTAAGTATAGAAAAATTATTCAGTTTCATTATTCCAGAAATTGATAAATTAGGGTATGATACTAAAATCATAAACAATCCATATGATTTAAATATCTTGGGAGTTATAAAATCCATATTGTTTTTTAGAAGTAAAAAAACAACCATTAATCACATTACCGGAGATATTCATTGGCTCGCGATATTTCTTAACCCAAAATCTACTGTTTTAACCATTCATGATTTAGTGGGACTTACTCAATTAAGTGGTTTGAAAAGATGGATTTTTTATTGGTTTTGGGTATACCTACCAATCAAAAGATTGAAATACATTACTACCATTTCAGAGAAAACCAAAAAAGAAATTCTAGAATTATTACCTTGGGCAGAGCATAAAATTACCGTAATAGAAAACTGCCTTACTTTTCCCATAAAAAAAGTAGAAAAAATCCCCCATGAAACAACACAGATTTTAATCGTAGGAACCAGAGTCAATAAAAATATAGAAACTACCTTCTCTGCAATAAAAGATTTACCCGTAGAACTCACGATTGTAGGTGAACTAAGCAAAAAACAATTACAATATCTGAAGGAACATAACATTCGTTTTAAAAATAAAATCAATATTTCTGAAGAAGAACTTCAGCAAATTTATTTTGAATCCGATATTTTATGCTTTCCATCTCTCTACGAAGGATTTGGACTCCCTATTTTAGAAGCACAAGCCTCAGAAGTAGCCGTTATTACCTCTAATATTTCTCCTACCAAAGAAGTTGCAGGAAAAGGGGCCATTTTAGTAAATCCATTAGATAAAAATGAAATAAAAAAATCCATAGAATTATTAATGAATGATGCAGAATTCAAAAAAACTTTAATAAATTCGGGGTTAGAAAATATTAAGAATTATTCTCCACAAATGATAGCAAAAAAATATTCAGAACTCTATAAAAAAATGATGAAATGATACTCTTAGACGCCGTTTACATTAATATGGGTGGTGGTAAAGTATTATTAGATCATTTAATGACTGAATTAGAAAACACAAATGAAAAAGTTTTTTATCTTTTAGATGATAGAGTCCAAAACAACCATATACCAGTAAAACAAACAAACAAAGTACAATTCATAAAACCAGGAATTGTACAGAGAGCTTGTTTTTACAAAAATAATAAGAATTCTTTCTCCTCCATTCTGTGCTTTGGGAATTATCCTCCTTTGTACAAAACCAATGCAAAAGTGTTTACTTATTTTCACCAAAGCCTATTCTTAGAATTGCCAGAAGACCTAAGCCTTAAACAAAAATGGGTTTATGGCCTCAAAGCATTAATCCTTAAAATCAAAATTCAGAATACCGATTATTGGATGGTGCAATCCGATAAAATTAAAAATGCATTAGCTAAAAAATTTAAAATTTCAGAAAATAAAATTCTTGAAATGCCTTTTTATCCCAGACTTCCTGATACTAAACAAGTCGATAAAATTGAAAATACTTATACCTATATAGGTGATGCTTTTGTAAGTAAAAACCATAGAATCCTCATTGAAGCCTTCTCAGAATTTTATCAGAAATTCCATAAAGGAGAGTTGACCCTCACAATAAGCAATCGCGAAAAAGAAATTATAGATTTAATTGCTGATAAACAAATGAAAAATATTCCTATTAAAAATGTAGGAATGGTTGACAGAACTAAAATTTCCGAAATATTACAATCCTCAGAATATGTAGTATATCCATCACTAGCCGAAAGTTTTGGATTGAGCATTATTGAAGCCATTGAAAAAGATTGTAAAATTATTGGCGCAGATTTACCGTATATGCATGCAGCTTGTGAGCCTTCTTTACTTTTTAATCCTTGTGAAAAAAAATCCTTAGTTGATGCATTATCGCTATCTTTGCAAAAAGACATAAAAAAGTCTATAAGTAAAATTCCAAATAAAATTTTAGAAATTATTAACCTATTGACCAACCATGCAAATCAAAAATAAAATCCTTCTTATCACAGGCGGAACAGGTTCTTTCGGAACCGCAGTACTAAACCGTTTTCTACATACAGACCATTTCTCAGAAATCAGAATTTTTTCACGCGACGAAAAGAAACAAGATGACATGAGAAACCTCTATAAAAATGATAAAATAAAATACTACATCGGCGATGTAAGAGACTTTTCCTCTGTAGAACCCGCAACAAGAGGAGTAGATTACATCTTTCATGCAGCAGCCTTGAAACAGGTGCCTTCTTGTGAGTTTTTCCCAATGCAAGCCGTAAAAACCAATGTAGAAGGTACGCAAAACGTCATCAGAGCAGCAGCTCAAAATGGAGTGCAAAAAGTAATTTGTCTTTCTACTGACAAAGCAGCTTATCCCATCAATGCCATGGGAATTTCTAAAGCCATGATGGAAAAAGTGGCGGTAGCAGAATCTAGAAATCTTAAAGATACTGTGGTGTGTCTTACAAGATACGGAAACGTAATGGCTTCTAGAGGTTCTGTTATTCCATTGTTTTTAAACCAAATCCAAAAAGGTGAACCCATCACCATCACAGACCCAAACATGTCGCGTTTCTTTATGTCTCTGGAAGATGCGGTAGACTTAGTGTTATTTGCTTTCGAAAACGGAAATCCTGGAGATTTATTCGTAAACAAAGCACCAGCTGGAAGCATTGGAGACTTGGCAAAAGCATTAATAGAACTTACAGGAAAAGAAGTGCCTGTGAAAATCATCGGGACGAGACACGGCGAAAAACTCTACGAAACGCTCTGCACCAGAGAAGAAATGCAAAAAGCAGAAGACATGGGAGATTTCTACAGAATTCCTGCAGACAATAGAGACTTAAACTACGCCAAATATTTCTCCGAAGGAGAAGAAGATATGTCTAAAATTGAAGATTATCATTCTCACAACACAGAACAACAAGGGGTAGAAGGATTGAAAAAACTCATCTCTAAATTACCGCTAATCAGAAAAGAAGTTTTTGGAGAAGACGTTTTACAATATCCAATGTAATCTTTTAATCTAAAAATTTTAAAACATTCGCAAGAAATAAATAAAGCATTCAACATTTTTAACGAAGTTAAAAATCATTGCGCCCTAAAAACATTAGAATTATAAAAAAGAACATTGCGCCATTGCGTTGAAAATAATCCGCTAGAAATAAAATAGATTTTTAGTAAATTTTTTTAAAAAAAACAAAGTCACGTGAATCCATCTATTATAAACGGAAATCATTTCCAAGACCACAGAGGAACACTGCGTTACAATAATGATTTTGATGCATCCTCTATTAAGAGAATTTACATCATAGAAAACAAAGACCTCTCTATCGAAAGAGCTTGGCAAGGGCACAGAATAGAACAAAGATGGTTTTCCGCTATTAAAGGAAGTTTTTTAATCAAATTAATTCAAATAGATAACTGGGAAAATCCTAATCCAGAATCTACGATCTTGGAGTTTGAAATCAATGACCAAAATTTAGAAATTTTACACATTCCCAGTGGATATATAAGCTCGATAAAAGCCACTACAGATGACGCTAGATTACTCGTAATGGCAGACTATTTGTTAGGAGAAATAAAGGACGAATATAGATTCCCTTTAGATTATTTTAAATAAAATGAAAAAAAATATATTTTTTTTATTACTAATATGTTCTCAATTTCTTTTTTCTCAAAAGAAAATTTTATTGTTTTCTCCTGAATCGTATCAATACAAAGTACAATCAGAATTTGTAAAAAAGAACAAACTCAATACCATTACCGTTTTTTATCAACATGAATTTGTAAAAGGCAATCACCTAGACGAAAAACTACTGATAAACAGTATCGAAAAAAAAATCCCCAATAAAAAGGCAACCGGTTATGCCAGCCTAGATTGGGAAGGTGAAGCACTAAGAGCCGTCACAGACCATACAGAAGCTTCTGATTTCTATATGAAGCAAATGATAAAGGCGATAAAAGTGGCAAAAAAAATGAGACCTCATGTAAAATGGGCATACTTTGATTTGCCAGTCATGAGTTTTGTAACGAAAAATGGCGACGAAAGCAACGAAAATCTCATGCCACTCTACAAAGAGTTAGACTATCTTTCTCCATCGTTTTACTTGTATTTTAACAATACCTTTATCATCAATCAGTTTTATGCTTCCAATGCCAAGTCAATTCTTAAAATTGCAAAAAAGTTAAATAAACCCGTTTTACCTTATATTTGGAATAGATTTCATCCCAATAATGGAGACCATGCCTTTCAATTAATTCCTGATGAGACTTTTGATACTTATCTCAAAAGCTTTTTAGAAGTCAATGAAGCAGGAAAAAAAATAGATGGGGTAATCTGGTGGCATTCAGAATATTATACTTATCTGAATAAAAAAGAAAATAAAAAACAAGTAGAAGCTTACAAAGAGGTAAAAGATATAGAAACTTACCTCAATCAGGTATTCAACAGATATTATAAAAGAATTAAATCATTGCTCAAATAAACACCATAATGCTGAAAATAGGAATTACAGGACAAGAAGGTTTCGTAGGTTCACATCTTTACAATACATTAGGTTTACAACCAGAAAAATATGAGAGGGTTCCCTATGATAAATCTTTTTTTCAAAATCCAGAAAAATTAGAAAATTTCGTGGCACAATGTGATGTAATTGTACATCTTGCTGCTATGAACCGCCATCCTGAACCAGAAGTGATTTATGAAACCAACGTAAATTTGGTAAAACAACTCATTGCTGCCTTAGAAAAAACCAATTCCAAGGCGCATGTGTTATTCTCATCTTCTTCACAGGAAGAAAAAGATAACCTCTACGGAAAATCCAAAAAAGAAGGACGTGAATTATTAAGCAATTGGGCAAAAAACCACGGCGGAAAATTCACGGGTTTAGTGATTCCAAATGTTTTCGGACCATTTGGAGCTCCTAATTATAATTCTTTCATCGCTACATTTTGTCACAAATTAACCCATGGAGAAACACCGGAAATTCAACAAGACGGTGAGGTGAATTTAATCTATGTAGGCGAATTGGTACAAGAAATCATCAATAAAATAGAAGCGGGCGTTTCAGAAGAAATCTACCACGTTCCTTATACTTCTACCCATAAAGTAACAGAAGTCTTAGCCAAATTAGAAAATTATAAAACCTTATATCTAGAAAACGGCGAAATCCCAGAACTGAAAACGCCTTTTGATTATCAATTATTCAATACGTACAGAGCGTACATTGATCTAGAAAATCATTTCCCGGTGAAGTTTACTCAGCATACGGACCATAGAGGAGCGTTTGTAGAATTAATAAGATTAGGAATTGGCGGACAGTGCTCTTTTTCTACCACTGTTCCAGGAATTACCAGAGGAAATCATTTCCATACCAGAAAAATCGAAAGATTTGCGGTGATTAAAGGAAAAGCTTTAATACAATTGAGAAAAATAGATTCAGACCAAGTGCATGATTTTTATTTAGATGGTTCAGAACCAGCTTATGTAGACATGCCGATTTGGTACACTCACAATATCAAAAACATAGGAGAAGAAGAATTGTATACCATGTTTTGGATCAACGAACCGTATAACCCAGAAAATCCGGATACTTATTTCGTAGAAGTATAAAATGAGTAATTGGTCATTAGTCATTAGTTAAATTATGAGAACTCACAAAGATTTGGATGCTTGGAAATTAAGTGTAGAATTAGTAGTTTTAATTTATCAATTAACAAGCACTTTTCCTAAGGAAGAAGTTTTTGGTTTAACCAATCAGATAAGGAGAGCGGCAGTTTCTATACCAAGTAATATAGCAGAAGGAGCAGCAAGGAATTCTAATAAAGAATTGATACAATTTTTGCATATTTCTTTAGGAAGTCAGCAAGAACTAGATACTCAGTTTTTGATTGCCAAAAAATTGGAATACCTTACAGAAGGCCAGTATAATGAAATTAATATAAAAATTGAAACAGTAGGAAAACTATTAAACGGACTAATAAAATATTTAAAAACAAAATGACAAATAATATAAAACCAGTAACGAATCACGAATCACAAATTACCAGATTAAAAGTAATGACCGTTGTAGGAACCAGACCAGAAATCATTAGATTATCTATGGTTCTTAAAGCATTAGACCAATCAGACGCAATAGAACACACCATAGTCCACACCGGACAAAACTATGATTACGAGCTCAATCAGATTTTCTTTGAAGATTTAGGACTTCGTAAGCCAGATTATTTCTTAGAAGCTGCAGGTAAAACCGCAACAGAAACCGTAGGAAATATTTTGATTAAAATTGATCCACTTCTGGAACAAATTCAGCCAGATGCTTTCTTGGTATTAGGAGATACCAATTCTTGTTTGTGTGCCATTCCTGCGAAGAAACGTCAGATTCCTATATTCCACATGGAAGCAGGTAACCGTTGTTTTGACCAAAGGGTACCAGAAGAAACCAATCGTAAAATTGTAGACCACACCGCAGATATTAATTTGACTTATTCTGATATTGCAAGAGAATACTTGTTAAGAGAAGGCCTTCCAGCAGATAGAATCATCAAAACAGGTTCGCCAATGTTTGAAGTGCTGAATCATTACCTTCCAGAAATTGAAAAATCTGATGTGTTGTCAAGATTAAATTTAGAAGAAGGAAAATATTTCGTGGTGTCTTCTCACCGTGAAGAAAACATCAATTCTGAAAAGAATTTCCACGGATTAATCGAGAGTTTAAATGCTATTGCCGAAAAATTTGGCTATCCCATCATCGTTTCTACACACCCGAGAACCAGAAACATGATAGACAAAAAACAAATTTCGGTAAGACCAGAAATTCAGTTTTTAAAACCGCTAGGATTCCATGATTATAATGCATTACAAAAGAGAAGTTATGCCGTGTTATCAGATTCAGGAACAATTTCTGAGGAATCTTCCATTCTAAATTTCAGAGCGTTAAACATCAGAGAAGCGCATGAAAGACCAGAAGCGATGGAAGAAGCCAGCGTAATGATGGTTGGACTTTCACCAGAGAGAATCATGCAAGGTTTAGAACAGTTAAAGACACAAAAATTAGGAATGCACAGAAATTTCCGCCAAGTAGCAGACTATTCGATGCCGAATGTTTCTGAAAAAATGGTGAGAATCATCTTGAGCTATACCGATTATGTAAATAGAGTAGTGTGGAGTAAAAAATAAAGATGAAGATTTTATTAGTTACCCAATATTTTTATCCCGAAACCTTCAAAAGTACAGACCTCGCTTTTGAATTGCAAAAACGTGGCCACGAAGTAACGGTACTCACAGGAATTCCCAATTATCCAGAAGGGAAAATCTATGAAAGCTATGGTTTTTTTAAAAACCGTAAACAAAATATTAATGGGGTGAAAATCATTCGTTCACTGCTTTTGCCGAGAGGAAATGGCGGTGGAATCCGTTTGTTCTTAAATTATTACAGTTTTGCGTTTTTCGCTTCTATAAAAGCATTTTTCTTAGGGATAAGCAATAAGTATGATGCGGTAATTGTACATGAGCCATCACCAATTACACAGTTTTATCCAGCTCTTTTGCTTAAAAAATTATGGAAAACACCTGTTTATTTTTGGGTAATGGATTTATGGCCAGAAAGCCTTTCCATTGCGGGAGGTGTTACAAACAAAATGGTATTAGGATACTATGAAGCTGTGGTGAAAAATTTCTACAAAAATTCAGAAAAAATACTCATCACCTCTAAAGGTTTTAGAAAGTCCATCAATGAAAAAGGAGATTTTGACAGTAAAATAGTTTATTTCCCGAATTGGGCAGAAGATTCCATTTCCGAAGGAGATAAAAATTATCCTATTCCCACACTTCCAGAAGGTTTCAAAGTCATGTTTGCAGGAAACATTGGCGAAGCACAAGATTTAGACAATATAATGAAGGCGGCTTTAGAACTGAAACAGCATAAAAATATTAAATTTGTGTTAGTGGGTGACGGAAGAAAAATGCCTTTTGTAAAAGAATTTATAGAAGAAAATCAATTGCAGGAAACCGTTCACCTTGCAGGAAGATTTCCTGTAGAAGCGATGGCAAGTTTCTTCAATAAAGCGGAAGTCATGCTCGTAACACTGAAAGACGACCCCATTTTTAACCTTACCGTTCCAGCAAAAGTGCAGGCTTACATGAGTGCTTCAAAACCTATTGTGGCGATGCTGAATGGAGAAGGTGCTGAGAATATCAAAGAGTCAGAAAGCGGATTTGCAGTAAATGCTGGTGATTACAAAGCTTTAGCAGAAACCATTCTTAAAGCATCTGAGTTGCCAAAAGAAGAATTGGAAAAACTCGGACAAAACGCGCGAAAATTCTACGAAGAAAACTTCAGAATGAGCGAATGCATCACCAACTTGGAAAATATTTTAAACGCTAAAAACCAATAAATTCCTAGCAAAATAAGTTAGAAATTGAACAGAGAATATTGGTGAAAAAGAATTAACACAAATATGAATATAATAATAACAGGAGCAACAGGATTTGTAGGAAAAAATCTTTCAAAATTTTTGAAAGAAAAAGGACATAATATTTCGCCATTATCTTTAAGGAAAGTTTGGAAACTAGACCAAAATGCAGAAGCCATTATTCACTTGGCTGGAAAAGCACACGATACCAAAAACACTTCTGCTGAAAAAGAATATTTTGAAATCAATACAGAACTCACCAAAAAATTATTTAAAGAATTTCTAAATACTACAGCACAAGATTTTATCTATTTCAGTAGTGTAAAGGCCACTGCAGATACGGTGGAAGGTTTCTTAGACGAAAACCATACTTCTAATCCACAAACACCTTACGGAAAATCCAAATTGGAAGCCGAAGAATTTTTATTAAGCCAAAAATTACCAGAAAATAAAAGACTCTTCATCATTCGTCCTTGTATGATTCACGGACCAGGAAATAAAGGAAACTTAAATCTTTTGTATAAATTTGTACAAAAAGGTATTCCTTATCCATTAGCAGCTTTTGAAAATAAACGTTCATTTTTAAGCATTGATAATCTTAATTTCTTAATTTTAGAAATGCTTTCTAATAAGAACGTAGGTTCAGGGATTTATAATTTTGCAGATGATGAGGTACTTTCTACCAATGAATTGGTAAAACTCATTGCCAATACTTCTGGGAAAAAAGAAAAATTATGGAAAATTCCTTCAAAACTCATTTCGGCAACTGCCAAAATGGGAGATGTGATGAAATTACCTTTAAACTCAGAAAGATTAAAAAAGTTGACCGAAAATTATTGGGTAAGCAATCAGAAAATAAAAAATGCTTTAGGAATAGCCAAATTGCCTGTTTCTGCAAGTGAAGGGTTAGAAAAAACGATTAAAAGTTTTAAATAATTTATGGAGTTCATCATAGTAACGTTTATATTGTTGGTCTTAGAACTGCTTTATTTTAGAATAGCAGATAAGTTTAATATTATAGATAAGCCCAATCACAGAAGTTCTCATACGCAGATTACACTTCGTGGAGGTGGAATTATTTTTCCGATTGCATTTGTACTGTATTTTGTGGTGAGTGTTGCGTACAGAAAAGATTACTTTTTACCGGAAGATTATTGGAGTTTTGGGTTAGGATTATTAGCCTTATCTACCATTAGTTTTTTAGATGACATTTTAGATTTATCGAGCAAATTGAGATTATTATTTCATTTTATAGCTGTTACGTTGCTGATTTATTTCTTAGGATTATTCACCTCTGCACCCATTTGGTTCATTCCTTTGGTGTATATTTTTGTAATCGGAGTACTGAATGCCTATAATTTTATGGATGGCATTAATGGAATTACGGGAGTTTACAGTTTGGTTATGTTGCTCACGTTTTATTACATTAATCAATATGGAGTAACATTCACTGATGCTCATTTTATTATCTACCCGATTTTGGCAAGTTTGGTGTTTTTATTTTTCAATTTTAGAAAAAGAGCCAAATGTTTCGCAGGAGATGTAGGAAGCATGAGCATTGCATTTTGGGTTTTAGCTTTATTAGGATTGTTGATGGTAAAAACCGAAGATTTCACATATTTATTATTCATCGCAGTGTATGGAATAGAAGTGATTTCAACCATTCTTCAAAGAATAAAACTAAAGGAAAATATTTTTGAAGCACACCGTCATCATTTATATCAGTTGTTGGTCAACCAAATGAAATGGTCACATCTTTTGGTGGCTACTTTATATGGAGGAGTTCAGTTATTCATTAACGCTTGTGTAATAAAGTTCGGACTCAACTTCTGGGAAGGCGTGTTGTATTTAATTTTGCCTACCTTCATCATCTACATATATTCCAAATATTACATTTACAAAAAAACAGGAGCTTACTAAAAAATACCAGAACCGAATTTTCGGTTCTTTTTTTTATCCAAAATCACTTATTATCAATTTTCTCATTTTCAAATTTCCACATCACCACATCACCACATCACTTCAAATCCATAGATACTCCATAGATAAAGCATAGATAGTGCATGGATAGTGTATGAAAAGTAAAGGCATTTTTTACCTCAAAAAAACTCTTACCTAAAGTTCTTTTTTTATTTCATAAATTTGCAACCTTAATTAATTCAATACTTACCATCCATCAATTATCATACATGAGAACAAAATCTGTAGGCAAAAAGAAAATTAACATCGTAACCCTAGGCTGTTCAAAAAACATCTACGACTCAGAAGTCTTAATGGGACAGCTCAAAGCAAACGGTAAAGAAGTAGTCCACGAACAACGTGGAGACATCGTAGTGATTAATACATGCGGTTTTATCGATAATGCCAAAGAAGAATCCATCAATACTATTTTAGATTTTGTAGAAGCTAAAAATAGAGGAGAAGTAGAGAAAGTCTTCGTTACAGGTTGTCTTTCAGAAAGATATAAGCCAGATTTAATCAGAGAAATTCCAGATGTAGACCAATATTTTGGGACTAGAGATTTACCAATTTTGCTAAAACATCTTGGTGCAGATTATAAGCATGAATTAGTAGGAGAACGTTTAACGACTACGCCAAAACACTACGCCTACCTTAAAATCGCTGAAGGTTGTGATAGACCTTGTGCATTTTGTGCCATTCCATTGATGAGGGGTGGTAACATTTCTACTCCAATAGAAAACTTAGTCATAGAAGCACAAAAACTTGCAAAATCAGGCGTTAAAGAATTGATTTTAATTGCTCAAGATTTAACGTATTACGGTTTAGATTTATATAAGAAAAGAGCATTAGGAGATTTATTAAAGGAATTGGTAAAAGTAGAAGGAATAGAATGGATTCGTTTGCATTATGCATTTCCTTCAGGTTTTCCAGAAGATGTATTAGAATTGATTAAATCAGAGCCTAAAATTTGTAATTATATAGATATTCCACTTCAGCACATCAATACAGAAATTCTGAAAGCCATGAAGCGTGGAACCACTTATGAAAAGACCAATGCTTTATTGGATAAATTCCGTGAGAAAGTTCCAGATATGGCTATCAGAACTACGCTAATTGTTGGTTTCCCTGGTGAAACCGAAGAAAAGTTTCAAGAATTAAAAGATTGGGTTCGTACGCAACGTTTTGATAGACTAGGTTGTTTTACCTATTCTCACGAAGAAAATACAAGCGCTTATGTGTTAGAAGATGATGTTCCAGAAGAGGTAAAACAAGCTAGGGTAGAAGAAATCATGGAATTACAGTCTCAGATTTCTTGGGAAAAGAACCAAGAAAAAATCGGGAAGACTTACAGATGTATTTTTGATAGAAAAGAAGGAAATTATTTCGTGGGAAGAACAGAATATGATTCTCCAGATGTAGATAACACGGTTTTAGTGGAAGCAAAAGATACTTATATTTCTATTGGTGAGTTTGTTAATATTAAAATTACTTCCGCAGAAGAGTTCGATTTGTATGGTGAAATTGCAGAATAATATTTATTATTTCTTTACGGAAAACCATAAAATTTACATTAAGTTAAATTTAAATTAATGTAATTAAAAATAAAAAATCATCAATTAATTGGTGATTTTTTTGATTTTATTCAATTGTTTTCGTTGATAATGTTTTTGAATTGACAAAAAACAATGCATTAAATAGTTAATAATGTTAACAATTTTAACATATTTTTTAACATTTTTTAACATTTCTTGTCATTTCCCATGAACACGTAGTTGAGAGAGTTGTTTAACAAATTTTTAACATAAAATTAAGAAAATTTAACAAATTGGTTGTGTGCTAAAAGAGGTTCATGATAACTTTGCGCCTGTAAAACCCACAAAAAATATTCAAAATGATGAAAAGAGCAATTCTCGTAATCATAATGATGATTTCAACTCTTGGTTTATATTCATTCAAATATAATACCAATGATGCCAAAACAAGTTTTGCATCGTTCTACCACGATAAATTTAACGGTAGAAAAACTGCTAGCGGTGAAGTTTTTGATAATTCAAAACTAACTGCTGCGAATATGAGATTACCATTTGGAACACAAGTAAAAATTACTAACTTAAGAACAGGAAAATCTGTTGTAGTTAGAATTAATGACAGAGGTCCATTTCATAGAACTAGAGCTTTTGATATGACAAAAGCAGCTTTTAATGAAATTGGTGATCATAGTTCTGGAACTATTCCTATAGAATATGAAATTGTCGATTAACGATTAAAACCACCTTAAAAGGTGGTTTTTTTAATTTTATATTTAAGTTCACTTTAAGTTTGTTTATTTATTTTGTACTCTTTAGGAAAAGAATCATCTTTGCATCAAACTAACGATTGTTAGTTTGGAGAAAAACACAAATGATCTTAAAAAATGAACCAACTTATTATAAGTTGGTTTTTTATACATAAGTAGTAATAACTCTTTGAAGGTTAGGATTGTAATTATCCCAGATTTTCCATTGCATATCTTGGTCTTTTTTAAGAAAATAAGTTTGGAAATTCATCACTTTATAAAAGAAAACTTTACCTTCTGCTGTTTTCAAAACTAAATCCCAAAATTCATGTGCTTTTAGCACTTTTAAATCTTCTTCGTCTGAAAGAAGTTCACAATCCAATAATTCAAACTTTGCAAATTCATAGTCGAAGTCAAAATGATATTCTGCATCTTTGTATCTCTTCATATATTCCTTAATTCTCCTTAGAATAGCAGAATCTTCGAAAACATAAGGATAAATATCGCTTAAATCAATTTCAGGGAGTTTTTGGATGGCTTTAAACTCATTTTGACAAAAAGTTTCAATGATTTTTCGGTAAGGTTCTATTTGTTCAGAATCATCATCAGAAATAGTTAATTGTTTACTATTCAATATATATTCATTAAGGTCATAATGACCTAAGAAAATACATAATTTATCTAGGGTTTTAATGAACCGTAAATCGTTTAAAGCAGAAGCTTTATAACTGTTATCGAAAAATCTTTGGAGGGTAATGTACGAAATGGTATTTCCGAGTTCAAATTTTCTCTCTCCTTGTAAAAATTTTGAATGTGATAATTCTTGCGAAACAATTTCGGCCAATAGATTGTAATGAGTTCTCTTCCAAGATACGACATCTTTCAGAACGCTGTTTTTAACGTTCTGATGATTCTTTATTTCTTTCTTTATTTCCTCAATTATCGTTTTCATAGAAAAAAGTTAATTAAAAGTAAACTTTTTCCACGAAAAATAAAAATTTTTTAACCTAAATTTTAATTTCAACGAAAACTGGGCAATGATCACTGTGTACAGCTTCTTTTAAAATTAAAGCTCTTTCTAATTGGTTTTCAAGAGATTTTGTAATGAAATGGTAGTCTAATCTCCAACCTAAGTTTTTCGCTCTAGAATTTTGTCTATAACTCCACCAAGAAAATTCTTGTTTATCTGGATGTAAGTAACGGAAACTGTCTATCAGTCCACATTCTGAGATAAATCTCGTCATCCATTCTCTTTCTATGGGTAAAAATCCTGAAGTGTTTTTGAGACCTTTCGGATTGTGAATGTCTATTTCTTCATGGCAGATATTAAAATCTCCACAAATCACCAAATTCGGGATTTCTTTCTGTAAACTTTTAATATATTCTAGAAAATCATCGGCAAACTGAAGTTTAAAGTCTAATCGCTCAATATTAGAAGCACTCGGAACATACACGGAAAGCACCGAAAAATCCTCGAAATCTGCTCTTATAATTCTACCTTCGTTATCGTAATGCTCAATTCCGCAACCGTATTCTACGTGTTTTGGTTTTATTTTGCTGGCAATTCCAACTCCAGAATAACCTTTTCTCACTGCAGAATGCCAATAACTTTTGTAACCTACCTTTTCTAGACTTTCGATGTCTATTTGGTCGTTTCCAGCTTTAGATTCTTGAATGCAAATAATATCAGGATTGGCAACTTGCAACCAACCGATAAAATCTTTGGTAAAAGCCGCGCGAATTCCGTTAACGTTGTAAGAGATGATTTTCATAGTTATATAAATAATCCTTCGAGGATTTTAATTCCTTGAAGGATTGAATTAAATTTATAAAATTTCGATTTTATTTTTATAAAATTCTTCCGTTTCTTCCAGTAATTGATAAAATTCTTCCAAACTTAAAACCTGTAAAAACTTGGTTTTGAATTCTTTAAAATGTGAAATTCCACGGAAATAATTGCTGTAATGTTGTCTCATTTCTATTAAGCCTAATCTTTCGCCTTTCCATTCTGCGCTCCATTCCGCATGTTGTTTTACAGCAAGAAGTCGGTCTGAAATCGTAGGTTCGGGTAATTTTTCTCCCGTTTCAAAGAAATTTTTAATTTCATTAAAAATCCAAGGATAACCAATCGCAGCTCTACCAATCATCATTCCGTCGCAAGCATAATTTTGTCTGTATTCTAGAGCTTTTTCAGGAGAATCAATGTCGCCATTTCCAAAAATTGGAATTTCAATATTAGGATTTTGTTTGATTTTAGATATATATTCCCAATCTGCTTCTCCTTTGTACATTTGACTTCTGGTTCTGGCGTGAATAGTCAATGCTTTAATTCCTGCATCTTGTAATCTGAGTGCAACTTCTTCTATGTTAATAGTATCAACATCCCAACCTAATCTCGTTTTCACCGTAACAGGAAGATGTGTAGAATTTACTACTGCTTTTGTCAATCGAACCATTAAATCTACATCTTTCAAAACGCCAGCTCCAGCTCCTTTGGAAACTACTTTTTTCACGGGACAACCGAAGTTGATGTCTACAATATCAGGATTTACGGTTTCTACAATTTTGGCAGAAAGAGACATTGCTTCTTCGTCTCCGCCAAAAATCTGAATTCCAACAGGTCTTTCGTAATCAAAAATATCGAGTTTTTTCCTAGATTTCATTGCATCACGAATCAAGCCTTCAGAGGAAATAAATTCTGAATACATTAAATCTGCGCCGTGTAATTTGCACAATCTACGGAAAGGAGGATCGCTCACATCTTCCATAGGTGCTAATAAAAGCGGAAAATCAGGAAGTTCTATGTTGCCTATTTTTACCATTTTGCAAAGATATGGATTAACTTTTTATTTAAATAAAAAGTCGTGTCTACTTCAAATATAGATTTTGTTAAATATTAATAAATGTTATCACTTAAAGTAGATGGAAATTTTATATTTTTGCGCCTATTATTTAAATAAAAAACTATTTATCATGAAAAACTTTTACTTATTATTGTTATTTTTCTCTATTACACTTTTTGGTCAAAATTTGTATGAAAAGGGTTACTATGTTGATAATTCAGGATCTAAACACTCAGTTTTAATTAACAATTTAGAATGGCAAACTAACCCAACCAGCATAGAGTTCAAAGTAAATAGTAACTCTAATTCGGAATCTAAAAGAATTGTTGATGTTAAAGAATTCGGAATCGAAGGTGGTGATATTTACAAAAGATATGAAGTAAAAGTAGAAACTTCAACTGATAACTTGCAGTTTATGGACTATAATGCTACTCCAAAATTTATCACGAAAACTGTTTTTTTAAGACAAGAAACTTTTGGCAAGTTTAATCTTCTAGTTTATCATGAAAACGAAGATAAATTTTATTACAGCAAAAGCGAATCAGAAGTTCCGGAACCTTTAGTATACAAAAGATATTTAACAAATTATGATGCTATTGGTAAGAATGAACAGTACAAAGAACAGCTGGAAAAAAACTTTAATTGTGCTGATTATAATTATGAAAATTTAAATTATAATTTAAAATCACTAAAACAATTTGCAGAATATTTTAATGCAGATTGTAAAAAGCCTATAGTTGAAAAGAGAGATAGAACTTTGAGATTTGCTTTTACGCCAAAAGTAGGTGTTTTTATGAAAGGTTTCACTGCGTCTAGAGATGGTATATTTTATGCAGAAAATGTAAAAATGGGCAGTAAAGCCTTATTTAAATTTGGAGCTGATTTAGAAATTAATTTGGCAAGAAACCAAACGCTTTCTTTTATACTTTCACCAATGTATCAGTCTTACGAAAATCAAGAAGTGAAAGAATATGATACCTATCCTCATAATCAAGATTTCAAAGTTAATTTTCAATCGGTAGAAGTTGGGGTAGGATTAAGATATTATCAAAAAATAAATAAAAATTTCTCGGTTACTTATACAGGACAAGCGGTTCCAAGTTTAAATATTGGTTCAGATTTTTATTACAATAATTATAAAGAAGACTTGTCAAGCAATAATATATATGTCTCTTTCGGAATTGGATTTAAGTATAAGAGATTTTTTTCTGATATAAGATTTGATTCTAGAATGCACCAAATCTATAAAGGAGGTTCTAGTGGAGACTATTCTGGGATAGGATTGTTTTTAGGATACCAGTTAGACAAGTTTTAAAAACTTGCTCTAACTTGCACACTTCCGATATGAATTGTTCTGTCGCCAGAATTTCTACCTTCGTAATTCACGTTGAGTTGAAGGAAAGAGTTTAATGCTTGTTGAAGAATAACACTCCAAACCTGGTTTTTGCCTGGTTTTAAACCATCTAACATTTGGTTTCCTATAATGCTGAAAGCATTTCCTGTGAAATCATTGTTGATGAAGCTAAAATTTCCACGGATAGAAGTTTTCTGTTTTTCCCATTGCAAAGTTCCAGTGGCATCGAAGGTTTTTAAGAATTCTTCGCCGTCTTTTCTGTCCTTGATTTTATAAGCGGTAGAAACTTCGGTTTGTATGCTTTCCGAAAGTTTGTAAACCAATTTGGGCTTGGTTTCGTAGATGTTTAAAGTGTAATCGCGTGTTTTGAATAATTGTGATGAAGATTGGTAATTCTGCAACTGATTTTCCCAATCTGCGCGGAGATTTTTATTAAACCAATATCCAAAATTAACCAAATGAGTTTGCGTTTTCTTTTTTTCGATGCTGAAATTGGCATTGACTAAATTTTGATTGTCAATAAAACGATAATTTCCGTTCCAACCAGATTTTTCGGTTGGGTTGAAAAGTACAGAAAACAGCAAATTCTGATTTTTTAAAATCTGATTATTTTCGGTTTTAAATGGATTAAATTCTAAAATTCGGTCTTCTTTGAAGAAGGAATTTTGAGCATTCAGTGAAATGTTAAAATTCCAACGTCTTAAAAACTGATTGTCAGAATTAAAAATAATATAAGGGTTCACCGAAAGCGAAATTTGCAACTTATTTTTATTGGAAGGCGTGTATTTTACCGTATTCGTGTAAACTCTAATGTATTGCGCCAAATCCGAATATTCTGCAATCTCGAACTCGTCTAACTGCTGAATTCCATCACCGTTATAATCCGTCCATTTGTAAATTCCTTGTCCGTCTGTTACTTTTAAATACTGGAATTCTCGCTGCGCTTCTTGTCCGTTTCCGAGCTCATAAAACGCTTGCAAACGCATTCCATTTTTGAAAAACTGTTGATTATACTGAATGTTTCCAATCACAAAATCTGAATTAAATTGCGTTTTTAATTCATTTTTGTAGAAAAATTTTCGATAATGAACGAGTGTGGAAAGTTGCGTTTTTTCGGTTCTAATCAATTGACTTTCGAGCATTAAACCGAGAATATTATTCATTTTTTTCAAATAATTATCTCGCACAGAATCATTGGTTCTGAAATAAGATTTTGCCAAAAATTTGGTGCGTAAACTATCGCCAATTCTTTTTTGAACAAAAACTTCTTTCCAAGAAAAACTCGTCACATCAAGCGTTTTGGTTTGGTTGAAATTTTTTACATTATGTTCGAAACTTCCGCCAAAACTCCAACTTCCTTTTTTGTCCAAAATTTCAGAAGAAATATTTCCTCTTGCAAATTTCGTGTCTTGAAAATCTGAAGTTGTATTTAAGTAAGAAAAATTGCCTCGGGTTTCTATTTTTTTCTTGGTGAATTTAAAGTCTAAATCGTTTTTAAAGCCGTTGTAACTTTGTTTTTCGTTCAGGTAATTTAATTTATAATTGATGAAATTACTGTTTTTCCATTGGTTTGCAACACTGAAAATCAATCTATTTTGAGTAATTTGGTTAAATTCTTGAGTCAAATTAAAATCTCGAGAGAATTCTACATCATTTATTCTATCTAAAATATGAAATTGCGAAGAAATTCTTTGAAATTCAGCACCAACTGTTCCGTTCCAATTGTTTTTGGTAAAGATTTTATTTCCGAAAATTCTTCCTGCAAAACCTGTATTTTGGTCGTTGTTTTTAGATGAAAATAAATTGACATCATAATTGCTTAAAGAGAAATCTCCACCAATTTTTCCTTTGTCAAAAGTATATTCTGCACTTGTAGAAAAAACTTGTGTTTTCTGCGGAGAAGGCAACTTTCGGAGTGCGGAATAATCGCCGTTTCCTGCGCCTACAAATTCGAAAATCCTTCCGTTGTTGGTAGATTGTTTCAGTTGGTAATCTCCCAAACCTGCACCAAAATACGTGAAAGAAACGTTGTACAAAGTTTCCGCTTTGTCGGTAGAAAATTCATAATAATTTCCTTGCGAATTTTGCACTAATTTGTACAAAATTTTGTTTACATCATATTCTGTAATTACTGCAGAAGGTGCGTACATCAAATCTTCGTTGTTTCCAGCATTTGCGAGTATTTGCTCGTCTTCTTTGGATAAATTCAAAGAAAGTGGCGCGTTTTTATTGTCATTTTCCAGAAAAGCATCGAAGGAAATTTTCAGCTTTTCGGTTTGATGTTTTACCGAAGAAGTGACGATGAAACGGTTGTAATTTCTGTTCGTGTAATTGTAGGAAATGGTGATGAAATTCTGTTTAAAAATCGGTCTGAAACTCGTAAAAGTAATTTCTCCCGTGTTATAATTAATGGTGTAATCTTGGTTTTCGCCACGTTTCATTAAAATTCCATCAATATAAACCTGTTCAGAACCGCTCAAAATCGTGATAAAATTCTCGCCGTTTTTACCATTTAAACGATATGGACCTTGATTTCCTTCCACCCCTTGAAAGCGGATTCTGTGAAATTCACTTCTGGCAACTCCCGCCGAAAAATCCAGAAAAGTTTTGTGGTCTTTCCCAAAATTCGTCTGAAAACCTATTCCCATGCTTCTGCGTTGATACTTTCCAAAGTAAGTTTGGTCGTCTTGTAAATCGAGATGTCCCGCTTTTAAAGTGCTTTTGTCTTTTATATTGAGTTGAAGATAGATTTTATCAAATTCCTGCAAAGTTTGCGTGTAACCATCCGCTTGAATCGGCAAATTATGGTCTGAAATACTAGCGAGAATAGAAACATCTTTGCTTAATTTTCCTGCAATTTGCATATCCATAGAAGATTGCACAGATTGCCCTTGGTTATTACCAAAAGTAATTCCTCTGATTATAGAACCTTTAGCATTTAAATCGCCTAAAATTTGTGAACGAGAATTTTTCTTGACGAGTACCGATTCATCATAGAGAATTTTCTTTTCTTTCCAAACAAAATTTGCAGTGTCTTTTTTAAAAAACTCACGATTAAGTCTTTTTGAAACAATAGAGTCGGTTTTTAGGGAATCTTGATCAGGTAAATTAGGATTTTTCCATGTAAAAATCTGAGCATTAAATATATTTAAGCTCAAAAAAGTAAATAAAAGGAAAAACCGATAAATCAAAGTCTGAAATTTTAGTTTATAACGAAAATATTAAAAACTAATTACAAATATATATAAAAAAACCTGCTCAATTGAGCAGGTGTATTTTTGAAATAAGTTAAACTTATAATTTTACTTTTTTAGTAATTACAGTACCATCAGTTAATTGCACTTTTACTACTACAATTGGTGAAGATGATCTATTAATGCTTACTTGAGAAGATTTAGAAGATTTAAGTAATCTACCAGTTGTATCATATACTTCTACTGAAGAAACGTTGGTTTCTGATTTTACATTAATTTGTCCATTTTCAGAATAAATAGTAGTCTTGTCTTTTTTAACAAGGTCTACTCCTAAAGTGGTTGGACTAAGTGGCTTAATGTAGAAATTATCAAAAGTAATACTTCCTGTACCATTAGATATTACAAATTTAAAATCTTTTAGAACAACACCATTGGTTGTAGCCCCAATTTCGTTAAAAGTTCTAGTTGTTCCCGTCCATACGTCCGCAAAATTTGATTGCACGGTTTCAGTAGAACCATCAGGTGCAGTATAGGTTAAGCTAGAGCCTGTGTTATTAATAACCCAAGTTATTTTTTGAACACCAGATAAAGTACCAGAATTTGTACCTGCGGTAATATTTCTAAGTGTAAAGTTGCCACTTGTAGTTGTGAAGTTAATTCCTAATCTTGAATGGGTGCTTGCATTTGCAGGCCCACTATTTGCATTAGTGTATCCTGTTCCTACATAAAGTGTTCCTGCATTTGTGGTAGTAGTAGAAGATGCAACAGATAAGTCAAACTCTATCCATAACGCTTGACCAGTAGTAGTTCCTGTGGTAGATATTCTTGTGAAAGAACCTGCATTCGCTGTTCCTCTAGTTACAGTGAGATTATTTGCTGCAACACTCCAGGTTGTACCAGCACCACTTGAAGTGATTCCATCGAATTTATTAGAAGTTCCAGAAGCTGGAGACGCTACATAATCCGTAAGAGTGGTAGAAGAATTGAAGTTTTGGCTAAATACATTTTGAGCATTATATAGTCCACTAGTTAAAAGGGTAGAAAATATAAAGCCTTTAAATAAAAAGGATAAATTTTTGTTCATAATCAATATTTTTTAATAATCACAAAATTAGAAATAATTTGTTAACTATCAGAGAAATTAGAAAAAAATATTATTAAATATTATTAATAAAAATTTTAACAAATAAATTTTCATTATCCGTAATAAAATGATTAATTTTGAGAAATTATTTAATATAAAAAAAATATTCGCATGAAAAAAATCTTTACTCTTTTAAGTTTAGTGACATTAGGTATTACAGCTAATGCACAAGTTGTTATCAACGAAGTTTATGGTGGTGGCGGTGCAGGTACATCTGTTTACATTAATGATTTTGTAGAACTGATTAATATCGGTAGTACTTCAGTAACTTTATCAGACGTATCTATTCAATATGCATCTGCTACAGGAACATTTAATTCTTATAATGTATTACCAACATTTACATTAGCACCAGGTCAAAAATATTTGATCGAGATGGTGCCATCTACTGCAAATACAGTTGGAGCAGTATTGCCACTTGCTGATTATAAAGTAACTAATAATACTAATTTTTCAGGGACAACTTACAATGGAGGATTTAATATGTCAGGTTCAAATGGTAAAGTTGCGATTGTTCAGGGAGCTCCAGGAGCACCAGTACAAGCTACAGGACCAACTTCTGCAGGTGTTCTAGATTTTGTAGGTTACGGAACTGCAAATCTTTTTGAAGGAACTGCAGCTGCACCGGCAACAGATGCTACTAAATCAGCACAAAGAAAAATTCCAGTAGTTGATACTAACAGCAATGTAAATGATTTTGAGGTTAAAGCACCTACTCCAGAAAATAAAAGTACTAGTTTGTCAACAGGTGATATTGCTAAACTTAAATTTAATCTTGTTAGAAACTCTAAAGTAACTAATGAAATTACCTTTGGAGAAAAAGCAAATATTAAAATTTATAATGTAAGTGGTTCTTTAGTAAAATCTGCTTCTGTAGAAAAGAATACTTCTCTTAATGTTTCTTCTTTACCAAAAGGAGTTTATGTAGTAACAGGTGAAGTAAATGGTCAAAGTATTTCTCAGAAAATTGTTAAAGAATAATAATTCTTAGAATTAATAATGATAAAGGTTGCTCATTTGAGCAACCTTTTTTTATTTAGTACCAGCCTCGTCTGAAATATCCAATCAGAGCGCCTACATTTAAGTTAAAAGTAAATCGTATTCTATTGCCGTAATCTTTGAACTTTGGTTCGAAACCAAGGCTTGATTGCATAGGGAAATAGACTTCTATAAAATCTGGAATTACTTTAAATTTAATACCACTGTCCCAAATAAACTTTGGAGAATGTTCACGGTTTTTATACACGCCAAAATCTGCGTAAACGTCTATCATCTTCCAAACGTTTGCTTCTACATTATGCGTAATTAACCATTGGTCTACACTTCCGTTGATATAAGATTTAAAACCACCTTCTGCCATAATAAACTGTTGAGAAAGGATTCCGCTTATTGCACTTTGAGCTAATAGATTATACGAGAAAGCATAGTTGGAAACTTTAGAAATTCCAATATCGAAATTATTATTTCTGGTATGATTTCTTAAAAAATAACCGCCATACAATCGTAAGCTCAGTTTTTTATTTTTGGCATATTCTAGTCTGTAGTAGCTTTCTGCAGTAAGTTTTGCATAATCTTCCATGTATTGGAAATTCCCGAAAATATACTTTTCTTTAATCACATTATTGTCTGAATAGACAAAACCTAAGTTCCAAATGTTATATTTAGCGTAGTCATTTTCTGCAATCATTTTTGGGCTTAAATCTCTTTCGAAGAAATTATAAGAAGCAGACAAAATTCTAGAAATTTCGCTTCTAGGATTCTTGTTAAAAGACATATTCCCAGAAAAACTGATTTTTTTGTAAGACAACCCAAAATCATAATTGTATTTGGCAGTTGCAACACCTAAAGTAAGTGTTCTGTAAAAACTTTCAGCAGGTTGAATTTTATAAACAGCATTCATGGAACCATTAATATCCTTACTTCCTGTACTGAAAAACGGCGAAATAAGATATTGAAACCTCTTGTCAATCAGTGATTTATTTTTAAATCGAATTCCCAATAAGAATTTGTCATAATTATTCCAACCGATTCCTGGCGTAAGATAAACTTCGTTAATTTCTGCATTTGGATTGTCTGGAATGAGTTTAAATCTTAGTTTTTTGGCATTGTCTTTAATTCCCTTGGTAAAAAGATAATTGTCTCTAAAATTATTTTCTGGGAAAGCATATAAATCATTGATGACAATTTTTACCGCTTCATTATC
>Ga0114982_1000385_pt1 | contig 23703 bp, 23 predicted proteins | sample Shrwel_input2_FT_FD_87183 | JGI IMG/M metagenome (GOLD analysis project Ga0114982, IMG submission 87183) | Subsurface microbial communities from deep shales in Ohio, USA - Utica-3 well 1 S input2 FT | ecosystem: Environmental > Aquatic > Deep subsurface > Shale gas/oil reservoir > Produced... | reverse complement strand
TTTCCAGAGTAGAAAACGTACAGGAATTGATGAACTCGATGCAGGGTTTTATAGAAGAACAAATGCAGTTGGAAGACGGAGATCCAAGTTTGCCGAATTTCCTTGAAAATATTGCGCTTTCTGCGGATACACAAAGGAAAGATGATGAGGAAGACATGGTTTCTTTAATGACGATTCACCTTTCAAAAGGTCTTGAGTTTCCTGTTGTACATTTAGTTGGGTTAGAAGAAAATCTTTTCCCTAGTTTTATGAGTTCTGCAACCAGAGAAGATCTGGAAGAAGAAAGACGTTTATTTTATGTTGCCTTAACAAGAGCTGAAAAACAGGCGTTTTTCTCTTATGCAGTATCTCGTTTTCAATGGGGGAAAATTACCGATGCGGAACCGTCAAGATTTTTGAGTGAAGTTGACGAAGAATATATTGAATATTTAAATCCTGCAATCGAAAAAAGATTTATTAATAATGCGGGGATTACATCCGATATTTTTGATGAGCATCCTTCAGAAATGCGAAGCTTCAAAAAAATTGAGAAGAAAACAATTTCTAAATCTGAAAATGATAAACCAATTGCCGAACCAAGAAAACTGAAACCTGTAGCAACCGCAAAAATTATCAATCCGAGTGGTGCATCTTCACAAGACATTGAAGTTGGAGATAAAGTAAGACACGACCGTTTCGGAATAGGTGAGGTTGCTTTTCTGGATGGTACAGATCCTCAAAACATCAAAGCGAAAGTTATTTTCCTGCATGAAGGCGAGAAAAATCTTATCCTAAAATTCGCCAAATTAACTAAGATTTAAAGTTAAATTTTTTTAAAATAGAATCAATCAATTAGCATTTTCTGTAATTTATTAGTCTATTAATTTTGTGGACTAATAAATATGATTTACTTTTGTTCCCTCAAAAAATAAAAAAATAAACAAGATTGTATGGGAAACAAGAAGACAATTGTTTCGGCTTCAGTTTTATTTTTCTTAGGAACTTATGCGTTTGCACAGGAGAAGAAAGATACAGTGAAGACGGGAAATGTAGAGGAAGTAGTGATTTTAGGTTCAAGAAGTGGGGCAAGATCAAAAACAGACAGTCCGGTTCCGGTAGATGTTTTTAATATAAAAGAATCATCAATCGTTTTACCGCAAACCAATATTTCACAAATTTTGAATGCCGTTGCGCCTTCATTTACTTCAACAATTCAAACCAATGCAGATGGTACAGATCATTTAGATCCTGCTCAGTTAAGAGGTCTTGGTCCGGATCAGGTTTTGGTTTTGGTGAATGGTAAAAGAAGACATACTTCGGCTTTGGTGAACGTAAACGGAAGTCCGGGAAGAGGAACTGTAGGTACAGATCTTAATGCTATACCTTCTTTTGCAATCAACAGAATAGAAGTTTTGAGAGACGGCGCTTCGGCACAATATGGTTCTGATGCTATTGCGGGAGTCATCAATTTAGGTCTGAAAAAAGATACCGGAAAATTAACTGGTCAGTTAACGTATGGTGGAAATTTAACACCGACAGCAAACGATCATACAGGAGATTTTGACGGACAGAATATTCAGGTTGACTTGAATTATGGTAATAAAATAGGCAAGAAAGGAGGTTTTTATAATGTTACATGGACTTCACAATTCAGAAATCCTACGTACAGAGCAGGAACGGAAAGCGGAGCTATATTTAATGCTTATAATGCCATCGAAAAACGTGCTCTAAATGATGGTGTAAATCTTTCTTCTCTTTTTGCAAACATCAATTCAACTCCAAATTCTCAGCAGTTGATTAATTACATTCATCAATATGCGCAAGGAGTCGATTATTTTACTCCAACCTTTCAAAATCAGATTCAGGGAGCCAATACGATTTCTGCTTTACAGGGAATTTTAAATCAGGATGTTACCAATCAGGAATTAGATTACAGAGGTCTTACCAGAAAAGATTACAACATGCAGGTTGGGCAATCGAAACTGAATAATCATCAGCTTTTTGCCAATGTAGAAGTGCCGATAAATGATAATTGGAAAGTATATACTTTTGGAGGTTACAGCTACAGAAGCGGAACTTCGGGAGGTTTTTACAGAAGACCAAACCAGAGCAGAACTTTTACAGGATTGTACAGTAACGGATATTTACCGCAAATAGGAACAGATATTCAGGATTTATCTCTTTCTGCGGGAATTAAAGGAAACTGGGATGGCTGGAATGTAGATTTCAGCAATACTTTCGGACAAAATTCTTTTGATTATAATATTAAAAATACAGGAAATACCTCATTAAGATTTGCTTCTCCAAATGAATTCCGTGCAGGTGGACTGCAGTTTTCTCAGAATACAATTAATTTAGATATTGCTAAAAAATACGATGTCTGGAGTGGTATTAATGTAGCTTTTGGGGCAGAACACCGTTATGAAAATTTCAAAATTATAGCAGGTGAAGAAGCTTCTTATGCAACATACGATGTCAACGGAAATGTCTGGAATAATACCACACAGCGTCCTACAGATTTCTTCGGAAATGCACTTGCAGGAGGTTCGCAGGTTTTTGCGGGTTTCAGACCAGAAAATGCAGTGGATAAAAACAGACAATCGGTTGCAGGATATGCAGATATAGAACTGAATTTTACCGATTGGCTTTTGGTAGATGCGGCAGCGAGATACGAAAATTATTCAGATTTTGGTTCTACGTTCAATTATAAACTAGCTTCCAGAATTAAGCTTGCAAACAATCTGAATTTCAGATTTGCGGGTTCTACAGGTTTCAGAGCTCCATCTATTCATCAGATTTATTATAATGTAACCTCTACTTTATATACCAACGGACAGTTGAGAGAAGTAGGAACATTCAGTAATGATTCTAAAATTGCAGAAGATTTTGGTATTCCGAAATTGAAACAGGAGACTTCAAAATCTGCAAGTGTAGGTTTTACCTATAAAATTCCGGCTGCAAATCTTACGTTTACCGCAGATGGATATTTTACCAGAATTGATAACAGAATTGTTCTGACAGATCAGTTTACAGGTGCTTTAGTCAATGCTTTGGGTGTAAACGGTGCGCAGTTTTTTGCCAATTCTATTGATACCGAAACTAAAGGTCTGGATGTTGTGATCACGCATAATGCAAGATTTTCAGATGTTAAACTGGACAATAATTTTGCAATTAATTTAAATGAAACCCGCAAAGTCGGTGAAACGCATACTTCTCCTAAATTACAAAGTCTGGGATTAGAAAATACATTCTTTTCAGAAAGATCCAGAGTTTTTCTTGAAGAAGCTGTTCCGAGAGTAAAAGCCAGTTTATCCCATAGTTTAGCATGGAAAAATGCGAGTTTTTATTTAAGAAATACTTATTTCGGAAATGTAACCGGAGCAGATATTATTGATGCAAATGGAGACGGAATTGTTTTACCAAATGAACATCAAACCATTACGGACAAAATCATAACAGATGTTTCTGTGGCTTATCAGTTTACCAAAAATATTGGTTTTACACTTGGCGTAAACAATCTTTTTGATATTTATCCTACTGAAAATCTTCCGGCATCTTCCAATAACAATCAATTTATCTATTCGCGTTCTACCTCGCAGTTTGGGCAAAACGGGAGATACGTTTTTTCAAGAATCAATATTAATTTTTAAGATAGATTTAAATTTTTCATCAGCGGGCTCAGTTTTTATTGAGTCCGTTTTTTTTATGTAACGATTGAAAATTTTATTACTCACAATTGAGACAATATAGATTTTGTATATTTAGAACATCAAAAAATTTCCGACATGCAAAGAATTCTTATATTTTTGGTAGTAACTCTATTTAGTACACCTCTTTTTTCTCAGGAATACACAACTACAAAAGATATTCATTATTACGATGATCAGACTAATAAATCCGATGTCTATATTAATGAAAGATGTGTTCTGGATTTGTATATACCTAAAAACGTAAAAAACTTTTCAACAGTTATCTGGTTTCATGGAGGAGGTTTAACGGGCGGACAAAAAGATATTCCGGAAGAACTCAAGAATAAAGGAATTGCTGTAGTGGGCGTAAATTACAGACTTTCTCCGAAAGTAAATGCTCCGAAATATATTGAAGATGCCGCTGCTGCAACTGCATGGGTTTTTAACAATATCAAAAAATATGGAGGAAGTGAGGATTTAATTTTCATCAGCGGACATTCCGCAGGAGGTTATCTTGCAATAATGGTAGGTCTGGATAAAACGTATCTTAATAAATATAAAATAGATGCCAATCAATTAGCCGGAATCATTCCTTTCAGCGGACAAATGATTTCACATTTTACTACCAGAAAAGAAAAAGGAATCGATGAACTGGATGCAAGAATTGATGAATATGCTCCACTTCATTTTATTCGTGCAGATGCACCACCTTTACTTCTGATAACGGGTGATCGTGAGAAAGAATTATTGGGAAGATATGAAGAAAACGCATATATGTGGAGAATGATTAAACTGAAAGGGCATCAACAAACTACACTTTACGAACTGGACGGTTTCGATCATGGAGGAATGGCTCATCCCGCTTTTCCTTTGCTTTTAAATGAAATAAAACGGATAGAAAAACTTAAAAATGATAAGGTTAAGAATTAATTAATAACCGCATTTATTTTCTCCCACAATACATCATCAAAATCAGAAAGTGCAAGATTCATATTATCTGCGGCATTTCCCATTCTTATAATGACTAATTTTTTACTAGGGACAACGTATATTTTTTGATCGTTTTTACCCAAAGCGCAATACATATCATCCGGAGCATTAGGAATTAATTTTCCGGGAAACTGCAATTGCGATTGTGGAAGATGATAACTTGTTTTTCCGTTGAGCCACCATAAATAACCATAAGAAAGGTTAATATTTTGTGATGTATTGGTTGCGCTGTTAAAATAATTAGCATTGACAATCTGAGAACCATTCCAGTTACCATTATTTAAAGCCAGCAATCCGAATCGCGCCATGCTTCTTGTATTGCTCCAATAAACAATGTTATCTCCGTTCTGAATCCAGTTTCCGTTCATCCCGATTTTATCTCTCAGTTTTGTATTAAAATAATCCGACCAGGTTTTTCCGGTTGCCTGGGAAACAACGTCCTGTAATTTTACATAGACATTGTGATATGCCCATCTTGTTCCGGCATCGGCTTTATATTGTAAATTGTTTGGTGCAACATTATCACCTAAAGCATCATTCAGACCTGAAGTCATTGTTAAAAGATGTTTGCAGGTGATGAGGTTTTCTTTTGCCAAAGGTTCACTTGTCCATCCGTTTCCTATGTAATCCGAAACTTTATGATTAATATTGATAAAACCTTCCTGTTCAGCAATTCCTGTAACAGTAGAGGTTAAAGTTTTTCCTGCACTCGCCCAATACCAAAGAGAAGTTGAAGTATGAGAATCGAAATAATTTTCAAGAACAATTCTTCCGTTCTGAAGAATGATAAAGCTCTTCGAGTTTTTCGTCTGAAGATAATTGAGCAAATCTGGAATTTTACTCTGGTTCCAGCCCAGACTGCTGACTGATTTGATCTCCCAATCATTGCTGTTAAGCGGTGGAAAATACATGGATTCCTGGGATTGAGGATTCTCTGCTTGATTTTGATCTGTAACATCATTTGAACTGCAGGAAAGTAAGGCAATCAATAAAGTAACTGTGGTAAGTAAATTTTTAAGATACATGAGGAATTAGTTTATAATTTTTTAGATATAGAAAATTATAATTTGTTAATTCTGAATCTTAAATTTTCTTACTTTTTTTGACTAATAATAAAATTTACCATTGCATCGTTTAGCTCGTTTTGGTAAGTTGCATCGGTAGTTCTGAAACCGTGATCTCCTTTTTTTACAACAATTAAAGAATTTTCGGTATTAATTTTTTCCAGCATTTTTCTTAGCCTTTTTGAGTGTCTTATCGGAGCTATTTTATCTTTGTCACCATGCAGAATTAAGGTAGGAACTGTATTTTGATTATAAGAAAGCGGCGAAATCGTTTTGCAGAATTCTATCACTTTTTTTCTTTCCGTTTTAATGTCGTACCCTGTAATTCCTTTGGCAAGTTTAGTTCTGATATCAATAATTTTCTTTGAAATTAAACCTACGATAAAAAGAAGCGGTTTTGGAGCTCTTGTATGCAGCAGTCTGTTCATATCTGTAGGTCCGAAATTATCAACCACATAATTTACTTTGCTGGAATATTGTGAAAGCTCAGGATCTCCTGTAAAAGTATTGTCATCTGTATAAGCTGATAAAAGTGAAAGATGAGCACCTGCGGAAACTCCCCAGAAACCAATATTTTCAGCATCAAATTGATATTGTGCAGCATTTTTTCTTACCCATCTTACAATATCTTTTGTATCTTCTACAGGAATGGGAAAATGAATATCTTCGCTTACCAAACGATAATTTGCGCTTATCACAATGAAATCTTTTTCTATAAGTTTCAGAATCGTATTTTCAATATAGTTATCAGCAGTTATTAGTTTATCGCCTTCTACCCAAGCTCCGCCATGAAGATAAATAACAACCGGAAGATTTTTTTGTGAGGAGTTTTTCGGACGGTAAATATCCAGCGAAACAGGATTTCCTTTACCATCTTTTTTATAACTGATATTTTCAGTTACCGATGTTTTTTCCTGTAAAAGCTCACTTTTTGGCTTTTGTGCAAATATTGATGCTGAGAAAAAGAAAATAAAAAACAGGTTTGTAAAAAACCTGTAGAAATAGGTATTGTCGATAGATAAATTCATAAAGTAGTCTGATAAAATATTATTTTACTAACTCCTCAAAAAGTTTACCAAAAGTCTTTTCCAGATCCTTAGATTTCCCGGGATGAGGTCGTGATGTCTGTACAACGGCACTTCGCAAAGCAGTCAGCCATCGGAAACGTTCAGGAATATCCATTTGAGCGACAGGACCGCCATCTTTTTCTCCATTCGCTATTTTTTTAAAGCTTTCCAGATTTTGAATAATGTCATTATAATCGAGCTTACTTTTCATGAGTTTAAATTTATCTGGACAGAGATAAAACTCTACACGAATAAACTTTTCTCTTTTTGAAAACATCACCAAGCCGATGTTGAAAAATTCTTCTCTCTCAACTTTTGGCACCAAACGTATTACAGCGTATTCGTATATTTTATCCTCTTGCATTTTTGGCTTCGTTTACAAAGATTTGGGAGTTTTCTAATCGGGTTTTCATAAACTGAAAATAGATATCTCTTATTTCATCAGGCGTTTCATCGGCATCGTTCCAATGCAGCCAGTCTTCAGGAATTAAATTTACAATGTCTCTTAAAATAGTCTCATTTAAAACTTCGTGAGCAAATGCATCTGCTTCGTCGAGCTTTGTCGCCTGCGGAAGCAACACATGATCTTTCACATACTTAAAAGGTGTTTTTGCAACAGTATCAAAGTTCTGCCACGAATGATGAAAATAAAACGAAGCACCATTGTCGATTACCCAAAGTTCTTTATGCCACATCAAAAGATTGGTATTCCTGAAAGTACGGTCAATATTGGTGATAAATGCATCCAGCCATACAATTTTTGAAGCCAGAAGAGGATCAACTTTTATACTGGAATCAAATGCAATTGCTTCCGAAAGATAATGTAAACCAAGATTCAGACCTTCAGAAAATTTCAGCAAATCCTGAATTTCTTCATCTGCTTCAGTTCTTCCGAAATCTACATCAAGGTGCGCAAAAACAAGTTCAGGAATTTTTATTCCTAAAACTTCCGTGATTTTACCTCCCAAAAGTTCGGAAATCAACATTTTTACACCATGACCTGCACCACGGAATTTTAAAACATATTTAAACTCATCATCAGCTTCTGCCAAAGCAGGCAGTGAACCGCCTTCTCTCAGTGGGAGAATGTAGCGCAGTACTGTAACCGTTCGTAAATCCAACATATCGCAAAAATAAGATTTTACTTTGTGTTTAATTCTATTTTTAATATTTTTAAATGAAAATCAGTTTTGATTAGCTTAATAAAATCTTCAAAGTCATTTTTGTCATTCCGCAGGAATCTAAATTATGCTTTTTAATATAATTGCTGAGATTCCTGCAGAATGATAAAGAGGCTGTAAGGTTTAACAATGAGTTTAAAAAATAAAAATATGCAGATAACAAAAGAACAAAATATCATCATTCAAAATCCCGAAACCAAAGATTTTCTTGCGGATGCATTCTATCCCGAAACTGACGGCAAATTACCGTTGGTCATTTTCGTTCACGGCTACAAAGGCTATAAAGATTGGGGTGCATGGAATCTGATGGCAGAAAAGTTTGCGGAGGCAGGTTTCTTTTTTGTTAAATTCAATTTTTCCCACAACGGAACCACAACAGTAAGCCCGACAGAGTTTGGTGATTTAGAAGCTTTCGGAAATAATAATTATACGAAAGAACTCTCAGATTTAGGATTTGTGATTGATTATTTTACTAAAAATCCTAAAGTCGATCAGAAGAAAATTATATTGATAGGTCACAGCAGAGGAGGAGGGATTTCTATTGTTAAAACCTGCGAAGATGAAAGAATCAATGGATTAATTACTCTTGCAAGTGTAGATACTTTAGAAAGATTTCCAAAAGATGCTGGTCTGGAAGAATGGAAGAATAAAGGAGTTTATTATGTGCAAAACGCTAGAACAAAACAGGAAATGCCTCATTATTATCAATTTTATGAAGATTTTAAAAATAATGAACATCGTTTTGATGTAGAACGTTCGACGGAAATGGCAAAAGCTCATGTTCTCATTATCCATGGTACAAATGATGAAGGAGTAAGTGTGAAAAATGCCGAACATCTTCATATTTTGAATCCCAATTCAGAATTGTTTTTAATTGAAAACGGAAATCATGTTTTTGGTGCAAAAGAACCCTGGAAGGAAAATGAATTGCCTAAAGATTTGAATAAAGTTGTTGAAAAATGTATTGGCTTTATTAAGGATAAAATGGTGCAGAACGAGAATGGATAATATTTTTCAATATTTTGTGAGAATTTTTTATAATTTGAACTTGGTTTAATTTTTTTTTAATAATTTAGTCAATACGTTAAATAAAACCCAAAACAAATTTATTATGAAAAATTTAAATCTAAAAAATGCTAAGAAATTAAGCAGAGAAGCTCAAAAACAAATTTTAGGTGGAGACAAGGTAAAGCAATGCTCATATAGCGGTTGTTTTAGTAATTATCTTAGCGATGGTACAGGTTTATGTCTTATACCTCCGTGCTCATATCCGAATTTTGGTACGGAAAGTCAGACTGCTGATGGAAGGTGGCAATGCTGCTATTAAAATTGTTGTATTAATAAGAACTAAAAAAAGGAGTGAAATTTTCACTCCTTTTAATTTTTTAAAATCATTTAATTAATAATTTCCAAGCTTCTTCAATTTTACTTTCCAACAATAATTTTTGAACTTCCAAATGAATATTTTCATCATCATGACAGTTTTCCGAAGGTAAAACTTCTACATTTGCGAGCATTCCAAGGTCGTTTCCTGTGAAGATTTTACTATATTTTATGGCATCAGGAAGCAAATCAAAGCCAATTCCTTTTGTTACCAATGGTTTTGGAACTTCAAACAGGTTGTTGTCATTGTTTCTGGAATACCAGTTTCCTCCGAGACGTGCAACCATATCCAATTTTGCCTGATCTAAATTCCCTTCTTCATTCAGATATTCTTCTCTGATATGAATTTTTTTAACCTCACAAATCACCAAATTTCCTGCGCCACCTTGATCACCAAGAGATTTTACTTCTAAAACTTCGCATTCAAAATTTACAGGACATTCTTCAATCAATTTAGGCTGAACCAAATCTGCATCTTTCATCGTTAAGCCGGATTTGATAAATTCATTAACCCCGTCTTCGTATTCCGTAGAAGCCAATGAAATCTGCTGTACAATAGGAAAATTTACTGTACCAATTACCACTTCCGGAACTTCTAAAACGTTTTCTAAAGTGTGTTTTGTGGTATTATCCCGAACTCTTCTCGATGGTGAAAAAATCAAAATCGGAGGAACGGTGCTAAACATATTGAAAAAACTGAACGGCGATAAATTGCTTTTACCGTCTTTATTTATAGTAGAAGCCAATGCAATCGGTCGTGGTGAAACGGCTGTTTGCATTACAGTCTGTAATTGTACAGGAGTTATTTCTGATGGGAGGAGTGTTTTCATTATTATTTAAAACTTAAAAGTTTTTAAATGTTATTTTAAAAAATCCACATTATTTGTCATTCCAGAGGAATCAATTCTGCTTTTAAGAAAATATACATATTCCTGCGGAATGACAAACTTTGTGGTTTATCTTTTTGTTTGTAGAAAAAAATTACTTAGCAGGAATAATTTTACCTGAAACCTCACCGAAACCAACTCTTACTCCATCTTTTTCAGCCCATGCTTTCATTGTAACGGTATCATTATCTTCAATAAATTTTCTTTTTTCTCCGTTGTTTAGAGTGATTGGGTTTTGTCCTCTCCAGGTTAATTCAAGCATAGAACCGAAAGATTTTGGATCGCTTCCGGAGATGGTTCCGCTTGCGTAGATGTCGCCAACTTCCAGATTACAGCCATTTACCGTGTGATGAGCCAATTGCTGAGTCATATTCCAGTACATGTATTTATAATTACTTTCAGAAATCAAGTTTTCTTCACCATTTTCTGGTTGTAAATAAACTTCAAGATTAATATCGTAATTTTTATCTCCTTCAAATTTTAAATAATCCAAAACTTCAGGATCTTGTACAGGAGAAGCTGTTCTGAATGGTTCTAAAGCTTCCAGAGTAACTACCCACGGAGAAATTGAAGACCCGAAATTTTTAGCCAAAAACGGTCCCAGTGGAACATATTCCCAAGACTGAATATCTCTTGCAGACCAGTCATTGAAAACGACCATTCCGAAAATAGCATTTTCAGCATCTTTTGTAGATACACTTTCGCCCATTTCGGTATTTTGATTGATGATGAAAGCCATTTCCAATTCAAAATCCAGTTGCTTACATGGTCCGAAAACAGGTTTATCTGCATCTGCAGGTTTCATTTGTCCTTTCGGACGGTTAATGTCTGTTCCCGAAACCACAATAGACGAAGCTCTCCCGTGATAGCCTACAGGTAAATGTTTCCAGTTTGGAAGCAAAGCATTTGCAGGATCTCTGAACATTTTTCCAACATTGGTTGCATGTTCTATGCTGCTGTAAAAATCGGTATAATTTGGAATATGGATTGGCATAATCATTTTTACCTGATCCAAATCGTAAAACGCATCTTCGATAGTTTTTTCGTCTTTCGACAAAGTAGAACCTTCTTGTAATAATTCCTGAATTCTAAGACGTACTGCATTGGTTACAGGTTTTCCTAACTCGATGAATTCATTTAAAGTATATGCTTCGAAAACGTTGTCGTCTAAACCTTCTATTTCTTCAAAATAGGAAAGGTCGTACAAAAGCGCAAGATCAACAACCTGATCGCCGATTCTTGTACAACAAGCGATAAATTCTTTGTTAAATACGGCAACTCCAAAAGGAATGTTGTGTATAGAAAAGTCTGAATTTGAATTATATTCTACAAATGATTTCATAATATGATAGTTTGAAATTTAGATTTAAAAGTAATCCTTTTAAATACAATTATTTAGATTTTTTGGAATAAGCTTCTTCATCTATCCATCGCTCTCTGGAATTGATGTCAATCAGATAAAGGATTTCTTTTTGCTTGGTCAAAAGAAGTATTTTGGCAACAGGAATCGGGATTTTTTTGTTTTCGAGTTTATCTGCTCTCAAAGAAACAATATTTTTTTTCCGAATAATATCTCCCGAAAAAACATTTGAAGTACTTTTTCCTGTAGCTTTATCATCAAACATTTCTACATAGGTGATGTTTTTTCCTTTAGTGATGATGAAACTTCTTTCTGTATGATCCTCAAAATCTTTAATAAGCATAAATTTTTTGTCGTCTATGTTTACATTTTCAAGATTTTGGTTGATTCCTTTTCTTTCCTCAAGACGATCTAAAATTTGATTGATTGCTCCATAGTTTTGTGCTTTTAAAACAAAACTGGCGAAAAACAATGTGAAGAAGAGTATTTTTTTCATAAGCTTGTGTTTATAAAAAAAGTTTTGTCAGAATCTGCATCCTGACAAAACGATATGTTGGGTTTAAAAAATTAAAGATTTCCTCTTTTTTCCTGTTCTTTTTCCAAAGCTTCGAAAAGTGCTTTGAAGTTTCCTGCACCAAAGCTCTGTGCGCCGTGTCTTTCAATGATTTCAAAGAAAAGAGTAGGTCGGTCTTCTACAGGTTTTGTAAAGATTTGTAATAGATAACCTTCCTCATCATGGTCGATAAGAATTCCTAAATCCTGAAGTTTTTTCAGGTCTTCGTCAATATGTCCCACTCTTTCAGGAACCAATTCATAATAGGCTTCAGGTGGAGCAGAAAGGAATTCTACGCCTCTTTTTTTAAGTTCGGTTACTGTGTGAATAATATCTTTTGTTGCTACTGCGATGTGCTGTACACCTTCACCTTCATAGAAATCAAGGTATTCTTCAACCTGAGATTTTTTCTTTCCTTCTGCAGGCTCGTTGATCGGGAATTTTGCAAAACCGTTTCCGTTAGACATTACTTTAGACATCAAAGCAGAATATTCTGTATTGATCTGTTTGTCATCAAATGAAAGAATATTTACGAAGCCCATTACTTTCTCGTACCATTCTACAGTAGGAATCATTCTGTCCCAACCTACATTTCCTACACAGTGGTCTACGTATAATAAACCTGCTTCTTCTGGCTTATAATCGCTTTCCCATTTTTGATAACCAGGCATGAAGGCTCCTGTATAATTTTTTCTTTCGATAAACATGTGAACAGTCTCTCCATATGTATAAATTCCGGACATTTTTACTTCACCATATTCGTCTGTTAATGTAACTGGTTCCATATATGGTTTCCCACCTCTCTTTATAGTTTCTTCAAATGCGGAATATGCGTCGTCTACCCAAAGTGCCAAAATTTTCACTCCATCGCCGTGTTTTTTTACATGCTCGCTGATTGGTGAATCAGATTTAAGACCTGTCGTTAAGATTAATCTTATTTTTCCCTGCTGAAGAACGTAAGAAGCACGATCTCTCACTCCGGTTTCGGGTCCTGCATAAGCTACTGACTGAAAACCAAAAGCGGTCTTGTAATAATGTGCAGCCTGCTTTGCGTTTCCTACATAAAATTCAATGTAATCTGTACCGTTAATTGGCAAAAAATTCTCAGCCTGAGCAATTTTTTCGGCAAATGTAAGTGTTGACATGTTTTCTATTTTTACTTTTATTTAATGACTTGCAAATTACAAAATTCTTAGAAATAATTAAAAACATTATTTTGTGCAAACGATTTCATTATTCTCAATAGAAATTAAAGTTTGCTTAAGTATTTTTATGTTTATTGTTTTTATTATTTGTTTTATATATTTGTATAAGAAATCACAAGTGGTGAAAGAAAGTTATTAAAAACGAAGAAAGCCGTAATAAATACGGCTTTTTATTTTTTATTGTTTAATCTTCCTGCGTCAGGATTATAATTATCCCAAATTTTCCAGGAGTTGTTTATTTTACGAATAAAATAAATCTGGGTATTGAGCTGATTTACAAAATGTTCTTCGCCTGTTTCTCCCACTTTAAAAAGAAGATTCCAAAATTCCTGCGTTTCAAGGATTTTTTTATCAGGTTCATCTGTTACGATATTGATATCGAAGACTTCAAAATTTGATCGGTTATTTTTAGTAACAAGTTCAAATTTTCTGTCACAAAGCTCTTTACTGAATTCTGAAGCTCTTTCCAAAAAAGGAGAATTGTCAAACACCAGATCCTTAAATAACTCTAAATTCAATGTCGGAAATTTCTTATATAATTCAAAAACCGTAGAGCAGTATCTATAAACAATATCTGTAGAAAAAACTCCTTCGGAAAATGTGTTTTCGCTAGTTTCTTCATCTTTAAGCTGATGAATATAGGAATTCAAGTCTTTAAAGCCTAAAAAAATACAAATTTTATCAAGAGTTTTTAGAAAGCGAAGATCGTTATGGGTTTTATCCTGATAATCATTTTCGAAAAAACGCTGTAAGGTAATATGTGAAATTGTGTTACCTAATTCAAATTTTTTATTATGTTTAAGCTCTTCAGACAAGGCAAGCTCCTCTTTAATAATTTCTGAAAGAATTATATAATGACTTCTTTTCCATTCTTGTACTTTTCCTAAAACCGAATCCTTTACTTTCGGATGTTTTACAACTTCATTTTTTATCGAATTATATATAGTCTTCAAGTGTGTATTATTTAAAAAACGTTTTAGCAAAAAGATTGCCACAAATGTTTTATGTGTGTAAGTTTTTCTTTAATTTTATTAAATATACGTTTTTTTTAATTAAAAAGAATTTATCGTACACATATTTTAAATCTTGAATCTTTCGTTCGCCGCTCTTTCAAGCATTTCTCTGTCATCAGGATGTGCAATACTGATCAATTCCTGAGCTCTCTGGCGAAGATTTTTTCCATACAAATAAGCAGTTCCGTATTCTGTAACTACGTAATGAATATGACCTCTTGTGGTAACAACTCCAGCTCCTTGTTTTAAGAAAGGAACAATTCTGGAAACGCCTCTTTTTGTTCTGGAAGTAATAGCAATAATTGGTTTTCCTCCCTCGCTTAATGCTGCACCACGCATAAAATCCATTTGACCACCGATTCCGCTGTATTGTAAAGTTCCGATGGAATCTGCGCAAACCTGCCCTGTTAAATCAATTTCTATTGCCGAGTTGATGGCAACCAGCTTTTTGTTTCTCATGATATTAATAGGGAAATTAACAACACTTACATCTTTGAACGCAAAAACAGTATTGTCGTCTACATAATCGTAGAGTTTTTTTGTCCCGAAACAGAAACTTGTGATTGTTTTGTTATCGTTATAGCCTTTATATTTATTATTGATAACATCATTTTGAATGAGATCGATTACTCCGTCACTCAGCATTTCGGTATGTACTCCAAGATCTTTATGGTTATTTAAGCATTTTAAAACAGCATCCGGAATGGTTCCTATTCCCATTTGTAAGGTTGATTTATCATCAATCAATTCGGCTACATGTTTTCCTACAAGCATTTCATCTTCACCTACTTTTGATCCGTAATCTACAGTAGGAAGTTCTTCTTCATGCCAAACCAGTTTGTGAATTTTGCTGATGTGAATCATCCCGTCACCATGAGTTCTAGGCATCAACGGATTTACAATCGCAACGATTTGTTTTGCAGTATCTACGGCTGCTCTTGCTACATCTACAGAGGTTCCCAATGTACAAAAACCATGCTTGTCGGGTGGTGAAACGGTAATTAATGCTACGTCAAGCGGCAAAATATTATTTCTGAATAAAATAGGAATTTCACTTAAAAAAATAGGAACATAATCTCCTCTTTCAGAATTTACGGCATCTCTTACTGAAGCAGAAACAAAGAGAGAGTTTATAAAGAATTTGTCTTTATATTCAGGTTTTGTAATTTCTACATTTCCTTGTTGAGTAATGGAAACCATTTCTACATGATCAAGACGGTGAGACTGTCTTGCTAACTCGTCTATTAAGTAATTTGGAGTACATGCACTGCCATGAAAAAACACACGGTTTCCACTTTTTATTGTGTAAATTGCTTCTTCTGCACTAATATAATTATACATATATTATTTTTTAAATTTTTCTTAGTCTTAAAGATAGTTTATATTATTTTTATTGAGTTCAAATATTCGCAGATTTTTATCATGTTTCATCACTGTTGGAAATAAAAAAGACTGAATATGTACACCCAGTCTTTTTTGTTTTATGTAAATTGTTTTTATTCCTGAGAACGATCTTCTAAAGTTTTGTCCTGATCTTCCAGCCATGAAGTTTTATAGGTAGGATCTTCTACTTTCATTGCTTCTTCTGTAATTTGCAATGGTCTGAAAGGATCTACCATCACTGCATATTCTTCTGTGAATTTTTTCCCAATACTTCTTTCCATTGCTCCTGGATGAGGTCCGTGAACAATTCCTCCTGGATGAAGCGTAAAATCCATCAAATCAATATGGTTTCTGCTCATGAAGTCTCCTTCTGTATAAAATAAAACCTCATCAGAATCAATATTTGAATGGTTGTAAGGTGCAGGAATTGCCATTGGATGATAATCGTACATTCTTGCACAGAATGAGCAAACTACAAAATTGTGAGCTTCAAAAGTCTGGTGAACCGGTGGCGGTTGGTGAATTCTGCCTGTAATCGGCTCGAAGTTTTTGATATTAAATTTATAAGGATAAAAATATCCGTCCCAACCTACAACATCAAAAGGATGCGTTGCATAGATGAAATCGGTTATCTGATTTTCTTTTTTTACTTTAATTAAAAATTCTCCTTTTTCGTCTTTAGGCTCAACAAAAGTCGGTGCGATAATATCTCTCTCGCAGAACGGAGAATGTTCCAAAAGCTGCCCGAATTCATTTCTGTAACGCTTCGGAGTATAAATCGGAGAGTGACTTTCCACTACAAAAAATACCGTATCATCAGAATTTAGTTCAACCTGATAAATTGTTCCTCTCGGAATAATTAAATAATCACCAAAAGAAAATTCAAGATTTCCGACAAAAGTTTTCAAAATTCCGCTACCGTTGTGAACGTATAAAAGTTCGTCACATTCTGCATTTTTGTAGAAATAATCCATCGATTTTCTAGGTTTTGACAGTCCCATTTTCAGGTCATTGTTTACCATCAGGAACTTTCGGCTATCCATAAAATCGTCTTCAGGAGTTACATTCATTCCTTTAAACATTCTTGGAGTAACATTTTTACTGACTGCAATTTTTGGAGTAACATCTTTTGGCTCGCCAATCGATTTTATTTGTGTAGGACGATGAACGTGATAGAGCAGAGAAGAAATTCCATGAAAACCTTCCGTTCCGAAAAGTTGTTCATAATAGAATTTGTCTTCCGGAGATTTAAAAATTGTATGCCTTTTTTGTGGGATATTTCCCGACTGATGATATCTCATTTTACTTGATATGTAGTTTCTCAAATTTAATAAATTTTAATGAAATGCTTTTAAGAATATTTATCATGCAGTTTTGCTATTCTAAAATTAATTGTTAGTTTTGTCTAACAATTATAATTTCATGAGGCGAATATTACTTTCATTCATACTTTTTTCATCGTTTTGTTTTTCTCAGGAAAATGATACGTTGAATGTTATCAGAAAAATAGATTCTTTGCAGGATTTAAATAAGAAAGAACGTACGAAGTTAATTGATGATGTGGTTATTACAGGAACGATAAAACCTATGAGCAGATCTAAAAGTCCTGTTGCGGTTGAAATTTATACCTCAAAATTTTTCCAGAAAAATCCAACGCCTAATATTTTTGAAGCCATTGCAATGGTAAATGGTGTAAAACCTCAATTGAATTGCTCTGTTTGTAACACGGGAGACATTCATATCAACGGTTTAGAAGGACCTTATACAATGATTTTGATTGACGGAATGCCGATTGTAAGTTCACTTTCTACAGTTTATGGTTTAAGCGGAATTCCGAACAGTTTGATTGACAGAATTGAGGTGGTAAAAGGTCCTGCTTCATCTCTTTACGGTTCTGAAGCGATGGGCGGAGTCATCAATATTATCACTAAAAATGCTTTGTCGGCTCCGAAATTGAGTGTTGATATCATGACAACCACTTGGAATGAGAACAATCTTGATTTGTCGACTAAATTTAATTTTGGAAAGAAAGCTGCTTCAATTCTGAGTCTGAATTATTTTAATTTTAATGAAAAAATAGATCAGAACAAAGATAATTTCACAGATGCAGCGCTTCAGAACCGAATTTCTGTATTTAATAAATGGAATTTCCAGAGAAAAGAAAACCGTTTGGGAAGTTTTGCACTAAGGTATTTATATGAAGATCGTTTTGGCGGAGAAATGCAGTGGGATAGATCTTATCGTGGAAGTAATGAAGTCTACGGAGAAAGTATTTACACCAATAGAGTAGAGGCTTTTGGTATTTATCAATTGCCGATAAAAGAACAAATTATAACTCAGTTTTCGTACAATTATCATGATCAGAATTCTTTTTACGGAAGTAATCCGTATGTAGCAACTCAGAAAGTAGCTTTTCTACAGACTTATTGGGATAAAAATTTGGGAAATCATGATTTGATAGTGGGAGCAACATTCAAAAAAACTTTTTATGATGATAATACTCCGGGAACGTCGTCTTCTGATGGTCTGCTTAATGAACCGATGAAATCGCCAATTTTCGGAGCATTTATTCAGGATCAATGGGAAATTAATGAGAAAAATACTTTATTGTTGGGTTATAGATTTGATTACGATAAAATTCATCATTCTGTACACTCACCAAGATTTGCATGGAAATTTTCTCCCAATCCCTATCATACTTTGAGATTGAATTTTGGGACAGGTTTCAGAGTCGTAAATTTATTTACGGAAGATCATGCTGCTTTGACGGGTTCTCGTGAAGTCGTTATCCGCTCAGATTTAAAACCTGAAAGATCCATCAACGGAAATTTGAATTATATCTGGAAAATACCTGTCGCAGATCGTTTGATCAATTTGGATGCTTCTGCATTCTATACTTATTTCAGTAATAAAATAGTTGGTGATTTTGATTCTGAGCCAGATAAAATTATTTACGATAATCTTTTAGGTTACGGAGTTTCAAGAGGTTTATCATTAAATATTGACTATAGTTTCAGTTTTCCTTTAAGTGTAAATCTAGGTGTAACTTATTTGGATGTTTATCAGAAGTTTGATGGTGAAAATGAGAAAATTCAGCAACTTCACGCTCCGAAATGGAGTGGAACGTATGGTTTGACATATAGGTTTCCGAGTGATTTTACAATTGATTTTACAGGTCAGTTTTATGGACCGATGCGACTTCCGATTTTACCAAATGATTACAGACCGGAATATTCACCATTGTATTCTTTGGCAAATATTCAGTTTTCCAAAAGTTTTAAATCTGGATTTGAAGTGTATTGCGGAATTAAAAATTTATTCAATTTCACGCCGAATGATCCTTTGATGAGACCTTTTGATCCGTTTGATAAAAATGTGAATGACCCAATAAATAATCCCAATCATTATACTTTTGATACTACTTACGGCTATGCACCGATGCAGAGAATAAGAGGTTTTTTGGGAGTAAAGTATAATTTAAAATAAGGATGAGTTATTATTACTTTAAATTATAATGAATTTTTGACGCAAAGATTTATATTTAAATTCTATTTTTAGAAAGCAAAGGTAAATAAATTTGCTTCGCAAAGCTAAATTAATAGAGCTTGAGCTTCATCAAATCAACTTGTTGATTCTCCTTTGCTCCTTAAATAAAACATCATAAAATTTCTCTTTGCGTTAAAAAAATTAATAGAATAGTTTCTAAGAAAATTTATGAAATGAGACTTTTTGCTATATTTTTCTTTTTAATGTTAATGCCCTGTTTTTATCTTTCTCAAATGAAAACAGTTACTTTTTCCGAGCTTGAAAACTTGCAGAAAATTCAAAAACCAATCATTATTCATCTGTATAGAGATTGGTGTTCGGTTTGTAAGATTGAATCTTTTCAACTGAAAAAAGATAAAGATCTTGTTAAAATGATAGATGAAAATTTTTATTTCATCAATTTTGAAGCGGAAAAAACAAAAGAAACAATCCATTTTCAGGGGAAGCAATTCAATTATTTACCCAATGGAAATTCCGGGATTCATGAGTTGGCTCTGACTTTATCTAAAAACAAAAACCAACCTGTCTATCCTTTGTGGATTATTTTAGACAAGAACCAGAATTTGATTTATTATCATGAAGGTGAATTTAAACCTGAAAAAATGAAGGAAAAATTGAGAGAAATTACAAATTTATAAACTAAACATTGTCATTCGGTAAAAGTCTGAGCAAAGTCTTCTTTACGATGTTGAGATTCCTACGGAATGACAAAGGCGAGATTTATTATCATATAAGAAAATTACTTCAAAAGCACGGCAATAATACCTAAAATTGCAGGTAAAGCCTGAACGAAAAATATTTTCTTAGTCGCAGAAACAGCCCCGTAAATTCCTGCAATAGCAACACAACCAAGGAAAAATAAGGCAACATTGGTCTGCCATTTCGGATCTTCAATCAAGAATGACCATATTAATCCGGCTGCAAGAAAACCGTTGTACAAACCTTGATTTGCTGCCAAACCTTTTGTTGGTTTAAACATTTCTGCTGGCAAAGCCGCTTTGAAAACCTCTTTTCCTTTGGTTTCCCAAGCAAACATTTCCATCCAGAGAATATAAATATGTTCTAAAGCAACGAGTGCGATTAATATCTTTGAAACAACTTCCATGATTTAATTTTTTTTTATCATTGTAAAACTAAAGAAATAATTTTAAGTTTGAAATGTAAATTTTTAAAAAATGGAAACTTTCAAACTGTATTTAGAAAAAATATATGAATGTCCGTAATTAGTAATAATTTAGTTTTTGACAGTTTGTTTGTCATTGACTTCGTCGAATCTTCGATTTCCGAAGGAATCTAAACTGCGTTATTTTCAGTGTGTTGAGATTCCTCCGAAATGACAAAATGCCTGCTGATTTTAGCGTTATGATTAAAAACGGACATTCAAAAAAAATATAATTAAACACCACAAAAGATCTTTTCTGAATGCATGAAGTCATTGTCAGAATAATTTATCAATAAAAAGAGGCTTCCAAATTGAAAACCTCTTTTTTATTGGTTGCTAAAAGTTTAAATTACTTTTTCAGTTCTTTTAGAATCGCTTCACCTACACTTTTTGCAGACTGCGGATTTTGTCCAGTAATCACTCTTTGATCGGAGACAACATGGTTCTGCCACAACCCGGATTTTTCAAATTTTGCGCCTCTTTCTTTTAATTGATCTTCCAAAAGAAAAGGAACAACGTCTGTCAATTTTACTTCAGCTTCTTCTTCATTGGTAAAAGCGTTGATTTTTTTGCCGTCTACCAAATATTTGCCGTTATTGAGTTTAATATTGACTAAACCTGCAGGACCGTGACAAACTCCGGCTACAATTCCTCCGTTTTCGTAAATTTTTGATGCGATTGATGCTAATTCGGTATTGTCTGCAAAATCCCACATCGCACCGTGACCTCCTGCATAAAAAATAGTGGAATAGTCATTTGCTTTTACTTGGGAAGGCTTCATAGAATGATCAATTTTATTTTTGTATTCTTCGTTCTCCCAAAATTCTTTGTTTAGAGGATCTTCCAGATCAAAACCGTCAACGGGTGGTTTTCCGCCTTTTGGGCTTACAAAATCGATTTCATATCCTGCTTTGTGAAGAACTTCCCACGGATGAGAAACTTCTCCCAGATAATATCCTGTATTTTCCCCTGTAATTCCCTTTTTATCATGACTTGTGACTACAAACAAAATTTTCTTTTGTATTGATTTAGATTTTTTGGTTTGTGAATTTGCCAATCCTATGGTGAAAATTGAGAGGAATAATAATGCTAATTTTTTCATTTTAAATTTTATTGAGAGTTTTTACCGTAAAAAATCAAAAGATTTTATCTCTATAAATTATGCTCATAATTTTTTGCAGTAAAATCTAATTTTAAATTATTTCGGTTAAATAAATCTGAGGTTTTTCCTGTAATTTCTCCTCAACCAAATCTCCGAATGCTTTAATATATGGCTGTTGATTGTGATGGTCTAAACCTTCTTTGCTTTTCCAGATTTCGTAAAAAACAAAATGGTTTTTATCTTCAATACCTTGATGAAGTGTGTATAATTCGTTGGCTTCCTCTTTTTGAGTTTCTGCAACCATAGTCTGAAGAACTTTTAAAACATCGTTTCGGTATTCTTCTTTGGCTTTAATAATAGCTGTAAGATAAATTTTCATTAGGCTAATTGTGGTTTTAATTCTTGTTCAAACACCTTTTTTAAATGTTGTTGATAGATTTCCATGTCACGTTCTATATTTGCATTTTTTTCGACATCATGAAAGTGGAAACTTTCCATTTTTTCTAATGATACGAAAGCATTCATCTTATGAAAACCAAATAATGGTCCGTTATCAACACTGGTTTCGTTAAAAAATTCTCCGGGAAGTGTGAAAGCTGTTTCGGGAGCATTCCAGCTTGTGGTAACCATATATTTTCTTCCGCCCAACATTCCTCCAGTTCCGTAGTTGATTGCAGGATTTTCTGATGTTCTTCCGTCGCTCATGTAAATTCCTTTGGCATGACCTGCTGTGAAAACTTCATCGATGTATTTCTTAAAACCATTCGGAAGCTGAAACCACCAAATCGGCGTGTGATAAATGATAAAATCTGCCCAGACAAATTTCTGAACTTCTTCATTTTTATCATATCCTTCACTTATATTAGTTACCTTAATTTCCAGATTTTCAAAGTTTTCTAAAACCTTTAAGGTGTTTTCTGCAATTGTCTGATTATATTTTCCTCCGGAATGTCCGAAGTTTTGTCCTGCATTGATGATAAGTACTTTTTTCATTGTTGAATGAATGTTTAAATTTTACAATGCAAAGTTATATTGAGTTTTTGTATAATAAAAATAATATAATTTATACCTTTGTATCAGAATTGTGATAGATAATATTTTGCTCAATCATTATTTATCTTCAACTTTGTCTCGTTCAAAAACAGTGAAACGCTACATAAACTGATTTTCAACAATAAGAAGTATGGTAAACTTAGAATGGTACAGAACTTTTAAAGCTGTTTATAAAACAGGCACACTTACAGGAGCTGCTGAGTCTCTTTTTATTTCTCAGCCCGGCGTAAGTCTGCATCTGAGTTCTCTGGAAGCTTATGTAGGATACAAATTATTCGACAGAACCGGCAGGAAAATGATTCCTACCGAGAGAGGAAAAGTTTTGTTTAATGCTGTTTCCGAGCCTATTGCAAAATTGGAAGATGTAGAAAAAAACTTTCAGAGATCTACAGAAAAGCATACGCCTACAATAAGTATAGGAATGTGTTTTGAAACATTTCAGACGACTTTAGAGCAATATGTTTCTACTTTAGATTTTAATTTAATCATCAGTTTTGGTCAGTATCCGGAAATGTTGGATCAGCTGGATAAAGGTATTTTAGATTTAATTATAACACCTAAAAAAGGAACTTCTCCCAATATTATTCATGAGGCTTTTTCTTCTGAACAAATTATTCTTGTAGGTGGAAAAAATGTGAATATTGAGAGTTTTTATACAACCTTAGAAAACAAAGGAAGTGAATATGCTGAAGAATGGCTGAAACAGGAAAAATGGTATGGTACAACAGGTGATATGGAACATCTTTTTCAGTTCTGGATTTTAAATTTTGGACACAAACCTAATTTCCGTCCGAATTATATTGTTCCGAATCTCAATTCAATTATTCGCTGTCTGAAGGGTGGAAGTGGTTTGGCGGTAGTTCCGGATTTTCTGTGTAAAAAGGAAATTGAAAATGGTGAAGTGCAGTTAATCTGGGAAGGAGAGAAAAAGCTGGAGAATACATTGTATTTCGGATGTCGAAAAAACACCAATTATCAGACAGAAATAGATCATCTTAAACAATTGTTTCGCAAAATTATGGTAAGAAATTAATTTATACTGAATAAATAATTTAGTAGTTTGAATATATAAAAATTAAAAATTTG
>Ga0114982_1000384_pt1 | contig 23727 bp, 47 predicted proteins | sample Shrwel_input2_FT_FD_87183 | JGI IMG/M metagenome (GOLD analysis project Ga0114982, IMG submission 87183) | Subsurface microbial communities from deep shales in Ohio, USA - Utica-3 well 1 S input2 FT | ecosystem: Environmental > Aquatic > Deep subsurface > Shale gas/oil reservoir > Produced... | reverse complement strand
GATACATGCACCCAGTCAGGGTTCTTGTCGTCGCCGAACTCCCAGATCATCTGATCGAAGTCCAAGTTGTTTGCGATGTACTCGAAGACCTCAGCGTTCTTACCATCCAAGTCAATGTCAACTGCTTGACCGATGTTGTGCTGGCTTGCTTTTGCACCGCCGATCAACTTGTTCAACTCTGGTGAGCGGTATCCGCTACTGATTTTGATGGGGCATCCCAAACCGGCACGCAATGGTTCTAATACTTTCTCGCACAATGTCTTGAGGTTCTCGGCTACCTGTGGGTCTTTGGGAATGTTTGGAATCCCGTTTTTGATTGCAGTTTGACTGTATGTCAACTCACGCAATGAGAAATTGTCTGTCATATTTGTAGATATTATTTCTTAATTATCAGCAAAATAAATAGAATTGCTGCCAAAATAACAAGCCACCAAGGATAATCTTCATCTTTATAGACGATTCTTGGCTTGGTTGTGATTGTTTTTGTGCGGATGATTGTCTTTGGCTCCTGCGTGATAATGGTTCTGATGATGTCTTTGTCCCTGATGATCTTCACCCTTATGCCACCAGTGTCGATGGTGATCGTATCAATCTCCTTGGTCACGACAATCTTCTCAAAGTACAACGAGTCGTTGACCTTGATGGTATCGGTGATGGTGAACGTGTCGGGAGCGCACAGAGCCGGCTGCTTCTTGCACGCCTGCTTTATATGCCACTGTGCAGAGCACGATGACAACAATAGCACGATGAGAAGGTATCTCATTCCTCTGATTTCTTGTTGCCGAATTTATCGATAGACGTAAAGCCCAACGAAAGGATGGTCACCCACTCAACTGCCGCTACAAGTTCTGGGCTTGGCGCGATTTCCTGTGGACTCATGGAGTTGTGGGCCATGGTGCCAAACAAAACAAGGGCACCAATGATTCCAACAAAACGTTTTGAGGACCACTCGCCTTTGTCACCTTTAAAAATATCGAATATCTTTTTCATTTCTGTAATTGCTTAATGAACATGTCGCGCTGGGCCATGAGATACTTCTCGCGTTCTATCATGCGCTCGCGCTCCGCGTCTACGACCTTGTTGATGTAGTCCTGTTTCTCTTTGACTACAGCATCGTATCGCTGAATCTCTTGCTGAAATATTTGGTTCTGATAGTACAACGCGCCAATCATCAATATGATGGTAAAGGACTGATCCTTTAACTTATCAATGAAGGTGGTTGCCACAGTACTCATTTACCTTGGCCTTTGTACTTCTTGACGTAGTTCTTAGAGGTCTTCAATGAAGAACTCTTCTTCTTGGATACAACGCCGGGTCTAGAAACCTTTGGCTTCGCTTTCCACTTGGTGGACTCCTTGATTGATTTTACTTTTGTTGCCATAGGTACATTCTAAAATAGTCAAACTCCTCTGTACCACCCTCTTCCACGTAGTTTAACCACGCATCATAGATGGGACCAGAATAACTTATGGGGGTGATGGCCGTATCCATACCACTGGCAATCATCTTGGCGGCGAAGATCTCATTCACCTGTTGCATTACCTGCACTTGCTTTTCAGCAAGGGCAACGGCTTGCTTCAAATCCGCTTTCTCTTCGACCTTTGCCTTGATCATTTTCTCGTTCACCTCGTGCGCTTGCTTTGTGGCTTTGGCGGCGGCGTCAGTATTCTTTTTGATTCTCATGAGCATCTGCTCAATCTCATTTGTCTTAGGTTGTTCTACAGCCTTAGACTCTGTAATCATATAACCGAGCAAGAACAATGTAGAAAATATCAAGAGTAAGCGGTTCATATCTTTTTCATTGAATTGATTAAACGGATTTCTGTAATGGCTGCTGATAGGGCAGAGTCTGCAGTTTTCAATGCGCGATACGCTTGCTTTTGTTCAATGCGCATCTCTGCCATCTCTTTTCTGCATGCATCAATCTGCTCTTGATTGCTCGAACGCAGGTCCATATACAAATAGCTAACAGCCAGTAGCATACAAAAAGCCACTGCAGCAACAGGATTCTTACGAAACTGATCAAACGAAACTGGAAGCGGATTCGCATTCGGAGTTTTCTTTGCAGTCATTTCTTTGTTATTACAAAGTAATTACTTCTACCTGATCTGGGTAGATTGCGTTCAATGCGTTGTATACTGCATCTACTAAGAGAGTTTCAGCAGGCACTGTCTCGTAATCAGCCACTGACAACTGAAGGTTAGAGAATGTAGTGTTGAAATCTTGGATACCTTGGATGGGTTGCTTGCCTTCTGCAATTGCTTGAGCGCTTGCATAAACAAACGTTGCAATTTGCGCAGGGATGAATCCATCTTTCTGGCTCTTCATATCAGCATAGCCCTCTGCGATTACGCAAACTGATCCGCTGGGTGTAGACAATCCACTTGTAAGATTTACTTCTGTATTGATTTGTATTGCTTTCATGTTTCAAATATAATTAATTTACGGGAGGGAATGGTGGTGGTGGTGGTGGGATGTATTCGGCTTCGGGTAAATCTAAAACCCAAGCGTATTCAGTTATGGCAACTTCGGGTTTGTCCTCATCGGAAAGGAATAAAAACCAAACTCCGTTTATATCTTGAACGCAATTAAAAAACTGATAAGGTGCGTAGTACTGCCCTTGTATCAAATCCTTTTGTTCGGGTGTAAGTGTGTAACCTATCATACTTGACTTTTTAGGTTGTTGATTATTTCTTTAAACATATCGTTGTCATAAGTTCCTCGTGCCTTGTTTGCCCATACGCACACAAATTGTACATTGCCCTCCTCATATCCTAACTCGTTATCAATTCTATCCAAAGATAACAAATAAGGGCTTGATGTCATTTCACGCTTTTCATTGTATGTTTTAGGGCAAAGTAATTGTGAGCCAGTCAAAGCACATTTGTAATTTTGTAATTCTAAAACGCTCTGCAAATATTGGATGCTTACATTGAATGAGTAATTTCTTGACTTGGCATTGTGCATCCACCTCCCAAACAAAGCATTGTGAATGTCTTGAGTACCTCCCTTGTTGCAATTTCTTGGTTGGCGTTTTCCATTTGCCCAAACTTTTGTCATAAAAGCACCTTTGCCTTTTAACCTATCAACGCCATTTCTATCTAACAAAAACTTTACTTTGTCTGCACCAATATTGTATTTTTTTACTAAACCATTTTGTGAAAGACCGTTTTTATAATCCTCACACAAATCATCTTCGTAATCAAATTTTAATTGTTTAATGTTGGCGTACATTTCAGATTTACCCATCATTGGTACGCCTTGCATTTTTAACACCCTACGAACTCTGTCTGTGGTTGCGTTTAAATCAGTTGCAATTTGTTGTACGGTTTTCTTTCCATAGTTGCTTACAATGTAGTTAGCATCCAATGGTTTTAATGTTGACCATCTATTTCCCATAACACAAATATACAACAGTGTAAGCATATTTCCTAAACTTGGCGGGCGAGTGTTGTTTGAAACGCTTGAACGGCGGTGTAAAAGTTGGATGCTTGGGTGTCGGTTAAGCCGTCACCGATTGAAGCAAAAGCACATTCGTTTGCACTTGCAGTACCTGAAGCAGATGTAGCACGAGCGTTTAACCATAAATTTCCGTTAGGATTTGCATTTGCAGTCAAACCATCATTACCTAAATTACTATTGTTGACATATGTTGTGCAACCGCTTGTTGAGGTTGTTCTACTGGCAATTACTAATCCTTTAGTAGTTGCAGTTATTATAGCCGTAAAAGAAGTAGTTGATAAAACATTATAATACCCTCCCGCGACATAAAATATTTGGTCAATAATACTCGCAAGTAAACCTATTTGACAATTATTAAAGTTATCGCGTGAATAATAGGACATATGTTTGGAATTTGCATTTGAAGAAGTATTTGGATTGAAATTCGTATCCATATACGCACTCGTTCCGTTACCTTTTACCCCCGTACTCGCAAAAGTCCAACCGCTTGTAAAAGTACCCGTAAAACTTGAACTCTTTAAGTTCTGCGCACACGCCGCGGCACTTGCCCCAACCATTGGATACACAGCACGCATGGCCGTCCAAATACCCGCACTTTTCATATCAAGTACAAGTTGATTGGTTGCGTTCTTTTCGGTGGTCGTAAGTGTACCACCCGCAGTTGTAACGCGGTCAAAGAATGCTTGTGCATCTGGGTCGAAACTCGGTGCCAGTGTTGTTACTGAGATGGTATTTGAGTATCCTGTGATCATGCGCTAGGTGGGCAAATAGGGTTAATCCAAGTTAAAGTTTCTTCATCCCAAGTCCAAAGACATCCGTCATTCGGGTATGGTGTTGGTGGTTGCCAAAGACAGTCCGCATCCAATGTCCAACTTGGGTATGGTTGTGGGCTTGAAAAATTATCTTTATCAGGGTAATAAACAAACCCAACACCCGCAAAGTTTTTACCAGTTGTGTTGTAGTAGGTTCGCACCCATTCACCGCCAAATGTTTCAATACACCATTCAACAGAATCGGCAACAATCACTTCTAAAACTATGTTATTTTCTAATTTAGCAACTTGCATATTACGTAGGATAAGAAATTATGACTATACCAGAACCGCCTTGACCGCTATTTTGAATCCAAGCACCACCGCCACCTCCACCAGTATTTGCTGTACCATTGTTTCCCACCGCGTTCCTGCCACCCGCACCACCACCGCCATTTCCACCAGCTCCCACAGTGCCTGTTTCCACACCACCGCCACCGCCACCAGCGTAAAAAGTAGAACTACCACTAATTGAATAAGCAGTACCATTCCCACCATTTCCTGCTTGGCTAAAAGATATTCCATTTTGACCAACTGCCGAAGCACCACCACCACCAGCACCACCGTATGTACCACCAACACTACCCCCTGCAAAACCTTGTCCCGCAGTACCAGCACCACCAGAATAAGTAAAAGCACCACCACCACCACCACTACCACCACTACTCGGCCCACTCGAATCTATATTACTACGACCTCCACCAATAGCGGTCAAAGTATCAAAAACAGAATTATTTCCGTTTGTTCCTTGCGTAGCAAATCCAACTGTACCACTTCCACCACTACCGACGGTAATAGTGTAAGCCGTTACTGCGATTGATTTTGTAGCGTTGTATATCAAACCACCCGCACCACCTCCACCACCAGCATATGAACCACCACCACCGCCACCAGCAACAACAAGTGCCTCAACAGTTGCTCCAGTGGGGGCTGATGTTACGGTAAATGTTCCCGAACTTGTGAAGGTGTGAATAGTCATACCACCCGAATAGGTGATTGTTCCACCCGTGGCGGTAATTGGAACTGGATCAGTACTAGCACGCAGTCTGTAGTAATAGGTCGTGTTTGCAGTTAATCCAGCAACTAAATATGCCGTAGTAGGAGCCAACACTACCTCATCTTCCAATACGAATGACGAAAAGGAACTGCTAGTGGACACATCTAACAAGTAGTACGTAGCACCGGCAAATGCGTTCCAGTTCGCTGTAAACGATGTCTCACCAACACCCGTTGCAGCAGTTGCCACAGGGGTGCTAACGAATGTCGTGTTGTATCCAAAGAATGATGGGACTGCGAACATATTACAAAGATGTGTCTCCGCCTAAAATTGCCAATACGTTGGTGTACTTAATGATGCTCACCACTGAGTACTGCCCATTGTTCTTGCCATGACCCTGTCTGTTGCCGATCACCAATCCGCCCGTACCTGCAATGCTTGAAATTGCAGCGTCCAACTGAATGAGCGTTACGTTAAAGCCATTGGGCAATGATGCGTCAAATGTGATCGTTAAAGCGCCTGTCAATGCAATTACGCTTGAGTTGTATGTAGCAGCATTCGTTGAGTTAAGAGTTAAGTTCGCAGAAGTACTCGCCGTATTTGGGATGAAGTTCTGAAGAACTTGAGCGTTTAAATTTGTTGGGATCCTGGCCGCAGCAAGTACACCACTAGAGATGTTTGCAGCGTTGGTAGTGTCTGCGTTTGCCACGTTGCCAAGTCCAACAGCCGTCTTGTCAAGTGTTTGGAACGTCTTGTCGCCCCTGTAGTACTGTGAGGTAGTGCCTGCTGTGATCTGGTCCTGCTTGCCATTGAATGTGCTCCAATCCGCAGCAGATAATGCACCCCTGTTTGAAGCGCTCGCCGTAGGCACGTTTAATGTGATGACAGGCGTAGTTGTGCTGTTAGCAACCGTAGAACTCAAATCTGTTCCGGTAGTGCCAAGAGTCAGAGCAGCCACGCTTGTAACTGTTCCTCCGCCTCCGCCTCCACCTGTAGCATTGATGGTCACTACACCAGTTCCACCTGCTGGAGAAATGGTGACGTTTGTACCTGCCACAATCTGAGATACGCCGCTTGCACCAGCACTATACTGTGGGATATTCAATGTACCACCAACCAATGTGGCAGCGCCACTAGTACCGGTTGTGGTCAATGTTAATGTTTGCTGTTTGCCATTAAATTGGGTCTGGATGTTGTCCGTCAACCCGTTCAAGTAGTCAAACTCCGCATTGCTTATCAAGCCACTGCTGATATTGGTAGCGTTGATGCCCGTTGGGATATCACTGGCAGACAAGTCCGCACCGGCAGTCACCAACCCCTTAGCGTCGTAAGTGATCTTGGTTTTGGTGGCCGCAACAATGGCTGCATTCTCGTCCACCTTAGTGTCGAGAGCCGCCTGTGTTGCAGTGCTTATGGGCAATTGCCCCGGAGCCGCCTTCTTGGTCTCACCTACGCTAGTATCCTCAATGATCATCCAATCATTTGAAGGATCTATGCTACCAATGGTAGTGAGGTTATATATAAAAATATCTGCCATGATTAAGGTTGTCTTGTGGTTACTATAAATCTATTGCCGCTATCGGTCACAATGTAATTTCCGTTGTCAGCCACTAAAAGCCCAGTGATCAAGACGATTGCTTTCGACTTGATGCCACGGATCATATTGCCAATGATAATTACCATAGTGCGACGATGTCTGTTGCGTTTGTGCCGGTTGCCCAAACACGGATCACCTGAACAGGCACAAATGTACCGGCCGATAACCCAACAAATGTAACTTCGTCACCACCAGCAGTGGTAACTTTGATGTCTCCATCACCGCCAACGTACAACACGCAACCATTGTTGCCCGTTCCGTCTTGGGTAGATACGCTTGGAATGTCCACTGTGTTGCTAGGCGTTACAGCGGCAGCCCTATATGCTTGAAGTTTCTGATATGCCATGATTATTTTTCTTTATCGTATGGGAAAATTCTGTTCAATGTATCTTTGCGCTCCTTGCAGCCACAAGGCTTGCCAGTAGCAGCAGCGACAGTTTCTACCACCTTCTTAATACCGGTGGCAGTGGTAAATTTTTCAATGGTGTCACCCAATCCTTTGCTTTTGTCCATGTTGCAAATATAATTAAACTTTTGAAACTCTTCTGCCCATACCAACCCTAGACTTCTCCGCTTTCTTCGCGGCTAGTTTTGATGGACTGATTTCACTCTTTGTCTTTGGTGTCTGACTCGACACCTTCTTGGTCGGACGGCAGTACTCGTTCTTGCCACCTGCCCCACACGCTTTACCACTCTTTGTGTCCACCCACTTCTCCGCCTGCCACCTCTTTAGGCTCGTGCCTTCGCTTGTCTTGCGGACGGTGCCCGATCCCTTGCGGCACTTGGCGATTGCCTGTGATGCCCGCGCAGATGGGAACACATCGTACTGCGCCTTGACTTTTTTGTAGCACGCGTCTTTCATCAGTACTTCCCTTTTTTACTTTTGGGAGACGGGGTAGTTGATCCACCCGGGCCTGCCCACAAATTCTTACACGACCAGTAACGAGGCGTTAACTTGTCGTTCGCTGTGTCACAAGAATGGCGTGCCTTAAAAGATTTACGGGCAGCGGCGGAATAATTATTTCCGTAGCCCTCGGCACCAAAATGCAGGAGTTTCTCCTTGCCATTGGCACACCCCTTCACCATCTTCTTCTTGCCCGGCCTATCCGATGGGACAGGGCGGTTGCACGCCATCTTGGACTTGTCAGCCATTAATAACCTTTCTTTTTGACATCGCCTTTCTTAGCGATAGCCATGATCATTTTCTTCGCGCCTGCTTTAGCAACAGGAGTTTTGCCCGACTTAACGGAAACTGATTTTTTCATTGTAGCTTTCATGATTATTTTATTTTATGTATTTTTCTACTTTTTTGGCATTACCGATCTTCAAGTTCTTGTTGTTCTTATCCATGATCGTGTTCAATTGCTCGTTTTTAACAGGCATATCACAAGAAGGAAGACCACATGCTTTACCTTGGCTATCGTATTCAAATTTGCCTGATGGTTTCATAATCCTCATAGCAACTTTGCCTGATGTTCCTTGTGGTGTGTATCCAATTTTAGGCGAACCTCCGGGATTTGTTCCGGGATCTTCAACTTTTCTCTGTCTATATCCACGACTGTCTCTGATTTCTTCAACTTTATTTTCGTTAATAAAATTAGGAGACGCATCTCTCATTTTTGCTGGCTTCGCAGTGATGCCTTTGGGAGATGGCAACTCAGAAGAATTAAAACTAGGCTTCTTTGGTTTCATGTTTGTAGTATTTTTGCAATACAAATATAATAAAATCAAATTAAATGAAAGCGCCTCACTACAACTACATGAAGTACTGGAGGGTCGTACGTAGATACGCCCTGCAGAAGTATGAATTAGCACAAGAAGATCTGGATATCCTGTTCTATATCCACGATGAAAAATACTTTAGCAACTACCAGTTTGAAAAATATGAGCGCCTGTTCTCTTGGAGCCTCACACGATTAAAGAGACTCACCGAACGCGGATGGATCAACAAACTTGGATCCGGTAACAAGTACGGCATGCGCGATGTATACGAAGTCACCATGAAAACCCAACGCGTTGTCACCAGCCTGTACAAAATCCTCAATGGTGATGGCTTCCCCACCGGTACCTGCCGCATGAACCGCTCCCGTAGGCGCTACATGGATCGCAGATACCGTAAATTTATCGGGGATATGGTCGATGAAATCAAAGAGACCAGACTAAAGCAAGCCGAACTTAAGGCCGCCCTAGAAAAAGAAAGACTCAGAGACGAACGTATCAGAAAGGCTAGAGGACAATAACCACGTCCCTCTCCTGTATGATCGTATAGTGGTGGTTCTGTATCACCATTGTGAAACTGTGGCTCTTGTCGTAGTGCACAATGTCACCCGATTTGATCACAGACACGTCAGTGCCAGCCTCAATCACCTTCGCCTTCTTATAGCGAAATTCACTTGTGTCTTGGGCTGACAATAGTAGCCCTCCGTCTGTCTTGATCTCCTCCTCAATGTTGGAGACCACTATGTATTTTCCTATGGGTTGCATGATTTGATTATTTTAGAAGCGCAGACAGGACTTGAACCTGTAATTTGTAGGTAGGGTATGTACACTTCCCGTTTGTAGTACCTTGCGTATTGCATTCCGCCACTGCGCCATGTTGTGGAGAAGGGGGGCCTCGAACCCCCGTCCAGATAAAGTCGCAATTCGATGTCTTTATTTACACGCTTAGTACTGGGCAAGCCCTGCACCGTATTTCAATTCCACCATCTGGCATAACCAGCAAAACAAATTTTGCCATTTTCTGTTCCAAGGGATGACTCCCCGTGGCTTAAGCCGCTACCTTGTATTCGTTAGAAACGAAAGACATAGCGTCTTCAAAAGCCATTGTTGATAATTCTACGTTGCCGTTTATTTTTTTTCTTCGAATGATTATAGAGATTCCTCTCTGCGTGAACACCAAACCCAATCGATACTGTCGATTCCAATTCTTCCCCATAAATCAAAGAACATAGTCCCACGAGCAGATCTGACGGTATGCTCGTGGGAACATATAACTTTACTACTGTGCCTCGTAGGTTCTTGCCATCGTCACGATAGCATTCGTAGACAAAATGGTTACAGCCACGCTAATGGCGTTCTGAAGCGCGCACCTTGTCACCTTCAACGGGTCAATTACACCCATCTTGATCAAGTCACCGTGCTGCCCCGTCTTCAAGTTGTACCCGAAACCACTCTCCTCCGTGTTATCGTACACGTCCTGCGGATTAATACCGGCATTCTGTAGAATCTGATCCAACGGCGCACGCAATGCCTCTCTCAAAATGGCGATTGCGGCTGATTTCTCTGCGCTGTGAGCGAAGATCTCTTGGAAGATGGGGTGTTGGGTAGCAATCTCGTGTAACGCGCGTCCTGCGCCCGGCAAAATGCCCTCCTCTAACGCAGATCTTACCGCACATACCGCGTCATCGACACGATCGTACAACTCTTTCTGCTCCAAGTCGGTGTTTCCACCCACGTAGATCACGCCTATTCCTCCCGTGAGGGAGGCTATGCGTTCTAGCAGGAAGTCCTTGTCCGCCTTCTTCGTCGCTTGGCTGTGTGCCTGCCACAATTGAGCCACTCTCTCATCGATCGCCGCCTGATTTGCCTTTAAATTGGACTTCAACAAGATGGTCTTGTCATTCGACACGATCACCCGGGCCGCATGACCCAAGTCAGAGTAGTTCACAAGGCTCAAATCATCACCCGTCTTCTCGCTATAGTAGGTCGCACCCACACTCAACGCAATGTCTTGCATCAACTCGTGCTGCTTGTACCCAAAACTCGGCGGCTGGATAGCCACAATCTTCAAATTGTTCTTCATCACGTTCGCAGCCAACGTATTCACAACGTTCGCATTGCATGGCGCAATCAACAATAACCGCTTGTTCTCCTGTATGATTGGTTTCAATACCAACTCAAGTTGCAAGATGTTGCTAATCTCCATGTCAGCCACCAACACCATCACATCCTCGTACACGCACTCGTCCTTCTTCTGATCGTTGATGAACAACGGACTCAAATACCCCCTGTCAATCTTCAATCCCAACGTGGTCTCGGCAATCGTCTCAGTGCTCTGGCTTTTCTCAACCGTCACAATACCATTCTTCCCCACATCCTTGTAAACCTCCGCAATGATCTGACCAATGCTCTTGTCGTTGTTCGCAGAAATCGTAGCCACGTCCGTAAGCATCGCGTTCGTCAACTTCTTGCTCTTCTTCTTCAACACTTCCACCACCTTCTCACTCACCTCCACCAACTCCCTCAACAACTGCGACCGGTTTAACGACTTCTCATTTAAGTACTCCAACCCGTTCATGATGATCGCCTCAGTCAACACAATGCTTGTGGTCGTGCCATCACCTGCGTCCGACGCCGTGCGATCAGCCGCCTGCTTCATGATCCTTACAGCCAAGTTCTCAATCGGGTCCAACAAGTCAATCGACTTGGCAACAGTTACACCATCCTTGGTGACCGTCAACCCATGCGTGTGATTCGGTGATTCCAATAACACCGTGTTGCCGTTAGGCCCCAATGTGCTCTTAACAGCCTTGGAAAGTTTCTTGATACCACTTACAAGTTTGGCCCTGCCTTGCTCGTCAAATGATAACTCTTTCGGAGAATACCCTAATGTCATATTTGAATTTGATTTGATTTATTATTCGCTGACAAATATACACCAACAACATTGTCGATGCAATAGGATGAAACCACCATAAACTATTTTCAAAATCATCATGATGAGATCATGGTGATTATGTCAATGTTGAAAACACATGCTCCCTATTCTCTCTCTCTTTTTACTACGTGCAACTTTTTTTTTTATTTTTAAAACGGGGTCATTTTCAACATTTTCAACATATTTCTTCTTAACTCATTGTTTTACAATGACTTACTAATTTCATTTTCAACATATTTTTAACATAGTTTATGACGAATTTAACATAGAAATATAATAATTTTGTAGGGTTGTAGTAATTATGTAGAAATAACATATGACGAAAATTCAAATTATGACGAACTTGACTCCAACTTATGACGAAAATTCGCCGATTTATGTTGAAAATGACATGGATTATGTTGAATTATGTACGAAATTATGTTGACTTTGAATATGATTTTTGGCTTTTATGACGGAAATATTCAAAGTATTCATGTTGAAAATGAGGGTCATTTTAGGGCAATATGTTGATCTTTCAGATGGTATATAAACGACGAAAGGGGCATTACGCCCCTCCCATCTGACTAAACTAAAAACAAATTTACTTCCGTACAAATGGCATAATCATGCCAATCTCATTCTCAATCTCACTCGACTCAGCCCTCTTGTAAGCCTCCGTCATCATCTCAATCTTCTTCTCCCTCATCCTATCCTGTCTCATCTTCGCATACTTACTAATGCCCATCTCGTAACTGGGACTCTCCTGCATAGCACCATTGCTAACATGGCTCGCTATAATATTAAACTTCTTTATCATGATACAGCAAAGATAATGCATTTGAAAGACTTGGAATCAGGGGGTTAGATATGCTAAACAAGGGGGTAATACCCCCCATTTCAGCGATGATCCCCTTCCCGAAAGTCGAAATTTTGCAACACACCCCCCTCCCTTTTTCCCCTTTTTTGCCCCTTTTTTTTGCCTTTTTTATCACGTCAAGCCCCGTAAACATTGGGGTTACGCCCCTTTCGCACACCCGTACGACACAATCCAAAATTTCCCCACTTCGCTAACTGCTTGAATTTCAATAACTTAAGGTGTGTCTTCGAAGACACAACTATATTTTTTTACGCCCTTGCTTGTTTATATCATTTCTTTATAGTTTCTTTGTAGTGCCATTAAGGCAAAAAGAAAATGAACAACCAACAAATCAGCAACCTCGTTAATGGAATGTTAGCGACTGCACAAACCAAAACAGCCCTTTCATTAGTGGCTATCAAAAACTTGAATTCAAAGGTGACCAATGCGGAAAAGCAAAGGTTTATGACGTCTTTGGAACTTGCCCAACTTTTGGCACAGACCAAACAGCAATTTGATGAGTTTTTTGTATCTATCAAAAACAAGTTAAAAGATGGCGGAACGACGTCGAAAGAAATGATTAGCAAAGCGGACTTTATCAAAATGGTTTACGGGTTCAAAGCGTCGTATTACTATAAACTTGTAAAAATCGGGGAACTACCCAAACACGTTGTAAACAAGTTCATCAAAAAATGCGATGAGGCGGAAAAAGACGGCAAAGACTTTGCCCGTTCTATTGAAGCCCTAAACACGTGGGCGAAGAACTTCGAAGAACACAAGGGCGAAGCGGACACGGATGCGGAAAGTATCAGCGATTTGCGTAATGGCGGAGATAAAAAGGTTGCAAAAAGTTCTTTTAAGTTCGAGAACATAAAAGTAACTTTTTACACCGACGGAAGTTTTGATACCAATTCTACAGCCCTTGAAATTCGCGAAGCCTTCGAACTTCTCACAATTTCGATAACTTCAACCTTCCCACTTCCCAAGCAAGTGAGAACGAAAAAGGTTCAAACCGATTTGGGCGAAATTCAAAAGAAACGGGTACAAAAGTTGCCCGTATCAAAAGAACTAATCTAACCCAACCAACCCACAAAGATAGCCCCATTCATTGGGGCTATTTTTGTTTATAGCCCTATCAATTTACACCCCTAATTAATAGCCCCTTTATTGGGGCTTTATTGTTTTATATTGGCTTCAATTTCACGCCCATTTTAAGCCCTATAAACAACTATCTTTCCCTTTGGTATACCTACCTATTAACGCCTCATTTCATTGCCTTAAATGGGGCTTAAAATAGCCCATCATTTTGGCTGTGGAAAGTATACGACGCGTCCGCTTCGCTTCGCATTGCATCACTTCGCATTGCGTCCGCATATAGTGGAAAGTTTACACCCATTTTGGGTGTGTGAAATATGGCAAGGACACACACAAAGTGTCTTCGAAGACACAAAAGCACGGCAAAATTTGCCGTGAAATCGTCAAGGACGCAACCCGTTTTGCTGTGGTTTATATGGCAAGGCACAGCCAGTTCATAACCGTGTACGGATCGCCATTTGATTTGGCAATGTAGTATTTTTGTAGTACCTTTGTATTGTTCAATTAAGGGATGGCAAAACGTAACGAATTAATCATGGCAAGTGTCTTCGAAGACACAAGGACGCATCGAACCGATGCGGACACGTCAACAAAACAAGGCAAGTTCATGGCTGTGGATTATCCGCAGTTAGATTTGGCAATGTCATACCTTTGTAGTATCTTTGTATTGTTCTAATAAACAGCACTATGAATAACCAACCAAAGCAAGTGTCTTCGAAGACACAAAGACACGGCAAGATTGCCGTGTACTCGTTAACCGAAAAGGTCATCATGCAGTTGATGACGTTCAACAAATGCACCCGTGAACGGGCTGTGTGTATGTACAAGGAGATGCTACAAACCATCGCCGATTATTACTTACTCGAGCAAGTGTCTTCGAAGACACAAATTGAGATAGAAGTATTCGCAAAGGATGTATGCAACGCCTATGGTTTAATCGAAACCCACACCACCCAACTAACAAAACAATTATGTTAATCACACTCAAACAAATCATGGCAAGTGGTGGTATCCAAAGAGTATTGGTAAACCCCGAGGCAATTTACTATGTATCAAACGAAGACGGCACTGGCTCCATCGTATCCACGATGATAGGCACGATACGTGTAATGGAAACGCCACAAGAAATAAAAGACAAAGTGTCTTCGAAGACACAAGGACGCACCGCGGACTTGTAACCAAGGCATACCAAAACAAAAGCAACATATGAAAAACAAATGGTTCTTGGGTGAGGTCAGTATTGGATACCGACGCACCAACTTGGATGAGAAACTCATCAAAACTCAGATTAGGAACTCCGAACACGCGGCGAACTTTTTCCGTGGTATCTTTCCCGAAGACGTGATGGAACACCACGAAGAAATGTGGGTAGGGTATCTCAACAATGCGAACCGCCCCATTGGGTTCTTGCAGTTGTCAAAGGGCAACACCACGTCCACGGTGGTTGACATCAAGGGCTTGGTGCAAGGTGCGGTCATGTGCAATTCAACCGCAGTAATTATGATGCACAACCACCCGAGTGGCAAGACACAGGCGTCGGATGCGGACATCCAAATTACCGATCGTGTCAAGCGTGGGCTTGAACTGTTCGACATCAAGTTGGTCGACCACATCATTCTCACATTAGATTCACACACATCCATGGCCGAGGAGGGCTTATTGTAATGATAAAAGTATATATAGAAACGAGCGTCCATGCGGAATGCGTGGCCACAATCCAAGATGAGTGGGTGTACATGGCATTGCTTCCATCCTTGGAGAAGTTGGCACTTGAGTGGGGTGGAATACTAACAGAAAGTGTCATCGAAGACACTCCGACGCCCGAGCCAATCACCAAAGTTTACTTGGTGATGGGCGTTGACAGCAGTGCTGACTCATGGGAGGTGGGATCAGTGCCACAACTAATGCGAGTATGCACAAGTGAGCAGAAAGCCAAGGAGATTGCCGACGAATTGCAACGCGTTGAACCCGACGCATATTGGGAATACTATGTAACAACCAAAGAAATAGAACTATGAAATCACAAGACAAACTGGCGAAAGCCATCCGAAACCTGCATCCGATCTACGCATCGTACTTAATGCAGAGGCTCCAACACGACACGATGGAGTTGGTGGAACAAATCCCGGCAATTTACGCCAAGGACAGAGAAGACACGGCTAATGGGCGTATCTCCATGTTCCATCCCGACTTCTACGTGACGTATGTAAACGAACTAATACAAGTGTTCAACGAAGTTGACGGCACTGACAAGCCACTTGTAGAATATGAGAAAGAAAGTGTCTTCGAAGACACAACAAACGCAACCAATTAAAACAAAAAAAAATATGAACAACCAAATTCAAATCATGGAAGAAATGGTGCAACGCACCGAGGCAAACTTACAGCAGATGCAAGCATTACTTGCAGAAGCCAAGGCAACACAAGTGTCTTCGATGACACTCACCGACGAGGTGATTCGACGCATCGCAGAGGAGATGTCGGAAAACTTCAGGTCAGACATGTATCTCACGGACATGGTGGAGATGGACACAAGTGTATGTGGAATGGAGATATCAGTCGAGTTGGAATGGGAATACTCTGTTGGAGGCACGATCAAGGATTGGGCTTATCAGTTGATGGTTAATTTAAGAGATGAATTGTCATGCGAATCAAGGAACTAATTTTCGACATGCTCACCGAGAACACCGGCCGTCACCCCCTCGATAGTGGGGGTGCATACGGCAGGGCATGGGAGAGAAACCAAGCACGGACAATCGAGGACTTCGAGTCAGAACCCGAGGAGATGTACACCTACCACAAGAGTGGCAACTATTTGGAGAGAACTGTATCGGTGTTCCACTTCCTGTCGCAGTTGGACATGGACGAATTGTGTGAAGAGTTCAACGCCATGCCATGCAGGGATTGGGATGCGGATGACGAGGTGTATGGTGTGAGCAAGGCACAATGGGATTGGCTCAAATCCAAGTTCGAGGTCAAGGTGGGGTACACATTCAACACCTACAATGGGGACTCGGATCTATCGCAGATACTGCAGGGCAGTTGGGTTGAGATCAACGGCGACGTGTACTTGCTGTTGCAGATCCATGGTGGGTGCGATGCACGGGGTGGGTATACCAATGCCAAGTTGTTCACCACACACGAGGAGTATAGCATACACGAATACTTGCGTGAGTACATGGACAGTTATGAGATTGACGAAGATCTACGCGAGGGGTTCATCGAAGCGGTGGACTCGGACGATCCAAGTATCACATACACAAGTGACGAGTTAATAGATATGATGACCAAAAGAAGTGTCTTCGAAGACACAAAATGATTATGACACAACAAGAAATCAGTGTAGACAATATCTCGGTAGAGATATTCTACGATCAGTTTGCAGACAGCCCACGAGAGTGGGACAATGAGACCAAGTTTGCCCTATTCCACAAACGGTACAATTTCCCCAACGAGATTGGCATTGACCACAACGACTACGCATCGTGGGCTGAGATGGAAGAGGCATTGCAACTTCAGTATATGTGGGTATACCCAGTATTTATGTACGACCACAGCGGGTTGGCATTCTCAATCAATTCATTCGACTGCAAGTGGGACTCGGGCAAGGTTGGCTTTATCGTGCTAGAATCAGGCACGGCAGAGCAGGCGTATAAGTGGGCGACAAGCGAACTAAAAACATTCAGCCACTACATGAACGGCGAGATGTTTGGAGTGAGTGTCTTCGAAGACACTGAGTTGGTCGACACAAACCTCGGCTACTATGGACACGACCACGAAACGAGCGGACTCAAGGACGAATTGGACAGTTACTTGTCAAGAATTACCACGGCAGAAATCAAGGAAGCAATCTTAAATAAAATATCATGACAGACCAACAATACGCAAACAACTTCATGTTCTTAGCGGCAAAGAAAATCTCAAGCGTACGCTACATGACCAAAGAAGAAGCGGACGAGGCAGGGTGGCATAGCAGGCCACTCGTAATCAGGTTCACCGACGGATCTCTTCTCATCCCACAAGCAGATGACGAAGGCAATGACGGCGGAGCCATGTTCTACCAAAACGAAAGCGGAGCCGTATTAATTCACACGATATGACACAGGAACAAAAAGCAGTGGCGTGGTACCAAGGTAAGGGATTTACTGCCGGTGCCACAGTATTCGGCGTATACGTCGAGGTATGGAACGAGCAACTCGATGAATGCATCGAGGTGTATGTAGACAATTTAGAGGTAAGCCTACGAGCAAACTTGTGGGACAAAGAACAACAACATGAAACAATTAACTGAAAACCAACAACAACTGATCGCCAAGATTACGGAAGAATTTATGGCGATGAACGATTACCCCAAGCCAACATCATTCGCGGACATTTTGCTCGACGAAATCAATCAGACCAAGCGTGACTTCGAGGCCATTGAAATCAAGAACCGAGCCATCTATGCTGAGTTGAGCAAGCAATTCGAGCAGGACATGAAGTACTTGATATCCGAGTGCGAGAAGTTGGGTATTGAGGTGGACTGCGATCCGCTTCACAGGAGCCCCGGCTCGGACTATTGCGGTGAAACTGTTTGGTTCGGAAAGACTCAAGGGTACGACGAGCGGTTCACAATCAGCGCGAAAGCACCAACATTGTTTCGTGCCAAGAACGGACTGCGCCAGTACGAACTGATGCCAACCTTAATATATTACATCCGCACCATAGAATACCCTTCACTCGATGGCCTAATGAAAGGAGATACATTCAAGAACGCCATCACCCAACTATACCACAAATTAAATAGATAACACTATGCCAAACCACGTTTACAACAGGATCTCGTTCACGGATTTGAGTGACGAGCAGAGACAGAAACTTGAGGTCATTGCCTCAACACTTAACGGATTGTGCGGGTACTACCGACCCATGCCGGACGACATTCGTAATACCACAGCGCCAACAAAGGTGGTAACTCAGCGCGAGTACAACAAAATCATGAAGGAGAATGCCAAGATCACCGACGAGGACGATCCGTATGGCGTACGCAGAAAGAAAGTCATCACCAAGAAAATGCAGGTGGAGTTGATGCGAAAGTATGGGGTGGACAATTGGTATGATTGGGCGTTCCAAAATTGGGGCACCAAGTGGGGATGCTACGACCACGAGGTGGATGGCGACACGATCCGATTCAGCACGGCATGGGCACCATTCAATCTGATTATATTGGAGGCATTGGCGGTGGACTTCCCCAACTTCATCCTCCACTACGAGGAAGAGCAGGGGTGGGGTGGCTATGTGCAGTACGAGAATGGGGTGTTCGAACTGTTCGAGGAGTACGAAGCACCGCAGTGGGAAGGCACGGGCATAGAAACCGACGACGGGCAGATCACCAAGTTGATGAGTGATATATGCGAAAGCCCTGTCCGAGAAGGTGTCGAGGCCGGCTACTACTACGACTACAGCGAATACGAACCAGTACCACAAGAATTATTAGACCAACATAACTTATCATGATGACACTATTAGAAGCACTATGCCGGGAGGATGACCACGGGCAGTGCGACGCGGCGAGAGAGATACGCACGATGTGTAGACTCATTGACCATGGGGCAGACCCAGAAGAGATATTGCAAGACAGAGGACTCGAGCCCGACTACACAATGGAACTGCTCGATTACTATTCTGACTACTTGGACGAACAAGAATCAAGATTGGAGGACATCGACAATCTATAACCGTGTACAAATGGGGGTGCAATTTGGAATTGTAGAAGAATTGTATTACCTTTGTACTGTGTTGGAGAGGACACGGCATCTTTTGTTGGTTGCTCAGTGTCGTGTCTTCGAAGACACAAATCCTCACCAAGTTTGGTGAGGCATCGTAACAAAAGCAAAACAAATGAGAACTGAATTTATTATCGGGGACACCCTGTGTGTTGTCCGTTTGGACAAGACCACGAACGACAAGATCGCACCCAAAGGTGAGAAGATCATTCAGACCTACCACTACAGTAGAGATCAGTTTGAGAATGCACAATCCAAGACGAGCATGCAATCGTTCTTCAGCAAGGACGGCGATGTATGTTTGGACTGCCCATATGCAATGAGCAATGGCGCAGAGTTGAAGGGTTGCTACACTCACAAGCGGATGCAGTATTCGGGTATGCTATCGCAACTGCGTAGCATCGGTAACCAATACCAATCATGGGACGACATACCAAAATACAACGAGCAGATCGGTGCGGATGTGGTGGCGATGTGCAACAGAAGGTATGTACGGTTCGGTACCTATGGCGAGCCATCACTCATACCAATCTCATTGTTGAGATGTATCTCAGTGGTAGCCAAGACATGGTCGGGGTACACACACCAATGGGACAAGCCATGGGCGTACGGCTACCGAGATTTCTTTATGGCATCGACGCATGATGTAGATCAGACCAAGACAGCAGAGACGATGGGATGGCGCGCGTTCATGGACGACAGCACCCACACCAAGCATGACGGCATGGTCAACTGCCCGGCATCAAGCGAGGCAGGGTTCAAGAGTACATGCAGTAAGTGTGCGCTGTGCAGTGGTGTAAGAGGGAAGGGTAGTAAATCAGTATACATTTTCAATCACTCATAACTATGACAAGGAAACAAATTATCAAATCCCTTCAAGAGAAGGGCGTTAATGTGGTGGGCATCACCGAAGAATTCAACGGCGCCATTGGCGGTGTTTGGATATCGGCAGAGGGCACCGACCAATGGTTCAACTACCACAGCGAGAGGTGGTACGATACCTTTGGTGTCAATCCTAAACTCCACAATTTTGTAGAGATCAATGGATGGTATTTTGAATGGCACGATCCGGGAACGATCATGCTTTGGGAAGGTTAATTAATAGAAGACATATGACAATAAAAGATTTAGAATCATTATTAATTCGCGAGGTAAACTACGCGGTATCAATTGTAAAGCAAAGAAGTTTGTACAAGGAAGCCAGTGACGAGGTGCGCATGAGAATCAATCAGTACATAGAGGCAGAGTTGGTGCGGTATGTGCTATGCTCAAGGTACTTTGATGAGGACATATTGAAGCGTGATTTATTGGTATCTGAAGACACAACTAATTCAATCATTACACTGGCAATGACAAATAACTTTTCAATATTTGGTGGAAGATGATTAACTTACGATTCAAGTTTATTAACAAGTCAGGCATCATGGTAGTATCAGATCCTTGTGTCGTCAGCGACACAGTAGATTGCTTAGTATTCGAGCGTGTCCGCAAGGGTGTGTGGTGTGTTGATGTGTCGTTCGATTTAAGCATGAACATCCAAGAGTTGAAAGCCACACATGAGGATTCACGCATCATGTTGTCGACGCCTGATCAGCTAATCATCAAGGTGCATAGCGAGCAGATTGGTTTCTTCGATGGCGAAGATTACAGGAATGACAAAGCAGTACAGGGTATGCCAAGAGAGCAGTACAAGATAATCAAGCCGGGAGACAAGTGGTATTGTGCGATGTCGTATATTACCAACCAATCCCAGTATGGTGCCGATGGCTACTCGTATGGTGCGCTGACTGAGATTACCAATGACGATTACAAAGTCTTGGCTCGCCGGAGTCTCGACAAAGATTATGTAGAATTTGAAATCAAACACTAAGAACATGGCAATACTAATTACAAGACACGGTGATGTGATCGACAAGTATGACGCATCAGACCTAAACAAAAAGCAAAAGGCAGTCGGTGGTTACATCGAGTATGTCCGTACAAATCTCGACATGACGTTCTGCGTTAACGAAGACGCAGCGCTGATTGGATTGGAACCTAACCCAATAGCGACAAGCATGGCTGGCATTCTCCTGCTTGGCGATGTGCTATTGATCGACAACAAGGAGATAGAAAAGGAGGACCGCATATGAGACGCAAAAGAATTACATCGGTAGAAGAGAGGCGCGAGTTTGTGCAAGAGATCATCGATCGCTTGTTGTACTTGGACGCCGACAACAGAGAGCGGTTCATCGACACGGTGCAAACTGCAATGAAGAAGTTCAAACCTCAGATGTCCATCATGGATGATGGCTCGACTCGTATCTACAAATCAATCAGCTAGAGACCATGAGAAACTTTGCGATAGTATTTACGACAATCCTTAGCGGATTACTTTACGGGTGGTGCATCGTTCACTATCCAATCACTGCACAAATCATAGCCGGTGGCATAGGGTTGTCGTTCCTATTCATCGCAATGGTAGGATTATACAAACTAAAACAAGAAAAAAATGAAAGCAAACACTGAACAAAAAGAACTAATGGTGATGTTACCCATCGCCTATCAAACAATGGAAGACCTATTCGTTACGGCACTCGAGGGTGGCAGTAACTACTGGGCCTACCTGTCGAACAAGACATGCGATACCATCCGTAACGCGGTGCCCAATGGATCATTCTCTGAAGCCACATGGAAAGCCATCCATGAATACGATGTCAAGGTACCGGTGAAAGATGTGGAGAGCGGAGACGAACTCGGGGTATTGACCCGTGACCTAATCGCTCAACGCATGCTCACGATACACGAAGACAAGGGAGTGCTTGGTTGTTTGATCAACATATTGAACGAGGACTTTGACGCAGAAGATGCAGATGCTGTGTTTCAATACTTGTTGATGGGAGAAATTGTATTCGGTTAATTATATTTGAACATGATTAAAGCAATCAAAAAGACTTGGAACTTCTTCCGTTGGTTGGACCGGCAGTGCATGAACGCTATGCTGTTCAACAAAACAGGGAAGTTCTGAGTGTCTTTGAAGACACTTACTACCATGACACACCAAGAAATATTCAGAAGATTACACACAATCATTGATCAGATTGACGAGAACAAGAACTTTATATACGGCAGTGCTTTCGAAGAACCACAGCAGATTGTGGTAATCGGAGACTGGCTCGAAGAACTTGAAGAACTAAAAGAAAAAATAAAAGAATCAATAAAGTGATGTAATACTTTTGTATTATATTTGTAGTAACAAAAGCAAATCTTATCGGAGAACTATGAACAATCTTTACTGGATTATTAATAAGCGTATGCCATGATATTACGCGATGGAAAATTCTATGTGGACGGAAAGGAAGTCCCATTAGAGATAGGCAACAGGATGCAGATCGCATTACTGAAGAACGCTCTCAGCGATGCGGAGAATGGTAGCGCTGTAGAAGTCAACCTCAACGAGAAGACAACATACAACATGTCCATGAGTTGGAAGTGTTGCAAGTGTTTGAAACTAAATGTTGATACGGACTGGCAGGAGTATGAGGATTGGGAACCGGACAACGATGACATCAAAGAGTACGTTGAGAACAACAAAGAGTGCACTCACTGCGGAGAAGAACACGAGTTGGTGGTAGACAAGTCAAACAAATACCATCACAAGTATTACCTTAAACTAACACAAGAAGAAGATGACAAACAATAAACAACAGACGGCGGTAGAGTGGCAATTTGAACAATTGTTTAATTCGTTTGAGAAGTTCAACAATGGCGAATACACATTTGATGAATATCTTAAAAAGAACTTGGAAATTAGAGAACAAGCTAAAGAAATAGAAAAGGTGCACATATTTACCGCATATATTGAAGGTTTAATGAGTGATGACCACTATAAAAATCCTAAAAGTGAATGGTTTATTAAATACTTTGAACAATACTACAACGAAACCTACGGAGGAGGTGAGCAATGACAAACAATAAACAACAAACGGCAGTGAAAAAGGTATTAGTATTTACAATAAAAGCAGTATTATTTTTAACAGTTGGTATCATATGTAAATTATTGATAGCAATGTTTGACGACTATAACGAAGCATTTAAAAACGGATGGCATTAATGAAAAACAATAAACAACAAACGGCAGTGGAGTGGTTATATAATGAATTACTTAATGCAGAGCCAAATATATTGGAATGGAATAAGTTATTAGAACAAGCCAAAGAAATGCAAAAGCAACAAATCATTGATGCTTATCATACAAATCCTTTGGAAGCAAAGTGGAAAAATATAGGCGTCAACTACTACAACGAAACCTACGAAGGAGGTGAGCAATGACAAACAATAAACACACAAATAAATAAATAAATATATGTACACACTAAGAACATGGAGAAGTAACTCCGAAGAAACAAATCAATGGATTGGCGACTATTTTAGAATCGTCATGAGAGAAAACAATGAAGAAAACTTTATTGCTGAATGGAATTTTCACACCAAAACAAAGAATGAACACATGCTCAATCCTGAAG
>Ga0114982_1000382_pt1 | contig 23799 bp, 19 predicted proteins | sample Shrwel_input2_FT_FD_87183 | JGI IMG/M metagenome (GOLD analysis project Ga0114982, IMG submission 87183) | Subsurface microbial communities from deep shales in Ohio, USA - Utica-3 well 1 S input2 FT | ecosystem: Environmental > Aquatic > Deep subsurface > Shale gas/oil reservoir > Produced... | reverse complement strand
CGCGCGGCGCCGCGCGCGTGAAGAGCGGGTGGTCTTCCCGGTCGTCCGTGAGGAGCTGCTGCAGGAGCGACTCCTCGCCCTCGTGCAGGGCGGGGACCTGCACCAGCTGGGCCTCCTTCAGTTCCGCCAGCGACTTCGCCAGGGCGATGGCGTCGCGGAGGCCGCCGAACTTGTCGACCAGCTGCCGTTCGCGGGCATCGGTCCCCAGCCACACGCGGCCCTGGGCGACCTCATGGACGCCGTCGCGCTCCAGCTTGCGGCCCTCGGCGACGATCTTGAGGAAGTCCTCGTAGACCTCATCCACCATGGTCTGGATCAGCGCGAGCTCGTCGGCCGCGGCGGCCCGATGGCTTTGGCCGAGGTCGGCGTAGCGGTTGGTCTTCACGCCGTCGTGCCCGAGGTGGAACTTCTTGGCCAGTTCCTCGTAGTTGAACTGCAGGCCGAAGACGCCGATGGAGCCCGTGATGGTGGCCGGGTCCGCCATGATCACGCTCCCGCGGGCGGCGATGTAGTAGCCGCCGCTGGCCGCGAGGTCCCCCATCGAGACGACGACGGGCAGGCCTTTCTTGCGGAGCAGGGCGACCTCGCGCGCGATCAGGTCGCTGGCGAAGGCGGAGCCCCCGGGGCTGTTCACCCGCAGCACCACGGCCTTCACGCGGTCGTCGGCCCGCAGCCGCCGCAGCTCGAAGGCCAGGCGGTCGCCGCCGACCTCGTCCGGGCCGCCCCAGCCGTCGACGATCTCGCCTTCGGCGTAGACCACCGCGACCCGGTCGGCGCCGCGGGGCAGCTGGACCTTGTCGGCGTAGCGGGCCAGGGACACCTGGCGGAAGGACGTCTCGCTGTCGTCGACCGCCGCGCCCGCCTTGCGCGCCCTTTCGATGAACTCGTCGCGTTGCTGCAGGGCGTCGACCAGCTTGAGCGCCAAGGCCTTCTTCGCGGGGAAGATCCCGCCGGCGTCGGCGGCGCGGTTCAGGGCGGCGTTGGTGAGCTTGCGCGATTGGGCGATCTGGCCGACGAGCCGGCTCCAGACGCCCTGCACCAGCTGGGTGGCCTGTTCGCGCGAAGGCTCGCTCATGCGGTCGCCGAGGAACGGCTCCACGGCCGACTTGTACTTGCCGACCTTGGTGACCTGCACCCCGATCCCGAGCGTCCGGAGCGTCTCGCCGAAATAGAGGTTGTTGGCGGCGAGGCCCTTGAGCTCGAGCTCACCCGAAGGGTGCATCGCGATCTGGTCGGCGACGCTCGCGAGGTAGTATTCGCCCTGGCTGCCGTTCTCGATCCAGGCGAAGACCGGCTTGCCCGACTCCTTGCGGAACGCGGCGATGGCCTGGCGGAGTTCGCCCAACTGCACGACGCCGGCCTCGATCTCGCCGGCGATCACGACGCCCACGATGTTCCGGTCCTTGGCGGCGAGTTCGAGGGCGGTGAGCGCCCGGTAGAGGTCCACCGTCGGCCGGGGATCGTCGCCGAGCAGCGCGCCCAGGCCCGCCTTGCCGTGCGCGGGGGTGTCGTTCACCACCAGGCCGTGGCCGACGACGAGCATGGTGCCGGGGCGGACGCTCACGACCGGCTTGCCGCCGCTCGACGAGCTCAGGCCGGCGACGATCAGCACCAGCAGCAGGAAGGCGCTCAGGGCGCCGGCGAGGAAGGTCCCCAGCACGGAGGCGAGGAGGGATTTCAGGAATTCTTTCATGGAAGCGGCGGGCGCGGGGGCGACTCCGTACGATGCCCGCTTGGTGAAACATCGCCAATCAAAAGACGCTTTTTCGACGCTGGTTTCCGCTGGTTTCCGCCCGGCGGACCGCTAGCCTGTCCGCATGAACGAGCAGACCCCGGACGTGGGCGCCGCCACCGAGCGCAAGGCTCTGGCCATCAACCTGGATCGTTCCGCCTACGGCGCCTTCGCCGAGATCGGGGCGGGGCAGGAGGTGGTCCGCCATTTCTTCAAGGCGGGGGGCGCCTCGGGGACCGTCGCCAAGAGCATGTCGGCCTACGACATGCGGGTCAGCGACGCCATCTACGGGCACCCCAAGCGCTACGTCTCCCGCGAGCGGCTGGAGCAGATGCTGCAGCACGAGTACCAGCTGCTGGTCGATCGGCTCGCCGCCGAACGCGGCGCCCAGACCCGTTTCTTCGCCTTCGCCGACACGGTCGCCACCACCCCGCACGACGGCAAGGGGCAGGGCCACTCCTGGATCGGCCTACGCTTCCAGGAGGCCCCGCTCAGCCCGCCCAGCGAGGTGCTCCTGCACCTGCGGCTGTGGGACAAGGACGCGGGCCGTCAGCAGGACGCCCTCGGCATCGTCGGGGTCAACCTGATCCACGCCGCGCTCAACGCCCGGACCGGCGTCGACGCCTTCCTCACCGCCCTCGTCGACGGGGTCGGCGTCGGCCGGGTCGAGGTCGAGTTCGTCCACTTCCGCGGTCCGGCGTTCGGCGCCTTCGACAACCGTTCCGCGGCCCTCCGCCTGGTCCGCCTGGGCCTGACCGACGCCGTCCTGTTCGGGCCCGAGGGGCTCCCCGAGGTGCCCAGCGAATACCTCTACAAGAAGAACCTCCTCGTCGCCCGCGGCACCTTCCGCCCCGTTTCCCTGGTCAACGAGGACATGCTCGCCTGCGCCCTGCGCAACCTCGGCGACGCCGGCGCGGAGGTCCTGCCGCTCTTCGAGATGTGCATCGGGTCGGACCCGCATCCCGAGGCGGAACTCATCGACCGCATCCGCCTGATCGCGACGCTCCGCCGGCCGCTCCTCGTGACCCGGCACCGCGGCTGGTACCGGCTTCCGGCCTATTTCCGGATGCACACCACGGGGCGCATCACGTTGGTCGCGGGCATGAACAACCTCGTCGACCTCTTCAACCCGGAGCATTACACCCAGCTCGAGGGCGGCGTGCTCGAGTCCTTCGGCCGCCTGTTCAAGGATCGGGTCCAGGTCATGGTCTACCCGATGCGCGGCGACCAACTTCGCCGCCTGGTGGCCGACCCGGTGGCCTGCAAGGTCTGCTTCCCGGAGAGCTATTCCATCAAGGAAGATGCGGTGATCGCGGCCGGCGACATCCAGATGCGTCCTTCGGTGTCCGGCCTGTTCCAGCACCTCCTCAACAACGGCTTCTTCGTGCCGATCACGGGCGCCGACCCGGCGGCGATGGCCTGCCAGCCCCGCACGTTGGCGGACCGGATCCGGGCGGGGGACGCCGGTTGGGAGAAGGAAGTGCCTCCGGCGGTTGCCGTCGCGATCAAGAGCCTCAAGTTGTGGGCCGATTGACCGCCCATGCCCGCCCCCCTGACTTCGCTGCCCCCGGAGGAAAACGCCGAGTTATCCCTGTCGGTCGAACGGGCGTACCGCGAGGGCGAGGTGCTTGACCGGTTGGAGGCGCTCTGGGCCCTGATCCTCGCGAAGTGCTTCGTCCTGCAGTGGGCGATCGACGCCTATGCCTTGCCGGTGCGCGGCTTGGTCTACGTCTGGCTGCTCACCTTCACCATGGCCGCCGGGGCGACCGCGCTCTACCTCCGGGCCCATCGCCTCCGGCTCCGTCTGCTGCCCTGGCGCGCCCGCGTCAGCACCGCCCTTTCCCTCGGCCTGCTGGTCGGCCTCGGCGCCCTCGCCTACGCCCATGGGGCGCGCGGGTTCCTGCCCGCCGGGGCCGCGGCCGCGCTCGCCTGCGTCCTCCTCGGCAACGCCGCGCTGGTGCGCGCGACCTTGATCGGCGGACCCGAGCCGATGGTCGGGGCCCTGCTGTGGTGGGCCGCCGCGGCCCAGGCCTTCCGGGACGCCGACGAGCGGGCCTTGCTCTGGGTCGGGCTCGGTTTCCTCGGGGCCCAGGCCTTGCCCGGGTTCGCCCGCCTCGCGCGCCGGCGGCGGGAGCAACGCGTCTGATCAGCCGAGGTCGACGATGGCCTTGCCGCCGGTGCTGTTGATGAGGTGCGCCATGAAGCGCTTCATCGCCGGCGTCAGGACGCGCCCCTTGCGGTGCACGATCGCGAGCGGGCGGGCCACGCGGCGGTCGCGCAGGCGCAGCATCACGAGGGTGCCCTGTTCGACTTCCTGCCGGATGGTGCCCTCGGGCACGAGCGCCACGCCGGCGTCGACCTCGACCGCGCGCTTGAGGGTCTCGATGTTGTCGAACTCCATGGAAGGCTCGAGTTCGATGCGCTGCTCGCGGAAGAACTGGTCGAGCGCCTTGCGCGTCGGGATGTCCTGGTCGAAGCCGATGAACTTGCCGCCCTGCAGGTCGGCGAGCTCGATCTCCTTCTTGCCGGCGAGCTTGTGCTTCGGCGCGCAGATGGCGACGAGCTGGTCCTCCATCAGCGGGGTGATCTCGATCTGCCGCATCTTCTGCGGGAAGGCCACCAGGCCGAAGTCGACGGCGTTCGAGATGACGTCCTCGTAGACGAGGTTGGAGCGGCGGTACTCGACGCGCACGTTGACGTGCGGGAACTCCTGCATGAAGCGCTTCACGTGCGGCGGCAGTTCATGGAGCCCGATGGAGACGATGGTCGAGACGTGCACCGTGCCGCTGACCACCTTGCGCATCTCCTGCATCTCGCTCGAGACCTGCTCGTAGCGGTTGAGGATGTCCTTGGCGGCCTCGTACAGGCTGCGGCCTTCGCGGGTCAGCCGGAACTGCTTCTGGCTGCGGTCGACGATCAGCACGTTGAAGTGCTTCTCCATGGAGCGCAGCTGCTGGCTGACGGCCGACTGGGTGATGGCGTTGAGTTTGGCGGCCTTGGAGAAGCTCTCGTTGTCGACCAGGTCGCGGAAGATCTTCAGGTTCTCGATGTGCATGAAAGGAAAGGTCTTGGATAAATAAATCTAATGCCCGGACGCCTTCAAGTGTAGCCTTGCTTATCTAGCGGCCACGAAACTGCGAAAACCGCCCTTTGGCGGCGTTGACTCGGGGGCGAAACTACTCCACTAGTGTTCAAATGGTCACCTATGACCAGTTCGCGGGCCGTTGTGAGGCCGTCTTGGGCCGGATTCGGCAGGCCTGCGCGGCCGCCGGCCGGGCGCCTGACTCCGTGCGTCTCCTTCCGGTGACCAAGACCCACCCCGTGGAGGCGGCGATCTTCGCCCATCGCTTCGGACTCCCCGCAGTCGGCGAGAATCGGGTGCAGGAAGCCCTCCAGAAGCGTCCCCAGGCCCCCGCGGAGCTCCGCTGGGAGCTGATCGGCCACCTGCAGTCGAACAAGGCCAAGCAGGCCCTGCAGGCGTTCGACGTCATCCAATCGGTCGACTCGGCGGAACTCGCCGCCCGCCTCGGCCGGATCGCCGGCGAACTCGGCTTGGTCCGGGAGGCGCTCATCCAGGTCAACTCGGGGGACGACCCCGCCAAGTTCGGCTGCGATCTCGCCGCGGCCCCCGCCGTCCTCGAGGCCGCGCTGGCCCATCCCGCGCTCAAGGTCACCGGGCTCATGGCCATCGCCCCCCTCTCCGACGATCCGGCCGTGGCGACGCGGACCTTCGAGGCCTTGCGCCGTTGCCGCGACGAGCTGGAGGCCCGCTTCGCCGTCCGCCTCCCGGAACTCTCGATGGGCATGAGCGGCGACCTCGAACTGGCGGTCGCCGCCGGCTCCACCTGCGTCCGCGTGGGCTCCGCGCTCTTTGGCGAGCGCCCTTCCGCATGATCCGCCGCCTCATCATCCGCGACCTCGCCCTGATGGACCGCGCCGACCTCGAGGTCGGCCCGGGCTTCACCGTCGTCACCGGCGAGACGGGGGCGGGCAAATCCGTCCTCCTTGGTGCTCTGTCGCTGCTGGCGGGCAACCGCGCCGCGAAGACGATCGTCCGCAAGGGGGCCGAGGAATGCGCGGTCGAGGCCGAGCTCGAGGTCGAGGGCGACCGGCGCTTCGACGAGGCGCTGAAGGCGCTGGATCTCCCCGCCTGCGACGACGGCCTGCTGATCCTCAAGCGTTCGGTCCATGCGACCAAGGCGGGGCGAATCTCCGTCAACGGCGGGTCCGCCACCCTCACGCAGCTCCAGCAGCTCGGCGAACTCTGGATCGATTTCCATGGCCCGGGCGAACCGCAGAAGCTGATGCGCACCGAGACCCAGCTCGAGATGCTCGACCTGCACGCGGGCCTGGCCGCGCCGCTCGCCGCCTACCGCGCCGGTTGGCGCCAGCGCCATGACCTGCTCCGCGAGGCCGCCGAAGCCGCCTCGGCCGAACGCTTGTCCGAGGACGAGGAGGCCTTCCTCCGCTCCCAGCTCGAGAAGCTCGACTCGCTGGACCTTTCCGAGGAAGCCATCGCCAAGCTCGAGCGCGACCATGCCCGCGCATCCCGCGCGCAGGAACTCGCCGCGCTCCTCGGCCAGCTCGACGCGGGCCTCGGGGCCGACGGGCTCGGCGAGGTGCTCCCGAAGCTGCTCAAGGCCGGCGATGACGTGGCCCGGATCGACGCGGCCGCCGCGGCGCTGCGCGACCGCCTGAACTCCCTCGCGGCCGAGGCCGAGGATATCCGCGCCGATTTCGCCCGGCTGGGCCGCGGGCTTTCCGCGGACGAGGAGGCCACGGCCGACCTCGACGCGCAGATGAACCGCTGGCTGGAGTTCCGCCGCAAGTACGGTCCGTCGGCCGAGACCGTGCGCGAGAAACGCGAGGCGCTGCGTCGCCGGCTGGCGTCGCAGGGCGACGTCGAGGCGCGCGTGGCCAAGCTGAGGGCCGAGGCCGCCCAGGTGGAGAAGGAGCTGCGCAAGCAGGCCGCGGTGCTCCGCGCGGCCCGCCTCAAGGCCGCCGAAAAGCTCGCCGCCGCGGCCCGCAAGATGCTCGGCGCACTCGGCTTCAAGAAGGCCGACCTACGGATCGAGGTCTCCGTCGCCGAGCTCGGCCCGCACGGCGCCGATGCGGTGCGCTTCCTCTTCTGCCCCAACGCCGGCCAGGACCTCCTGCCGCTCGACCAGATCGCCTCCAGCGGCGAGGCGGCCCGCGTCATGCTCGCCCTCAAGACCGTGCTCGCCGCGGTCGACCGCACCCCGGTGCTCGTCTTCGACGAGGTCGACGCCAACGTCGGCGGCGAGATCGGCGCCCAGGTCGGCCGCGAACTGGCCGCGCTCGGGGCCGGCCACCAGGTCTTCTGCGTGACGCACCTCCCGCAGGTCGCCGCCCTCGGGCATGCCCACCTCGTCGTGACGAAGACGCAGGACGACCGCTCGACGACGGTCGCGATCGCCCCGGTCCACGCCAAGCGCAAGGACCGCGAGGCCGAGCTGGCCCGCATGCTGGGCGACCGCGCCAGCAAGGTCGCGCTCTCGCACGCCCGCGAGCTCCTCGACGGCGCGAAGTAGGTTCAGGCCTTCTTCACGAACCGATCCAGCCGCAGCCGCCGGATCATGCGCAGGCCGATGGCCGCCGCCCACGGCTTCGGCAGGCGCGCGGAGAACCAGCCGAGCAGCTTGTGCTTCCAGCCGGTGATCACCTGCGGGTGGGCCTTCGCCATCGCGCGCAGGGCCTCGTCGACGCACGCCTCGGCGGTCTGCCCGCCGACGCCGGTCGAGCCGGTGAAGCCCGCGGCCTTGGAGAAGTTGGTCGAGACCGGGCCGGGGCAGATCGCCACGCAGCGCACGCCGTACGGGCGCGCCTCCGCGTCCAACGCGATGCTCCAGTGCAACGCGAAGGCCTTGGTCGCCGCGTACGTCGTCATCAGCGGCGTCGGTTGGTAGGCCGCGAGCGAGGCCACGGTCGCGACCTGGCCGCCGCGCGCCTTCAGGTCGGGCCACAGCAGGCCCGTCAGGTGGACGACGGCGCGCATGTTGACGTCCACCATCTTGAGGGTGTGGTCCAGGTCCGGGGCGGGGAACTCGCCGTACCCGCCGAATCCGCTGTTATTAACCAACAGTATCCTTCCTTCCCGCGGCATTAGTTTCCGTAATTCGCCGACAACCTTCTCGATTTCATGCGGTTGCGAGAGGTCGCAGGTAAGATGACTGAACTTCAGGGAATTCGGGACGCCTTCCGGTGGGGTGCGGGAAAGGTTGAAGACGGCCGCAGCGGTGCCAGACTCTTCGATGCGCGAGAGTATTGCGCGTCCGATGCCCGAAGAAGCTCCGGTGATGATCACACAAGAGAAACCCTTGAGGAAATCGTCGACGAAGACGGCGCGGGACATGGATGCAGGTTCGCTCGTCAGCCCCCCCAACACAACCCCAATGAGCAATGCTCCCATCGTCGTGTCCGGTGTCCACATGGACCTGACCGACGCCCTGAAGGAAACGGTGTGCGCCAAGGTCGAAAAGCTGCTGCGCCACAACCCGCGGATCATCCGCGTGCACGTCGAGCTCGTCCACGCCCGTTCGCGCGACCACAGTCGCGAGTTCGCGGCCCAGATCCGGCTGGAGGTGCCAGGTCCGGACATCGTGGTCCGGGAAGAATCCGAGGACCTGTACAAGTCCCTCGACCTCCTGGTCGACAAGGCCGACCGCCAGCTCCGCCGCCGCCATCGGCTGGAGAAGGAGAAGCGGAACCACCCGCACCCCACCGACCTCGGGGACCTCGGCAAGGCCGCCTAACCCGCGCCTGAGCCCACGCAACCGACCCCGGTGGCCTCGCGGCCCCGGGGTCTTTTGTCGCCCGGCTCCGCCGAAACACCCTCGCCCTCCCGGGGCTCCCGGCTTTTATCCAGCCCCATGCGGATCTATTTCATGGGCATCTGTGGCACGGCGATGGGGAATGCCGCCTTGCTGATGCGCGCGCTCGGCCATGAGGTCATGGGCTCGGACACCGGCATCTACCCGCCGATGTCCGATCACCTCCGCGGGGCGGGGGTCGATATCCTCGAAGGCTGGTCCGCCGAACGTCTCGCCCAGCTGAAGCCCGACCTGGTCGTGGTCGGCAACGTCGCCTCCCGCGGCCATCCGGAGGTGGAGTGGCTGCTCGAAGCCCGCACCCAAGCCTACGTTTCCCTGCCGGAGCTGCTCCGCACCCGCCTCCTGCACGAACGCCGCAACGTCGTCGTCGCCGGGACGCACGGCAAGACCACCACCACGTGCATGGCCGCGGTGCTCCTCCGGGCCAACGGCGCCGCACCGGGCTGGCTCGTCGGCGGCGTCCCGCGCGACCTGCCGGACTCCTCGCATCCGGGCCAGCAGGGTGGACCGTTCGTCATCGAAGGCGACGAATACGACACGGCGTTCTTCGACAAGCGCAGCAAGTTCATCCAGTACCTGCCGCACGTGCTCGCCATCAACAACTGCGAGTTCGACCACGCCGACATTTTCCGCGACCTCGACGACGTCCTGCGGACGTTCTCCCACGTGATCCGCATCGTGCCGCGCGACGGCGCGATCGTGGCCAACGGCGATGACGCCAACGTCCTCGGTTTGGTCCAGAACGTCACCTGGGCGCCGGTCGTGCGCGTCGGCACCGGTCCCGCCAACGATGCGGTCATCGCCGATTTCCGGGAATCGCCGACGGGTTCGTCCTTCACGCTCGTCTGGAAGGGCCAGGAGTGGGGGCGGGTGAAGTGGGCCCTGCCGGGCCTTTTCAACGCCCGCAACGCGGCCATGGCCGCCGTCTCCGCCGGCCTCCTGCTCGACGCCCGGGATCCGACCAAGCTCAAGCTCGAGGCGCTCAACGCCTTCCAAGGCGTGCAGCGTCGCCAGCAGGTGCTCGTCGACCGCCCGGACCTGACGGTCATCGAGGATTTCGGCCACCACCCGACCGCGCTCGACCTGACGCTCGCCTCCCTCCGCGCCCGCTACCCGCGGCATCGCCTGGTGGCCTGCTTCGAGCCGCGCAGCAACACCGCCGCCCGCAAGGTCATGCAGGACGCCTTCCGCGAGGCGCTGAAGAAGGCCGATGAGGTCTTCCTGGCGCCGCCGCATCGCGCCGACAAACTCGGGGAGGAACGCTTCGACAGCGCCGGCGTCGCCGCGGCGATCACCGCCGCCGGCAAGAAAGGTTTCGCTCCCGCCTCGAACGAGGCGCTCCTCGCCGAGCTCACCGCGGTGGTGAAGGGGGATCGGTCGCCGCGCTGCGTGATTTTCTTCTCGAACGGCGCCTTCGGCGGCATCATCAAGAAATTTGCCCAAGCTGTCTGACCATGGAAGCCTTCCTCCGCTCGAACCAAGCCGTCTGGCTGATGCTTTTCGCCGACTTCCTCGCCGTCGTCGGCTGGTTCCTCGTCAAGGCCAACGGTGGCACCGAAGGGGGCTTCCCGCTGTTCGCCCTCTACGGCTTGGGCGGCTACAATATCCTCTTCTTCTGGTTCCGCGCGCGGCTGAAGGCCAAGGCTTGACCTAGCTCAGCAGGCCCAGCGCCTGCTTCGCGGCGGCCGAATCCTGGCCGATCTGCGCCTGCAGGGCGGCGAGGTCGGCGAACTTCTGCTCCGCCCGCAGGCGACGGACCCAGCGGACGCGGACGGCGTCGCCGGTGGTCGGGGCCCCGCCCCGGAGCACATGGGCTTCGAGCAGGGGCGCCACCGGTCCGCTCTCGACCGTCGGGCGCTGGCCGTAGTTCGCCACGGCGGGCAGGGCTTCGCCTCGGAAGATGACTTCGACGGCGTAGACGCCGTAGGCGGGCTTGAGTTCGGGCTCCCAGGCCACGTTGACGGTGGGGAAGCCGATCGTCCGGCCAAGGCGTCGGCCTCCGATGATGACGCCTTCCGCTTCATAAGGACGGTGCAACATCGCGTTGGCGAGGTCGAGTTCGCCGGCGGCCAGGCATTGGCGGATGCGCGAACTGCTCACCGTCTCGGCGCCCAGCTGGACCGCGGCCACCAGGCGCACGCCGAGGCCTTCGGCCGCGCCGTGCTTGATGAGGGTCTCGCCGTGGCCGGAACGTCCGCGTCCATACTGGAAGTTGGCGCCGACATGCAGGGACTTCAGGTGGGGGAAGGTGTGCTTCAGCCACTTCGGGAAATCGGTGGCCTCGATGCCCGCGTGGGCCCGGTCGAACTTCTCGTGGTGGATCCGCTGCGCGCCGGCTTCGGTCAGGCGTTCGTCCTTCTGCGCCCGCGTGAAGATCAGCGGTACGGCCGACTCGGGACGGAGCACCTTGCTCGGGTGCGGGTCGTAGGTGAGCACGCCGACGACGCCGCCGTCGGCCCGGGCGGCCTCGCGGGCGGACCGCAGCACGGCCCGATGGCCGAGGTGCACGCCGTCGAAGGCGCCGATGGCGAGGTGCACCGGGGTCGTCATGCGGCCGAGGTGGCTTGGGCCACGGGGAGGAGGGCGGCGACGAGCTGGGCGTCGTCCATCGCGCCGAGCTGCGGCAACGTGTGGCCGCGGGTGAGGTCGAGCTGGCCGGAGCGCGTCCGGCGGAGCATCGAGAGGTGGGCGCCCGGGCCGAGCTTGCGGCCGAGGTCGAAGGCCAGCGTCCGCACGTAGGTGCCCTTGGTGCAGCGGACGCGGAAGTTGATCTTCGGGCTCTCCCAGGACAGCAGCTCGAACTCCGTGAGGCGGATGGCCCGGGGCTCCCGGGCGACCTCGATGCCCTTGCGGGCGAGGTCATAGAGCTTCTGCCCGCCGACCTTCTTCGCCGAGTGCATCGGCGGGACCTGGAGCTGGTCGCCCAACATCGCGGCGAGGGCCGCGCGCACCTGCGCCTCGGATATTTCCGGCACCGCGTTCGTCTCCAGCGTCTCGCCTTCGGCGTCCTGGGTGTCGGTGACGACCCCGAGCGTCGCTTCGCCGAGGTATTCCTTGTCCTGGGCCATCAGCTGGTCCGAGGCCTTCGTGGCCTTGCCGACCAGCACGATGAGCAGGCCGGTCGCCATCGGGTCGAGCGTGCCGGCATGGCCGACGCGGCGGGTGCGGTAGAGCCGCCGCACGCTATCCACGACGTCGTGGGAGGTGATCCCCTGCGGCTTGTCGACGAGCAGCACGCCCGCGGGTTCGGCGCCGGCCTCGCTCATCGCGCCGAGAATTCGCGGTAGTGGGCGATGACGATGCCGAGGATCTTGGCGCGGTCCTGGGGCAGGCGGCAGCCCTGCATGTTGAAGCCGGCCGCCAGCACGTGGCCGCCGCCGTTGAGCTTGCCCGCGCACAGGTCCAGCCGGAGCTTCGGGTCCCGGCCGCGGAGGCTGCCCCGGATGCCATCCTTGCCCTCCTCCATCAGCACGGCGATCTCCACGCCTTCGACGGAGCGGGGGAATTCGACCAGGCCTTCCTTGTCCTCCTTCGTCGTGCCGGTCGCGGCGTAGTCCGCCTGCGTGAGTTCGCCGGAGCAGATCTTGCCGTCCTCATGGAAGGCGATCGTGTTCAGGAAGCGCTTGGTCAACTCGAGCTTGCCGCGGCTCTCCTGCTCGAAGACCCGGAAGTTCGCCTCGGCCGGGTCGGCCCCGCGCCGCACCAATTCGGCGACGATCGCGAAGACGTCGGCGGTGGTGCTGCGGTAGCAGAAGCGCCCCGTGTCCGTGAGGATCCCGAGGTGGAGGCACTTGGCGGTGGCGGCGTCGATGGGGAGGCCGGCCTGGAGCGCGGCGGCGGCCAGGACGTGGCAGGTCGCGGCGGCGTCCCGGACCACGAGGTTGACCTTGGCGTAATCGGGATTGGACGCGTGGTGGTCGATGTTCGCGTGGATGCCGGCGGGGAACTTCGCCAGGAGTTCCTCCCCGACCCGGGTGGCGTCGGCGCAATCGACCGTGAGGGCCACGCGGCCGTCGGCGACGTAGTCCGCGTTGGTCAGGAACTTCACGCCCACGACGTAGGAGGCGAGGTTCGGCGGGACGCGGTCGCGGTTGACGCAGATCGCGTCGAGGCCGGCCGCCAGGCAGAGGCGGGCGAGGGCCACCTGCGAGCCGATGCAGTCGCCGTCGGGGCGCATGTGGCCCAGGATGGCGACAGGGCGGCCTTGCAGCTCCGCCAGGAGGGCCCGCAGGGTGGGGCCGGCGTCGGTCAGGGTGTTGGCCATGTGAGCCGAGAAGAAACAAGGGGCCTTCCCCGCTGGCAAAGGCAAAAGGGTCGGCGGGCGAACGAGACAGTCCGCCCGTGGTCTGTCCCACTTCGCCCCGCACGTGCCCGGGCCAAAACCGCGAAACCAAGCCTTTTACAATCATTGGGGAACGCTTGAACCCCCGGCGGCTCCGGGCATAGTCCCTGCTATACCCCTTCCGGGACCACCCACCTGCCGAACATGGACAAGGACAAGAACAACAATTTCACGCCCCGCGCCCGCAAGGTCGTGGAGCTCGCCCGGGCCGAAGCCCGCCGCTTCCACCACAACTACGTGGGTACCGAGCACATCCTGCTCGGGCTCATCAAGCTCGGCGAGGGCGTCGCGGTCAACGTCCTCGGCCGCATGGGCCTCGACCTCAAGAGCGTCCGCGCCGCCGTGGAGAAGCAGGTCGGCCCCGGTCCCGAGGAGGCCAAGCAGCCCGACACCATCCCCCTGACTCCCCGCGTCCAGAAGGTCATGGCGCACGCCACGACCGAGGCCCGCAGCCTGGGCCATGCCTATGTGGGCACCGAGCACATCCTGCTGGGCCTCCTCAAGGAAGGGGAGGGCGTCGCCGCCCGCGTGCTGCTCACCCTGAACGTCGACCTCGAGCGTTGCCGCAAGGAGATCCTGGCCGACATCGACCCGTCCGCCGCCTCCGCCGAGGCGACCGACAAGCCCGGCGAAGACGCCCCCTCCTCCGAGGAGCCGTCCGACGAGCCGCCGCCCTCCCGCAAGTCGGGCGAGGAAGGCGGCCGCGCCGGCCGCGGCGAGCGCCTGTCCCTGCTCAAGACCTTCGGCCGCGACCTGACCGAGCTGGCCAAGGCCGGCGAACTCGACCCCGTGATCGGCCGCAAGGAGGAGATCCGCCGCGTGGTGCAGATCCTCTGCCGCCGCACCAAGAACAACCCGGTGCTCATCGGCGAGGCCGGCGTCGGCAAGACGGCCATCGTCGAAGGGCTCGCCCAGGAGATCGCCGCCGGCGTCGTGCCCGAGATCCTGCTCGACCGCAAGGTCATCACCCTCGACCTCGCCCTGATGGTCGCGGGCACCAAGTACCGCGGCCAGTTCGAGGAGCGCATCAAGGGCGTGATGGACGAGATCAAGCGCGCCAAGAACGTCATCCTCTTCATCGACGAGATGCACACCATCGTCGGCGCCGGCGCGGCCGAGGGCGCGATGGACGCCTCCAACATCCTCAAGCCGGCCCTGTCCCGCGGCGAGATCCAGTGCGTCGGCGCGACGACCCTCGCCGAGTACCGCAAGCACATCGAGAAGGACGCCGCCCTCGAGCGCCGCTTCCAGTCGGTCAAGGTCGACGACCCCTCGCCCGACGACGCCATCCTGATCCTCCGGGGCATCCGCTCGAAGTACGAGGACCACCACAAGTGCGAGTACACCGACGCCGCCATCGAGGCCGCCGTCCGCCTCTCGCACCGCTACATCACCGCCCGCCACCTGCCCGACAAGGCGATCGACGTGATGGACGAGGCCGGCGCCCGCGCCCGCATCCGTTCGCTCAACCTCCCGCCCGAGCTCGACGCCGCGCAGGCCGACATCGACCGCGTCGTCCTCGAGAAGGAGGAGGCGTCCCGCCACCAGAAGTTCGAGGAGGCCGCCAACCTGCGCGACCAGGAGAAGAAGCTGCGCGCCAAGCGCGAGAAGATGCTCGAGGAGTGGCGCAAGAAGCGCGACGAGAAGCGCATCGTCGTCACCGAGGACGAGATGCTCCACATCGTCGCCGATTGGACGGGCGTCCCGCTCAACCGCCTCGAGAAGAAGGAGACCCAGAAGCTCCTCGACCTCGAGCAGGACCTGCAGCGGGCGGTCATCGGCCAGGAGCGCGCCTGCGAAGTCATCGCCCGGGCCCTCCGCCGCTCCCGCGCCGACCTCAAGGATCCGCGCCGCCCGATCGGCTCCTTCCTCTTCCTCGGCCCCACCGGCGTCGGCAAGACGCTGCTGGCCCGCTCCCTCGCGGAACGCATGTTCGGCGAGTCCGAGGCGGTCATCCAGATCGACATGTCCGAGTACATGGAGAAGTTCACGGTCTCCCGCCTGATCGGCTCGCCGCCCGGCTACGTCGGCCACGACGAAGGCGGCCAGCTCACCGAGCAGGTGCGCCGCAAGCCCTACTCCGTCGTCCTCTTCGACGAGATCGAGAAGGCCCACCCCGACGTCATCCAGCTCCTCCTGCAGGCGCTCGAGGACGGCCGCCTGACCGACTCGCTCGGCCGCGTCGTCGACTTCCGCAACACGATCATCATCCTGACCTCCAACGTGGGCGCCGACGTGCTCCAGCGGAGCAACTCGCTGGGCTTCGACGCCGGCGTCAGCTCGACGCGCGACTACGAGAAGCTCAAGGAGCGCATCATGGACGAGACGAAGCGGGCCTTCAAACCCGAGTTCCTCAACCGCCTGACCGACATCGTCATCTTCCAGCAGCTCGCCAAGGAGCACATGTCCAAGATCGTCGACATCGAGGTCGCCAAGGTCGCCAAGCGCCTGCTGGACCTGGGCGTGAAGCTGGTGGTCAACGAGGCCGCCCGCGGCTACCTGGTCGAGAACGGCTGGGACGAGAAGTACGGCGCGCGTCCGTTGCGCCGGGCCGTCGAGCGCCTCCTCGAGGATCCGCTGGCCGAGTCCATCCTGCGCGCCGAGTTCAACAAGGAGGAGCCGGTCATCGTCTCCGTGGGCGACAAGGGCCTGGTCTTCACGCAGAAGAAGAGCGGCTCGATCGAGCCCGGGGCCTGAGCCGGTGGACCGGCGCGGCGTCATCGCCGGGGTCCTCGGGGCGACCGCCATCGCCCTCGGGGCCTTCGGCGCCCATGGCCTCAAGGAGCGCCTCGCGGCGATCCCCGAGGCCGCCGGGTGGTGGCAGACGGCGACCTTCTACCTGCTCACCCACGCGTTGGCCGTCGGGGCGCTCCGCGGCGGCGCGGCGGGCTGGTTGTGGACCATCGGCGCCGCCATCTTCAGCGGGACCCTCTACGCCCTCGCGCTGGGCGCGCCGCGTTGGTTGGGCGCGGTGACGCCGCTCGGCGGCAGCCTGCTCATCGCGGGTTGGCTCGTGCTCGCGTGGCGCTCCACCCGTCCCGTCGCGCCCTCCGCCTGAGGTTCAGCGCTTCGTCGCGGCGCTGCGGATGTCGATCTCGTCGACGTAGAACTCCGTGGACTCGTTGGCGTTGCTGATGAAGCCGAGCCAGCCGAGGTGGTCGAACTTCGGGCTGCGGAAGGGCAGTCCCTTGACCTCCTGCGTGGCCTCGCCCTTCGGCGTCAGGCGCACGGTCCAGGTCTTGGGCGCGCCCGCGCCGAGCTCGGCGACGATCTCCAGGCGGAGCCAGCGCCGGAGCGGCACGGGTAGGTTGAGGCCTGGGACGCCGGTCAGGCGGCCGTCCTTGATCGTCAGCACCGGGCCCGTGGCGTAGGGGTTGCCGGCGGTCCGCCACTCGTGGATGAAGTAGGCCTTCGGTTCCAGGAAGAGGTCGAAGGTCACGGTGCTCGTGCCGGCCCGGTGGTTGGGCGCGAACGTCAGCATCGGGTAGTGCGAGCCCGGCAGGCCGGGCGCATCCCGGAAGAGCAGGCTCTGCTGGCCCGCGGAGGCCTGCGCCCCGGTCAGGAGCAGCGCATCGGTCGGTGCCTCCGTCTTGGCCGGCGCCATGCCCGGCTTGTTCTGGCGGCTGAGGCTGCCGCGCGCGGAGGGGAAGGGGTACTGCGGGTTGGTGATCCGGCCCTCGAAATCTTGGTGCAGGTTGAGCGCGGGCGCCGACGGTTTGGCGGGCCGCGGCGGGGTCGGCGCGCGTTCGAAGGTCGCGGCGACCCGGCGCCACGCCTCGCCGATCACGCCCATCTTCTCGACCTCCAGCGGCCGGAAGCCCAGCGCCAGCGCCGGCGAGCCCGGCCGCAGGCGGAAGTCGCGTTGGCCGGCGTCGACGAAGAGCGGGTCGGCCACGACGGACCCGGCGTCCTGGCCGGTGCGCTGCCAGGCTTCGAGGCTGGCTTTGCCCGCGGGCGGGAAGAGGACCGGGCGACCGGAGTAGTCCCAGTAGAGGTTCCCGCGCATCAGGTAGTTCTCCGGGGTGCCGCGCCATTCATGGCCGAGGAGGCCGCCTTGGTCGTAGACCACGAGGTTGCGTTCGAACACGAAGGAGCGGTGCGCCTCCTGGCGCGAGCGTTCCACCTGCGACTCCTCGGCGAAGGCCAGGATGTTGTTCCGGATGATGTTGTCCCTGCCGTAGTGCTGGTGGAAGCCGCCGTCCGTCGTGTCGTGGACGAGATTCCCCTCCATCGTGATGCCGGTGCTGCCCTCGTCGGTGTAGAGGCCCCAGCCGCCGTAGCTGAAGCAACTGACGTGGTGGATGTGGTTATGGCTCACCGAGGTGCCTTCCGACGGACCGAGCGTGTAGACGCCGCCCATGTCGCTCAGGAGGCCTTGGCCGAGGTGGTGCAGGTGGTTCCATTCGACCTTGTTCCGCTTGGCGCGGCTCGGGGCGTAGCCCCAGCGCCAGCCCACCGAAACCGCCGAGTAGAAGAGGTCGGAGATCTCGTTGTGCGTGACCTCGTTGTCCGCCGCGGAGCCGATCCAGACGCCGACCGCGCAGGGGAAGAGCTTCCCGCCGTCGCGGATGATGCAGTTGTGGACGCGGTTCGCGCGCACCACGTCCTCGTCCTTGGCCTCGTCGTTCAGCGAGCCCACCTTCACGCCGCCCGCGCCCATGTCGGTGATGAGGCAGCGTTCGAGGACGACGTGGTGGGTGCCGCGGCGGAGGGAGAACCCATAGCTGCCGAAGTGGGCGAGTTCGCAGCCCAGGAAGCGGATGGCGGTGGCCTGCTCCAGCGTGATGACGCCGTCGACCCGGGCCACGGCCGCCTGGTTCGGCTCGAAGGTGGCCAAGGTCGCGACGCCCTTGGCGTGGCGGAACTTCAGGTCGCGGAACTCGAGGTGCGCCACCGGCCGCCCGGCCGCGCCCTGGAACGTCAGCAACTTCTCCAGCACCGGGTAGGTCGCCCGGCTCGTGGCCGGCGTCTCGCCGGGGCGGGGCAGGTAGGTCAGCTGGCCGGCGCGGCTGAGGAACCACTCGCCGGGCTCGTCGAGCAAGGTCGGCAGGTTCTCGATCGTGAAGCCGGTCAGGTGGTCGAGGGTGTTGTGCGGCTTCGTCGGGCCGCCGAGGACCGTGAAGGCCCCTTGGGTCGGATCCACCGTCTCCAGGCGACGGCGGGTGTTGTCCCACTTATGGTAGAAGTTCACCACCGCGTCCCGGGCTTCGGCGTCCGAAACCTCCGCGAAGCCCTGCAGGTCCTTCGGATCCACGCTCAGCTTTTGCCGGTAGGCCTCGCCCGCCTTGGTTTCGCTCTCCATGCCCTGCAGGAACGAGTAGCCTTGCCCATGGGACCGGGCGCGGACGGCCCGGCGGTCGCCGACCCAGAGCTGCTCGAAGGTTTCCGTACCCTCCGGGGTGCGCAGTTCCCAGCGGCCGGCCTTGCCCGGCTGGAACGGGGGCAGCTCGCGTCCGCCGGACAGCACCACGTCGGCGCCCGTGGCCGCGACATAGGCGATCGGGTGCGTCGCGTCCCCGCCATCGGCGGCGTCGAAGGCGACGGTTTTGGCCAAGCGGTAGGTGCCCGTCGCGAAAACGACCTGGACGGACTCCGTCAGCGGACGCGGCAACCTGCGGACGGCGAGGCGCGCGCCCTCGAGCGAGGCCAGCGGGCCGTCGGTCCGCGCGGCGTTCGGGCGCGCGAGCTTGCCCGACCAGGCGTCGTTGCCGTCCGTCGCCACGTACAGGTCGAGGGCGAGGAGCGGGAAGGGCAGGGCGAAGGCCGCGAGCAGGGCGAGGTGACGGGACAGCATGACGCCCCCTTGCTAGACTTACGCCTCCCGCCCGACAATGCTTTACCCTACCCGCAGCAGCCGTCCCGCCGTGGGCGGCGGACCGGTGGCGCGGCGAGGTCGACCATGGCCATGAGCGGCGGCGGCAGCGGGCGGCGCGAATAGTGGCACCACCGGCCCTCTTTCCGCGCGACCACGAGTCCGCCGCGGCGGAGCATCGCCAAGTGGCGCGAGACCGTCGGTTGATCCCGTCCCACCCAGGACTGCAGGTCGCAGACGCAGACCTCGTCGCGTCCGATCCGGGCCAGCAGGGCCAGGCGGGTCGGGTCCGCGAGCGCCCGGCAGATCGTCGGCACCGAGGGGGCGGGGCGGGTTCGCTTGACTCCGGGCATCCCGCCAAGATATATATGCATAAGCATATGCAAACCCTAAAGGCCCAGCCCCTCACTTTCGCCGAGTTCCGGCAGGCGCTGGCGCTGGCGCCGGCCCTGGGGTTGCGCTTCCGCCTGCCGACCGGCGGGCTGACCCCGATTCACCTCCACCTGACCGAGGTCGCCCGCGTCGAGAAGCGTTTCATCGACTGCGGCGGCACGATCCGCACGCAGGCCTCGGCTCGCCTGCAGCTCTGGGCGGCGGACGACACCGAGCACCGCGTGGGCTGCGCCAAGGCCCTGCAGGTCCTCGAGCGCGGCGTCGGCCTGCTCGGCGCGACCGACCTGCCGATCGAGGTGGAGCACGATTTCCCGCTGCTCACGGTCTTCCCGGTGCTCGGCTCGGTCGTCGAAGGCGGCGAGCGCGTCTTCCTCCTGGGTGCGACCAAGGCCGACTGCCTGGCGCCCGAGGTCTGCGTCCCGAACGCCTGCAAGCCCGGCAGCGGTTGCTGCTGACCCTTTCCCCCATGAGCAAGCCCCTGGTCCTCATCCTGTGCACCGGCAATTCCTGCCGGAGCCACCTCGCCGAAGCGATCCTCCGTCGCGCCGCCGGGGACGTCATCGAAGTCGCCAGCGCCGGCTCCAAGCCCGCCGGCTACGTCCACCCGGAGGCCCTCGCGGTCCTCAAGGAAATCGGACTCGACGCCTCCGGCCACCACTCCAAGCACCTCTCCGAATTCCTGGCCCGCCCGGTCGCGACCGTCATCACGGTCTGCGGCAACGCGGATCAGGTCTGCCCCGTCTTCCCGGGCCAGGCCAACCGCTACCACTGGGGCTTCAGCGATCCCGCGCACGCGACCGGCACCCCGGAGGAAATCCGCGCCGAATTCCGCCGCGTCCGCGATCAGATCAGGCTGGTCTTCGAGGCCTACGCCGCCGGCCTGAAGGAAAAGCGCGCCTAAGCGCCGCCGGCCGGCAGGCGCCGGTGGATGTCGTCCCAGAGCTCCAGGCGCGCGTCGATCGCGGCCTTGGCGGCGTCCGCGGCCTCGGTCGCCTTGCGTGGGTCGTCCCCGCAGAGCAAGGCCGTCATGCGTCGGGCGATTTCGCCGTGGTGGCCGCCATCGACCTCGATGTGGCGTTCGAGGTAATAGCGGAAGACCGCCAGCTTGCCGGGGTGGTCGGCGTCCAGGCGGCGGACGACGCCCAGGAACATCTCCGGGATGAGGTCCTCCCGCCCGTAGGTGAAGGCGGCCGCCACTTCGTGCAGCTTGCCCTCGCAGGCTAGCCGGAGCGTCGCCGCGGTGAAACGCGCCGCGCCCGCCGGGGGATTCGCCGCCCGCAAGGCCTCGGCGAAATCTGCCCCGCCCGCGACGGCCGCGACCAGCGCGCGCACCGGCGCGTCCTCGGCGCCCGCCGCCCGCATCGCGCGGAGGTAGAGGTCGAAGTGGCTGATCCGGCCACCGTCCGGATCGACGTCGGACTCCTCGCCGCAGACGATCTCGTTGATGAGGAAGCGGACCTCCGCGTCGCCCACCGGGACCCAGGGCACGGACACGCAGGTGAGGTCGCGCTGCAGCCGCTTCAGCAGGGACATGAAATCCCAGACGGCGAAGGCGTGGGAGGCCATGAAGGTGCGGACCTCCCCGAGGTCGCGCAGCCGGCCGTACAACGGGTGCGCGAGCAGGCGTTCGCGGGCCGGGGCGATGTGGTCGCGGATGCGGTCATGCAGCTCCATGTCGTCCAAAGTAGGGGACGGCGTCCGGAGGCAAGCCTCGGCGAGGGTTATTTGCCCAAATCGAAAAGGTAGCGGAACAGGTCGGCGAGCTCGGCGGGCGTGAGCCCGGCCGTCAGTCCTTCCGGCATGATCGAGCCGACGTCGGAGCGCGCGGCGAGGTTCGCCTTGGCGACGACGTCCACCCCGCCGACGGCGAAGTTGCGCAAGGTCAGCTGCTCGGTGGTTTCGCCGATGCGGTAGCCCTGCAGCTCGCGGCCATCCTTCGTGGTCACCTGCGTGAGCAGGTAGCCTTCCTTGACCTGACGTTTCGGCCAGAGCACCGACTCGACGATCGCCTCCGGCGACATCGCGCGGCCCACGGCGCTCAGGTCGGGTCCGATGGCGCCGCCTTGGCCGCCGAACTGGTGGCAGGAGAGGCACGCGCGCGCGGCGGACTTGGCGATGGCTTCGCCGCGACGGGCGTCGCCGGTGGCCTGCGCCGACGTCACCAGGCGCGCGACGAGCGCGGGGTCGTAGCCCCCGAGGGTCTCGCTGACGCCGGCCGCGGCCTGCAGGGCCCGGCGTACTTCCGCGTCGTCGCGGCCGACTTGCGCCATCCATTGCAGGGCGAGCCGGGCGGCCTCCGCCTTCGGCGGGCGCTTCGTGAGCGCCTGCGCGAGGAGCGCCGGACCACCCTTGAGCTCGAGCAGGGGCGCGAAGATCGGCCCGACGGCGGTGCCGTCGCGGCAAGCCTCCAGCCGGGCCCCGCTGCCTTCCGCGACCGCCGCGGGCGCGTGCGGGGCCAGCGCCGCCAGGGCGACGTCGCGGACCGTCGCATCCGCGGCCTCGAGCAAGGGGGCGAGGCGGGTCAGCGATTCGGCCTTGCGCACGCGCGCGTAGGCGGAGATGGCCGCGAGGCGGACTTCCGGGGCGGTGCCTTCGGCCAACCAAGCCTCGAGCTTAGGCAGCGCCCCGTAGTCCTTGCCGGCCACCGCGATGACGCGGCAGGCCGTCGCCTGCGCGAAAGGTTCCGGTCGGGCGAGCCAGGCGCGGACGAGCGGTCCGTAGTCGAGGCCCGTCCGCAGGCGCGCCGTCGCCACCCAGACGTCGGCCAAGGCGGCGTTGTTCGGCTCCTGCCGCAGGGCGAACTCGGCTTCGGGTACCGCGCCCGTTTGGATGAGCACGGCCAGAATCTTGAGGCGGGCTTCCGCGGTGAGGCCGGGTCTTGCGGCCAGGGCCTTGAGCTTGGCCACCGAGTCCGTCTGCCCCATCGTGGTGTAGAGTCGCGCAAGGGCTTCCGGCCGGGTTTCCAGGCCAAGCTTGCCCTTCGCGTCGGCGGCCTGCCACGCGGGTGCCAAGGCGTGGATCGTCTGCGTCAAGGCGTGCTCCAACGCGGCGTCGAGCGGTTGCTCCAGGACCAAGGTGGCGATCTGCGCGGCTTCGGCGCCCCAAGCGGGCGGCGCCCAGCCGCAGGCCACCACCGCCGCCATGCGCACGCGCGGGTGAGGGTCGCGTACCGCTCGGCGGAGGAGGGCCCGCGCTTCGGGCAACGCGGCGCCCCAGCCCGCCAGGAGGCCGGCGCCCCAGGCCCGGTACCGGAAGTCATCGGCCGCCAGCAGTCCCTTGACCAGCGTCGCGCTCGGTTGCTCATGGGCGGCGAACACGCCGCTGAGCTCGAAGAGCATGGCCGGCGTCGCCTGGGTGAGGTCGACGGAGCTCAGCGCCGCGCGCACCTCCGCGGCCGGGAGCCGGTAGAGTCGGAATTTCGCGGCATCGCGCTCCCAGCGTTCCGGCGAAGCCAGGCGCGGGATGAGTTCGGTGGCGGTCGACGTCCCGAGGGCCGGGCGCGGCAACGTGGCCCGACCTTCCGCCGTGATCCGCCAGATGCGCCCGTGCGACTGGTCGCGCCGCGGGTCGCGGTAGCTCGCCTGGTAATGGCCGATCACCGGGTTGAGCCAGTCCGCGACGTAGATCGCGCCCTCCGGGCCGACGCGCGTCTCGACCGGACGGAACTCCTTGCCGCCCGCGAGCAGGTCGCCGAGGTCCTCGGTGCGGAAGCTCGAGCCTTGGTCGCGGAGCCGATATAGCTGGACCTGGCTGGTGAAGTAGGTGCTCTTCAGCAGCGCACCGCGCAATTCCTCCGGGAGGTGCGAGCTGCCGAGGATTTCCGGCTCCATGCTCTTGCCCCGCGAGTGCGCCAACGCCGTCGGCAGGGCTTGCGGGTGCAAGGTGGGGATGAGTCCGGGCGTGGAATGCCAGATCGGCGTGTCGGCGCCGCTGCCATGGAACATCTGGCCTTGGTCATCCCAGGCCGTGCCCCAACAGTTCAAGCCCGCCGCGCTTTCGTTGAGGAAGGAATCCAGCCGCAGCGTGCGCGGGTTGAAGCGCCAGATCCCGCTGCGATTGAGCTCGGCCAGCCCGTAGGGCGTTTCGACGTAGGACCAGATGTGGTAGCCCTGGGTGAACCAGAGGCAGCCATCCGGGCCCCAGCGCAACGAGTTGGCGTCCTGGTGCGTGTCGCCGGTGCCGAAACCGCTCAGGATCGTGACGCGGCCGTCCGCCTTGCCGTCGGCGTCGCGGTCCGTGAGGTGGATCAGTTGCGTGCTTTCGACGACGTACAGCCCGCCGCCGGCCTCGACCGGGGCGAACTCGAAGCCCAAGGGCATGGTGAGCCCTTCGGCGAACCGCCAGGACTTATCGGCCCGACCATCGCCGTCGGCATCCTCGAGCACGAGGATGAAATCCTTGCCGTGCTCGCCGGGTTGGAGCTGCGGGTAGGCGGGCGTGCAGGCGACCCACAGCCGACCGCGTTCGTCCCAACGGATCTGCACCGGCCGGATCACGCCCAGGGACTCGTCGGCGAAGAGGTTGACCTTGAAGCCGGGTCGCACCTTGAAACCCGCCAACTGCTCGGCCGGCGTCGGCGCGGGCGGGTCGGCGCGCAGCGGCAAGGCCGGCGGATTGGCCGGCGCCGGCCGGTCGGTGACGAGGGCGCGGATGACCGCATCGGCGTGCG
>Ga0114982_1000376_pt1 | contig 24143 bp, 19 predicted proteins | sample Shrwel_input2_FT_FD_87183 | JGI IMG/M metagenome (GOLD analysis project Ga0114982, IMG submission 87183) | Subsurface microbial communities from deep shales in Ohio, USA - Utica-3 well 1 S input2 FT | ecosystem: Environmental > Aquatic > Deep subsurface > Shale gas/oil reservoir > Produced... | reverse complement strand
GGCTCGAAGGGCACGCGATACCAAACGCGGTCTTTGCGTTCTTGAACAGATATTACAGACATGATTTACATTCCATCCAGAATTGATACGGGAACCGACTTGCCCTTGAGCATAATCGGATAGTGAACACTGTAGCGAATGCGATTGGCAAACAACGTCAGCGGGTCTTCGCGGGAACCCAGCATTACGAATCGCGGTATGGTAGAAAATACTTCAAGCAGGTCGCGAAGCCTTTCGAACTTCTGGGAAGTCATATCGTCCGTGACGTTGGAGATAAACAACGCGCACGGCTTCTTCGCTACCAGTGCATCATAATCGTAGAAGCGATTGGTCAACGTGATCCACATCGGGCGCTGGCGTTTCGTGCCTGCACCCAGTTGCGAACTCGCTTCCCAAGTCGCGCGCATCAACTCGCTGCCCAATACCTTGGAGCGCACGTCAGTTGGATAGCACGAAATAGCGCAGACGTAACTGCGGCCCAAGGGATTCTCCAACAGCGCGTGAACCAAATCAACTTGCTGCTCGATGGATATAATCGTGTCCTTGGTATCACTGACTGACGTTTTGATTTGGAGAATCGACGTCTCTAACTCGAATTCATCCGAAGTGTGGAAAAGAGTCGTCGGGTCAACGCCAAGCCCCATCAAGGTACGTGATACATCGGAGCTATGTTTACCAGTTATCAGCATTTCAATCTCCCTGTTACTCCTTTCCATTTACAGATTGGTTAGAACGTCCGGCCCATAATGCTGCGCTCACGCTCAGGCTTCTCGTAACTGTTCTTCGTCGGCGTGTAGAAGCTGCGGCCAAAGTCGTTGTCGAGTACCTTCTGCGTTTTCGGACGGAGCGCGTGACCGAAGCGCATCGACGTTTGCAGCGTTGACTTGAAGCAACCGAGTGAGCGCATCATGTAACGGTCAACGAACATTCGAATCATCGGCTGCTTCTTATCTTTCAGCGGCGTCAGAATACGGTACGATTCCTGTTCCCAGTTCGGCGCGTTGTTCATCGGCATCACGTAGTACAGCGTATCCCACTGCGGGACGTTGATACCGATCTGCACCAGACGACGAATGCCGATCACGCAGCGAACCTTACCGGAACGTGCGTTGTCCACGATAGACTTCCGCAACTTGGAGTTCTTCGAGCCTCCGAGGAACGTCGCGCAAATCTCATCGCCCCATGCAAAGTCAATCTCGCGTTTGAGTTTGGCGGCATGGTCTTTGAACATGATCGGGATTACGACGTTGCGGCCTGACTTCAAGTCAGCAATCACGCGCTGCACGATAGACATGTTACGGTCTTCATGCTTGGCGAGGAACTGACAGAACTTCGTCCAGCCCGCTTGGCCCGTGAACTGGTTGTTACTGCGCACCGATTCCGGCGAGTAGTGAACGGAAATTTCCGGCTTCATTACGTCGGCGTCGGTCTTCGCAATCACGGGGCCAATGGTGTGATACGCAAGAATTTCTCGCTTATCTTTCCGGCGCGGAGTTGCAGACAGCCCGATACGCACGCGCGTTGTCATCTTGCCGAGCACCTTGGTGAACTCGGGGGCGCACGTACGATGCACTTCATCGACAAACAGCGCGCCGTAGTTCTTGCGCAATGCCTTGAGTCGCTTCTTGCAGACCGAAGTGTTCTTGATGAGTGACTGATAGGTGACGAGCACGACTTGGAAGTTCTCGAAGTCTTCCAGCTTTTTCGGGAACCCAAACAACTTGCGTCTGGTCTTCTCTTCCAGCGCCGGAAGGTTCGTCATCTGCTCGATGGTCTCATAGAAACCGTCGAGGAAGTCCTTCTGGTCGGCCATGATGATCGTACGCAACCCGAGCTTGCACATTGACGCCACGGCCATGACCGTCTTGCCCGTACGCGGCTTTGATTTCAGGATGCCCATCTTGAAACGCTTAATGCGCTTGACGGGCTCCTCTTGATAGTCGTACAGATCGGACGTGAACTTGATCGGGTAATCGAACGGGATGCGCTTCGTACGGTCAATGACTTTGAAGTCGTCGAAGTCGATGCGCAGTTTACGCTCCACGTTCTCGAAGTCGCCCATCGGGATCGTGTAATACGCTTTGCCATTGTTGGTCTTGCGGTTAGCCAACAGGAACGAGGTTTTCAATCCACCCCACTCGCATTCACGGCAGTCTGCACACGGACGTTGATGCCGCATCGGACAGCCACGACAGATGTTGTCGTCGAATTCGTAATGGGTGTACTCTTTCACGACGCGCTTCTCGCTCACCTCAGTGACGGGAATATAAATCTTGTCGTGTAGAAAAATGCGAGGCTTGCCCATATTACCCCATATCGACACGGCCCTCAGTGCGGTAGATTGCGGTGAACACTTCCGCCATCGCCTTCACTGCGTAACCTGTCTTATCAATGTCTTGGATATAGAACTTGACCTCTTCGATCAGGTTCCCCACTTCGAACATCTGCTTACGGTGCGCAGCCATGAGATCATTTACAAATGCCTCACGCTCTTTGATGGTCTTCGCAACGCGCGACATTTCCTGCGCGTACTCGATGGTCAACCAATCGGTCAATGCGTCGAGGTGGCGCGCGATCTGCGCGTGAACCGTCGTACACTGCACCAACATTTCTGTGAGTCGGGAGCGTACCGCTGTTTCGTTGGCGACGGCGGCTACCAGTTGACGCGCAAACTTCGCGCTGCTGGTTTTGAGTCGCTTCACCTTCCGGCCAGAATGCAGAGCGCGGCACTCAAGCCGCCACTCATCGTAAGGGATATGCCAGTCGGTGTTGGTAGCGCACAGCTCATCAAACCGCTTATAGCGTTTGTCCTTCTTTATGATGCCACGAACAATTTGCTCAGGTGACTTTGCCATTATCTCGGGTCTCCTGTGATAACCAAGGAACTGATCGGCGTCTTCGCGCTTTCGGCTAGAGCCAAGCAAGAGCCTTGGTCGTCGGTGAACATGTAGAGGCCGCCACTGGCGTTTTCAGTTACGCACTTGGTCGGCGTGGGCGTCGAGTTGTCGAGCACGCGACTGACGGCCAGTGGAGAGTAGTTCGCGAACTTCGAACGCACACGGAGAATTGAACCGACTACGGAGTCGTCTACGTCCAGCACAAAGAAGTGTTGAAACTCAGAGTTCTGATTCAGATCGATGGTGTAATCGGGAGTGAGCCGTTTAGCATTCAACGGCTCCCGCATCAGAATCAAAAACTCTAACGTGCCTCTGTAGTTGCCGACCAATTCGAACCGCCCAACGGGAAGCGAGTCAAGCAACTCGCCATCCAGCCTTAAAAACTGATTCTTCTTCGGCATGTCAGCACCTTAGTTTGAACATTGCATGTAGATGGTGATTCGCGCGTTGTCTTTCTGTTTGTACTTGAGGCTGAACGCCTTGTACTTACCGGGGATACCGTACGCACCCAGCCTGTGCTTCAAGTCCTTCGCCTCGTAAACCTGCAACAGGTTCTTGAAGACGATGTTGAGCAGGCGAATGTCTACACGGAACGAAAGTTCGGAGTCACCGCTGAAATCAATGCGCTCGGTCAGACATTGGCTGTCCGATTCGAACGACAAGTCCGCAGTGTTCTTGCGCGCCTTGAACGCGATGGTCACGCGCTGGCCCTTCAAAGACTTGTTCCCGTTCACTACGGAAAACAGAGACTTCACGGCCACCGGAAGATCACCCTCGGCGGTGCCCTTCGCTGCCGGATTGCCCAGCGCAGTTTCGAACTGCGCGAATGTTTCCGCTTCGCTCTCTGCGCCGGACACCGGAGGCAACAGCACCAAGAAGTCAGCGCTGTTCGCAATGAAGTGCGAGCCCTCGACATAGAATTCGCACGGCGTATCGTCGATCACCTTGTAGAGCAACTTGAGCATGTTGGCGCTCAGGCTGATTCGCATTGGCGGAACGTCTTTCGGCATCGGGCATTCGTACTTGGCACCAGTGAACGCGCTGTTGGTTACGACTGCCAACGTTCCATCTTTCACTTCGATGAACGAGTTAACCATGCGGTCGAGATACAGGTCGGGAACGTAAGTCACTTCGACGGCTTTCTTGATGCTCTCAACAACTTGCGGAGGCAGCGCCTCTTCGCCCTTACGCAACTTGACGCTACGCAACGAAGTGTCAATCATCATCAGTTGGTCGCGACTCACCTGCTTGGTCGGAGTCGTCAACTTAAAGCGCGACGCAGACGCCAGCATTTCACCCGGCTTGAATGAAAACTTCACGTCGGTGTTGCGATTGACCGGAGACATATCGGAGAAGTTGAGAGAAGCCGCACCGGATGCAGTTGCCTTGCAAGGCAGCTTGAACAGGATAAACGTGTCGATGGTACGACCGACAAGATACACGTCGAGGTCTTCGGTTGAAATGACCATGTGAACGTCTTCGATCATCTTGTCGGCGGAGCTGAAACGAATTACCTCATCGCACAACTTGAGCGCGTGGCCGAATGCCGAGCCATTCATACTGAAAGAGAAGTCATTGAGCTTTTCAGGAATCTTGGGAATCTTCACTTGCTTCCACGTAATGAGCAGGGTCACATTCTACGGCACTGAAAACGTACCGCCCTTGCACTGTATTTACAGCAATGCGCCACCCGTGCGGGCCAGTCATACCGTTGACAACACCAAGCACGTTGGTGCTGTGACTCATAGCGTTACCTCCATCGTTGGTAGTCGCCATGTATTCAACTGCATGATGCGGAACGTGGGCCGACCATTGCGTGCGCACGATGGAAACGATCAACTCGGGATCCAGTTCCGCCAATTCGTTGAGCATGTTAGCAGTGCTCGCTGCGTATTGTTGCATGTTCATGATTTCGTCCTCCTAAAATAAAAGGGGCCGCAATGGCCCCTCTGTTTACGCTGCTTTCTTTTTCTTCTTCACCTGCTTCACAGGTTCAGGCTTCGGAGCCTTCATCGCCTCTTCACGATCTAGGATCTCCTGCAACTTGACGAGGTTGTCCTTCAACTCGCTGCGGAACTTCTTCGCACGGCGTCGGGTTTCCATGTCGAGCACGTTGTCTTTGTCCATCGAACGAATCTTGATACCGTTGGCCCAAAGCTGCTGCTTCATCCACAGCGGCATTGTTTCGTATTGGTCTTCCATCATCGTATCGATCAGCTTCTCGACAACCTTCGGATCGTTCAGCGACTTGTCTTTCAACTCGTCACGCTTGAACTCAAGAGTCTGACGCAACAACTTACGCATACCCTCAAAGCTCCAGTCCCAACTCTCCACCACGGATTCCGCTGCACCGACTTCGAAGTCAATCTCAGGCACCGACGTGAACTTCATGTCGTGGCGCTTCCCCATCAGCTCCGCAACATCATGCGTCATGCACTCTTCGATAATCGCCACTGCGAACCACAGCCACTCGTACGCTACCTCAACGGAAAGCGAGTCGTGGACGGATACGCTGAATCGCAAGTTCGGCCACACCTTATGCTTCTTCCAGTATTGGAAGCAACGCTTCTCCATCAAACGGATTGCGCTCATCATTAGGTCGGAACCAAAACCCTGCACCGGACTGTTTACCGCCTGACGCTCAGAACGACTGATCGTCCCTCGCGCGCCCATCAACGTATCGTCGAGCAGGAACGCGAACAGATTACGACGGCGACCGAGTGGTGATTCAACGTAGAAGTTCTTGCGAGCGAAGCCCTTCACTTTGTCGAACCACTTCAAGCCGACGGGGAACCTGTCGAGGAACTTGCGCTTGATTTCACCGATCTCTTCGACCGGACGTTTCGTGGATGCTGCCAGACCTTCATCGCCTTGCTGATAAATCAAGCCGAAGATTACGGTCTTAACCGCGTTACGAATGTCCTTCACGACTTCGAAGATTGGAATCCCGAAGAAGTAACTCGCGTTGATCTTGTGAACGTCACCTTCGTACTCGATGCGCTTGGATATATACGGGTCGGGCACCAGTCGGTAACGTCGCCGCAATTTCGCGCCCTGTTCGAATACGTCAGCAACGCCTTGGTCGCCAGAGATTATCGACCAGCCCCGTACTTCGTGAGCCGAGTAGTCAACCTTGATAACCAAGAATCCCGGCGTCGAGATCAACAGGCGCTTGATGTACTTCGCCATTGGCCCCCGACTTGGCACTTGTTGGAGGTTCGGTGAGTTAGCAGACGTACGACCAGTAACGATTTCGGCAAAGTTATACGTCGGCCGCAAACGTCGAGTCGTGTTAAAGTCAACGTCCTCACCGAACATCTTGATAAGGCTTTTCACGTATGCGTTACGCAGTTTCAGCAGCTTTGAAACCGACGTATACATCGCGACAACTGGATTGTTCTTGTGCTTCTCTTGGAAGACTTTATCAACCTTCGCTTCCGGTTTACCGTTGGCGCGGAACTTCGTCTCACTAACGGTTATCGGCTCAAGCCCCATGACGTCAAAGAACAACGTCTGGATGTGCTCGCGTTGGTTGAACTTGAACAAGCGATCTTTGATTTTGCCGAACAGACCTTCGAGCGGAATATTCGAACGCTTCTTGAGTCGGCGGTCGGCGCGCTGCACTTCTTCGGTGTTCTTGAATTCATCCACCGTCGAGTACAGCAATTTGTTGATTGGAGAATCAGGCAACGCCAGTCGGAACAGGTAATCAACGTCGGTCGCGGCCCCCGTATATTCGAGCGTCGAGAACGTGTGAATCTGGTCGCTGATCTGCTCGCTGACAATCGACTGATACTTAGCGTACCCCATTGCACGACCGCGTTGCAGTTGCTTGTGGAAGATGCGGAATGGAACAATCGTATCGAGCGCGGCGTATTCCAGAACGTCTTCGGATAGCGGCACGTCCTTGATCATCGAACGGTTTTCCTTACCGAAGTTCGCTGTAAGGTACGCTGTGCATCCGTACTGCATCGACAAGTTCGCCAACCGGTAATAGCCTTCGCCCGTGATGGAGCGGAGCACTTTCATGTTCTCGTCCAAAGCAAAGTCGCCAGCGATAATGTCCCACACGTTGTTCTTGAAGTAACGAACGCCCACGCAGTTACGCAGAATGTTCAAGTCAAACTTCGCGTTGGTGTAGATGTGCAGTTTGTTCTTGTTGTCGAATTCGAAGTAGTCCTTGAGCGTGTCAAGAATCTCCTCCAACTCTTCCTCAGTCCACTTTGCGTCGTTGTGCATTACCGGAAGCACATACGACTCATCGTCACAGATGGAGAACTGCAACGTCAGCAAGTTAACGTTGACGCGATACAGGCCATCGGTTTCCGTATCCACTGCGACGTGTTTTGCAGGCCGCAGCTTCTTCATCATCGCACGGAACTGCGCAATCTTGTCCACGCGATGGATTTTGAAGTTGCGCTTCTTGCCTGTCTTCACCGGAGCGATCTTGAATGGCATCTTGCCACCGCAGAATATCGGCAACAGATTTCGCGCGAAGTACCCGAGTAGATAACTGGTGTCCTTGATTGTCTTCGGGTTCAACAGCGTTGACAACGACATGTTGTAGATGCAGCGAACCTCACGACCTTCCGGAGATTTGAGAGGCATCGAGTTGCCGAGCCATCCGGTAGGTTTGCCCTTACACAAGTCCCATTGCTTGGGCATCATGTACTGGAAAGGTTCGGGGCCGCACAGCACGACGTAATCAGCGGCGTACTCATCAATGAGACCGCCGACACGATCAGCAAACAGTGAAGCGCTCTCTGCTCGCCGATCTTCTGACATGTTGTACGATTTCCAACAGTTCCAGTTCACGAACAGGAAATCAAGCTCTTCGAACTTGTCCTTGGTGCAACTGAAATTGCTGCTTGCGTATTTGAGTACGCGACTTAACGTTGCGCCAGTGCCGCCACCGAGAAGCATACCGGATTTCAAATCCTCGCTCGGTATGTGGTCGAGAACGAAAAGCACACGAGCTTTCGAGCGCTTTACCTTCGACCGCAAGCACTGCACCGCATATGGCGTTACCTCGTCAAACGACTTGGGCACGTCAATTGGAATGCTTATGTATTGAAGTGACATGGTTAGAATATCCTCTAGGGGGATACCATGTATTTACAGATTTCGGGCAAAGAAAAGGGAGCGCTATGCTCCCAATTTCACTATCATCAGCGACGCTGGTTGTTATTGCGTTGCTGATTGTTTTGCTGCTGTTGATTGCCCTGCGATTGCTGAACGGGTGCAGCGGCAGGTGCGACTTCCGGTACAGGCTCGGGTACGGGATCCGCAACCTTCGCCTCTTTCACTTCCGGCTTTGCCGTACCCAGCACTTCTTCGTTGACGCGCTGGATGGTGATCGGCTTGTACTGCTCGGCCATCAGCTTGTCTACCTTCGCGCGAATGTCGGCCGACATTCCGAAGTATTGAAGTTCACCGGAACGGCCAGCGGCCCACGACAGACCCTTCGGCAACCGTGACGGGGGCGTGAAGAAATATCCGTTGTTGGGAAGCGCCGGATCGAAAGAGTCTTCGAGCTGCCAGCGGTTCATTGCAGCAACGCACTTCGGCCCCCAGACTCCATCAATGTCGCCATCGTAAAAACCGAGGGCGGTCATTACGCTTTGTTGAACTGCGATCAGTTTCATTTCAATGTTCCCATGAAAGGGCGGGGCGAACCCCGCCACCTGTTACTTCTTCGGCTCGTCTGCTTGCGGACGCACTTTAATATCCGCCAGAGCTTCCACTACCTTCTTCGCGTTGGTGATGGTGTAGCCTGCCTGTTGCAGCGACTTGAGTACGCGCTTCGCTTCCGCAGTTGTCGCAACGAAGTTGATGGCCATCGCCGGATGCAGTTTCCACTGACCTACCTTGGCGCTGCTGGTCTTAGGCGTAACCTTGCCCACCAGTTTGCGTGCCGTCGGGTTGGTCTTCAAGTCGATCATCATACGCATACGGTCGCGCAGGAAAGCGGGGTACGCTTTCAGAATGTTCGGCTTGCTGCTATCGCGGTGACGCACGTTGAAGAACTCAACAACTTCGTTCTTCATCTTGTACGCGATGGGGTACAGGAACTTCGCACGGCCCGACTCGCTGAACACGTTCTGAATTTCGGTCAGACGTGCAGCGGATGCGTTATCGAAAGGATCTTCGCCGAACACCTTGTCGAGATAATCGAGGTGCGCGTAGAAGTCTTTGATATACACCGAGTCAGCGTAAACGAACTCACCGAACAACTTGAAGCCGAACTTCTTAACCAGCTCTTTGTAGTCGGGGTCGGTTGCGTTGACATACAGCGCAAGCAATCCGTTGTAGACGGTCGGGATAACTTCGATGCTCTTGTCTGCGACGGCATCGGGCTCGCGGCGGATAACGCGCTGACGTGGCGGCTTCGCTTCGGTAACGGAACCAGTCGGCATGTCAACAGTCCCGGGTTTAACCTGACCACCAACAACCTTGATACCGGAATTCGGATCGCGGCCTGCCTTGACGTTGCCTTGACGAATCTTCGCTTCCTTGTCGGCTTCGCGCTTGATGCGCGCTTCTTCGCGAATACGATCCGTAGCGTTGCGGTCGCTCTGCTGGTCGCGCAAGATCTTGTCTTGCTCTTTGCGCACTGCTGCCTCTTCGCGACGTTTGTCGGCCGAGGTTTGGCGCACGGGTGCCTTGGCACTCTTCGACGCAATGAACTTGTCGCGAATAACTTTGTCGCCGAGAGCAGCGAGCGATACGTGAGTGCGAGACACACCGACGTTACGCTTCGAACCATCCGGATACAGGATGCGCAGTGACTTGAAGCACGGCTCTTGTTGACGACGTGCGGGGTCAGCCAAACGAACTGCGTCGATGGTTGTCATACCGACGATGATACCTTCGCCCCATTCGGTCAGTACCGGAGTACCGTCGAAGAACGCGCGATACTCTTTCGGATCGCTCGGGAACTGGGTATTGGCGGAGCGTGCCTTGTACCACTCACGGAACAACACAAGGTCGTAACCCCAACGGTCATTGACGCGCTGGTTCGCCACAAACGGTACGCGGTCGATGATCTTACCGAAGTTCGGGCCTTTCGCCTTACCCTTGATAGATTGCATCTGCGCGGCAGTAGTCTCGCGCATTTCCGCGAATTCGCTGTGGTCGATTTCGTTGAGCATCTTCTTCGCCAAGAAGTGCTGCATCCGTGGGTTTTCCGGATCGAGGTACGAGTTCGAGTTGATGAAGGTCGGGTCAACCAGAACGCTCGGGCTGTAGGGAGGTTCAGCCAACTGCGCCCACTGACGGATTTCGTCATAGCGCGGGTTGTCCTCTTCCTCGAAGATTGTGGTCTTCACTTCCTTACAGGTTACGCGCGCGACCTTAACGACTTCCATCGTGTTCTCGGTCATGATCCAGTCGATGAAGATAACTTCACGTTTCAGATCACCTGGGCGGCCTTGATCATCGAACACGGCAGCTTTCGGATCGGGACGCATGATACGTGCGTGCGACTGACGAACAATACCTGGAGACCACGGAGTATCGCAACGGATAACGCGACTGCCTTGCTGCATGTTGTAACCTTCGGCAATGACTTGCTCGTTGGCTACCATGATACGCACGCTGGAGTCGGTCTTGAACTTGTCGATGGCGCTTTCTTTATCTGCGGACTTGCCGCTGAATCGGATCGCGTACTTCGCTTCGTCAGGGGCCAGAGTTTTCAGGGCGCGCATGATCGCATCGCCTGAACGGTCGTAACGGCAGAGGATCAGAACCTTACCCATCGCCTCTTCTTTCCAGTATTCCGGATCCTGCGGAGGCGGGACTTTGGATTCTGGCAGACGGTAACGAGTAGGTACGCCACGCTGTTGCTTACGGGCCAGATAGCGCTTACCATCATAAACGGCAATGTCCATTTCGAACGGACGTACGCCAGCCTTCCATTTGAAGACTTGGTGCATCTGCGCTTTGTTCGGGTCGAAACGCTTACGCTCTTCGGGGTCATCAGGCGGAGTCGGCTCGATGAATTCATCTTGAGGCTGGAAGTGTTTCTTCACGCGCTCGATGATTACACGCACCTTGACCGGAATGAACTCGCCTTTGAAACCTGCGGCTTCAAAAATCTCGACGGTCTGCTGGTCGCCCATCGGGTCAGTCAGCATTTGCTCCATGCGCTGGTAGTAGGCGTTCAACGCAGTGTTGCGGCGCAGTGCTTGACCCAGTGAGCCGGAGTTTGCGCCGTCATCGCCGAGGGTATCGCGCGCTTCTGCATCTTCATCGTCGTCTTCGGAGTCGGCATCAGAGTCGGAGTCAGCTTTCGACTCTTCGTCTTCGTCTTCGCCGCCGCTCTTCCGTTCTTCCGCAACTTCCTTCAACGCCTCTTCGGCCATCGCTTGGTAAATGGCTTGATAGGCTTGTTCGTGCAGGGAGGCACCTTTGGCAAGCGACTCGTCGCCGATCTCAAACGTCAGGAACGTTTCAATCGGAGTCGGCAGCATGAACGCCCACTCTTTCCGCTTGTAGGTGGCGAGTGTTGCGTAGTTACCGAAGCGCGCTTTCATCACCGTGACCGCTTTGTTGAAAGCGTCGGCAGCGTCGCGAGTCAGCTCGTCGTCTTGGGTACGTGCAGCATCTTGAATGTTGCTGCCGTCACCGAAGATCCCAGGGGTAAACAGTGCTGCTTGACCAACAACGTCAGACACGCGGTCGGGAACCAGAGTACCGGTTGCCAGACGCTTGTACTTCATGCTGGTTTGCAGGAACATTTTCTTGATCGCGCGGTGCGTCAGAGATTGACGGCCTTTCGCTTTGTGCGATTCGTCGAGGATGCAGTAGTTGAACCCGAAGCGTTTCAGGAACTCAAGCTGCGCCATGATCTGTACGCGAGCACCACCAACGTCCGCAGTGAAGTGGCCGCTAGTAGAAGTCAGGAACGAAATACCGATAACGAAAATGGTATTCGACGGAGAGTTGGCGAGCAAATCTTGGATGCGCTCAAGCCCCCACTCTTTGACGGTCTGCGTAGTGATCGGCACGATGTTCCAGTCGTCAGTTACCAACGCGAGGTCTTCACACCAGTTACCGACAAGGCCGGAAGGTGCGATAACCGCAGGCTTGACGGGCTCCTTCATCACACTCGCGCACCACAGAATGTCGCGCAGGCCGAGGAATGTTTTACCGCCGCCTGGACTAATGTCGAGCAACGCATAGCGCGGAGGCTCGGCTTTCGCCAGTTGCTTGTTCGCGTTGAACTGGTGCGGCATCATCGTGTGATCTTTGGTGCCTTCCAGAACGAGGTCTTCGGGAGTCAGCGAATCGTTAGGTGCGCTGTTCTCAACGTGCTGCTTGGCCTGCTCGATATATTTACGCGCGTCAGGGACGGCGTTACCGATCATGAAAGCCAGCGGCAAGATGGTCTGCGTCAGGAAAGAGCTACCGCCAAGCGCGGAACTTCCGTACATGGCAGTGAACACTTTCTTCCGGTCGGCAGCAAACACCTCACGCGCAATGACGGTGAGCAACGCGCCGCCCAACCAACCACGGATGTTTCCGAAGCGGTGCAGGCCGCCAGCGTGACCGATAAGGTCAGGCACATAGCGCCAGTCATTCATCATTTCTTCGCGTGCGGCTTGTGCGGGCAAACCACGCTTGTCCGGATCAGTCCACTCGGCAAAGAGACGACCGCCCAGAATTCCGGACGATTGCATCAAGGCGGTTGCCGCCATATACGCAACGTATTCGGAATCGTTCATGCCTTGTGCGCGCTCTTCGTACAGCCCGCTATCGATCAGAGAGTCAATCTCTGCGGCTGGGTCAAACTCCGAAGAGTAAGAGAGCTGCATCGCTTTGGCTTCTTCGATCAATGTTTCCAGCGGACGCGCCAGATCACGGTCACGCAGGAACACAAACATACGAGACAGGATGCTGATTGCAAAGTACGGCAACGGGCCGCCACGCATCGTCTTGTAGGTTTCCCACATCACATGCGACCACGACTTGTCGAGGTTCACAACTTCGGGAGGCAGGTTATCGCCGTTGGTGGTTGCGAGCAAGCGCACGACGGGCGGACTGAACGCGCCGATGGTCATGTTACGCTCGTTACCGTTACGGAAAACAATCATGCGCGCGAGCACAGAGTTTCCGGGAACGACGTTCTCGCTATCGCCTTCACGCGCAAAGTCGTAACCGAGCGCATCAGCGATTTCCAGAGTGGTAGGGGCAACGGCACCTTCGTCGATAGTTGCTTCGACACGGCGGTAGTTGCTGCCAGTGGTGAGCAGCAGGCCGGACGACGGGTCAACACCGATGATGCTGTTGGACAGACCTTCACTGAATGTCTGGAAGTTGCGGTCGTGCTCGTCAATGTCAACGACGGGCTGTTCGTTTTGCCATTCACCTTCGGCGTTAGCAACGCGCAGTTCTTCGGTGGTGGCATTCAACGGCAGGCCGAGACGGAAACGCTCTTCGAGTCGGTCGGAGATTTCTTTCTCCAACTTGGCGACGGCTTCGAGGTTAATGTCCTTGGCGCGAGGCATTACGACGATGCTACCGCGACCGCTGATTGCCACGCCGTTCTCATCACCCAGCGACTCTTCAATCTTGAACCCGAGTTTACGGCGCATTTCGGTAAGGCGCGGCAACTGAGTTGAAGACGACAAGCAACGTGGGATGGTGCTGCGTGCGGGCGCGCCACTGGTCTTCGGCATACGCATGAAACCACTGACCCAACGGTCAAACCAACGAACGAGCAGCAGCGAACCAGCGCTGTGATCTTCACTTTGCAGAATGTAGTCAACAACCTTGTTGGGTAGCTCGACCGAGTAGCCGACGTTGATTACGAATCCGCAGTACGGCATGATGAAGTCAGCCATACGGTGCAGCGGTTGCGCCGCACCTGCGTTGGTGTTGTTGGCCTTGGTCGCAACAACGCGACGTGCAAGGTTCGGAGACGGAACGCGACGCAATTCAACACGGAACATGGAGCCCATGTTGTCGATCACTTGGCCATCGAACATCTTGCCGGAGAAGATACGCATACCGCCGAGCGCATCACGCACACCGGGAATTGCGTACAGGTAATCATCCAGAGAACTGAGATCAATGTCCAAACCGAAACGTGCAGATTTGGATTTGATGTTCGCTTTGGAAGGAACGTCACCGAAGAGAACCTTGTGCAGGTTTTCCATTGCGGCGTTGACGGCCTTACCGAAAGTGGATGAGTAGCCACCGAAGTAGAACGCGCGCAGCGAGTTGGATACGTCACCTTCTGGGGCGTTTGCCGGATCCTTTTCGAATTCAGCGTTGCTGCCCGTGGTGTGGAAGTCACCCACGCCATTCGGAGTCACGTAAACGGTGCCACCACGCTTCGAACCGCGACCAGCAGCGGGCGGAGTGCGGAAGCAGTTCCACATACCGCCGACGGCATCAGGGCCGTGTATGTTGCTGTTGGAAGTAGCGCGTGCGACGTTGCTGATACGGAAGCCGTCGGGAGTACGTTCAACGGTAACGCCGTCGGTACTCTTCATCGCATCGGCCAGAGCTTCTTTCACCTGACCGTCGGGGCGAATGCCTTTGTTCAGATGCTTGAGCAGTTCGATACACGTACCGATCTTCGATTGCACAGCGGTAGACATGAACGCGCCGCCAATGACAGACGCCTGATTGATTCGCTCGGAATCTTGCATCAAAGACACAAGGATCTGAGTGTAGATCTTCAAGCGCACGTTCAGGTTCACCAGACCGAGACCGAAGGCAGTGAACTGCGCCGGACGCGGAGGGTTCGCCATCGCGTCATGCTTCTTGGTCAGGCGATCAGGCGGGAACAGTGCGCGATCAAACATGTCGGAATGTTCGTCGGTCAGTTCAATCGCGGTCAGATCGTTTTGGATTTGGGAAACCAGCATTGACGATACGCTGCCCAACTCTTCATCGACTTTGACACCAGGGGCTTTGGAAACGGAAGTCATCCGATCATTCTCGTCAAACGAATAGATACTCATCAACCACGTCCCCCAGTTGCGTACTTGGCCCAGAGTTCGGTCGTCTCACCGCTGACTTGAATCAACGCATTGGCGATGCCTGCGCATTCGGTCGCGGAACGATTGGCGAACAGAAGAGGATCGTCATGAGTGAGCGACAAGTCCGGCAGGATCTTAAAACGCTCGACGTAATGACGGGTGTAATCGGCCACTTCACCTTCATCGAGAACTGGTGCTTGAGGTGGCGCAATCTCTTCGGCCATTTGGTGACGCCAAGAAACAAGCGCCTCCGCAAGACGGAGAGACAGCGCAACGGGGTCTGACAAATCATCGTCAGTAATCACACCCAGAGCACGCAACTCATTGATGGATGGGTCGGTGGCGAACGGGTCAGTGGTTCCTACGTCATCGCCATCATCCACACCGAAGCCGTCGTCAGACAGCGATTCAAAATGCGGATCGGTGATCACTGATCGCGCTACACGCGCAAGCAAGTCATCACCGGAAGCGAGAGAGGCGACCACATCATATGCTGTGTTCATCATTAAACCCTCAATGCTTTTTCGGTAAGTTTCTTTGCGAAGGACTTGAACACCGAAGCGATGTTACGTCCATTTGAGTAAACTACGGTTTTCGGATACACTCTCTTCCGAAATACGAGCACGTTACCCTCTGCACGCGCGACGGAGAACTCATCGCCGAGCGTTACCCAACGACTTGGAAGTTCCGGCAATTTCTCCACGGTAGGCCACGGAGCATTAATCAGTGCGGGAACGTCTGTCGGGCTCAACAGTTTCTTGGGCACCTGCATTTTCGAGAACATATACATCGAGCCGCTTTTCATCACCGCATTCATGTCAGAAGTTTTCTGAGGAAAGCCTTTGACAAGAGCCACTGAGACGTAGAGATCAAGATGCTGCGGGACGAATCCGCCAACCACTTCGTTCAACATGTAAGAAGGGATGATGTTCACGCGCTTCGTTTTGAAGGAGCGAAACACGCTGCGTTGCGTTAACGGCGTAAGCAACTCGGTGTCGAGCAACGCACACAATTCTTTTTCTGCCGCATTGCGTGAGTGCTGTTGCGGATTAACTGGTGCGTTCTTGATGAAGATCTTCGAAGCGGGCGCGCCTGCGGCCTGCAAGTGACTGACGAAAGCCATCACCACTTCTAACATGCCGTCCGCTGTATCCCGCTTGGAATTGAACAGGTCGGTGCATGATTGCGTGCCGATGAAGTGTGCCCACGGCTCCAGATATTCTGGATTGATCGTGGTAGGGAAATTCAGCACGGAACATTCGCGCCGTGGAACTCCCAAACGTTTGAGTGTTATGCTACTTGCGGTGGTCATCAACCCCTCCGTTTTATCCCGCGCAGAAGACGAGCGCCGAGTCTGTTTGACCGACCGATCTCGTTGTTCATGTGGCAGTCGATACACCGTAACCGCAGATTGTCCGGCGTATATCTGCCGCCGTCTGCGTGCGCGATGATGTGCGCAACAGTCATTTGAACTTCGTCAGCCGAACGATGGCAACGAGTGCAGCGATGGCCGTCACGAAGATAGACGTATGCGTCCACCTTATCTTTTACACTTTTCGGTATATCGCGCGTTAACGTTCCGCCTCGCGCACGATCAAGGCCAGACACACCGCGAATCCGTGCCGCAGTGCTTCTGCCATGACCACCAAAGGGTGCCGCGCGGGCAGCAATTCCGCCTTTCGTTCTTGCCATGATCAACTCCCGATAACAATGTGCAGTCGATCAACCGCCTCTTCATACGACCGTTGCATTGCAGCAGCGTAGCGAGAGAATACCGACTTGACCAAACTGGATACAAGCTCTTTGCTCTCGGGGCCGAGTGATCGCGTCAAATCCGCAACAAGTTCCCCGCGCACTGTCAGGGTATCCTGTGCGAGTGACTGCACAAACGGAATCAACAACTCTTCGCGCACACGCAGCGCAACAGAACCAACATCACGCAGAGCACGAATGTCGGCAATGACCTCGCGCAACTGCGAATAGGTTTGCAGCAACGGATAAACGTCGCGGCTTGTGCTTGTGGTCTTGATGCGAGCTTCAAGGATCTGCGCGATGGTCGTCAGCTCGGTATACATGCGCATAAGCTCACGCAACTGCTCATCGTCAGTATCAGCACCGTTGACGAGTTCGCCCTCAATCTCTTTGCGCATCTTCTCAAGACGCTTTTCAAGATTCTTGGGTTTCTTATCATCGAGATCGACCGGAGCGCGTACACGTTCAATGCTCTTCGCAGAGCCTTTCTTCTTCGGCAGTTTCTTATCGCCTTTGGCACGCGACAGCAGCTTCTTGCGTTTCTTCGTAAACTCTTCCGGCTCCACGGGTTTGGCACGCGACCGCAGTTTGGGTCGCGGGGTGGATACGCTGGAAAGTTCAATCTCCTTTACGGCCATGCAAGATCCTTAAAAGGGGCCGCGCGGCCCCTTTGTTTCTGTTTCTATCATCAGGCGTACGAGTGCTGACGGATGCACGCTTCCAGCTCTTTGAAGTATTCCGGAGCGTGACCGAACACACGACGGTAGTAGTCGATGATGGTTTTCAGGCCACCAGCGGCAACACCGCTCTCGCTCAACTGAACTTCGTCTGGGTACTTGATGGCGTCGCATTCAACCTTGGCAACAACCTGACCGCGATTGATGGTGGATGCGGACTGGCTCGCCACGTTGAAGACGTGCAGCTCTTCAGAGCCGGAAGTGGAGGCAGCGACGAACGCCACACCAACTTCACCGCCGTCAACGTAGGACACCATGTCACCGCCGGACACGGAAGCGATCACGTTCTTGTGCGAGTCGATTGCTTTGCGCAGATAGGAATCACGCGCAATGATCAGCTCGTTTTCGTGATCGGAAGAACAGGACGCCATCATTTCGATCAGGGTATCCGGATCTTCGGTGGCAGACATTACCAGCACGCTATCGTTACCGCCGCCACGCAACGCCCACAGACGCTCGTTGTCATCCATGAAGATGTTGGAGGAAACGGAAGTCATGTGCGCGCGGTGAGACGCCGGAAGGGTACGGGTCGCCGGAGTCAGAGCGGCAGCAACAGCAACTTGACCGATACCGACGTCATCCAAACGAATAACGGAACCCGGAATCACGCGCATGGTGTTGTTGGTTGCAGCAGACAACGCAGCGAAAACTTCGTCGCTGTTAACGTCTTTGCCTACGCCCATGAGCAGAGCGGAGACGCTTACGATTCGCTGGTCAGCATTGACGACAGCGGACTTGAGAATTTTACTGGACAGCATGGCTGCTCTCTCCTTAACGATGAATACCATAATGGGCACGCAACCACACACGGGATTGTCCGTACATGGAACCTGCACCAAGTCTTGTTGTGGGGGACGTTGTTACGCCGAGCACCCCGAACTTCTGCGCACCATCAAGCACGCGACCACCAATCGAACCGTCGCCCGTTACTGCGCCAGCTTTGCCGAGCAGTTTACGGTACGGAAGAACGATGGAGTTGAGTACATCCTGCAAACGACCGAGCGCGGATTCAATTCCCGGTGAGCGATCCATGTTCAAGCTCACAGTCTGGCCCGACAAGTCGAACGCGAGACTGCTTTCCGCCAAGAACTGCGCAGACAGCGCGTGGATACAAGCACACGTTACCCAGTGCTCCAACAACGGCCCTTGCATGTTGGTGCCGAAGAAGTTGGTAGCGCGAGGCGGCAAACTGTTGAACGTCGCCAGCCCACGATACAGGTAGAGTACGAGATCCGATTCGACGTATTCGAGTTCGGGAATCACGTTCTCAAGTCGCGCCTTGTCGATGAAGTCTGCGACCATACTTGCAGCAACCATTACCTGTTGAGTAACAGGCCACACCTTGCGCATGTCCGTTCTGCGCGACGTACCGGAAGCCGCATTCCCTGGGGTCAGAGTAATCAGCAGCGAGTACGGTTCGAGGCGCGGAGGGAGACCCGTAATCGGCAACTCGAATTCAGCACGATCAGAGTACGTGGCTTTCGCAACGACGTCGCTATCCGTAGATGAATAGCGTGCAACGATTTCGTTGTTGAGGGACAGCGTGAACTTCACAGTGTCGCCCGCACGGACGGGCCACGGAACCACAACGTTGAACGTCACAGTTTCTTCCGGCCCTTCCATTACGATAACGGTATCGCTTACTCGGTGCTGACGCACGGGCTCAACAATCACTTGCTGACGTGCGACGTGTCTTCCGCTTTCGGTGTCGAACACCCACGCAACGGTAACAGTGATTTCATCGACAAGTCCCATTTCGGGGAACGCCATATCGACAACCCAGCGACCAGGGATCGCATCGGGAACTGCCGACTGTTCGAAGATAATGTCACCTTCCGCCGTGGTGGCGATAACGAGCGGCCCCTGCCCGAACTCATCGGGATTGATGGGGTCGCCGTCAACTGTAAGGAACGACTCTGTGAGTTGCTGGTATCCGCCCTCAACCACTCTCATTTGTCACCATCGCTTCAATGAGTTGCACTGCGGTGATCAGATCGCTGTTTGCAGCAATCAAGCCACCGACTACGCAGCGCGCCGCTTCGCTATTCGGAACGCGAGACAGCGCAGTGAGGATTTCGTTGCGCACGGCAGGGTTCTTGGCAGCACCTTGAATCAGGCGCAGCATATACATCGACACGTAGCGTTCGAATTCAGAGTAACGATCCTCTTCCACCGGAACGCCTTGGCTTGCGCGAATGCGGACAACCAACGCAACCAATTCAGGCGGCGGGGTCATCGGCACAACGCCGAGCTTCAACGCGCCTTGCAGATAACCGAACGCAGGAGCGAGGTAATCGGAGTAAGCGGCTTCGAGTGCTGAACGTGCAACCGCATCGATCTTGAAACGGTACACGTTGTCGTCGAGGAACAGCGCCCAGTAGAGCGGGAAATGCCGTGGCAGATTTCCGGTGAACAGGTATCCGTAGTCTGCCCAGAATTTCGGACAGTAGATCCAATCCTTCACCGCAACTTTATCCACCAACTCACCGAACGAACCGACAGCCGGAACACCACGCTGAATCATGTGGAAGTACGACGGCTGAGTTTCTTCGGGAACGGCAACGCCGCCGGAGACCTTGAACAGGTTGCGAGTTGCTGCACCGACTACGTTGTAGACCGCACGCAATGTCGGCTCCAGCAACGCGAGTGCTTGCATCTTCGACAACTCACTGCGCGAAATCAAAACGGTGCAGAGCGGCATACGGGTAGAACCCCACACGTACATTCCACGGCCCCGCGAGATTCGCGATTGACTGTCAGGGTACTTGAACTTTTTGCGAGCACCGACAGGCTTCAACGCAAACGTGAATGCCAACCCTGCATCTTGCTGAACAATGTCAGGCGATTGCTCTACGTAACCGAGACTGATGTTGTTCGGCGCGTAGTGCATGTTGATCAGAGTGAAGTCATTCGCGTAGACGGAAAGCAAACTGGAGCCTGCGGTGTCGGACAGCAAACGCAACACCTGTGCGAGAATTGGACTCACCACTGCGATGTTGGGCAGGCTATCTTCGAACAGCGACAGGCCGGAACTCGGAGATACCTTAAACGTGGTTTTCCACATGGGTGAACTCCCTTACTTGATCGCAGAAATCAGAGCGCGTTTCTGGCTCTCATCCATGCCAAGCATAACGGCCACTTCGTTGATCCGCTTGAGCGTCATCTGGCCTGCTTTGCTGCCGCGAGAAGGCAGAATGCTGAACTCCAACCATTCGCGGTTTTGACGGCCACGAACTGCGCGGTAGGTGATAGCGTTCTTGTTCTTCACAACGCTCGGGCCACTGCGGTACATGCTGCTGACGATACTGACCAGCTCGTTGATTGCTGCGGTGCGCTCTTTCGGAGACAGACCTTCAACCAAGCGAACATAGATCTTGTTGTTCGACACACGCACGCCGTCACTGATCTCCATGTTCTTCCCGCCAATCTTAACGGTGCGCAGACCGAGGGCGGAAGTTTTACGAAGTTGATCAGTGGTGCGGCCAACAGGACGGCGGTCGCCGAAAGTGGCGTGACCGTCGATTGCCATCAGGCGAGCCAACGAAGAGCGCATCGCGGACGGGCTCTTGATTTGCGTACCGAACGGGAAAGTCCCAGGTGCTTTAACGTCTTGCAGACTGGTCAGGTAGATAACGGTTTGTCCGGAGTTCACATCAATGGAAGTAGTCAGCACCACGATGTAGATGGGATACACGAAACCATCTTCGGTGGTGAAGTCTTTGATGTTCACGAAGGACTGATAGTTAACCACGGAACCAACGCGACTGGCGATGAAGTGCGTTACAGTGATTGCACTGTATTGCGAACTATCGACGTGCGTTTTGATGATCTTCGCAGCTTGCGCACAACGGGTCAGATGCTCTTTCGGCATCTTAGCGCTGACGGCAGCGGCGCGAGTCATTAACTGCTTACGAAGCTCATTTGCTTCACGAATGGCGGCAACAACTGCACGCGCTGCGGTCTTCGCGGAGGAAACGGGCTTGAACGCCTCACTCAACAAAATCTGATATGCAACGTTCAGATCTTTGAGAGAACCATTGAGGGTAGAGAGGGTTTTCGCTGCGTCAATGTGGCCGCGAATCTCGGAAGTGTCGAGACCCGTGGTGTCGGTGACTTCGCGGTACTGAGTTTTTGATGCGTCACGACCCGCAGTACGTGCAACGTCAGAAGCGTCGATAGAACCGACTTCCATCGTTTTTACGCCTGCACTCGTTGAAGCGAGCTTGAGGCTAACGCGCACGGAGTTGGCGAAGCGCGCTGCCTTGATGGGCTCATCTTTCAGATTCCGAAGAGCGGCTGAAACAGACTCAATCACCGGATTGATGTGATTAAGAATTTCAGTCACAGTTCGGCTCGCAACGAGTTTATCGTGAAGCGGTGTGGAATGGTGCATTGTGTCAACTCCAATAAGACTGTGACAGCTTTAAATTAGTGAGCAAGCCACATTGCGCCTGCCTATGTTCCATTTACAGGTTTGCGAAACGGAAAATTCGTCAGAGAAAAAGAAAAAGGGAGAGCCGTGAAGCTCTCCCTTCTGTGCGCAACTTAATGAAATTAAGCAGCGGCTTTGGCACCACCCTTGGCCTTGGTCTTGGCACCGCGCTTGGCTCCGGCTTTCTTGTCCGGATCGGCGGCTTTCTTCGGCTTGGCAGTGGTAACGATCTTGCCGTTGCTGCCGATACGCGGCATCGGCTTGGCGTCGAATTTCTTCGGAGTGTAAACCGGCTTCTTGGCAGCGGCCAGAGTGATCTTGCCATCTTTCAGAACGGGTTTACGGGCCTTGGCATAAGCCAGACGGGCACCGAAGCGGGCTTTCAGGTTGGCGTCAGTCACCTTCTGCTTCCCTTTCAGGTTGGAAAGCTGAACGGTCTTACGCTTGTCTTGAAGCTGTTGATGCAGCTTGTAGGCGGCTTCCAGCTTCTTCACCTTCTCGGCGTGAGCGGATTTGCGCGCGTTGAACTGAGCGCGAATGTCGCCACCCTTGGCCTTGGCCTTGGAGCCGTCAGCGCGATCTTTCAGGACTTTACGACGCTTGTTGTTGAAGTCCTTGTCAGCGGCATCCAGTTTCTTGGTGCCACGTTTCACCGGAGCCTTGGTGGCCGGAGCTTTCTTCACCGGAGCTTTCGGCTTGACGTTGGTCTTGGTGGCAGGCTTGGTGGAGGCCGGAGCTTTACGCTTTACGCCAGCACTGGTAGAACCCATTTTGGGATCGTGAACGGTTTTGAGTTTACGCTTGATACGCATGATGACTCTCCTGATTCTGAAAATTACCGGAAACATACCGGCGAGGATTTTAACTCACGCGCCGGATGTTCCGGCAGTTACCTTGAGCAGTTTGAAATTAGTATCTAAATAAAAATTTCTTCACTGTTCTGCACTATAACCGATTTCGGTCAGTGCGGTTTTCAGAAGTTCCATTCCACGTCTAACTTGTCGCTTGTCAGCACCGAAAGATTTCAACCGTGCCTTTAATCCTTTTCGCGGATTAACAACGGCTGTTGAAGTGGTATTCACTTCGAGAGTGCCATTCTCCACAATGCTTTGTAACGCATGTGAGTCGGCCATTCGGATTTGCGCGATGTTCGGATACCGGATTCGAAGGTCGGCAGGTATGATTACACCTTCCTCAACCAACAAGCGGTAGCGTGTGTACCGAGATTTACTCAAGGTACTGAACTCCTGCTGGGTTGAAATTAGCTTCGTTTCGAAAATAAATTTCGGCACCTGATTTTTAAATTCATGGATGACTTCGAGCTTACCTTTTTGGTAACGTGCCTTGAATTCAACAAAACCTTTCGGCAAACTTTCACCGAAGTTCTTTTGATACGGTGAACCGTTCAACAGCAAGCGCTTTGATTTCAAGAACTGCTGCAAGTGAATGTGTCCGCCGATTGTGAAGTCGCGTTTATCAACTTCAACTTCGTGCGAAGTTCGCAACGGTCTTCCGTTATCACCATTGGCACCAACAATGTCGCAATGCACGAAGTTCAAGCACGGCTTCTTGTGTGGAATGCTACGCTCTGACGGATGCGGAATCATGTTCACCACAATGCCTTCAACTTCAATCTGCGTTGCATCGAAGTAAACGTGGAATGTTTTGAGGAACTTCCATTCGTTCGCCATCTTCGCAATCAAATCGAGAGACGTGTGCAGTGAATCGCTGCGGTCGTGGTTGCCGCTGAGATAAATCGTGGTTATCTTTCCGTCGTAACGCATAAGCAGTTCGAGCAGCTTACGCTTCGTTGAATCGCGCATTGTGTTGCGATCAGAAAGGTCACCTGGAACGAAGATGTACTGAATACCACGTTCGATAGCATAGAGGTAAATGCGTTCGATCTCCTGCAATTGAAGATCGACGCCCTCTTCACCGAAATGTTTATCCAATCCTTCTAAATGCCAATCGCTAGTAGAGAGGGCGTGCAACATCATCAGTCTCTCATGAATGTGTTGGTGTAAGAAGATTTCACCGGACGCTTGCCGACAACTTGCTCAGGTGTTGCAGGCTCACAGAAGCGTTGATACGAAAGCAGCGCACAAGATTGACGCACACGATCCAATGAATTCTCATCAGACCACTCGATGCAAGCACCTTGCCATTCTACGGCATTCGCAAACTGCTCTGCGGTACACAGCGTCAGGAACGGCACGCTAACTTTGGTGATACGCGTGTCTTTGTCTTCACCGGAAACTGAAACGGTTTGCGAGTTCGACTCACTGGCATTCGCCGTACTGTTCAGCACTGCCGTGGTTGCCATCGCAGTTGTTGC
>Ga0114982_1000374_pt1 | contig 24192 bp, 21 predicted proteins | sample Shrwel_input2_FT_FD_87183 | JGI IMG/M metagenome (GOLD analysis project Ga0114982, IMG submission 87183) | Subsurface microbial communities from deep shales in Ohio, USA - Utica-3 well 1 S input2 FT | ecosystem: Environmental > Aquatic > Deep subsurface > Shale gas/oil reservoir > Produced... | reverse complement strand
TACTATGTTAAGAAAGAGTTAGTTAATTAAAAATAAAGTTAAGTTAAATTACGTTTTGTTTTTGGTGTTTAGTAAGAAGGCGTTCAGGTTTTGATACTTGAACGCCTTCCGAATTTTTAATACTTGTCGGGTTTAAAACCCCCGACAGGTTTAATAACTCATCTCTACAATCGTTCTTACTTTCTCTGGAGTGATGTTTTGTTTTTCGCCTAAGGCTTTCCATCCACGCTCTTCAAAACGGTTGACAATAAAATTGGAAGTTTCTTCAAAGTTTGCTGTGTTTTCAGATAAGCGAGTCAACATTCCCATCTTGTGGAAGAATTCAACTGTTTTTTCAATGGCTTGTTCGGCTTTGTCTTCAACAGTGTTTCCAGTAATGCCGTAAACTCTTTCCCCATATTGGGCCAGTTTGTCTTTTTTGGTGTCAAACATCACACGGTATAAATTAGGACCGATAATGGCCAACGTTCTGGCGTGATCGATTTCATATAAAGCGGTCAATTCGTGTCCAATCATGTGTGTCGCCCAATCGGAAGGCACTCCTTTTTGGATTAATCCGTTTAGTGCCATAGTCGCACACCACATATAATTGGAAGCCAGTTTATAATCGGAAGGATTTTCAACTACTGAAGGACCAATTTCGACTAATGTTTGTAAAATTCCTTCTGCAATGCGGTCCTGGAGCAAAGCATCGTGCGGATAGGTTAAATATTGCTCCAATACGTGAGTATAAGCATCTACAATTCCGTTTTGGATTTGTCTTTTTGGCAATGATTCAATCACTGTTGGGTCGCAAATAGAGAATTTAGGAAACAACGCACTACCGCCGAAGGATAGTTTTTCCTGAGTAGCCTCAATGGTAATCACGGCACCCGAATTCATTTCCGAACCGGTTGCAGGCAAAGTCAACACTGTTCCAAAAGGAATGACCTGATTTAAGTCTTTAATAAGTAAACGTTCGTGAAGGATTTTTTTGGAATCTCCTTCAAATTTCACGGCTGCTGAGATGAATTTCACCCCATCAATCACGCTTCCGCCACCTACAGCCAAGATAAAATCGATGTTTTGCTCTTTGATAAGTTGTACAGCTTTCATCAGGGTTTCGTAACGCGGATTGGGTTCGATGCCTCCAAATTCTACGATTTCATAATCTTTTAAGACTGATTTAACCTGATCGTAAACACCATTTTTAAAGATACTTCCGCCTCCGTAGGCTAGTAATATTTTAGTGCCTTTAGCTACTAAATCAGGAAGTTTAGCGATTTGTCCTTTTCCAAACACATAATTGGTAGGATTGTATAATTCGAAATTTAACATAGTAAATTGTATTTAAAAATTGAAAGTTTAAAGTTAAGCAAGAAATACCCAAACAACTTTTAAAACTATGTTAATTGAAAGTTACTTTGTATAAAACAAATTGTGTTCTACATATTCCCAAACTTTGTGGGGTAACATGGGCGCTACATTTTTTTTGTTTTTGATGCTTTCGCGGATAAAAGTCGAAGATAATTCAATGATCGGAGCACCTACACGATGAATTTTAGGGTTGTTGATGAATTGAGCATCCATTTCACCCGAATTTAATCTGGGGTAGACGTAAATATCATGGTTTTGCAGAATTACTTCGTAGTTTTTCCATTTGTGTAATGAATTCAAATTGTCTTCACCCATGATGAGTGCAAATTCGTTGTTGGGAAATTTTTCCTGTAAATGGGCTAACGTATTTATGGTATAATTGGGCTGTGGCAGTTTAAACTCAATTTCGGAAGGTTTTATTTTTGGAAAATCTTCGGTGGCCAAATGCACCATGTGTAACCGGTGGTAATCGTCTAACAAGGTGTTTTTTTGTTTGTGTGGATTGTGTGGGGTAACGACCATCCAAATTTGATCCAAATCAGAATGTTCTGCCATGTGATTGGCGATAATCATATGTCCAATATGGATGGGGTTAAACGTTCCGAAATAGAGTCCTATTTTCATTTTTTTAAAGGATAAGAGAAAAAGGACAAGTAATAAGCAAAAACACGTTACACTTATCCCTTTCCCTTGTTACTTACTTATAAATTCTTTAACCAATTCGTACGCTTCTGCTTTCGCGACATCTAAATCGTAATTTTTTATAATCACGTCAAATTGTGGTGCGGTAGCCAATTCAACATGTGCTTTGGCAATTCGCATGTTAATTTTATCTTCGTTCTCGGTCGAGCGCTCTTTTAAACGACGTTTTAGTTCGTCTACACTTGGAGGTTTTACAAAAACGGCTAGGGTTTGTTCTGGGAATTTCGATTTAATACGCAATCCGCCAGCTACGTCAATATCAAAAATGACATTTTTACCCAAAGCCCAAATGCGCTCTACTTCGGTTTTTAATGTGCCATAAAAATTATCACGGTATACTTCTTCCCATTCGACAAAATCTTCGGCTTTGATGTGTTTTTTGAATTCCTCAATCGACATGAAATAATAGTCTTTTCCTGAAACTTCTTCACCTCTCGGTTCGCGTGTTGCTGCCGAAATGGAGAACTCTAAGTTCAATTCGTCAATTCCTAATAAATGTCGTACTATAGTGGTTTTTCCTGACCCTGACGGGGCTGAGAATACGATTAATTTTCCTTGTTTCATTTTTTAGCTTTAGGCTTTAAGCAATATGCTATAAGCTTATGATTTTGTGTTTAACTTTTGCCTAAAACTTATAGCTTAAGGCTTATAGCTTTAAAGAACGTTTAAAACTTGCTCTTTAATTTTTTCCAATTCATCTTTCATCATCACGACCAGTTTTTGCATGCCTGCGTGATTGGACTTGGATCCCATAGTGTTAATTTCACGTCCCATTTCTTGAGTAATGAATCCTAATTTACGACCGTTGGCTTCTTTCCCTTGAATGGTTTCCAAGAAATAATCCAAATGATTGGTTAGACGAACTTTTTCTTCGGTAATGTCTAATTTTTCCAAATAATAAATCAGTTCTTGTTCGAAACGGTTTTCGTCTACATTGACTTTCAATTCATCAATCGCAGTTTGTAGTTTGTTTTTGATGTTTTGAACACGTTCTGGGTCCAAAGCTAAAGCTTGCTCCATATAAGAACGAATGTTGGCAATTCGCAATTGGAATTCTTTCTCTAATGACAAACCTTCATCGGTTCTAAACTGACCAATGTTGGCCAACGCTTCATTAATAACGGTTTGGATTTGTTTCCATTCGTTTTCGTCGATTTCATCACGCTCTGTCTTTAGAGCATCGGGCATACGAACGGCCATTTTCATCAACTCGGTGTTGTCAGCATCAGGTAAAATAGCTCGCATTTGAGCAATATAAGCCTTAACAATTGGTGCATTGACTTTGGTAGAAGTCTCCTCGCCAGTTACTTCGATATATAAAGAGAAATCTACTTTCCCACGTTCTAATTGTTGTGAAATCTGATTGCGTAAGCCCAATTCCATTTCACGATACACCGATGGCATTCTAGTATTTAAGTCTAAACCTTTACTATTTAAGGATTTAATTTCAACAGTTATTTTTTTGGTTGGTAATTGCAAAGACGCTTTTCCAAAGCCAGTCATCGATTGTATCATAGTTGTAAAATAAGGCGTAAAGATAAATAAAAGTTTGCAGTCTGTTAAATTGCAATTGTCAATGTCAATTATTCTTGAATTCGTGGCTTAATAGTTACCAAATACACTCCAATGAAAATCAACAAGGCCGAACCAATTTTAACCCAACTCAATTCGTCTTTCCCTAGACCGATAGCGAAAATAGAAGCAAAAACGGGTTGTAGGTAGATAAACACTGCAACCGTTGTTGGTTTTAGTTCTTTCATCGAAAGCAAATTCAGTAGATAGGTCAAAAAAGTCGAGAAAACAACTACAAATCCTATTTTTAAATAGGCAACCGTTGGGACAATTGCCCAGTTAACCGACTCAAATTCTCCCCAACCAAATGGAATCACCATTAAAAATCCGAAGAAATAAATCCATTTTACAAACGAAAGCGCTTTGTACTTGTCCATTAGTTTTTTGACAATGATGAGGTAAAATCCGTACGAAACAGCATTGACAAATACAAGAATGTTTCCTAAAGTAGCATTAGGGGCATTAACCATCGATTTTCCGTAGAGAATCAAAGTTATCGTTCCGGCGAGTCCCAAAAGGATTCCGATTATTTTTCGGTTTTCCATTCGTTCTTTAATAAGAATGGCCGATAAAACCAATACAATCATGGGGGTGGTTACCATTAATACGGCACCCATAATAGGCGAAGTATAACTTAGTCCTTTAAAAAAAGTTAACATATTAAAAGCAATTCCGAAGAAAGAAGCAGCGATAATTCTCGGAAAATCATTTTTTTCTATTTTTTCGGTTTTGACAAATAAGGTAGCAAGCCAAAATAGTAACATCGACCCGCCTACACGCAAAAAGATGAATCCGAAGGCATCAATGTGTTTGGGCATTACATCTTTGGCGATGGTAAAAGTAACTCCATAAATAATGGATACTAAAGTGGCGGCGAATAGCGCCCAATTTCTTTTTGACATTAACTTAATGCTTTAATTACTTCGATAATATTTTTTTGACCGTTTCCAATGTAGATTTTTCCACCAATAATGAAAACAGGACGGCTTAAGAAGGTGTAATGTTCGAGTAAGTATTTTTTGAAATCGGGCTCTTGTAGGTTTTTGTTTTTCAAGTCCATCGATTTGTACAATTGTGCTTTTTTGCTAAACAACGCTTCATAACTGCCAGATAGTTGGTACATCTCTTCCAAATCTGTTTCTGAAATTGGGTTTTGGCGAATGTCTATAAAAGTTAAAGTATCTGTATTGGGTAAAGACTTAATGATTTTTCTGCAGGTATCGCACGATGCTAGGTAATATATTTTATTCATGATGGTTTTTTATTGATTCCAGTTGCAAAAATACGGTTTTCGTTAAAATAGATTTAAATTAAATCGTGTTGCGTATTTAAGCGGAATATTCTGTTTATTTTTGAGTAAATTTTTAACTAATGGGTGTTTTTACAAAAGAAATTTCAATTCGCTGGTCCGATTTAGATCCGAATTTTCATATGCGTCACAGTGCTTATTATGATTTTGGCGCACAACATCGTGTCGAAGTCTTAGAGCAACAGGGATTAACCTTAAAAGTAATGCAGGAAAATCATATTGGACCTATTTTATTTAGGGAAGAATGTGTTTTCAGAAAAGAAATTCGGCTAGGAAACCAAATAACAATCACTACTAAAATTGGAAAAATGAAACCCGATGCTTCTCGTTGGACAATTGTACACGAATTAAAAAATGAAAAAGATGAATTGTGTGCTATTATTAGTGTTGATGGGGCTTGGATGGATACCAAATTAAGAAAATTAGCCAATCCTACTCCACAAATTGTACACGACGTGATGAATGCCTTTCCTAAAACCGACGACTTTATACTATTATAATCATGCAAACCACTTTTACTATTAACAGAACCGCACGAAACACGATTTCAAAACTTTTAGAAAGCCATTCGTTGGAACAATTGAACAAAATTCCTGACGGATTTAGTAACAACCTCATTTGGAATATTGGACATGTGGTGGTCGTACAACAAATGTTAACCTATAAATTATCGGGTTTGCCTATGATGATTTCTGATGAAATGGTGGCCAAATATATGCGAGGCACTAAACCTGAAGATTTGGTTACTCAAGGGGAAGTTGATCAAATTCGCGAATTGCTTTTTGCAACGCTGGAGCAAACTCAAAAAGATTTTGACGCAGCTATTTTTAAAGAATATCAAGAATTCACGACCATGTCAGGTTTCACCGTGAAGAATGCGAAAGATGCGATGGAATTTAATAATTATCATGAAGGGGTTCACACTGGTATCATGATGCGGATTCGTAAGTTTTTATAAGTCACAAATCACTTTTTTAGAATAAATTTGCATAAAATAAAAAACATGAAATTCAATACCAAAACCATACATGGTGGTCAACACCATGATCCAAGTACCGGAGCGGTAATGCCTCCGGTGTATCAAACATCAACCTTTGTACAAACCAGTCCCGGAAAACCATTAAATCCTGACTATGAGTACAGTCGTGCGGCCAATCCAACACGTACTGCTTTAGAAAATGCCTTAGCAAGCATCGAAAACGGAGCTCGTGGTCTGGCTTTTTCTTCTGGCTTAGCAGCTACTGATTGTTTGCTTCGTTTGTTTAAAGCGGGTGATGAAATCATCGCTATGGACGATTTATACGGAGGAACGTATCGTTTGTTTACTCGTTTGTACAAAGACAGCGGTATCAAATTCCATTTTGTTGACATGAATGATTTGGAAGGTTTTCAAAAATTAATTAACGAAAATACCAAATTGGTTTGGGTAGAAACGCCTACGAATCCGTTGATGAAATTAGCGGATATTGCAGCTATTGCTCAAATCACTAAAAAACATAATATTTTATTTGCAGTAGATAATACTTTTGCAACACCTTATCTTCAAAAACCATTGGACTTAGGTGCGGACATAGTAATGCATTCGGCAACGAAATATTTGGGAGGACATAGCGATGTGATTGCTGGGGCTTTAATCATTAAAGATGCGGCTTTAGGTGAGGAATTACACTTCAAACAATTTGCCACAGGTGCAACTTTAGGACCTCAAGACTCTTTCTTGGTTTTAAGAGGAATTAAAACCTTGCATTTGCGTGTGCAGCGTCATTGTGAAAATGGAGCAAAAGTAGCAGAGTTTTTACAAAACCATCCAAAAGTAGCACGTGTCTATTATCCTGGATTAGAAAATCATCCGTTTCATGAAATTGCCAAAAAACAAATGATTGGCGGTTTTGGCGGTATGGTTACGTTTACGTTCAAATCGGGAGCTAAAGCTGATGCTATTAGTTTCTTAGAAAAAGTACAGGTTTTCACGTTGGCAGAATCATTAGGCGGAGTAGAATCGTTAGCGAATCATCCGGCTTTAATGACACATGCTTCGATTCCGGAAGATAAACGTAAAGAAATTGGAATTACTGATGATCTAGTTCGTTTGAGTGTAGGGATAGAAGATGTAGAAGATTTAATCGAAGATTTGAAACAAGCTCTAGCTTAGTAGGTATAGTATAAAAAAAACCCGAGTTCAACTCGGGTTTTTTTATGTTTTGTATTTTGATTAATCTAAGTAATAAATGTACCCAAAGTTCAACCAAAGATTCCAGTCATTCGCTTTGTTTTCTTTGTATAAATCTGGATTTGGATTTAAACCATCTACCCAGTTTGAAAAGTAATATTGCGTTCTAAGGTCAATAATCAAGTCAGAAAGAGGAGTTAATTTGTATCGGGTTCCTATGCTAGAAACAATAGACCAAGTTGATCCTTTGTCATTTGAAAATCCGTGGTCTTTTCCTTCAGAAGGAGTCCAGTATTTAGGGTAAACATTACCTTCATTTAGAAGTCCACCAGGATATTCATTATAGGATGTAGTAACAGTTGGAGAAAAGAAATTATAATGTGCTCCAAGACTTACAAAAGGTCCCCAGCTGCCTGTTGTGGCGGTGAAATTTCTAATGCTCAACGGATAGAACTCTAACTGCATTCCTATGTCGGTAACGGCTGTTGAGCCTTTCATGCCTCTAAGTTGTGCCGCTGGGACCGAATTTCTATCTACCCATTCGCCAAAATGTTCGAGGTTTGTTTTGTTATAAGAAATCTCACTTCTTAATTTGAAATGGTCGTTAAAATACGTTTCGGGAGTATAACAGTTACAGTCCGCCCTGTACGAAAAATTCATGTAATGAATTAAACCAATACCAAATCCGGTATTCCCTGCATTAGTGCTAAAATCATGTCGTTCTCCGTAGTCAGATTGAAAAGCAACCGGACCGGCTATAATACCCACTTCATGTGAAAATCCAAATTGGGCAACAGATAAATTACTAAAAAAGAAGGTTAAAATGACTAACTTGAGTATCCTGGGCATGACATATTGTTTAATTCATTAAGCAACAAATATATAAAAACATCATTCACATAAAAAAGAAAATTTAAAAATAAACAGTTAATAAGATAAAAACAGTGCATAATATCCAAATTTTTTCTATGAAAAATACTTAGATAAAATGTATATTTGCTCCTCCAAACGAAATCGTTTTCTTAAACGTATTTAAAATTAAAATGATATGTCACAAAGTATTGATGCTTTTGTTGAAGCAGTAAGTAAAAACAATCCTAATGAACCTGAGTTTTTGCAAGCCGTTATGGAAGTTGCAGAAACTGTAATTCCTTTCATTGAAAAAAATCCAAAATATCAAGGAAAAATGTTACTTGAGCGTATGGTTGAACCAGAAAGAGTAATGATGTTCCGTGTAGCGTGGATTGACGATAAAGGTCAAACACAAGTAAATAAAGGATACAGAATTCAAATGAACTCGGCTATCGGTCCTTACAAAGGAGGTTTGCGTTTTCACCCTTCTGTGAATTTAAGTATTTTAAAATTCTTAGCTTTCGAGCAAGTGTTCAAAAACTCTTTAACTACATTGCCAATGGGTGGTGGTAAAGGAGGTTCTAACTTTGATCCTAAAGGAAAATCGGATGTTGAAATCATGCGTTTTTGCCAGGCTTTCATGACAGAATTAGCACGTCACATAGGTGCTGATACAGACGTTCCTGCTGGAGACATTGGTGTTGGAGGTAGAGAAGTAGGTTATATGTTCGGACAATATAAAAAATTACGTAACGAGTTTACAGGAGTTTTAACAGGTAAAGGAATCACTTTCGGAGGTTCTTTAATTCGTCCTGAAGCTACTGGTTACGGAGATGTATATTTCGCTTACAATATGTTAAAAACCAAAGGCGAAAGTTTTGATGGTAAAACGGTTGTGGTTTCTGGTTCAGGAAACGTAGCGCAATATGCTGCTGAAAAAGCAAGACAATTAGGAGGTAAAGTAGTTACTTTATCGGATTCGTCAGGGTATATTTATGATGCTGATGGAATTGATGCAGAAAAATTAGCGTACGTAATGGAAATCAAAAACGTAAACTACGGTCGTATTTCTGATTATTTAAAGAAATATCCAAATGCTAAATTCGTAGAAGGAAAACGTCCTTGGGAAGTAAAATGTGATATTGCCTTGCCATGTGCTACTCAAAACGAATTAAACGGAGACGATGCTAAAACATTAGTAGCGAATGGATGTATTTGTGTGGCGGAAGGAGCTAACATGCCATCCACACCAGAAGCAGTTATCGAATTCCAAAATGCTAAAATCTTATTTGCTCCAGGGAAAGCGTCAAATGCTGGTGGAGTTGCCACTTCTGGTTTAGAGATGTCTCAAAACTCATTGCGTTTAAGCTGGTCTTCTGAAGAAGTAGACGATCGTTTAAAAGTAATCATGAACAACATTCACCAAGCATGTGTGCAATATGGTTCAGACGGGAATGGTTATGTAGATTATGTAAAAGGGGCAAACATTGCCGGTTTCGTAAAAGTTGCCGATGCAATGTTAGCACAAGGGGTAGTTTAATTATAAGCTATTTCAATATATCAAAAACGCCCAATTTGGGCGTTTTTTTGTTTCTAAACACCAAAATTCACAAAACTTCGTTTTTATAGTATATTTGTATCCAGTTTAAATCTATTCAATGAAAAATACAGTTAAAGTTTTTTTAATTTTAGCAACAATAATGGCTAATGCTCAAGACAGTAAGCAATGGAAGGGTTATTTTTCATACAATTCAATTAAGGATTTATCTACAAGCTCCGAAAAAGTATTTGCCGCCGCAGAAAACACCTATTTTACGAGAGAATTAGCTACAAACGTAGAAAAAACCACCACCACCATAGAAGGTTTGTCTGGGGAAGACATTACTCAGATTCATCATAGCGAAACGTTTAAAAAAACGTTAATCGGACATGCGAGTGGGCTTATAATCGTAGTCAACGAATTGAGTGGCGAGATGTTGAATGTGGTTGATATTCTTAATAAACCTTCGGTTTCTTCGGATAAAAAAAGAATTAATCACTTTAAAGAATATAACGGCAAAATTTATATTTCTACCGATTATGGTATCTCGGTATTTGATCTTTCCAATTCAGAATTTGGTGATACTTTTTTTATAGGACCCAACGGTTCTAATATTGAAGTCTTTCAAACAGCGGTCTTTAATAATACAATTTATGCGGTTACTAATGGGTATGGCTTGTTAAGTGCATCGGTCACCAATCCATTTTTAGTAGATTACAATCAGTGGACTATGGCGCAATCAGGCAATTGGGCTTATGTAGAGGCTACTGCGAATCACTTAGCTCTGGTTAATGTCTCAGGAGGATTGTACGACTTGAGCGCTTCTAATGTTTTAACTCCGGTGGCAAATCTCCCTCAGGTTGCCAGAGACGTTCGTTATAATGAAAACAGTTTGATTGTTACGACACAAAATTATGTGTTTGTTTATAATGATGTCCTGCTAGAACAATTCAATATAAATAACTCTGCCAATTCTGCTATACGGTTTTCTTGCGGAACCATGATTGGCGATAAAATAATTATAGGGACGGTTGAAGATGGTTTGTTAGAATCTTCCCAATCTAATCCTTTAAATTTTATTCCGCTAAGCCCCAATGGAGCAACGAGAAACAAAATCTTTGGAGTCAAGGCAAATTACAAAGGATTTTGGGCGGTTTATGGCGATTATACAGGCTCTTTAAACCCTTATCCCCTAGATGCTTTTGGCGTGAGCCGTTATAAGGATGATACTTGGATGCATGTGCCTTATACTTCACTTTTTAATGCCAAATCAATCACCAGTATTGTTAATAAACCCGATAATCCGGAAGAATTTTTTATGAGTTCATTTTATTCAGGATTATTACATTTTAAAAATGAAACCCCTCAATTAATTTATAATAATTCAAACAGTACGTTAACGACAATTGTAGGTCAAGTGCCTGACGATATTCGAGTGGGTATTACCAAATTTGATTCTTCAAAAAATCTTTGGGCTACTACGGCACAAACAGAGAATCAATTGCATGTTTTTAAAACCAACGGGAGTTGGGAATCTTTCAAAATGAGTTGTGTACAACCGGGACTTGTGGTGAATGCAAAGGGACTTGAAATAGATAGAAATGACACCAAATGGATTTTTTCTAGACTTGGATTAATTGGTTTTAACGAAAAAGTAAACAAATGTATTCTCATTAACGACAATCCGGGAACTGGAAATTTACCTATTAGAGATGTACGAATTGCAGCTGTTGACAAAGGAAACAAGCTCTGGATCGGAACTACTTTAGGACTCAGGGTACTACCTTCTGTTGACTCTTTCTTATCGCAAAATGAATTAACAGCAAACCCTGTAATTTTTTTAGAAGATGGAGTTGCTCAAGAGTTGTTATACCAACAATTTATTAATGATATCGTGGTGGATGGCGCTAATAATAAATGGATTGCTACTGCTGGTTCGGGCATTTTTTATGTTTCTGCCGACGGACAAAAAACCTTTTATCATTTTACAAAAGCAAATTCTCCATTGCCCAATGACAATGTCGTAGATATAGATATTAACGAAGAAACAGGGGAAATTTATTTTGTCACAGAAGGAGGTATGGTTTCCTATAAAGGAAATGCTACAGAAGGAGCACAAGATTTAAAAAATGTAGTTATTTTTCCTAATCCGGTTCGCCCTGAATTTCAAGGGAATGTTTCCATAACGGGCTTGATGGATAATTGCAACGTCAAAATCACGGATATTGAAGGGAATCTGGTTCACGAAGCTATTTCAGAGGGAGGAACCATCATGTGGGACACCACTGTTTTTGGCAAGCGGAAAAGTAGCGTCTGGGGTTTACTTAGCACACATTTCCTCGGAAGATGGGCTTGAAACCGAAGTTAAAAAAGTGATGATTGTTAGATAATGCTGGTCAAAACCAAAGCAATCGTTCTTAGTGCATTAAAATATCAGGAAAAATCCCTGATTGTCAAATGCTTTACCCAATCGGACGGATTAAAAAGTTATTTCGTTCCCAATGCCTTTGCAGCCAAAAAATCCAACCAAAAGATAGCCTATTTCCAACCGCTGACGTTGTTGGAAATAGAAGCCAATCATAAAAACAAAGGCACACTCGAACATTTTAAAGAGATCCGATTGGCCACACCTTATTCTACCATCAATACCAATGTGGTAAAAGCGACCATTCTTATTTTTCTATCCGAAATGCTGCATTACAGTATTCGGGAAGAAGAAAAAAATGAATCCTTATTTGAATTCCTAGAAAGCGCGCTAATCTGGTTAGACAACCATGATGAGATTGTTAATTTTCATTTGATTCTGTTGTTTGAAGTTACCAAATTTCTCGGATTTTATCCCGATGATTCCGAAATTGATTTGCCTTTTTTTGAAATGACCGAAGGTGTTTTTTCTTCGTTTCAGGGGTTAGATAGCCTTTCTGAGCACGAAACGTTTTTGTTTAAAAGGCTAATGAAACTGAAATTCGACTCCAATCAGAAAGTCTTTTCGGGAGCAGAACGACAAATCTTACTCAAAATCCTGTTGAATTACTACACGGTTCATTTAGACGGTTTCAAGAAACCAAAATCACTTGAGGTTTTGCGGGAAGTCTTCGAATAATTTTGCAAGAAAGATGAAAATAATTTTTTTGGTTATAGGAACTATTCTATTTTTGAACCAAACAAAATTATAATGAAAAAACTTACGCTTTTATTTTTCCTTTTCGTACAAATGGCTCTCACCGCTCAAACACAAGATTTAGCCAATTTAGCAAAAGGAGACTATTTAGGATTCAATGCTATTTTTGATCAAAAAGAAAATCTATATGGATATGTAGCGGTATATGGTTACGGGAAATCTGGAGAAAAGACAAAGAAATTTGAATATGTTTTACTCGATAAAAATTTAAATCCTGTGGCGAACAAACAATTTGATGGCGCTATAACAGCGGCAGATTATTATGCTTATTTGGATTTTAGAGGTAAAATAATGCTAATTCCTAGCCAGTTTGATTATCAAGCCGTGAAAACCAAAGATTTTTTTGCGCCCTACTCCATGGAAATTGACCTTAAAACAAATACTGTAGCACGTAGATTACACTACAATTATGACGGAAAAAAGTTTACAGCGCATGAAGATGATAATACCTTCAGAGAAGAAAAAAAACTAGACAAAGCCGAGAAAAAAGAAAAAGGATATAATTATCTGGCTTATGAATATTTAATCAAAGAAGGTGGTTGGCTGGTTTCTGAAATGGATGATTACGGACCTTATGTGAAAAATAATTCATTGATACGATTTGATGAAAAGCAAAAGGAGCTTTGGCGATTCAAATACAATGAAAACGGGAATAAGAAATCAAAGGAAATTTTAAGCATTATAGAAAAAGACGAAAATCATATTTACGGATTTCTATATAATTATGATAAAAAAGATATTCAGGTAGCCAGTATCGTGATTGACATCAAAACTGGAAAACAGTTGCATAAAAAGGATATTACTGATTTGATGAATTCTAATTCGTTTCAGGCCATTTTAAAATATGGAAATTTAAAAAATGATAAAACTTTTGATGACAAAATAGTAACCGTAGGGCGTTTGTATGAAGAGAATGATTATTTGCAATTAGGTTTTGTAAGACTGATATTTGATAAAAAAACCTTTGCTGTAACAGTCGAAAAAACCTTATTTAAAGAAGATTTAAAAGCCTTTATTCCAAAAATTGACAAACATGGAGGGGTAGAAGGAGCTTATTCTTTGGTTGCCAAAGATTTCTTTTTCTTAAAAGATGGTAGTGTTGGACTTTTAATGGAAAAATACAAACCACAAGGACAATATTCAGCTTCAAAATCGACCGATTTAGTCTATATATTCACCGATAAAGATTTTAAAGTAAAAGGAGTTAAAACTTTTGACAAGGAAAAAACCAAATGGTTTCACTCCGATTATTTATTCTCACAGTATATTAATGATGGAAATGATTTGGTGTTTTTTTACCGAGACAATCAAAAAGATGAAAAAACCAACGAGAAAAATTGGATTCTTTTTATCAATACCCTTATTAACGGTGAGTTCAAACAAGAGCAGGTTACCATTTCTTCAAAAGATGAATTTTTTGTCAATCCGTATGTAGCCAAGGAAGGTTTTATCTTACTTCAAGAATTTAACAAAAAAGAAAAATACAATAAAATTAGACTCGAACGCCTAAACTACTAAGTCCAATAAATGAAAAGCTCCTGACTAGGAGCTTTTTTTATAGTATTCGGCAATGTTTTTAATTTCTTCAAGATTTAAATTCCACATAAAACTTAAAAACTGACGGTAGCTTTCGCTTTGTTTTTTCGGATCAATCTGATCTAAATACCGGTTTAGCTGATAAATCTTTCTCGCCTCATAAATCTTATCGAAACACTTGCCGATCCACATTTTATGATATTCTACTTCTTTCTCTTCCTGAATGAATTGCATACACGCATAAATTCCTCCGCCAAAATCCTCTTCGTTATACAAATTGGGTAAGATTTCCATTTTGGCCACTTTTCGAAATCTTTTAAATTCATCATTGCCTTCTAGCGCTTTTTCTTCTTTTTCGAGTTCTTTGAAAGTGGTTTTCAAAAAAGAAATTCGCGCATCCAGTTCAGGGTGGGTAGAGACTGAATCCTTGTTTATTTTTTCCTTAAAAAAATCATAGTTGTAGCCCGAGAAATCTTCTTGGGTCAACCATTTTTCTTTAAACTCCTGTTTTGGTAAGGTAAAGAGTTTTTTGTAAGTTTCTTGGCGTACTACATAAGGAGAAATTGTGTCGTAATCTTCCAAATTTTTCAGCGCATTAATAAATTCGGCTTTTTTAAAGGTGCTTTTTTTATAAAGCAAGTATCCTAAAGAATCCGATTCGATTTCTTGCTTACGGTTGATGACGCCTTTTTCGTATGTTTGTTTTTTTAGAATATCGAAAGCCTTCAAGCTTTTGTTGTATTTTTCAAGTTTTAAATGTGCAATTTCTTTTTTGTTTTTGGCATCGGCAACAATGTTTTCCAACTGCGTTTTTAAGCTGTGTTCTAAAACCTTATGGCTTAATTCGTGTGAAATTACCGATGCAATTTGCTCCCTGTTATCCAGCCAATTAAAAAGCCCCATATTGATCACAAAAGTTCCGTCGGCAAGACAATAAGCATTCGGGGTATTGTTCTTGGCGATAAGTACTTTTAAATTAGAAGGTAGGGTGGGGTTGTTTTGTTTTAATTCGGAAATAATATCCTGAATATATTTCTCAAATTCCGATTTGAAAGCGTAGTTTTTTTCCTCTACTTCTTTAGTAAAAAAAGTCTCAAATTCAGCATAAATCTTAGCCAATTCTTTGCCTGTTTTTCCGGGATATTTTTCTTTTAGAGATTTAATATGGCCTTCATTCTTTTCTTTAAAACCTTTTACAAAGGCTTTTCTTTCAGCGTAATCTGCAGTGTCAATTGGTTGGTATTTTTGGGCCTTACTGTGGCTAAATTGTAAGGACAGAATAAGGTAAAATAGAATTTTTTTCATTGAATTTGGAGCTGTCTGTTGCCGCAAATTTAAATTTTTAATAGCAAATCACATAATAATCCGTAATTCTTACAGTTTTTAACCTTTTTTTGACTTTCTTCTCTTGGCTATTGCCTTATAAATCACTACTTTCGCGCATTGATTTTAGAATGCGACAAAATGAATACGAAATTTACTGAATACAAAGGACTTGACTTGCCAACAGTGGCATCGGAGGTGCTTGATTTCTGGAAAAAAAACAATGTCTTTGAACAATCTGTAACTTCTCGTGAAGGAGCCACTCCGTATGTGTTTTTTGAAGGGCCTCCTTCAGCAAATGGTTTACCAGGTATTCATCACGTGATGGCGCGTGCGATTAAAGATATTTTTTGTCGTTATAAAACTCAAAAAGGATTTCAAGTAAAGCGTAAAGCAGGTTGGGATACGCACGGATTACCGGTAGAATTAGGTACCGAAAAAGAATTAGGCATCACTAAAGAAGATATTGGAAAAACAATCTCTGTAACCGAATACAACGAAGCGTGTAAAAAAACCGTGATGCGTTATACCGACGTGTGGAACGATCTGACCGAAAAAATGGGCTATTGGGTAGATATGGAAGATCCATATGTAACCTACAAATCCAAATACATGGAATCGGTTTGGTGGTTGCTAAAACAGATTTATGATAAAGATTTGTTATACAAAGGATACACCATTCAGCCGTATTCCCCAAAAGCGGGAACGGGTTTGTCGTCTCACGAAGTGAATCAACCGGGTTCGTATCGTGATGTGACCGACACGACTGTGGTAGCACAATTTAAAACGATTAACGAAACATTACCGAGTTTTTTACAAAGTTTTGGAGATATTCACGTTTTAGCTTGGACAACAACCCCTTGGACGTTACCGAGTAATACCGCTTTAACGGTTGGCCCAAAAATCGATTATGTTTTAGTAGAAACGTTTAATCAGTATACTTTCCGACCAATAAAAGTAATTTTAGCGAAAAATTTAGTGGGTAAACAATTCGGAAAAGGATTTTTTGTTTCAACAGAAGCTTCTGATTTTGAAAATTTCAAAGAAGGCGATAAAAACATTCCGTATCAAGTTTTAGCGGAAGCAAAAGGGGCTGATTTAGTTGGAATTCGTTACGAGCAATTATTGCCTTGGGCATTACCATACCAAAATCCTGAAAATGCTTTTAGAGTTATTTCTGGAGATTTCGTTACTACCGAAGATGGTACAGGTATTGTGCACACCGCACCCACTTTTGGAGCCGATGATGCGAAAGTTGCTAAAGAAGCAACTCCAGAAGTGCCGCCAATGTTAGTCTTAGATGAAAACGGAAATCCAGTGCCGCTGGTTGATTTACAAGGGAAATTTGTTTCTCAATTAGGTGATTTTGGAGGTAAGTATGTTAAAAACGAATACTACAACGATGGTGAAGCACCTGAGAAATCAGTAGATGTAGAAATCGCTATTCAGTTAAAAGAAGAAAACAAAGCCTTCAAGGTGGAGAAATATGTCCACAGTTATCCACATTGTTGGAGAACGGACAAGCCAATTCTATACTATCCGTTAGATTCTTGGTTCATCAAAGTAACCGAGGTTAAAGACAGAATGTTCGATCTTAACGAAACCATCAATTGGAAGCCAAAAGCAACAGGTGAAGGACGTTTCGGAAATTGGTTGAAAAACGCTAACGATTGGAACTTATCGCGTTCAAGATATTGGGGGATTCCATTGCCGTTGTGGAGAAATGACGAAGGTACAGAGACACTTTGCGTAGGTTCAGTAGAAGAATTATACAATGAAATCGAAAAAGCCATCGCTGTTGGTTTCATGACTGAAAATCCGTACAAAGGATTCGTAATCGGTAATATGGAAGAAACCAATTATGATTTGGTCGACTTGCATAAAAACATAGTCGATAACATTGTTTTAGTTTCGGCATCGGGTAAACCAATGAAGCGTGAGACCGATTTGATAGATGTTTGGTTCGATTCAGGAGCGATGCCGTATGCACAATGGCATTATCCTTTTGAAAACAAGGAATTAATTGACGATCACAAATCTTTCCCTGCCGATTTCATTGCAGAAGGAGTAGATCAAACCCGCGGTTGGTTCTATACCTTGCACGCAATCGGAACTTTGGTTTTTGATCAAGTAGCATATAAAAACGTAGTATCTAACGGATTGGTATTGGACAAAAACGGACAAAAAATGTCAAAACGTCTTGGTAATGCGGTCGATCCATTTACAACTTTAGCAGAATATGGTCCGGATGCCACACGTTGGTACATGATTTCGAACGCGAACCCTTGGGATAACTTGAAGTTTGATATCGAAGGAGTAGCAGAAGTGCGTCGTAAATTCTTCGGTACATTATATAATACCTATTCGTTCTTTGCGTTGTATGCAAACATTGACGGATTTAAATATGCCGAAGCAGAAGTGCCTTTGGCAGAAAGACCTGAAATTGACCGTTGGATTTTATCAGAATTACATACCTTAATCCAATTGGTTGATGAAGCTTATGCAGATTATGAACCCACAAAAGCAGCTCGTGCAATTTCTGATTTCGTTCAGGAGAATTTGAGTAACTGGTACGTTCGTTTGTGTAGAAGAAGATTCTGGAAAGGAGAGTACGGAACAGATAAAATTGCAGCATATCAAACGCTTTATACGTGTTTGGTGACGGTTGCAAAACTGTCGGCGCCAATTGCTCCATTCTTTATGGATAGATTGTATAAGGACTTAAATGCGGCTACAAATGCCGAAAAATATAGCAGTATACACTTAGCAGCCTTCCCAAAAGCTGTTGAAAATTTTGTTGATAAATCGCTGGAAAGTAAAATGTTGAAAGCCCAAACGGTTTCTTCATTAGTATTGTCTCTTCGTAAGAAAGAGATGATCAAAGTACGTCAACCGCTGCAAAAGGTAATGATTCCGGTACTTGATGAGGTGCAACGCGCTGAAATTGAAGCGGTTTCTGATCTAATTATGGCGGAAGTGAATGTTAAAGAAGTACAACTTTTAGATGATGCTTCGGGTATTTTAGTAAAGCAAATCAAACCGAATTTTAAAAATTTAGGCCCCCGTTTCGGAAAGGATATGGGGTTGATTTCCAAAGAAATACAAGGGTTTACGCAAGATCAAATCGCAAAAATTGAGCGAGAAGGCGAAATAAGTCTTGTTATTTCAGGAAATAGTGTTACTTTAACCACTCAAGATGTGGAGATTTCTTCGCAGGATATTGAGGGTTGGTTGGTAGCTAATTCAAACGGTATAACAGTAGCATTGGACATCACGATTTCCGATGAATTAAGAAAAGAAGGTATCGCTCGAGAATTGGTGAACAGAATCCAAAATATTCGTAAAGATTCTGGTTTTGAAGTAACGGATAAGATTAAAGTAATCCTGCAGAATGATGGGGAAATTCAGCAGGCGGTAGAAGCCAATTTGGATTACATTAAATCGGAAACCTTAACCGAAGAACTGGCTTTCACAGCAAGTATCGAAAATGGTACGGAAATTGAGTTTGACGAACTAAAAACTAAAATATTAATTTCAAAATAAGAAATTATGGTAGATGAACAAATAAGATTCTCGGATGCAGATTTAGCAGAGTTTAAGGAATTAATCCAAAAAAAATTGGAGAAAGCCAAAAACGACTTGGACTTAATAAAAAGCGCTTATCTAAACGATTTGAATAATGGGACCGATGATACATCACCCACTTTCAAAGCTTTTGAAGAAGGAAGCGAGACCATGAGTAAAGAGGCAAACTCACAATTGGCTATTCGTCAGGAAAAATTCATTCGCGACCTAAAGAATGCATTAATTCGAATCGAGAACAAAACGTACGGTATTTGTAAAGTAACGGGAAAACTGATTAATAAAGAAAGACTAAAATTAGTACCCCACGCTACTATGAGTATCGAAGCAAAAAACTTGCAACGTTAATTTTTTAGAGATAATATACTACTGAACGCTCCCAAAAGGAGCGTTTTTTATAGAAGATTGTTTATTTTTGCAATTCAAATTAAAAAAAATGAATTTAAAGAAAGCCTATTTTGTTGTTTTTTTGGTTTTAGTAATAGACCAACTTTCAAAAATATACATCAAAACTCATTTTGTTTTAGAAGAAGAGTATCAAATAACCAGTTGGTTTAAGCTTTTGTTTGTTGAAAATAAAGGCATGGCATGGGGAGTAGAGCTTCCGGGGATGTATGGGAAATTGTTTCTAACTACTTTTAGAATTTTGGCAGTAGGAGGTATTGGCTATTGGCTTTGGCTTTCAATAAAAGAAAAGGCATCCAACCTCTTAATTTTTTCTATCGCTTTGATATTAGCCGGCGCCTTTGGAAACATCATCGATTCAGTTTTATACGGTGAAATTTTCAACCACAGTGTGGGACAAGTGGCGACAATGTTCAGTAACGAGCCTTACGGAACGTGGTTTAATGGTAAAGTAGTCGATATGTTTTATTTTCCAATCTGGCACGGTACCCTTCCAGAATGGATTCCTTTTTTCGGAGGTAAATATTTTACCTTTTTCAATGCCATCTTCAATGTAGCCGATTTTGCTATTTCTACAGGGGTAGGAATCTTAATTGTGTTTAATAAAAAGGCATTTGGGAATAAGTAATTAGGATTATGTCATTCCGAGCTTGTTTCGGAATCAATTTTAATGAGATTCTGAAAAAATGCAGAAGACAATTAAAACTGAATCTCTCCTTCAGGCGTTACACAAAAATCCAATTTCACATCGTTTTCAAAAACATCCGAAATGGTTTCCTCTGGGTCAAAATATGATAACCCAATTTTAATCACATCGGGTTTGCATTCGCTTAAAAACTGATCGTAAAAACCTTTGCCGTAGCCCACACGGTTACCTTTTTTGTCATAGGCCAATAACGGAACGAAAACAACGTCAATTTTATGAGCGGGAACTTCTAAACCATCCACTGGTTCTGGAATTCCGTAGTCGTTGACTTTTAATTTGGTATTGTCTGTCAATAAATAATGTGTCATGTGACCGCTGTCAAAATCCGATTTCGAAACTACTATTTCCTTATCTCTACCCGCTAAAATTTGCAGTAAAAATTCGGTGTTGACTTCTTTTTGGGCTTCGATAGGTAAAAATAAATGGAAATAGGTTTTATCCCATATAGGCAAATACAAACAGTTATTGGCAATAGCCAAACTGTCGTTCATGATTTCATCAAAAGTAAGTTGTTTTCTTAGGGCTTTGTATTTGGTACGTAAATCAGCTTTTAACATGGAGGGTTTCCTTTAAATCGGCTATAAAAGTACTCAAATGATCGACTTCTACGTGGTCCATAATCACAATTTTGTACCATTTATTGTTTTCATCGTGTTTTTGGGGAACCAAATCGTATTTTTCTACCAAAGTTTTAGCAATATAATCTGCAGGAATGGTAACAATATTCATGTTCGGCTCTCTGAAATAACGAACATTCAAGGAATCTAATTGTTTGCACAACCATTTTGTTCGCATTTGTAAAACGCTAATTTTTTCAAACCAGCCAAAAGGACCATAAGTGAATAAAATCATCCAAACGGCCACGGCATTAGAACCGCTCCTACTGCCACAAAGTGTTAAATCCATGCCTTCTACATATTCGGCTTCTTTGGTTAACACATTTTCAATTAATCCTTTTCGACAAATAAAAACACCAGTTCCATAAGGCGCTTGCAGCATTTTGTGAGCGTCAATAGTAATGGAGCTTATTTTAGGGTGACTAAAGTTAAGGGTGCTTTCTTTGTTACTGAACGGATAGACAAAACCGCCATAGGCTGCATCAATATGAAGTTTATAGGTAGCATTGTGTTTTTCTAAAACGGAAATATAATCTTCCGGATCGTCTACTGCGCCAAACATGGTGGTTCCCATATTGGAAACGACTATAAAGTATTTTTTACCGCTTTGCTTTGCGCTCACAATCAGATTTTCTAATTCTGATTTCACAATTTTTCGGGTTTCAAAATCAACCGGAACCTGAATTCTGTCCAACATCAATAAGTTGGCCCCTTTCGGAATGGAGTAATGCGTGTCTTCTGAAGCAATAATGGTAATTTCACCTAAAGCTGCTCCGTACTCGTTCATAAACAAATTGCGATACATCCAAATGGCCTGAATATTGGCTTCGGTACCACCAGGAGCTATGTAACCATCATAACTGTCTATTTCGGCTTTAAAAATATCTACTGCCAACACCCTTAGGACTTCTCTTTCTATTTCCTGCGTACCGCTAAAGGCTTTTTCAGAGGAACCTATGGTATGACAACCAATATGGTTGGGGTTGGCCACATAAGTTTTTAAAGTCGGGGCATCTTTCAAAAAGGGAGCATCACTATTAAAAACCTTATTGTCTAATTTGGAGGCAGGATAGCCCAATGAGGTGTCGTTGGCAAAATTGACATTTTCTGCCAATGCTTTTTCTATACGATCTTGACGCTCTTGCTGACTCAATTTTTTCCAGGTAATCATAGGTATCCAATTTTGATCAAAATTATTTGTTTTTTGGTTGGTAAAATATGATAAATGTTAGTTGGAAAATATATCAATTGAATTTGTAAATTTGAATGCACAATAAAAGAACAATGCCCACACCTTTAGAACTTCAAATACAAACCTTGCCCGATAGTCCTGGGGTATATCAGTATTATGATGCAGCAGGAAAGATTTTGTATGTGGGCAAAGCTAAAAATTTAAGAAAAAGAGTTTCTTCCTATTTTAACAAGGTGCACGACACAGCCAAAACGAATGTGTTGGTCAAAAAAATTGTCGAAATCAAACACATCGTAGTCCCTACGGAAACCGATGCCTTATTGTTGGAAAACAATTTAATCAAAAAACTGCAACCCCGGTATAATGTCTTGTTGCGTGATGATAAAACGTATCCTTGGATTTGCATTAAAAACGAACCTTTTCCACGTGTTTTTTCGACCCGAAAAATGATAAAAGATGGGTCTGAATATTTTGGACCGTATACTAGTTTTAAAACGGTGCATACGATTTTAGATTTGATTAAGGAATTGTATCCGCTTCGTACCTGTAACTTCGATCTGAGTCGGAATAATATTGTAACGGGGAAATACAAAGTCTGTTTAGAGTATCATATTGGCAATTGCAAAGGCCCTTGTGAAGGTTATGAAACCCAGGAACACTACCAAACGCAAGTTAATGCCATTCGGGAGATCTTAAAAGGAAATTTCAAAGAAAGTTTGAAAGATTTCAAAAAGCTAATGACCGATTTGGCGATGAACATGCAGTTTGAAGCCGCCCAAAAAATCAAAGAAAAAATAGAAGTTTTAGAGAATTACCAAGCGCGTTCCACCATTTTAAATCCGAAAATATCGAATATCGATGTATTTTCGATTGTTTCTGATGAAACGATGGCGTATGTCAATTTTCTTCAAATTTCACACGGAGCCATTGTGCGTTCGCATACGTTAGAACTGAAGAAAAAACTCGAAGAATCTGATGAAGAATTGTTAGAACTAGCGGTTGTGGAACTTCGGGAGCGTTTTCATTTGAATTCGAAAGAAATTATTTTGCCTTTTGAATTGGATTTTGGGGAGAAAATAAAAGTTACCGTACCGCAATTGGGCGATAAAAAGCAAATTTTAGAACTTTCGCAACGCAACGCCAAGTATTTTCGTTTGGATCAATTAAAACAAATTCAAATTGTAGATCCTGATCGACACACCAATCGTATTATGGCTCAAATGCAAAAAGATTTACGACTTTCGGTCGAACCGCGTCATATTGAGTGTTTTGATAACTCGAATATTCAGGGAACCAATCCTGTTTCGGCCTGTGTGGTGTTTAAAGACGGAAAACCCAGCAAAAAAGAGTACCGTCATTTCAATATCAAAACGGTGGAAGGACCCAACGATTTTGCTTCGATGGAAGAAGTGGTGTATAGAAGGTACAAACGTATGTTAGATGAAAATCAATCGCTTCCCAATTTGATTATTATCGATGGTGGAAAAGGGCAACTATCATCGGCTTTAAAAAGTTTAGATGATTTGGGTCTCCGCGGAAAGATTGCCATCATCGGAATTGCCAAGCGCCTGGAGGAATTGTTTTACCCCGGAGATTCTGTCCCGTTGTATTTGGATAAAAAATCGGAAACTTTAAAAATCATTCAGCATTTACGAAACGAAGCGCATCGATTCGGAATTACATTTCACAGAGATAAAAGAAGTAAGTCGGCCCTCAATTCGTCTCTGGAAAGCATTCCAGGCATTGGCGAAAAAACCATGGAAACGTTGATAAAACACTTCAAAAGTGTTAAGAGAATCAAAGAAGCCTCCGAAAAAGAAATTTCAGAGGTGATTGGTCTTTCAAAAGCCAAAAAAATTTCCGAATTTTATAAGATAAATAATACATCAAAATAAATGAGACCTTTTCTCCTTTCGTTGTTCACTCTTTTTTTTCTAAATACTTCTGCCCAAGATTCTATTAGAAAACCTAAAATAGGTTTAGTCTTAAGTGGTGGAGGCGCAAAAGGGTTGGCACACATAGGAGTTTTGAAAGAAATCGAAAGAGCCGGAATCAAAATCGATTTCATAGGCGGAACCAGTATGGGAGCCATCGTTGGGGGATTGTATGCCTGCGGTTATACCGCCCATGAATTGGATTCTATTTTTAG
>Ga0114982_1000373_pt1 | contig 24211 bp, 23 predicted proteins | sample Shrwel_input2_FT_FD_87183 | JGI IMG/M metagenome (GOLD analysis project Ga0114982, IMG submission 87183) | Subsurface microbial communities from deep shales in Ohio, USA - Utica-3 well 1 S input2 FT | ecosystem: Environmental > Aquatic > Deep subsurface > Shale gas/oil reservoir > Produced... | reverse complement strand
GAAGAACTGACCCGCAGCACGATTCGCGACATCGGTTATGTCCATTCTGATATGGGCTTTGATGCCAATTCCTGTGCCGTGTTAAGCGCCATTGGTAAACAATCGCCGGATATCAACCAAGGTGTCGATAAAAAAGACCCGCACGAACAAGGTGCTGGTGATCAGGGTCTGATGTTTGGTTATGCCAGCAATGAAACTGATGTACTGATGCCGGCGCCTATTACGTTCTCGCACCGTTTAGTGCAACAGCAAGCCAAAGTACGCAAAGATGGCACTTTGCCTTGGTTACGGCCAGACGCGAAATCTCAGCTGTCTTTTATTTATGAAAACGGCAAGCCAGTGGGTATCGATGCTGTCGTGCTGTCGACACAACACTGCGACACTATTTCGACCGCTGATTTACGTGAAGCTGTGATGGAACATATCATCAAGCCAGTATTACCGTCAGAATGGCTGAATCAAAACACCAAATTCTTTATCAACCCAACCGGTCGTTTTGTCATCGGCGGCCCTATGGGTGACTGTGGTCTGACCGGCCGCAAAATCATCGTCGACAGTTACGGTGGTATGGCCCGCCATGGTGGTGGTGCTTTCTCGGGTAAAGATCCATCTAAAGTGGACCGTTCAGCCGCTTACGCCGCCCGTTATGTGGCGAAAAACATCGTGGCAGCAGGTTTAGCGGAACGCTGTGAGATCCAGGTGTCTTATGCCATTGGTGTGGCTGAGCCAACCTCAATCAGCGTCGAGACTTTCGGCACCAGCAAACTGTCTGAAGATCAATTAATTGCGTTGATCCGTCGCCATTTTGATCTGCGCCCATATGGCCTGATCCAAATGCTGGACCTGGAGCGTCCAATTTACCGTGCGACCGCTGCTTATGGTCACTTTGGCCGCAACGAGTTCCCATGGGAGCAAACCAACAAAGCCGAGGCGCTGCGCGCTGACGCCGGTTTATAATTCTTTTTTGATGAAAAATGGAGAGCTTAGCTCTCCATTTTTTTAACAGTCAAAACAAAAACAATTCATTTACAATTGCCGATTTCTGTTGCTATCCGCCAGAGAAGTTTTTATAACTGTCTGCGGCATTGCCTGATGCCGACTGATTGCAGCAACACAAAAAAGGAAAAAATATGTCTGCACCTACCCAAGCCAGCATGCCACCGCAGGCGCAAAGCTGGTTAAACCGCTGTTTGAACGCCATTGAACGGGTCGGCAATAAACTGCCCGATCCAGCCATTTTATTTGGCCTGTTTATGGTGGCGGTCTGGATTATTTCCTGGGCGCTGTCCGGCACTAGTTTTAGCGAAATTGACCCTCGCACCGGACAACCAATCCAAATCACCAACCTTTTGGCAGGTGACCAATTCACCTTATTTATGTCAAAAATTGTCAGCACTTTTGTCAATTTCCCACCTTTGGGTGTGGTGCTGGTGGCAATGCTGGGTCTGGGCGTGGCCGAATACACCGGTTTTATTAATGCCGGTTTGCGCTCAATTCTGGCGGTGACGCCAAAGCTGTTGTTAACGCCAGTGTTAATTGCGGTCGGTATTTTAAGCCATGTCGCGGTCGATGCCGGTTATGTGCTGGTGATCCCGCTCGGTGCGGTGATTTTTTACGCTGCCGGCCGCCATCCGCTGGCGGGTATCGCAGCGGCTTTTGCCGGTGTGTCTGGCGGTTTTTCCGCCTCTTTGTTTATTCCAAGCAGTCTGGATCCGATGCTGGCTGGTTTAACCCAGGCATCAGCGCGCTTGTCCGCCAATCCGGCGGCAGCTGAATTGGTGGTCAATCCACTGAATAACTACTACTTCACGTCTTTTTCCGCCATTTTAATTATTCTGGTCGGCTGGTTCCTGACCGATAAAGTGATTGAACCCAGATTAAAACAAACTGCGGTCGATGCCGATCCTGCCACTTTACCGACCATGGATCCATTGCAACCGCATGAACGCCGTGGTCTGCGCTTTGCGATGCTGTCGATTTTAATCAGCGTGGTCGCGCTGGTCGTTTCTGCTTATCCGGAAACGTCGGCCTGGCGTGGAACCGATGGTAGTTTAACCCATAGCTCTGCCAGCCTGATGCAGTCGATTGTCGGATTGATCCTGCTGTTGTTCCTCATTCCTGGCGTAGTGTATGGCGTGGCCTCAGGCTCGGTGAAAAACCACCGTGATGTGGTGCAAGGCATGAGTAAAGCCATGAGTGGTATGGGTTATTACATTGTGATGGCATTTTTCTGCGCCCAGTTTATTTATGCCTTTGGCCAGTCCAATCTGGGAGCTTTATTTGCGATTAAAGGCGCAGGTGCGCTGAAAGAAATGGCATTGCCAATGGGCGTGACGTTGGTGGGGATTGTGTTTTTGACCGCCACGGTGAATTTGCTGGTTGGCTCAGCGTCGGCTAAATGGGCGCTGATTGGGGCTGTAATGGTGCCGATGCTGATGGAACTTGGCGTATCGCCGGATTTAACCCAAGCGGCTTACCGGGTCGGTGATTCGTCCACCAATATCATCACGCCGCTGATGCCGTATTTCCCATTAATCGTGGTGTTCTGCCAGAAATATGTTAAATCGACCGGCATCGGCACTTTAATCGCATTGATGTTGCCATTTTCGGTGACCTTGTTAGTGTTATGGACCAGCTTCCTGCTCGGTTATTGGGCGCTGGGCTTTGATCTTGGCATTGGGTCTAGCTATGTGTTTCCGGCCCAGCTTTAATGGCTGCAACCTGAGTTGAGTAATGACCAACAGCAGGCGCCATTGGCGCCTGCTGTGTTATGGTAGCCACCATAACTATTAACGCCCATCGCCCTGCCAGCGGAATAACCAGGCCGCCAGCGCCAGAAACAACAGTGTCATGCCGGCTAACATCAACAATGGATAAGACAGTTCCGAAAGCGTCGCCCCATCCGTCATAATGGCCCGCGCCGCCGCCACTAAATGCGTCAGCGGCAGGATATCGGCGAACCACAGTAATGCCGGGGGTGCCCCTTCTAAGCTAAACCAGACGCCGGATAAAATCATCATGGGCCAGCTTGCCATATTCAGCAGCCCACCGGTCAGTTCTTCCGAGCGTGAGCGACTGGCAATGAAAAGACCTAACGAAATCATCGCCATCGCTCCTAACACCGTGACCAGCATTAAATCGATATAACTCCCGAGCATGACAAAATCAAACAATAGATCGCAGCCGGTATAAATCAGTGTGGCAATTACCAGCACAATCAATAATCTGGAAATGACCTGCGCACTGATAAATTCCAAAGCAGTGAGTGGGGTTGCCTGCAGCCGTTTCAGCACCGAGTTTTTCCGATACCTCACCAGCACATAACCAACCCCAAACAGGCAGGAAAACATCATATTCATCCCAAGAATGCCCGGCAACGCCCAATCAACGTAACGGATCTGCCGGCCCTGCACGATATTTTTTTGCAGCGTCGGCGCGGCTTGCAACAACAATTTTTCGGCCAGGTAGCCCTTCGGCGACTCTGCATTGAGCCAATAACTTTGCTGGTTAAAATCGACCAGCAAATCAAGTTGGTGATGCTGCAATTTTCGCAAGGCGGGTTCTGCACTGGTATAAGGCACAAATTCCAGATAGCGGGTCTGCAAAAATGGCTGGCTGCTACTATTTATCTGAGCTTGCGCCTGTACCACGCCAATCTTAAATTCAGCTTTGTTGTTATTGCCAAACATCACGGCAAAACCCGCCACCAATAACACCGGGAAAATAATATTCCAGGACAACGAAGACTTGTCCCGCCAGAACTCCAGATTACGGGCTGTTAACACGGCCAGAAAACGTCTCATATTCATTAAGTTACCCTCAGGCTGACAGACTATGGCCGGTTAATTTTAGAAATAAATCATCCAGATTGGCCGATTTGATATACAAACCTTCCAGCGAAAAACCTTGTGCCAGCAAAGCGGTGATGGTTTGTTCAATCTCCACGCTGTTAATCTGTAAATAGCCGCCCGCCCGGTGCCAGGCGGATGAGCTGGCTAACACAGGATCTTTGCCCTGATCCGGTAACCTTAACAAAGCGCCGTTAAAATGCGCCGCTAACAGCCGTTCCGGAGTGTCATGGGCGATAATATTGCCTTTGTCCATGATCAGAATTTCATCACACAGCTGCTCGGCTTCATCCATATAATGCGTGGTCAGGATCACTGTGCGGCCCTGCGCTTTAATCTGCTGAATTAATTGCCAGAAATTGCGCCGCGCATGGGGATCAAGCCCGGTGGTCGGTTCATCTAAAAAGATAATTTGCGGCTGATTCACCAGCGCCAGCGCCAATAACAAGCGCTGGCGTTGACCGCCGGATAACTTGCGATGATCCTGCTGTAAAAAGTCAGTTAAATCACAGAGTTGGATCAATTCAGTCAGATCGGCCGGCTTTTGATAAAAAGCGGCAAATAATTTCAGTGTTTCCAGCACGGTCAAATAATCCTGTAAGGCGGTTTGCTGAAACTGCACGCCTAATTGCTGAAAATCCTCCCGCCGAGCCGGCCGGCCGTGATAGCGGATCTCACCACTATCGGGTTGCAATAAGCCTTCGAGCATTTCAATGGTGGTGGTTTTACCGGCGCCATTCGGGCCCAGAATGCCGAAGCAGCGCCCTGCCGCCACCTGAAAACTTATAGTGTTGACCGCCACCAGATCGGCATATTTTTTGGTCAGCGCCCTGACTTCCAGAACATTTGTCATATTTCTCCCGGCTGATAAAGCTGTTGTGCCGCCTTATGTTATACCTTTCATTGTCGCTGCCTGCTACCATAGTGCTTTATTTTTCCGGAGTCTTATATGCGGATACCGCGAATTTATCAGCCAGGCACAGTGGCCGCCGGCCTGGAACTGGCACTGGCAGAAGATGCCGCCAACCATGTCGGCCGGGTGCTGCGAATGCAAACCGGCGCTGAACTGGTGTTATTTAATGGTGATGGCCAGAATTACCCGGCCGAGATTATCGAAACGAGTAAGAAGCAAGTGCGGGTGAAAATCCTGACTGCCAAGCCCAATGCCGTGGAATCGCCGCTTCGCATCCATTTAGGCCAAGGTATTTCACGTGGCGATCGGATGGACTTTGCCATTCAAAAAGCAGTCGAGCTGGGCGTCACCGAAATCACGCCGTTATTTACCGAACGTTGTGGCGTGAAACTGGATGCCGAGCGGTTGGAAAAACGCACCGAGCAATGGCAGAAAATTGCCATTGCCGCCTGTGAACAAAGCGGCCGCAGCGTGGTGCCCAAGGTGCATCCGGCGCTGAATTTAGAGAAATGGTTAGCGCAACCCACCAGCGAATTAAAACTGACCTTGGATCCCTGGGCCAAAGACACCATTAAGACCTTAACGCCAGTACCAGCGCTGCGGTTGGTGATAGGTCCGGAAGGTGGTTTTAGCGACCGTGAAGTCAGCCTGACCACCAGTGCAGGTTTTACCGCCGTGCAACTGGGCCCCAGAGTGCTACGCACTGAAACTGCCGCCCTGACGGCTATCAGTGCGCTGCAACTGCAGATGGGCGATTTAGCTTAAGAGACTGATGCTTTGTCAATTCAACAGCTTAGAAAGGAAAGTGCCGTGATTAAATTAGGTATTGTGATGGACCCTATTGGTTCTATCAATATTAAAAAAGACTCCAGTTTTGCCATGTTACTCCAGGCGCAAAGCCGTGGTTATCAGCTGCATTATATGGAAATGGCTGACTTATATCTGCTGGAGGGCCAAGCCCGCGCCAGAACTCGCTTACTGAGTGTCGAACCGGATCCAACCCAATGGTATCAGTTCAACGGTCAGCAGGATATTGCGCTCAGTGAGCTGGATGTCATTCTGATGCGCAAAGATCCGCCTTTTGATACTGAATATATTTATGCCACTTATATGCTGGAACGGGCCGAAGACGAAGGCACCTTGATCGTGAATAAACCGCAGAGTCTGCGTGATGCCAACGAAAAACTGTACACCAGTTGGTTCAGCCAGCACACGCCAAAAACGCTGGTCAGCCGCGATGCTGCCAGACTGAAGGCGTTTTATCAGGCCGAGCAGGATGTGATTCTAAAACCGCTCGATGGCATGGGCGGCACCTCTATTTTCCGGTTAAAACCACAAGATGCCAATGTTAGCGTGATCATAGAAACTCTGACTGAACATGGCCAGCGTTATGCCATGGCACAACGTTTTATTCCGGCCATTCAAGACGGTGATAAACGCGTGCTGGTGATTAACGGCGAGCCAGTGCCCTATTGCCTGGCCCGTATTCCGGCCAGTGGTGAAACCCGCGGTAATCTGGCGGCTGGTGGTCGTGGCGAAGCCCGGCCTTTATCGGACAGCGATTGGGCCATCGCCAGAGCGGTGGGCCCAACGTTAAAAGCCAAGGGACTGATCTTTGTTGGTCTGGACATTATCGGCGACAAACTGACTGAAATTAATGTCACCAGTCCAACCTGTATCCGCGAAATCGAAGCCGCCTTTCCAATCAGCATCACTGGTTTGTTGTTTGACCAAATCGAATTGCTGCTCAAAGAGCGGTCTGCACAGCGCTGAAACAAACTTTAACCATCAGAGGAACTGCCAATGAGTGAACGCCAAATGCAAAGTTTGCAAAATCATTTACTGATTGCCATGCCTTCGCTGGAAGATCCGTTATTCGGCCGCAGTGTGGCTTATATTTGCGAGCATAATCAGGATGGCGCTATGGGCATTGTGATCAATCATCCGATGCCACTGAACGTTGCTGAATTATTGGCGCAACTGGACATCGAGCACGACAAGAGCAGCCCGGCAGCACAGGCTCAGGTTTGTGCCGGCGGGCCGGTGCAACCGGATCGCGGTTTTGTGTTACACACCCCCAAAGCTGGCTTTGCCAGCAGTCTGCAACTGACGGATGAGCTGATGGTCACCACCAGTAAAGATATTCTGCAGCAATTGACCGGTGACAATTCGCCGGAAAAATTTATTCTGGCCTTGGGTTATGCCGGCTGGTCTGCGGGTCAGTTGGAACAGGAAATCGCCGATAACTCCTGGCTGGTGATCCCGGCCGATAACGGCATTATTTTTGATTTAAGCCATGCCGATAAATGGCAAAGGGCCACCCAGAAACTGGGCATCCAAACGTGGCAATTAAGCCCGGTAGCAGGACATGCATAAATGAGTGAAAAACCCAACGTACTGGCTTTTGATTATGGCCTGAAAAGTATTGGTGTGGCCGTGGGTCAACCACTAACCGGCAGCGCCAGTACCCTCAAAGCGCTGAAAGCTGTTGATGGCATTCCGGACTGGAGCCTGATTGAGAAGTTACTGGCCGAATGGCAACCTGGATTATTGGTCGTTGGTTTGCCATTAAATATGGACGGCACTGAGCAGCCTTTTACGGCGCGGGTGCATAAATTTGTCAACCGGCTGCATGGTCGTTTTGGCGTCAAAGTCGTGACCCACGATGAGCGGCTCACGACTGTTGATGCCAGAGCGGATTTATTCGCCCAGGGCGGCTTTAAAAAACTCAGTAAGGATGCGGTGGATTGCTGGTCAGCCAAGCTTATCTTAGAAAGCTATTTTGAACAGAGTTACGGCGCATGATATCTCCCGGCTGGTATCGGCATTACAAAGGCCAATATTATCAAGTGCTTGGACTGGTACAACACAGTGAGGAAAATCAGCCTTATGTGTTATACCAACCCTTGTATGGTGAACAAAAACTCTGGGTACGCCCTTTGCAGATGTTCTCTGAACAAGTGCTGGTGGATGGACAATGGCTTGAGCGCTTTAGCAAAGTTGAGCATTTGCCTGCCGAGCTGGCAGCGATCGCTGCCAACTCGCTTTGTCTTCAGCCACGTCAACCTGACATCGCTGGTTAGGTTTGTGACGCGGTCATTCGCCATTAACCTGAATTGTCCGTGCAAACGGACGGTTTTTTATTAGCTTGCAGCTAGCTGGTTTTGAAAAGCTTTCGCCTTTGGCGAGTTACTTATTTTGCTTCGCCAAAATAAGTAACCAACAAAAGGCGCCCCCTGATCGCTCGAAAGCCCGCGATAAATCAATAATTTGAGGCGCTGGGGCAACTCGGCCGCCGCTAACGTCGGCGACCTCAAACACTCCCCAGCTTAAAACCTCAAACCATTGTTTTATCGCGGCTCGCTTTACGGGGAGGTTAATTACAAAAAGGATAAAATCTTAACGCATTGATTTTAAATATTTTTCTATGCCGAAGTAAAAATGCCATGAATTATATGAACTTAAAATCAATAGTTAAATTTTTGTAAGCTATTTTGCTTTTGGTCCCCGTCAAGCGAGCCGTAATAAAATTGATGGTTTGAGGTTTTAAAACGCCGAGTGTTTGAGCGGGCTGACGCTAGCAGCCCGCGAGTTGCGGCGTTGCCTCAAACTATTGATTTTATTGCGGGCTTTCGAGCGATCAGGGGTCGCCTTTTCTTTGGTTTCTTTCTTTTGGCGAAGCAAAAGAAAGAAACTCGCCAAAGGTGAAAGCTTTTCAAAGCCAGCTAGCGGCAAGCTAGAAAAATCCAGCACTTAGCTGCAAGCTTAAAAAAACACCATCCGTTGTGTCACGGATCAAAGCAGAAGTCGGCTGCAGCGCCGACAAAAAGGTCAACGCCATTGACCCTACTGGCACCCTAACGCTCCGGCTTTTCCAGCCCATCCACAGTGACATTGGCCAGAAAACCGGCGCCAGCGGTTTCATTATTGCGCAGCTTAATCATCAGGCGTAAATCATTCGGTGAATCGGCATGATGCAGTGCGTCGGCATAACTGATTTGATTACGCTGATATAAATCATACAGCGCCTGATCAAAGGTTTGCATGCCAAGCTCTCTGGATTTACTCATCACCGACTTAATTTCGTCAATTTCGCCGCGTTTAATCAGATCCGCCACTAACGGCGAATTCAGCAGCACTTCAATTGCCGCCAAACGTTTGCTGCCATCAGCGGTTGGGATCAGTTGCTGCGCGACAATAGCGCGTAAATTCAATGCCAGGTCAAACAACAGCTTGCCGTGTTTTTCCTTCGGCACCAGATGCATGATGCGGTCGATCGCCTGATTGGCGTTGTTAGCGTGCAAAGTGGCGATACATAAATGGCCGGTTTCGGCAAAGGACAACGCATACTCCATGGTATCCTGGCTGCGGATTTCACCGATGAGGATCACATCCGGCGCCTGGCGTAACGAGCTTTTCAGTGCCGCTTCAAAGGACTCGGTATCGATGCCGACTTCACGCTGCGTGATCAGACTTTTTTGATGTTGATGGACAAATTCAATTGGATCTTCAATGGTCAGAATATGACCCCGTGAATTTTTGTTGCGATAGCCAATCAGCGCCGCCAATGACGTTGATTTACCAGTGCCGCTACCGCCGACAAACAGTACCAGCCCGCGTTTGGACATAATGACTTCTTTTAAAATCGGTGGCAGCCCCAGATCATCCGCTTCCGGAATAGTGGTCACGATGCGCCTTATCACCATACCGGCTTGATCACGCTGGAAAAATGCCGACACCCGAAAGCGTCCGGCGTCATTGGCAATGGCAAAATTGCACTCTTTAGTGCGTAAAAATTCAGCCTGTTGCTTGTCATTCATCGCCGCCAACACCAGTGCCAGCGCCTGTTCGGCACTGAGCGCGGCTTGCTCCAGCGGCAATAATTCCCCATTAATTTTGGCCGACACCGGCAAACCGGCCGTCACAAACAGATCAGAGGCTTTGGCGACGACCATCTTTTCCAGCAAAGTAATTAACTGCACCATAGACTCCTACATCCGTCCCATCATGCCAAAGGCATTTTTATCCTGCGCCTTGGCCAGCGCATCTTGTTTGGTAATCAAACCCCGGTTGACCAGGTTCAGCAGACATTGATCCATCGTTTGCATGCCATGGGCTGCGCCGGTTTGGATCACTGAATACATCTGAGCAATTTTATCTTCCCGGATTAAATTCCTTATCGCCGGTAAGCCCACCATCACTTCATGCGCGGCAATCCGGCCACCGCCGACTTTTTTCAGCAAGGTTTGTGAAATCACTGCCCGTAAGGATTCGGATAACATCGACCGCACCATGGCTTTTTCTTCCCCCGGAAACACGTCAATGATCCGGTCGATGGTTTTTGGTGCCGAGGTGGTATGCAAAGTGCCAAACACCAGATGACCGGTTTCGGCTGCGGTCATCGCCAGCCGGATGGTTTCCAGATCACGCAGCTCCCCGACCAGGATCACATCCGGATCCTCCCGCAGTGCAGAGCGCAGCGCATTCGAAAAACTTAAGGTATCGCGATGCACTTCCCGCTGGTTCACCAGCGACAGTTTGTTGTGATGGACAAATTCAATCGGATCTTCAATGGTCAGGATATGATCATGCCGGGTCATATTGATATAGTCGACCATAGCCGCCAGGGTGGTCGATTTACCCGAACCGGTCGGTCCGGTCACCAGCACCAGACCGCGCGGGTTTTCGGCAATAGTGCGAAACACCTCAGGTGCCGCTAAATCATCCAGACTTAATACTTCGCTGGGGATGGTACGAAATACTGCCGCTGCGCCGCGGTTTTGTACAAAAGCATTGACCCGAAAGCGCGCCAGACCCGGCACTTCAAAGGAAAAATCCGCCTCCAGTTTTTCTTCGTATTCTTTGCGCTGCTTATCCGTCATAATGTCGTAGACCAAAGCATGGACATCTTTGTGGGTCAGCGGCGGAATATTCAGCCGCCGGACATCGCCGTCGACCCGGATCAAGGGCGGCACCCCGGCAGATAAATGCAGATCCGAAGCTTTATGCTGCACGCTGAAAGCTAATAATTCGGTGATATCCATGACAACATATACTCCTGTTTGCCAAATAGTTTTTTAAATTAACAAGAAGTCAGGCTTTAATGGATAACAACATAGCAGAACGACTGAATTCAGCCTACCGTCAACTGGTAGAATTTAGCCATCAACCGCAGCTGGATGGACAAAAACCACGGCTGATTGCGGTCAGTAAAACCAAACCAGCCAGTGCTGTGCTCGTCGCCTATCAGGCAGGCCAGCGTGATTTTGGCGAAAATTATCTGCAGGAACTGGTGAGCAAAGCCACTGAGCTTTCGGCACTTAGCGACTTGCAATGGCATTTTATTGGCCCCATCCAGTCAAATAAAACCCGGGATATCGCCCGTTTCTCCAGTTGGGTCCATAGCATTGAGCGCTTTAAAATAGCTGAGCGGTTATCAGCCCAACGCCCGGCTGAGTTTGCGCCGTTACAGTTGCTGATCCAGGTCAATATCAGCGCCGAAGCCAGTAAGGCTGGGGTGATGCCAGCAGATGTGCTGCCACTGGCAGCGCAAATTGCAGCGCTGCCCAAGGTCGTGCTCAAAGGACTGATGGCCATTCCGGCACCGGCGGTGGATCAGGATAACAGCGCAGCCTTTGCTGCCATGCAGCAGTTATCGCGCCAGTTACAACAACAGCATCCGGCCGCAACTGAGCTGTCGATGGGCATGTCAGACGACTGGCAACAAGCCCTGACTTTCGGTGCAACTATGATAAGATTAGGCACGGCCATTTTCGGCGCGCGGGAAACTCAACCACATGAATGAAAACACTGTCGCTTTTATCGGCGCTGGCAATATGGCAAGAGCTGTGATTGCAGCCATGGTCAAACAAGGCTATCCGGCAGCCAATATTATCGCCGCGAATCCGGGTACAGCCAAACTGGATGCACTGGCAGCAGAATTTGCTATCCAGACCACCACCGACAATGTGCAGGCGGTACAACAGGCTGATGTCATTGTGCTGGCGGTCAAACCACAGCTGATGGCTGAGGTTTGCCAGGATTTGATTGCAAAGGCGCCAGAAATCCAGGAAAAGCTATTTGTCACTGTGGCTGCTGGTTTACCGGTCAGTAAGTATGAAAGCTGGCTTGGCGATATCCGCATCGTCCGGGCGATGCCAAATACCCCAGCGCAAGTTGGGCTTGGGGTGACAGGTTTATACCCAAGCCGTTGTTCAAATTATGAAAAATCATTTGTCGACCAACTGTTCAGCCCTTGTGGCCTGACCGTCTGGCTGGACGATGAAGCTAAAATTAATGACATTATTGCCGTCACCGGCAGTGCACCGGCTTATTTTTTCTATTTTATGCAGGCGATGCAGCAAATGGCCGAGCAGCTTGGCTTTGCGCCTGAGCAAGCGCAGGCCATGGTACTACAAACCGCCCGCGGTGCCGCCGCCCTGGCAGCTGAGTCGGGTTTGGCTTTTGCCGAATTACGCCAGCAAGTGACCAGTAAAGGTGGCACCACCCATGAAGCTATTGAAAGTTTTCGTCGCGATGGACTGGAGCAAAGCGTGAAAAACGCCATGCAGGCCGCCATTCACCGCGCAGAAGAGCTGGCCAGAACCTTGTAAGCTTTGTTTGATTATTTATTGATAACCGATGATTGGAATAGAACCATGACCGATGCTTTTGTGTTTCTGATTGATACTTTGTTTAATCTGTATTTGATGGTGGTGTTATTGCGGTTGTGGCTGCAATCAACGCGGGCTGATTTTTTATAATCCGCTTAGTCAGTTTGTGGTCAAAGCGACCAACCCGCTGCTGCTGCCGCTGCGTCGTTTCATCCCGAGCATAGGTGCGCTGGATACAGCCTCCCTGGTGCTGGCGTTGTTGGTTGCCACAGCCAAGTTAATGACCTTACAGCTATTAGCTGGCAGTATTTCTGTCCAGCTCACGTTGGTCGGTGCGCTGGCTTTACTAGTGGCAGAAGCCTTTAATTTAGTGTTTTGGGTGGTCATCATTCGCGCCATTATGAGCTGGTTTAGTCAGGGCAGAAATCCAATGGAGCATTTGTTAAGCCAACTCACTGAGCCGCTGCTCAGTCCAATCCGTAAAATCATTCCGCCGATTGGCGGGCTGGATTTATCCGTGTTGGTACTGCTGGTGGGGATGCAATTTTTGCAAATTTTACTAAAAGGTTTACTCAGCGGTCTGCTGTGATGTCAAACCAGGCAGCAAGCACTGAAAGCGCCATCCGCTATCAGGGGCAGGATTTGATTTTACAGTTGTATGTCCAGCCCAAAGCCAGCCGTGATCAGTTCATCGGCTTGCATGGCGCTGAGATTAAACTGGCCATTACGGCACCGCCGGTAGATGGTAAAGCCAATGCCCACATTCAAAAATTATTGGCAAAAATGTTTGCGGTCAGTAAAAGTCAGGTGTTACTGACCAAAGGTGAACTCAGCCGGCATAAACAGGTCCAGATCATCGCGCCTTTTGTCCTGCCTGCTGCGGTTCTGTCACTAGGAATTTTACCGGAGACTGACTGATGAAAATCCGTACCTTACTGGGATCTGCGCTGTTATTGGCAGTACTGAGTCCACTGGCATCTGCCGAGCAAAAACAAAAACTCGGCCCTTGGGATGTGCATTATATCGCCATGCCTTCCACCTTGATTGAGCCCCAAATCGCCGCACAGTATCAAATTACCCGCAGTATTCAAAATGGCCTGATCAATATTTCTGTGCTGGCAAGCAGCGATCAGCAAGCGCAGCAAGTCCGGATCAGTGGTCAGGCGAAAAACTTGCTGGGGCAAATCAAAGAGCTGAATTTTCAGGAAGTCCGTGAAGGCAAAGCTATTTATTATCTGGCACAACTGCCATTTCGCGGTGAAGAAAAGGTCAGTTTCAGCATTGATATCAGTCAGGGCACTGAGCAACAACAACTGAAATTTGATCATACTTTTTATCCGGAAACGCTGTAAACCAAGCTGGTGTTTACTATCAATCCCAGCCAGAAGAGATGTTGTATGCAAAAAATTGTGCTCGCGACCGGCAATGCCGGCAAAGTCACTGAACTCGCCGCCATGCTGGCGCCATGGCAATGTGACATTATTCCGCAAACGGCCTTTGCCGTGCCGGATGCCGATGAAACCGGTTTGACCTTTATTGAAAATGCACTGATTAAAGCCCGTCATGCTGCAGAGCTCACTGGTTTGCCGGCTATCGCGGATGATTCCGGGCTGGCGGTCGATGCCCTCGGCGGTGCGCCTGGCATTTATTCTGCCCGTTTCGCCGGTGCCGGCGCCAACGATCAGGCGAATATTGCCCTGTTACTGGAAAAAATGGCGGCGGTGCCGGATGGACAGCGTCAGGCACAGTTTCACTGTGTGCTGGTGTATCTGCGCCATGCCAAAGATCCCACGCCACTGATTAGCCACGGTATCTGGCATGGCACTCTCACCCACAGCCCGGTTGGCAGCAATGGTTTTGGCTATGATCCAATTTTCTGGCTACCTGAGCTCGGTTGTACCTCAGCGCAACTGAGCAAAAGCCAGAAACAACAACTGAGTCACCGCGGTCAGGCACTGCAGCTGTTACAAAGTCAGTGGCAAGCCAGGAATGCCGGATGAGTGTGTTACAACTACCACCGCTATCGCTCTATATCCATATTCCCTGGTGTATTCAGAAATGCCCTTATTGCGATTTTAACTCCCATGCGGTGAAACAGGGCATCCCCGAGTCTGAGTATGTCGCCCATCTGTTGGCCGATCTGGCGCAGGATTTACTCTATGTGCAAGGCCGGCCGCTCAGTAGTATTTTTATCGGCGGTGGCACGCCAAGCGTGTTCTCAGCCGAAGCTATCGCACAGATCCTTGCAGGGGTACAGGCAGCTATTCCTTTTGCCGCTGATATTGAAATTACCATGGAAGCCAATCCGGGTACCGTCGAAGCAGACCGTTTTGCCGGTTATGTTAAAGCAGGTGTGAATCGGTTTTCGATTGGCGTGCAAAGCTTCCAAAATCAACAGTTGCAAAAACTGGGACGCATTCATCAGCGTGATGAAGCCTGCAACGCCGCCAGACTGGCGCAGCAACTCTGTCAGCACAGCAGCCTGCAAAGCTTTAATCTGGACCTGATGCACGGTTTACCCGATCAGCAGTTAGCAGATGCACTGACGGATTTACAGCAGGCGATTGACCTGGCGCCGCCGCATTTATCCTGGTACCAGTTGACGATTGAACCCAATACCGCTTTTGCTTCCAGACCCCCCATCCTGCCGCAGGATGAAACCTTGTGGGATATTCAGGAGCAAGGTCATTTGCTGCTGACCGCGGCGGGTTACCAGCAATATGAAACCTCGGCATACAGCAAAAGCGGCTATCAATGCCGGCATAATCTGAACTACTGGCGCTTTGGTGATTACCTGGGCATTGGTTGTGGTGCCCATGGCAAAATCACCCTGGCTGCCCGGCAACAGGTGCTGCGCACGGTGAAAATCAAGCACCCGAAAGGTTATATGGATTTAACCAAAGGCTATCTGGATTCGACCCAGGCGGTTGCCAGTGAAGATTTAGCCTTTGAGTTTTTTATGAACAGGTTCCGCTTGCTGGAAGCTTGTCCGCAAGCGGATTTTACCGCTTATACCGGGCTTTCTGTCGCAACAGTCAGCCCTGCGATTGAAAGAGCACGCCAATTAGGGTTAGTTACAGTGCAAGCTGACCATTGGCAAATTACCGCCCAGGGTGTGCGTTATTTAAATGAATTACTGCAGTTGTTTCTGGATTAACCACTGCACTGGCCGGGCGCTGCCAATCGGCAGCCTGCTGGCAACAGCTATTTTGCAAGCAAACAACCATAACAAGAGGACATTATGCAACTGACCCACATCGCACTGGCCGTCACGGCCGCTTTTTTGCTGGGCGCTTGTTCGCCGGCGCAAAATCCGGCCAGCGACAGCAACCAAACCAGCGCCAGCCAAGCGGCAACAGCCAACCAGACTGAAAACGAACGGCTGATGGCGTTTTTTGAACAAGCTTTTAACGATCAGGTGGCGCTCAGCCCAACCACCCAGACCCAACTGGGCCTGAAAACAGATCAGGACAAGTGGGATCAACTGACGGATGAACAATACCAAAAGTCGCTGCAACTGGTAAAAACTCAGTTGCAACAACTGGAACAATTTGATGTGAAAGCACTGGATGCCCAAAATCAGCTAAGTTATCAGTTGTTTAAACAGGATGCTGAGCAGCAACTGGCTGACGAACAATGGCGTTTATACAACTATCCGGTCAACCAGATGTTCGGCACTCATACCATGGTGCCATCGCTGCTGATTAACCAGCATCAAATCAGTAATGAAACCGATGCTAAAGCTTATATTGCCAGGCTCAATGGCGTGTTACCGCTGTTTAACCAGTTAACAGTGCAACTGGACAAAAGAGCCGAACTTGGCATTATTCCGCCAAAATTTGTCTTTGCCCATGTACTCAGTGTCAGCAACAATATCATTCAGGGCGCCCCATTTACCGAAGGGCCGGATAGTACTTTATTAGAAGATTTCCGCCGTAAAGTCGATGCACTGACCCTGGATGCAGCCACCAAACAAATGCTGGTGAAAGAAGCCGAAATCGCGCTGGTCAGCAGTGTAAAACCGGCGTATCAACATTTAATCAGTTATCTGACGACCCTAGAGACCAAAGCCGGTAACGACGATGGCGTCTGGCGTTTTGTCCGTGGTGCTGAATTTTATAATCATGCACTGGCACGCACCACCACCACCACCATGACCGCCGACCAAATCCATGATTTGGGGCTGGCTGAAGTCAGCCGCATTCATCAGGAAATGCGCGCCATTATGGACAAAGTGGGCTTTAAAGGTGATTTGCAGGCATTCTTTAAATTTATGCGTGAAGACAGCCAGTTTTATTATCCGGACAACGCCGAGGGCAAAGCCGCGTATCTGGCTGAAGCGACCCGGGTGATTGACGATATGAAGTCTAAACTGGATCAGCTGTTTATCGTCAAGCCAAAAGCTGATATGGTCGTCAAGGCGGTAGAACCATTCCGCGAAGCCTCAGCCGGCAAAGCTTTTTACGAAGCGCCATCGATGGATGGCAGCAGACCTGGTATTTATTATGCCAACTTGTACAAAATGTCTGGCATGCCAAAATATGAACTGGAAGCCCTGGCTTACCATGAGGGTATTCCTGGCCATCATATGCAAATCGCTATCGCGCAAGAACTGGAAAACATTCCTAAATTCCGTAAGTTTGGCGGTTATACCGCTTATATCGAAGGCTGGGGTTTGTATACTGAGTTGTTACCGAAAGAAATTGGCTTATATCAGGACCCCTACTCCGATTTTGGCCGCTTGGCGATGGAACTGTGGCGGGCTTGCCGGTTAGTGGTCGATACCGGTATTCATGCGAAAAAATGGACCAGAGCTGAAGCCATTAGCTATCTGGCAAGCAATACGCCGAATTCGCAGTCTGAAGTCGACAATGCCATTGAGCGCTACATTGTGATGCCATCACAAGCCACCGCTTATAAAATTGGTATGCTGAAAATTATCCAGCTGCGCGACAAAGCCAAAACGGCGCTTGGCGATCAGTTTGATATCCGTGAATTCCATGATGTGGTGCTGAAAAACGGAGCTGTGCCACTGGATACCCTGGAACAACTGGTCGACAGTTATATCAGCAGCAAAAAAGCCAAAGCTTAACGCTGTCACTACGCTGGCAGCGCCCGCATCCCAAGGGCGCTGCTGCGATCTCCCCGCTGTTGCCAGCCTGAGCACTATTGCTAAGCCTCTTTCTGATTAATCAAGGAGTTGCCTGATGATTCAGTTGCATTTGTACAATCCACAAACCGACAGCTGGCAAAGCGGTGAGCTCAGTTTGCTCAAACTGCCGTTGCATGGCGACGAAAAAGCCTGGATCAATCTATCGGCAGCGAGCCCGCTGGAACAACAGCTGCTGTTAAAACAGCTGCATATCCATCCGGTGATTGCCGAGGATTTTTTACGCGAGCGTCATCCGCCCAAACTGGAAGCCAGTGACGAGTTTACCTTGCTGATCATGCGGGCTTTTGCCGGCAAAGACTTTTATGATTATCCGGGACACGCCCAGTTAAGTTTGTTGTTTTCCAAACAAATTCTGCTTTATAAGTGCCAGTTACCGGAACAATCTTATGCCTATGCCTTACCCACATTTAACGTGCATCAACCTGTGATGCCGATTAAAGACTGGGTGAAACATTATATCCACGCCGTCTCGGCCAGTTATCTGGAAAAATTGATCAACTTTGAAGATGAGCTGGGTGATTTTGAAGACTTAATGCTCAGTAATGGTGATGACCATAAAATGGCGCAAATCATGCGTTATCGTTCGGTGTTTCGAAAATTGGATCGCAATCTGGCTTATCAAAAAGAAATGTTTGCTGATTTATTAACACCCGATCAGGAACATCCGTTTATTTCACAGTTCCACAGTTCAGAACTGCGCGATTTTTATGAAAAATTTGAACGGCTGCACAGTATGACGCAAATGTATTATGACCAGCTCGGTGATTTGGTCAGTGGGTATATGTCAACCTCGTCACATCAGATCAACGAACGGATGAAGCTGCTCACCATGGTGTCGACGGTGTTTATTCCGCTCACTTTTATCGTCGGCATGTACGGGATGAATTTTGACAATATGCCGGAATTACATCTGGAAACCGGTTACTACTGGACCCTTGGCGTGATGCTGCTGTTGGCTCTGGCCATGTTGTTGGGTTTTAAAATTAAACGTTGGTGGTAACGCTGCTGGTTGGTCCAGCGAAATATTCAGAAAAATGTCGTTGAATTGACTATAAATCCAGATAACAGCTGCGGTATTATCCGCAACCTTTCTTCATATGGTCTGGCGCTGCCGGATCCGTCAAGAGTATCGCCATGGCTGAAAATCAACTGCTGGATATCAAAGATATTGTTCGCGATAGTTTCGACGAGCAGGAAGTTGAGCAGCTTGGTGTCAAACTCAGCCAGTTAGAACCGGAAGAAATCGCCGCTGCCCTGGAAGCCATGCCGCTGGAGCAACGGATCAGCACCTGGCAAAGTCTGTTACCGGATGAACAAATCCATGCCCTGACCTACATGCGCGATGATGCGCGGCAAAATATTTTTAAGCAGCTTGCAGATAACGAGCTGTCCGCGCTGGTGGCGCGGATGGATGTGGACGATCTGATTGAGTTGCTGGATGAATTACCGGCAGCTGTCTATCAGGAAGCCTGTTCTAAGCTCGATGCCAGTGAAAAACTCTGGCTGGCTACCGCACTGGCTTATACCGATGAGCAATGTGGTCGTTATGCCGACCATGATGTACTGACCATCCGTAACAATGCCAAAGTCCGGGATGCCATCCGGCTATTTAAAAAACTCAATGAAGACGCCGAATATCATGATGCGCTGATGGTGGTCGATCGCACCGGTCGTTATGTCGGTTTGCTGCTGGCAACCAATTTACTGGGCGAGCCAAGTCACTTACCTGTGGTCTCTTTTATCGATACCGAAGCCCCTGTGGTCGAAGGGGTGCTGGAGCTTGGCACAGGCTCTGACATTGTGGCCCGCTCCGGCTATACTGCGCTGGCAGTCATTGACGACGAAGGTAAATTGCTGGGCCGGTTATCCATCGGCGAAGCTCTGGAAAACGTGCGGCGTGATTTAGAAGGCCAGTTTATGCATACCGCCGGTTTGCATGAAACGGAAGACTTGTTTGCGCCGGTCGCTGATAGCGCAAAAAGAAGGGCGCTGTGGCTTGGCATTAACTTACTTACTGCTTTTCTGGCCGCCTGGACCATAGGCCTGTTTGAAGCCACCTTGCAACATGTGGTGGCGCTGGCCGTATTGATGCCGATAGTCACCAGTATGGGCGGTATTGCCGGCAGTCAGACCCTGACGCTGATTATCCGGGGTCTGGCGCTTGGTCAAATCACGCCACAAACTTATTGGCCCTTAATGCGCAAAGAGCTTGGGGTGGGTTTACTTAATGGCCTGCTGTGGGCTGCAGTCATCGCCGCAGTCACTTATCTGTGGTTTGATGATTGGATCATCGGCATGGTGATCGGACTTGCCATCATTATTAATATTCTGGTGGCAGCGGCATCAGGTGTGGTCATTCCGGTGTTACTGGAAAAAGGCAAAATTGATCCGGCGCTCTCCGGCTCAGTGATCCTGACCACTATTACCGATGTGCTGGGCTTTTTTGTGTTTTTGGGGCTGGGCACATTATTGCTGTTGCCCTGAACCTGGTTGATCGTTTCAAAAAAATCCTCGTAAAACAAAATGCTGTGCTGTTTTTTTCCAGTCAGCGCTCTACACTGTGTCAAGTTAATGGCGATGTGCAGGTCACAGCTGCCCCGGAGTCTGCATGAAAATTGCTTTGTTATCCCGTAATGCTGAATTGTATTCAACCAAACGTCTGGTGGAAGCTGCACAAGCCCGCGGTCATCAGGTTGAAGTGATAGATCCGATTTTGTGTTACATGAATATCAACCACAATGCGTTATCGATCCATTACAAAGGCGAAGCCTTAAGTGGCTTTGATGCGGTACTGCCAAGAATTGGTGCTTCCATTACCTTTTATGGCAGTGCCGTGCTGCGCCAGTTTGAAATGATGAACGTGTATTGTCTGAATAATGCCGCCGCTATTGGCCGCGCCCGCGATAAACTAAATTCACTGCAGTTATTAGCCCGGGATGGCATCGGTCTGCCGATCACCGGTTTTGCCGACAAACCCGGTGATATTCCGGATCTGATCGAGATGGTCGGTGGTGCACCTTTGGTAATCAAGCTGCTGGAAGGGACTCAGGGCATTGGCGTAGTACTGGCCGAAACCCGTACTGCGGCAGAAAGTGTGATTGAAGCCTTTATGGGGCTGAATGCCAATATTCTGGTGCAGGAATATATTCGTGAAGCCCAGGGCGCCGATATCCGCTGTTTTGTGGTGGGTAACAAAGTCATTGCTGCGATGAAACGTCAGGCCAAAGCGGGCGAATTTCGCTCCAATCTGCATCGGGGTGGCACCGCCAGTAAAGTCAAATTATCGGCCGCTGAGCGGCAAACGGCCATTAAAGCAGCACGTTGTATGGGGCTGAATGTGGCAGGGGTCGATATACTCAGGGCCAAAGATGGTCCGGTGGTGATGGAAGTGAACAGTTCACCCGGACTGGAAGGGATTGAAGCAGCCAGTGAAGTCAATGTGGCCGACCAGATTATCAGTTACCTGGAGCAGCAAGTAGCGCGTCACCAACACAAAGCAGGAGCCTGCTGATGACGCCTTCCGATGACAATGCAGCGCAAAGCGCAGCCACAGGGACAGAGGCTGCGACAGAGACAGTGACTGAGACCGGATCAGTGCCTGGCAGCAGCACAGCAACGACTGTGCAGCCTTTTGCTTTTGGTAACAGCATCATCGCCCCGGGCGAGCGGATGGTGGTTGACATCCCTTTTGGTAAACTTTATACCCATACAGAACTCAATATCGGTGCGCATGTGCTGCATGGCAAAAAACCAGGCCCGGTGCTGTTAATCACCGCGGCTTTGCATGGTGATGAAATTAACGGCGTTGAAATTTGCCGGCGTTTGCTGAAACTGGTGAAAGTCGGCAGTTTGCGCGGCACTTTAGTGGTAGTCCCTATCGTTAATACCTATGGTTTTGTCCAGCAATCGAGGTATTTACCCGACCGGCGCGATTTAAATCGTAGTTTCCCCGGCAGCGAAAAAGGCTCACTTGGCAGTCGGATGGCCTGGCAATTTACCGATCGTATTTTAAAAAAATGTACCCATGTTATTGATTTACACACCGGCGCTATCCACCGCTCCAACCTGCCACAAGTCCGCGCCACCTCAAGGGATAAAGTGTCGCTGAAAATGGCAGAAAGTTTTAACGCCCCTATTATCATCAAAGCCGCCAGCCGCGATGGCACCATGCGGGGAACTGCCAATAACCTCGGACTGCCGATCATTTTATATGAAGCCGGCGAAGCACTGCGTTTTGATGAACCTTCGATCAAAATTGGCGTCCGTGGCATTCTGAATGTGATGCATAGTCTGGGCATGCTCAGAACTGTGCGCAAGCAAGATAAAACCAAGTCACTGTTTTCGAAAAAAAGCAGTTGGCTCAGAGCCGAACATGATGGGATTGCCCGCTATTATTTTGGCCTGGGCCAAAAAGTGAATGCCGGCGATACCCTGGCGCATATCTATTCGCCTTATTCCGACTTTGAGGTGGCCGTGGTAGCCAGTTTCAGCGGCATTATCATTGGCCGCAACAACCTGCCACTGATTAACGAAGGTGAAGCTTTATTTCATATTGCTGAAGTCAGTGAACTGGAAGAAGCAGAAAAAACCATTGATGCCATCAGTGATGAAGCGGACAGTGCCATGCCGGCAGTGCTGGGCACAGATTTAGGCCTGGTCTAAGATAACCAGCTTCAGAGCGGTGCCCGCGAGCTAAGCCAGGCATGAACGGGCTGTTATTTACTGGTCACCACATCATAATCATGCAGTTGCGGCACTTGTTGCTGTAACTGCGTTTCGATTTGATCAAGTTCCAGTAAGCGCTGGCAGAACAACACGGATTTAGTTTCCATCTCTTCCGCTTTGGCATCCAGTCCCTGATTAATTTTTTCAATCAGTTGCTCCACACTCTGCCAGCCCTGACTGTCAGTGCGTTCAAAATTATCATCCGTCTGGCGCAAGGCATCCCGCAACGCGCCCCAAACCGCACCCACGGTATTTTTCGCCAGCCCGGTCAGATTGGTTTTCAGCTCGCCATGTAAAAATGCATCCATCTCATGCAAACTTTGTGGCGCCAGATAAAAATGCTCACCGCTACGGACAAAACGCGACATCAGTTGATAGGTGGTTTCCCGAACCAGCGCTTGCCACTCTTCCTGCTGCGATTTGTTACCGACACCAATCAGCATGCCTTCAATCGCCGATAAACCCAGTTCGACACTGTCAACCGCAATCCCCACCACCTGAGGCACAAACTTGCGCATGCCCTGACTGTACAACGCCAGCAATCGGGTATCCTCTTCAGATAAAGTGATCCATTCGCCCTGAATAAACAATTGCTGGTCGTGGTTTATCTGAAACTGGGTGCGATCATTGGTCAACACGCGGATTTGTTCCGGCGAAATTAAAATACCATGCCGAAAACCCATCTGGCATTCATTGGCCGTCACAGACCAGCTGAGTAAACTGAGAACAAAATAGAACAAACGCAACAGACACCTCAGCACCAGCCAATAATCACCCTGCCAGCATACGCCAAATCAGTCCGCAGCACAGCTTGCGATGTCGCATTGATGCAGCCTTTGGTCGCTTTCAAAGCAGAACGGGACCCAAGGCTATGTGGTTATAACAGCGGTTCAATCTTCAAATCGCCAGCCAGCACTTTAATCTGACTTGGACCATACCCACGTTTGATCGGTAAGCGCTCACTACCCACGCAGATTTCAACCCCGGCAAACAGCTGTTGCTTCACGATGACCGCAGTTTCAGCCATCAAGCTTTGCCGCTCCGCTTCCAACCGTTTGATATCTTCGATTAAAGCCACAGCAACAGTACGCTGCGCTTCAAATTCTTCGACGAAGGCATTGATATGCTCGGTGGTGGCTTCGGATTTCTCCAGCTTTTTCAACTGGTCAATGCCGAGTTTAATTTGTTCCATTTCCTGTTTTACTGCACTGAGATTTTGCCGCAGCGCCTGCTGCTTGGCGACCACAGGATCAATCCGGCGATTTAAATCCAGTTGCAAACTACTTTCAGAGGGCGAACCTAACACCCCACCTTTTAAGCCCAGGTCCAGATAAAAACGACCACCGACCACTTTGCCACTCAATTTATCCTCCGGTCCTGCCACCACCATTCTGGCGTCGACATGACAATGATTGATTTGTTTCGTGGCATGAAAATCACCTTCGCACTCAATCCGGGCATACTGCGCCAACAGACAACGGACGTCTCCTTTGGCCCGCACTATGGTGCTGAAATGTTCGCCAGCATTATCCTGACTGACCTGATGACCGATTACAGAACCACCAATGGACACATCGCCACCGGACTCGATTAACGCGCCTTCCATGGTGCCCTTGATAAATACATTACCGCCCGCCACCACTTTCATACTCTCGGTGACATCGCCATTGACAATGACGCTGCCACGAAATTGCACATGGCCGGTGGATAAATCGACTTTATTCACGGCATACACTTCGTCGACTGTGGCGCCAGCCTCAAGAATACGGGGCATGCCATCCCGACTGGCCAGTAACAAATCAGCATCATTCTGGCTCACATGCACACCTTCAGCAATGGACCACTCCACTTGCTGCCCTGGCAACGCCGGACTGACAGCACCCAATACATCAACGCCATCAACCCCTGGTGTTGGTGGCAATCGCCGCACTATAGGTTC
>Ga0114982_1000367_pt1 | contig 24283 bp, 18 predicted proteins | sample Shrwel_input2_FT_FD_87183 | JGI IMG/M metagenome (GOLD analysis project Ga0114982, IMG submission 87183) | Subsurface microbial communities from deep shales in Ohio, USA - Utica-3 well 1 S input2 FT | ecosystem: Environmental > Aquatic > Deep subsurface > Shale gas/oil reservoir > Produced... | reverse complement strand
GTTTAACTCCATCTATAACACAACGGCCGCCTGCCAGTCTGACTGATAGGCAAAAAAATAAAAACCGGTTAAAATGACCGGCTTGATCAAGCTTTGGGTTAGTTAATAATGTTTCCTGCCAAATTTCAACACATCTTATTCGCCATCGTGATGGCAATCCTGATGTCATGCGTAATGTCACTTGTCATTACCGTGTTTAATGTGGGGTTACCATCGGATATATTGACGCGCTGGCTACAGGCATGGTCATTTGGTTTTGTAGTGGCATTACCCACTGTGATGTTGATTGCTCCGGTCGCACGACGGCTGGTCGCTCTGATGATCAGAGCATAATCCGCAATCAGCCATCGGATACCCGGTTTGAAGGGGCTTAGTTATCAGCTGTGATCTGATAACTAAGCAGAGGGCAGCCTGATGGCCGACTCACGTACCACCAACTCCGGGGTAAAAATACTCGCCACTGCAATCTGATCATTTTTATAGATATTTCGCAGTAACCACAAGGCCGCCATTTTACCCATTTCATGAATAGGGTTATTGACGGTGGTCAGCTTAGGCGAAATATAACGGGCAAACGGAATATTATCGTAACCGACAAAAGATAGTTCCTGCGGTACCCGGATGCCCTGCTCCAGACAGACTGAAATAGCCCCGGACACCATTTGATCATTGGCACAAACGACGGCAGTGAATTTTTCGCCGGATTGCAGCAATTGTTGCATCGCCAGCACCCCACCATCTTCTTTGTAATCGCCTTCAACCAATAACTCCGGCTGTAACACCACGCCAAATTCAGCCAGCGCTTTTTTATGTCCTTCCAGCCGCTCATTGGCATCATGCTTCCGCTTAGGTCCAGATACATAAGCAATCTGACGGTGGCCCAATTCCAGCACATGCCGGGTCGCCAGATAACCGCCCAGCTCGTTGTTCAGATAAATACACCGCTCACTGATGGCATCAATATAACGGTTAATCAGCACAATAGGCGTCGTGCCCTGACTGAGTTCAATCAGGTATTGATCCGACACCGCTTCCACATCCAGGATCAGCGCATCACAACCCCGCCCCAGTAAAAACTCAACGCTGTCTTTTTCCTGCGCCGCATCACTATGGCCAACGGCGATAATCACATGTTTATTGGCCGCCCGCAGCGATGACTCAATTTCCGCCATCATAGGACCATAATAAGGACCATCCAGTTGCGAGACCAGTACCCCCACGCTGTTGGAACTGTTCGATGCCAGCGATTGGGCAAAAGTATTGGGCCGGTAATCCAATTCAGCCATCGCAGCCAACACCTTCTGCCTGGTTTTTTCGCCAACATTGGTGTTTTTGTTCATCACCCGCGACACCGTCGCCAGGGACACGCCAGCCTTTTGGGCAACGTCGTATATAGTAGCCATAAGTCCTTTCATCTGATGTACTTACTCAACGATGGCAGTTAGCTTATCAGTTTTTATCCGCCAGCTCTTGCCAAATCCCGGCTAATAACGGCAATTTTTTCATTGGTCAGAATGTACCAGCGCATCACCAGCGCCACCAACAATGAACCAAAGGCCGGATAAATACTAAAAGACAACAAAATACCTGTTTTGGCGGTTTCGGTTTGTACAACATCGGCCTGATAACCATAACCCGCCAACAACCAGCCAGCCGCAGCCCCACCAATAGCCAAGCCTAACTTGATAAAAAAGATAATCGATGAATACACCATGCCGGTCGTCCGCACGCCGGTTTTCCACTGACCATAATCGACGGTGTCAGCCATTTTCGCCCATAACAAGGGGGTGCCGGCATTAAAAAACAGGTTCCACAAAATAAACAGGCTAAATGCCAGAGTGCTCTGTTCAGCCGCGACAAAATAACTGCCAATACAAAGTGCCGCCGCAATCAGTTGAATCGCAATATAAAGCCGCACCTTACAATATTTTTTCGAAAGTGGCTGCGCGATGATACAACCAGCAATACTGCCAAACATGCCAAGCGTAATAAACAAGGTAATACTGTCCGGCAGTTGCAGATAATATTTCACATAATAGATCGCCAGCGTGTTGCGCAGCACAGAACCAGCCAGCAAAAACAACGCGGCCACAGATAACACCCGCCACTGATCATTTTGCCATAAAGCACGAAAATCCTGTTTCAGACTGCCCTGGGCTGCTGCAGGTGGTTGCAATCTCTCTTTGGTGCCGGCAAAACAAAGTAAAAACATCACCACCCCCAGCACACTCATGGCAGCAATGGTCAACTGATAACCTTTGGCTTTGTCACCAGCACCAAAATAATCCACCAGCGGTAAAGTACAGGCTGAAACCAGCACGCCGCCGAGCATCGCAAACACAAAACGATAAGACTGAATGGAAACACGTTCGGCTGGATCGGCGGTTAACACACCGCCCAAGGCACAATAAGGGATGTTAATCGCGGTATAGACCAGCATCAACAAGGTATAAGTCAAAAAGGCATACCACATTTTTCCGGTTTCGGAGAAATCTGGCGTCGTAAAAGCCAACACACTGATCAGACCAAATGGCAGCGCAAACCATAATAAATAAGGCCGGAATTTACCATGCCGGCTGACTGTCCGATCAGCCCAGGCCCCCATCAAAGGATCGGTAATGGCATCAATCACCCGCACCGCCAAAAACATCGTGCCGACAAAAGCCGGCGATAAACCAAAAATATCGGTATAAAAAAATGTCAAAAACAACATCACGGTCTGAAACACAATATTGCTGGCAGTATCCCCCAGCCCATAAGCAACTTTCTCTTTGACGCTGACCATCCCTTTCCCCTGTACTTGTTGGCTTTTATTGTTATTGGTATTAGAGTGTCTCTATCTTGCATACAGCAGTGTGCTGCCAGCCAGCAACAACACTGCCGTTGATTGATGCCCTGCCCCTCTTAGCCTTCGCTACCGCTTTGGCCGGCCCGTCTTGTTTCAGGCATCGCTATGGCGACTTTGCAGCAAATCACGATAAGCCAGACCACTTTGTTTAATCACCCGCTGCTGGCTGGCATAATCAACATAGACAATGCCAAAACGTTTCAAATAACCTTCGGCCCATTCAAAATTATCCATCAGGCTCCAGGCAAAATAACCATCAACACGCACGCCCTGACGTATCGCCTGATCCAGCGCCAATAAGTGTTGCTGATAATATTGCAACCGGTCCGGATCCGCCACGACACCGTTCACCAACTTATCATCAACTGCCGCCCCATTTTCAGTAATATACAGCGGCGGTAATGGATACTGTTGATGTAATGACAGCAGTAAATCAGTCAGTGCCTGCGGATAAATTTCCCAGCCAATATCGGTTTTTGGCGCGTCCACCATATCCACAGGGGCAAAACCTTGTTCAGCACAAGCCTGATACACAGTGCGGGTGTAAAAATTCACCCCGAGAAAATCCAATGGCGTGCTGATAATGTCAAAATCACCGGCGGCAATCTGTGGTTTGTCCTGCTCAGCCAACAGCGCAAAGCTGGCTGGATAACAGCCATCCATCACAGGTTTGAGATACCACTGGTTAAAATAATCATCCGCCAGCTGCGCTGCGGCGGCATCGGCCGGATCCTCAGTCTGAGGATAACAAGGGGTAAAATTCAGCACCAGCCCATTTTTACTGTGCGGACTGTTTTGCCGTAACACCCTAAGCGCCAGGCCATGTGCCAATAACAAATGGTGCGCCGCCTGTCGGCCCCAGGCTTTACTGCGATGACCAGGCGCATGAATACCGGCCTCATAGCCCAGATAAGAGCTGCAGAATGGCTCATTGAGCGTGGCATAGGAATAGACCCGATCGCCAAAAGCCCGGCTGATTTTATCGGCATAATCGGCAAACAGATAGGCGGTCTGACGATTCAGCCAACCGCCCTGGTCTTCCAGATACTGCGGCAGATCCCAATGATATAAAGTGACAAAGGCTTTGATACCGCGCGCTTTTAATTCATCCAGCAACTGGATATAAAAATCCACGCCCTGCTGGTTCAGACGACCGTCCTGGTGCATCACGCGTGGCCAGGAAATAGAAAAACGATAAGCATCCACCCCCAGCGATTGGATCAACGCCAGATCCTCGCGCCATAACCGTAGATGATCACAGGCGGTCAAGCCATCAGAGCCATCGCGGATATTGCCAGGCTTGGCGCAAAATGTATCCCAGATACAAGGTAACCTGCCCTCAGCGCCGCCTTCAATCTGAAATGAGGCGGTTGCCACGCCAAACACAAAGTCGCTGGACATAAGGGTCGAATCCTGCGGTAACTCTATCTTCATAACTGTGTTTCACTCTTTTTCACTGGTGGTATTGGGTGGATGATCCCGCGATCGTTCAGGATCCGCTCAGATCTGGCCAGTATTTGCACCCCTGGCCGGCTGCGGTTACAGCATTACTTGCCACCTGTAAGCGCTTTCAATTTACTCTCGAAGCCTAGCGCGCTTTACCATTCAGGTCAATCTGCAGCCAAAGACTGCTGCTTCAATAATCTGATGATACGGCTTCGAAATTCAGGAATATATTGGCGGTTAAGCGCCCAATATAAGGATCGGCCTGTAAATCGGTTGCGGTTTGCACCAGGCTGGAATGCAATACATTACCCGGATAAATCAATAAGCGGTTTTGCTGAAAATTCAGCTGCTGATACAGCTCAAATTGTTGATCTGAAGCCACCTGATACCGCTTTGGCGGTGCGCCATGTTGATCAAAAAACTGCTGGGCAGCCTGAAAATATTCAGCTTGGCGCTGTGGCGTAATGCGCTCAAAACCGGTGGGTCTATGACGGAAGAACCCCGTCCCGCCATGAGAGCCGGCCGATAAATAATGCAACACAGCAAAAAAATAGGGCTGAGCTGAATCAAAGTGTGGCAGGCACTGCATTGGCTGCAACTGGTCCTGTGGCGTGGTTAATAAGGAAAAATAACCTTCTTTGGGCCTTAATTTCAGTGTTAACGGGATCTGATAAACCCGATATAACAACGGATACAAGGCCCCTAACAACCCCAGGATATAATCGCGGGGCAGCTGCGCCCGTAACCCCGGATACATAGAACTGCCATCCTGCGTATAGTCAGAGGCATAGGCCTGTTGCAGCAATAACGACAAATCTGCCAGCGCATGGTCAATCAGCAATAACGGCGTTTGTTGCTGACCCAGCCTGATCAACTGCACTTGCGCTGTGCTCGCCAGTTGATAAGGATCCATGCTCATGTCCTGCGGCAAGCCTCTGCTCATGTTCATCAGCCTCAGCGCAGCGTCGCCGGACAATAATATTGAATAAAATCCGGCGTCGGTGGATATTGCTGCACGGTTTTTTTCACGCCAGCAGCAATAGTCGCCAGAAAATCTGCCAGTTCAGTCTCGGACATCGTATCCACAATCGGATGATATTGCGCCGGCAACAAACCTTGTCCCAGCATCACCTGGATCCAGGAGCTTTCGCCAAACAACTCCTGGGCAAATTTATACACCTTGCCCGACTGGCGGAATAATTCCATCCGGTGTGCCAAAGAATCCGGCACTGCCATATCGCGGCAATAACGCCAGAACTGGCTGTCCTGCCGGGCGGTTGCTTTATAATGCAAAATGATAAAATCGCGGATATTGAGCATTTCAGTGCGGGTCTGCTGATTAAATTCCGCCACATCTGCCGGGCAGATACCCTGTGCCGGAAACATCTGCAATAACCGGATAATGCTGCGCTGGATCAGATGAATGCTGGTCGACTCCAGCGGCTCCAGAAAACCACTGGATAAGCCAATGGCAATACAGTTTTTTTGCCAGTGTTGCAGCCGGCTGCCAGTGCGGAATTTAATCTTCCTGGGCTCGGTCAGCCGCTCGCCCTGGATTTGACTGAGCAGCAAGGCTTCGGCGGCCTCATCGCTTAAAAACTTACTGCAGTACACTAAACCATTGCCGACCCGGCTTTGCAGTGGAATTTGCCATTGCCAACCGGCCTGATGGGCAATGGCTCTGGTGTAGTTCAGGGCAGGAGCTATGCTGTTGGTTTGCACCGCAATCGCACTGTCGCACGGCAAATAATGACTCCAGTCTTCATAACCGGTGTTAAGCGTCTGCTCAATTAACAAAGCACGAAAACCAGTACAGTCGATAAACAAATCGCCTGCAATCCACTCGCCGGACTCCAGCAGCAGCGCGCTGATATCCCCATTGTCGGCTTGTGCTACCCTGGCAATTTTACCTTCCACCCGCTGCACGCCATGCTGCTCTGCCAGCTTGCGCATATAACGGCCATATAACGTGGCATCCATATGATAAGCATGATTTAAATCTTGTTGTGGTAACACGGCAAAGCGATGTTGGCGCGCAGCCAGATGCTCGACACAATAATCGCCAATCTCTGTGGCCAGCCCAAGTTGCCGGCCTTTGCGCCAGAAATGCTGAAAACCACAAGCCCAACAATCTTTACCCAAAAAACCAAACGAATGCAGGTAGTTCTCACCTTGCTGGTACCAATTCTCAAACGAAATACCAAGTTTAAAAGTGGCATTGGTCGCTGCCATCACTTCTTGTTCATTCAGCCCCAGCAACCGATGGAAAATATGCAAGGTTGGAATGGTGGCTTCGCCCACGCCGACAGTGCCGATATCATCAGATTCGACCAGCACCAGCTGCAGATTTTTACCCAATAGTTTCGCTAGCGCCGCCGCCGTCATCCAGCCAGCGGTACCGCCACCGGCAATCACTACTTTGCGGATCGGCTGGCCGCTAGCCGCGCTGTACTGAGAATTGACAGGCTGAGTATGGGCAGACTGCGTTGTGGCAACATGTTCAGACATCAGATCACCTTTTTATCACGCAACATCGGCAGCGGATGAGGCCCACAGGCACAGTCGCGGCTGGTTGCTTAGCGTTTTAAGTTATTTTGCAATAAAGCCCGGAGTTGACGGGCCTGTAACTCCGGCAGCGGTTGTTGCAACATGCCGCTGGCAGCAGGCGGCAATTCAGCCACAGCCGCACTCTCATGCTGAAAAATATAATACTCAAACCAAGCCTGCCAGGCCTGACGCTGCGCTTTAGGCAAGCTGCGCAGACTCAGCATGGCATGCAACAACGCATTGTTCGGCCGCCCCAAATAAGCCGGGGTATCGCGCCACCAATGGGTGATCAAGCCATTCAACCGCTGATGGCCCTGCACATGATGCCACCACATCGACGGTATAAATAACAGATCCCCAGGCTCCAGCTCGGCAATCAAGGCCGCTTGCTGCGCTTTGGCAAACATTGGAAACCGTTGTAAATCAACAGTACTAAAATCAACCAGACTGATCTCCTGCCCGCCGGGGGCAAATTCGATCGGCCCCGGATATAAATGCTGGATCTGGTCAGGAGCAAATAAAGTAAAGGTGCGCCGGCCAAGTACGTTACACGCCAGGTTATGCGGAAAGTCGACATGGGCTGCCACCCGGACTGCATGACCGAGCCATAAGCTGGTCAACGCCGACCAGGCTGGCCATCGCAAGCTATTGTCTGTCGCCAGACCCGGAAAAAAATGCTGCATGTCGGTTGACGCCATATATAACAGTGGCGAACCGGCTTGTTGCTCCAGACTCAGTTGCTGCAACAACTGGCTAAATCCAGCTTTGCCGGCCTGATAATTAAAACCAGTCAAATCAGCATTGTAAAACACCCGGCCCTGGGTTTCGGCCGCCAGCACCGCCACATTCACCGGTTGACCGGCGTCAAATTGCTGCAGATATGCCAAAGCGGCAGCATCAGACTGCAAGCCGGCCTGTACCAGTGGCCAATGCCGGCAGTAACCTTTGATCAACAAAGGGGTGTCGCGTTGTTGCAGCAACGCCAGCAAAGCGCTGTCATCCCTCGGCAAACCATCAACCTGAGCGCTATCCGCAGCGGCCGCCAGTGTCAGTTGCTCCACCCGGCGCGCTTGTTGCTGCCACCCCGCCAGTGGCTGCTGCTGGCTAAGCATCAATCGCGCCCGGCCTGCAGCAGTTGATTTTTCAGTTGCAATAACTGGCGGATCCGTGACTGTGAGGCAATTTGCAAATAAATGGCCTGCAAATAACCATGCTGATGTAACAGCGTTAAGGCACTTGCTTCAAGTTGCTGTAACACAGTTTCAGCAATGGTATAAAAGCCAACCATCTGATGTTTACTGCCATCATCCAGTTGCAGTGCAAGGGTAAAAGATTCCAGTAAATTCAGTTCCAGCAACAAGTCCACAAACCGCTGACTGTCCTGTAAACCCAAATGCAGTGTCTCCAGCACACCGGTCATTTCATCCAGATAAGGACTATTGCCACCGTAGGATAAAAACAATGCTTCGCCCTGACTTTCACTTAAACGGGGACTTTGGCTGTCGATATGCAGCACCCTTTGGATCTGCTCCACACCATGCTCGCGGACCTGTTGCTGACCAATTAAAAACGGCTGCCTTAATACCGACAGCGGGATATAACTCTGCTGCCAGTTGTTGTGTTGCAAAAACAGATTTTCTTGCTGCTTAAAGCCAAACAAGGCCACCGGTAACAGTCGGCCACTGGCGCCTTCTTTAACAAAAAAAATCGGATATTGCGCCTGAACACTGCGAAACTCCTGGGGAAAAGTCGGACAAAACCACAGATTATCCCCATACTGGCTGCCCCGGTCAGTAATCACCCGTAAATGCTGATGGTCGACACTGTTCAGTAACACATGTTGCGTCATAAAATTCCCTCTGATGCTGCAGTCGCCGGTCAGGGCATCGCCGCGAAAGCGGCGGTTTGACCGCTAAATTTTACTAAAACCATAACGCGCTACTTTTTCCAGCAGCTGCCGGTTGCCGTCAAGCGCGGCCACCAGCTGCTGGCATTTCTGCTGATTTTGCGTAAATAACTGTTGTGCCCGGCGTTGGGCTGAAGGTTTATCCGCCCGATACTCGGTGTGAAAACCCATCCCCAGCAGTACATACAGATAACTGGCGGCCGGAAACAACGCATCGCTATAACCAAAATCGGCCGCCGTGGGCGGCTGATAACGCCAGTAAGCCAATTGCTCAGTCAGCTCAGCCGGCACACTGCTGCTGGCGCGATGATCCAGCCAATACGGATGTTCGGTTTTTTCACTCAGCACATAATGCAGTTTCAAAAAGCTGATAATTTGCTGCCAGTGCTGACGAAAACGCTGATTCATTCTGTTAGCTGTAGCCGCCATCTGACTATGCCTTGCCGGTAACTGACTGGCAATAAATTTGGCACTCCACTCAATCAGCGCCAGTGCCGAAGCTTCTAAAGGCTCGATAAAACCGGCAGCCATGCCAACAGCCACACAATTGCCTTGCCAGCAGCGCTGGTAATAACCAGGATTAAATCTAAGCTGCCGCAATTGCGCCTGACGGGCTGCTGCCGCGCCAAATTCAGTAGTCAGATAGTGCTCAAGTTGCCAGGCGGCCTGTTCATCCGTTTGATGGGCAGAGGAATAAACATGACCGACGCCACGCCGGCTGGCTAAGGCAATATCCCAAATCCAACCGGCCGGCTGGGCGGTCGATAGGGTACAGGATGCAATAGCACTGTCTGGCGCCGGATACGGCATTTGTACCGCCAGCGCGCTGTCATTAAACAGCTGCTGGCCAACCCGGATAAAAGGCACGGCCAACTGCTGACCCAACAACAGCGAGCGGCTACCGCTACAATCGATAAATAAATCCGCCCTGATGTCGCCATGGGCTGCGGTGGTCAGGCGGTCAATCTCACCATCCAGGCGCTGATGGATCTGCTCTACATGGTCGCGCAGATAAGTCACACCTAATTTTGTGGTGATATGCTGTTGCAGTAGTTCGCTGAATTTATGGGCATTTAAATGATAACCATAGTTATTGATAAAACTGTATTCAGCGGTGCTGATTTGTTTCGGCGCCAGCTGTAACTGACACAAACGGAATTGCTGACAAACCGCATCGGCATAAGCCACTTCATGGCGAAACGGCTGCCAGTAACGGCATAACTCCAGCTCCTGCCAGCCTTCCGGCAAACTAAAAGGATGTAAATAACTGTTGTGACTGCCCACAGCAGAACCAGCCCCGACATCAGCACGCCAGCCGTTAAAGCAGGAGCCTTGTTTAAAACTGGCCTCACAGCAGCGTAAAAAATCGGTTACACTGAGGCCAATTTTTTCCAGTGTCAGCCGTAGCGACGGCCAACTGCCTTCGCCGACACCAATAATAGGCACATCCGGCGATTCCAGTAAGCTGATCTGCAGCGGCGGTGCCGCCAGCAGCTTGCCCTGATCGGCATTATGTTCAGCCGCCAGCAAACCTGCGGTGAGCCAGCCAGCAGCACCTCCACCCACAATCACAATAGTCCTGAGCGCTTTATCCATTTTTTTGACCTACAACCGGGAACCACTCAGCACTGCTTCATTCCTGGCTTGAGTGGCAACCCTGGCAATCCTCGTCGAACTTTAATCTAGCGCATCTGTCTGCCACTTGTCTGTTGCTGACAGAAAAAACACAGACGCTGCCGGGGGAACAGCGCCTGCGTGCCTCGTTGCAAGAGCGCCAAGCAGTTCAAAAAGCGAGCGGCAGAGCTGACGGAAAAACTCGCAGGCAAGGCGGGCAAATTGAGCAATAGTCATTCTATTACTCATTTTGCCCACGGCTGCTGCCGCTTTTTTAAACTGTTCGGTGCTCTAAAAGCTATAACGCGCACCAACACTGTATCTGGAGCCGGTTTCAACCAGGCTCAGCACCTGCTCTTTCGCCCGGCCATGCACCCGGCTATATTCATCCGTCAGATTCAGCGCTTCCACATACAGCGTCATACCCTGCACCATCGGCAATTCGTAACTGATGGACAAATCAACCTGTGAATAGGCTTCGGTATATTTTGGATTGGCGCCGGTATCCTGACCACGGGAGTTGAGGAATTCATCCCGCCAGTTGTAAGCAATCCGGGCCTGAAAACCGTAGTTTTCATAAAACAGAATGGCATTGGCAGTATCACTGAGCCCCACCAGCGCTGGCTGATCGCGCAGCAGGAAGTTGTCATATTCAGTGTCGCTGTCAACCATAGTGTAATTGCCTATCACACCAAATCCAGTATCGCCAAAGGCATGCTGTACCGTCAGTTCCCAACCGGAAATGGTTTTACTGCCTTGTTCGTTGGTTGGGGTATCAATTTTGAACACCATCAGTTTATCTTGTGCAGCATTGCCAATAATGGCTTTGCCAGCGACATCGACAAAAGGATCGTTCGGATAGTTTGCAAAGATCCATTTGCGGATCGCACCGGCATCAGCCCCGACCGCTGCCAGCGCCTGGTTATAACGCTGACCATCTGCTGGGTTATAAATCCCGGCAATAGTGGTATCCACTTTTTGTGCACTGATAAAATTAGTGGTTTCCTTGCGGAAATAACCGACCGAAGTATAGCTGGATGGCGCGTAATACCACTCCGCCGAAAAGTCATAATTTGTTGACTCTAAAGGTAATAGTGATGGTACACCTGTAGTGCCGCCGCCACCGGCTCTGTTAGCAATAGTGCCAAGTACCCGGCCCCCCTGAATGGACACATAATCAGGCCGGCCAATGGTCTCGCTGTATGCAGCCCGCAACATCACATCATCCACCACTTCAATATTAAAATTGAAGTTTGGTAGCACATAATCATAATCCCCTTGCTGGGTTTGATACTCGCGCTTACCAGTGGCAATTAACGGGATCTCAGTATCCGCGGTCCATTTTGCACCGTTATAGGAGGCGACTGCCGAAGTGGAGGTCACATCGGTCGATTCATAACGAATGCCCAGATGCACATCATAAGGTCTGCCACTCCAATCTGCGGCGTAGTTGTATTGCAGATAGGCAGCTTGCGATTCCTCCAGCGTATATCGGTCGATATCGCGGGCATAATCGGTACTTGGGCAAAAATCGGTACCACAATCGCCATTGCCTTTATAACCAGCTGGCGTGTAGAGTTTTTCCGCCCGATCCCGGATGCCATAAAAATCCCAGAAAAATATTTTATTGAGCAGCTCATAGTTTTTGCCACTGGCGGCGGAGAAATCGCCTTTGTGCGCCGAAAACTTGTCATGAATGGTCTCAACCGGGAATAAACCAGCATCAAAATCACCGGCTTTACCGACGCCGCCCCAGTCATTGCGCTGCACATTGACCGATTTGGAGTGATTATCAACATCTGTCATGGCCAGACCAAAATCAATGCTGCTTTGTTCGGTTAATGCATAACTGCCTTTGAGCTGATACTGATCAATCACCGAACGGTTTTCTGAATTGGTAAAGTTGCTGCCGGTAACCCGCATATCGGCCGGCGTCATGGTATTGCCACCCCCCACTGCCAAGGCTGGCAAATCACCACTAAAATCAGTGGCAGCATACATGCGGACAAAAGCCGCCATACTGAGGCCATTACTGGAACCCAGTGGATGATTCGGCGTATTGTCAGCATCTGAATGATGGGCATCTAAGGTCAGTTTTAACTGGTCGGTTGCTTCCCATTCCAGATTAAAACCAGCCGAACCACTTTCATTACGCACGCCATAATCGCCAGCGCCCATCGATAGATCCTGCGGCGTGGCGTAGTTTTCGGCATAAATCAGCGGTGATGCCACCGGACCATCAGTCCAGACGTTTTGTGAGGGGGCAAAAGTAAACCAGGCCGAAATATCGTTATATTGGGTGTCGATATCATTGCGCATGTAGGTGTAATCTAAGGTCGCTTTGATACGGTCATGCGGACTGTATTGCAACACCAACTGGCCATTCGTTCTGACCCGCTGCTGCTCTTCAAATTTATAAATGGTGGTTTGAGGCACCGAATAAACATCGGTCGGACCAGGTCTGTTGACCTGACCCTTCTGCGGCACGCCGCCCCACTCACCGGTGCCGGCATCATAATTGTCATCGGCCTTACCGGAAAAACTACGCCAGCCGGTACCGACATTGGCTTGTTGGTTGCCACTTTCCCGCTCTTGATAACTGCCCGATAACATCACACCAAATTGATTATCGGCAAAAGTATTAGAATACAAGGCCGAAAACTCCGGTGTCATCTCCCCCTGGTCAGAGGATTGATCATCCACCATGGAAAAATTGGCACTGGCTTTCATGCCGGGAGAATTTAACGGCCGCAGGGTTTCGACATTGATGGTCGAACCTATCCCCCCGGTAGGGTTGGCAGCGTAAGCAGTTTTATGTACCTGCACCCCACTGATTGAATCTGAAGCAATATTGGCAAAATCAAAAGAACGTGAACCTGTGGTAACCGGCATCTGGCGGCCATTTAAGGTGACTAAGTTAAAGTCAGGGCCAAATCCACGCACACTGACGCGGCTGCCTTCACCATTGACCCGGTCAATGGATACCCCTGAAATCCGTTGTAAGGATTCAGCCAGATTGGTATCCGGAAATTTACCGATATCTTCGGCTGAAATGGCATCAACAATGCCGTCTGACGAACGCTTGGTATCCATCGCCTTGATCAGGCTGCCGCGGATACCGCTGACCGCGATCACTTCGATCGGTTGTGATTCGGCATTGGTTTGCTGAGCTGTTGCCGGCAACGAAATGCCGATGCCACCAATCCCAAGCACAACTGATAAACTACTGGCGATTCTGTTTTTATTAAAACGCTTTGCTTTCATGCTGTTATCCCTGTCGACTGTTTTTTTGCCACTGCTATTTCGCATAGCTTTGAATAGCTTTTTGTTAGTTAGCGCCAGATCAGGGGTTAATACCATGGAACCACCATTTGTAAGCGCTTACAGAACGTAGGTGATATTTATTCAATCGTCAACTCAACAAAACTCAAGTGTGCGGCGAAAAATGCGGCAAGCAACGACCAAAATTCAACCAAACTTAAATGATACAGATGCAACTGCCACAAGGTTTGGCTGGTTGCCTGAAACGCCAAAAAATCCTTTTTTTTACTCTCAAAAAAAAATTTATTTATTTACCCCAGCTGCTGCGAACCGGCGACAAAAAAACTTTTTATCATCTCAGCTCCAAACTAAGCTTGGCTGCGTATACCACTGAGGCTGCAACCAGCAGTCTTTGACAAGGGACAGATTTACATGCTTAGTTACGCAACTATTGGGGTCAATGATTTGACCAAAGCCCGCACTTTTTATACCGAATTACTGGCTGACCTTGGCGCTAAACCGCTGCTGGAGATGGACAGAATTATCTTCTTTGGCAAAAACATGACCAAGCCGATGCTGGCGATTTGTCTCCCATACAACAAAGAACCCGCACATCCCGGCAACGGCACTATGGTTGCAATCAGCCCGGGCAATAAAGCTGCAGTTGATGAGCTGTACCACAAAGCACTGAGTCTGGGAGGCCGTTGTGATGGCGCCCCGGGTCAACGTATTCCGGATATGTTTTATGGCGCTTATATCCGCGACTTAGACGGTAACAAAATCGCTTTTACTCATTTTGGTTAATCAGTTACATAGCGATTTACGCCAACGCATTGTGCTGACCCCGGAGCAACATCAGTGGGTTGCTTCGCCAATGGCTGGCGTCAGCCGCATGATGCTGGAGCGCTCTGGTGCTGAAACCGCCCGCGCCACCAGCCTGGTGCGTTATGCACCAGGCGCGGGTTACCATGCACACCAGCACGGTGGCGGTGAAGAAATTCTGGTGTTATCCGGCATTTTTTCTGACGAGCACGGTGACTATCCGGCTGGCACTTATTTGCGTAATCCGCCCGGCAGCAGTCATACCCCTTACTCAGCGCAGGGCTGTGTTTTGCTGGTGAAACTGTGGCAGTTTCACGCCACTGACCAACAACAGGTCGTGCTTGCCAGCCAGCAGAGCGACTTTGTCGCCGGCCTGGTGCCTGGCTTAACGGTACTGCCGCTGCATCAGCATGATGGCGTGCAAACGGCGCTGGTCAGATGGGCGCCGCACACCCGCTTTAACCGCCATCTGCATGTCGGTGGCGAAGAGATCCTGGTGCTGCAAGGCTTGTTTTGTGATGAATATGGCGAATATCCGGCACTCAGTTGGATCCGCAGTCCTGCCTATAGTCAGCACCAGCCCTACACCAAGGCCGAAGGTGCGCTGATTTATGTCAAAACCGGCTTTATCGGCGCAGATTTGCTCGGAGATGTCTGGCTGCCACAGCAGGATGCTACTTAACCCGGGTTCAGGTTACTTAAAACCACTGGCTGGCAACCAGCCCAACGGCTACACTGCCAGCCAGTTTTACTTAAACCAGACCGCCGATGCAAACCCAACACAGCTACCAACAATTACCGCCAGATTTTTTTCAGCTCTGTGCGCCGACCCCAGTGGCCGCACCAGAGTGGCTGGCATTTAATACCGAACTGGCGCAGCAACTGAATTTTCCAGCTGAACTGACCGGCACCGCCGCCGGGCTTCAACTGTTGGCAGGCAATCAATTGCCTGAATGGGCCAGTCCACTGGCGCAAGCCTATAGCGGTCATCAGTTTGGCCATTTGTCACCACGACTGGGCGATGGCCGGGCTTTGTTGCTGGCTGAAGTGATCGACCGGCAAGGCAATACGGTGGACCTGCAGTTAAAAGGCGCAGGTCCGACACCATTTTCGCGCCGTGGTGATGGCCGCTCCGCGCTGGGTCCGGTGATCCGCGAGTACTTAGTCAGTGAAGCCATGCATGCGCTTGGCGTCCCGACCAGCCGGGCGCTGGCGGCAGTGTTAAGCGGCGAGCCGGTGGTGCGGGAGCGATTACAACCGGGGGGTATCTTAACCCGGGTCGCCAGCAGTCATATCCGCATCGGCACCTTTCAATATGTGGCCATGCTCAATGACAGCGCCAAATTAGCCCAATTGCTGGATTATGCCCTGGCCAGACATTACCCGGCCGCACTCGCGGCCGACAATAAAGCGCTGGCGTTATTGCAGCAGGTCAGTCAGGCACAGGCGGCATTGGTCGCGCACTGGATGAGTCTGGGTTTTGTCCATGGCGTGATGAATACCGACAATATGCTGATTAGCGGCGAAACCATTGATTATGGCCCTTGCGCTTTTCTGGATAGTTATCAGCCCGCGATCGTGTTCAGCTCTATCGATCAGGAAGGTCGTTATGCCTATCGCAATCAACCCGCGATTGCGCAGTGGAACCTGGCCCGACTGGCGGAAGCTCTGTTACCCCTGCTAGCCACTGATGAAAAAACAGCCATTGCGCTTGCCACTGCTGAGTTAAATCAATTTCCGCAGTATTATCAGCAACAATTTAATCAACGGATGGCAGCCAAGCTGGGGTTGTCTGCCGACATGTTACTCAAGCATTCAGCTGCAGTGGCGAGCCTGATCCAGCAATGGCTGCAGTTATTAGCGCAGCAACAAGCTGATTTTACCGCTTGTCACCGTCAACTGGCGGCAGCACTGGCGGATCCGGCTCACCCGGCTGGTCCGACCCAGCTCTATAGTGCCGCAGCAGACTGGCTGGCTTTTTATCAGCAATGGCAGCTTTTGCGCGCACAAGACAGTCAGCGCAACGCTATCCGCTGTCAGCAACAGATGCTGGCAGTCAATCCGGCATTTATTCCGCGGAATCATCAGATAGAACAAATCATTCATCAGGTGACGGTAGAGCAGGAGCTGGGATTATTTCAACAGTTTGCCCGGGATTTAACTTCGCCTTTTGCCTTAAGTGCTGATGAGAGCCGTTGGGCGGCAGTACCAGAGCCTACAGCCACGCCTTACCGCACTTTTTGTGGCACTTAACTGGCACTTAAAAAAACAAAACCCTGTTGCAGACATCTCCCTGACAGAGTGCAACAGGGTGAACGCAGCCCGAAAAGGCTTGATACCACTCGTTTTTCGGCATCACAACAGCGCACGACTGCCGCTGTTGTTGCTGAACTAGCGCGACGAACCACCAGCGTCATTGGCTTATACGGCGATTTGACCATCCACCAACAATTTTATGCAAAACTGGCAACCGAAAAGTTCGAAGCTCTTGTAAAGTTTTACGGACTTAGCAGCGCAGTGAGATCAACCGCAGCGGTCGTCTCTTTCTGCGCGCCTGCTTTACAGTAAAGCCTATGAATACGTCCCTAACAAAACTATTTATATAAATTTTTAGTAAACAGCTGGCCAGGACACTCCGCCAGCAGAGTTACCACTTCATCTCGCCGGTATTGACCTTAGCGCTGATGGTCAAAGAATCTTCACCTGGCAATGCCGGATATTGTTGTTGCAGCTTCACAATCACTGCTGCCGAACCTTTTGCACTGGCCAGCGCCGCCTCAAAAGCTTGCAGATAACTAGCGGTAAAAGTGACGGCTGCCAGTCCCTGGGGTTCAGCACCATAAAAATGCCCCGGGATCACCCGCGTTGGCTGCAAGGCCTTGATTTCAGTCAGAGCTTGCAACCAGCTGGCTCTGGCGGCTTTGCTCTGGGTATCCGCAGTCCAGACATGGCTGCCGGCATAGACCGCCACCCCACCAAACACAGTTTTGCTGGCTGGCGCCCACAGATAAGCCTGATGGGTGTTGATATTTTTCACTTCAATTTGTTCACCATCCAATTGCAACACTTGTTGATCCGATACTTCCGGCACCACCAGCTCAGTCGGCGCTTGCGCAGCCAGGATCGGCCCCCAGTACGCCAGTTTGGCAGCTTTAGTCCGCTCTATATGCGCCACCACACTGCTGCTGGCGATTATTTTTACCCTTGGGAAAGCTTGGCGAATCACGGATAAACCAAAATAAAAATCCGGGTCGCCGCTGCTGATATAGACCAGACTCAGTTGTTTGCCGCTTTGTTTAATCATCGCAACCAGCTTGGCAGCGTCCTGCACACCAAACTGCGCATCCACTAACATGGCTGATGTCGGGCCAGTCACCAGCGTGGCTGTCACCGGAAAAATGCCCTGGCTGCCAGGGTTATACAGCTGAAACTGCAGGGCTGCCTGACTGGCGGTGCTGTACAGTGCACTACTGGTCAGCAGCACAAGGCTGCTGGCCAGTTTCAAACGACGGAGGTGGTTAACAAGGGTGTTGAAAATATTCTTCATGCTGATCTCACTTTGATGGTGGTGGTTGGTCAATAAAATTTTACTGGCTACTGCTCAGTATGCTGTTCTTGAAAGTCGCTTGCGTAATTCATCGCCAAATTCGGCTGGCTGTTGGTAATACCGGCTTAATGCCAGCGGTTGCCATTCACCCTTTGCCGTTTCCAGCGCTGCCGACGGATAGCCCTGGCCACCAATCTGTTGCAGCAGTTGCCGGCTGTGCTGCAGATGTGCCGCCACCAGCTCAGGCGCCAGCAGCAGAAAAGCCTGATGGAAGTCGGCTGCTGCCAAGCCGGCCTGTTCAGCCACCGCCACCAGCACTGCGGTTTCTGTGATATTGCGGCCGAACTGGTAATAATGTTGCTGGATAAGTTCGAGCAACAACACGGCATCAGCACCAAGCTGTTGGCCAGCCAGTAAGGCCCGGATCGGCGGTAATGAATCCAGTACCATCTCACCACTGCCGAGCAAGCCGTCGCTGTAGGCGGCAGTAAATGGCTGCCCCGTTAACGCTTCAATTTGACGGTCAAACTGCAACAGTTGTTGCCGCAGTCTGGCATCCACTTTTTTGCGTTGCGCTCCGGTAAATAAGCCACCGGCATGCACCGCCAGTTGTAAGCCTGGTTGCGCCTGGCCTGGCGAAACAGCGGTGCGGCGGCGTAAGTCCAGCCGCATAACGGGTCAATCAACAGATGTAAGGTAGCTTGTTTTGACATCAGATTTCCTGTTTACTCGAGTGGCCACCGTTGGCCAGCAATTTGTTTCCAGTGCGGCTATTATAAATTGCACAAAACAGAATAAAATCCGCAAAACAGGCAATAGATTGTTGCACCAATCGAGCTAATAAGCCGGATTGCGCGTGAGTTTCAAGCGAAACGCCAGTACGGCAACCATGGCAAATGGCACAGGAGAAATATGGATCGGATGACAGCAGCACTGGTGTTTAGCACCATAGCGCAGCAAGGCAGTATGGCGGGCGCGGCCAGGGCTCTTGGCATGTCCAGAGCTATGGTTAGCCGTTATTTACACGCGATGGAAAACTGGTCGGGAAACAGGTTACTGCATCGTTCCACCCGCAAACTCAGTCTGACTGCGGCTGGCGAAACTGCGCTAATCCAGGCCAATGAATTATTGCGCATTGCCGGGGAAATCAGTCAACCGGCGTTAGATACGCAGAGCTCGCCCAGTGGCAACATCCGGATTTCCTGTGCTCAGTTCACGGCGCGTTATTTGTTGTTGCCGTTTATTCAGCAATTTTTAGCCGAATTTCCACGCACCAGCATTGATTTGCATATCAGTAATCAGGCGGTGGATTTAGTCGAAGAACGGATAGATTTAGCGGTCAGGATCACCAACGACCTGGATCCGAATGTGATTGCCAGACCGCTGGGTCAATGTGTTTCGGTGTTATGTGCCAGTCCGGCCTATCTGGCCCGTGCCGGCACCCCGACCGAACTGCAGCAACTCAGTGGCCATAACTGCTTGATTTACTCTAATTTTGGGAAAAGCTTCTGGCATTTTCGCGAAGCGGGCGAACCGGTGGCGGTAGAAGTGCACGGTAATCTTTCGGCCAATGAATCTTCTTTGTTGCTGGATGCAACACTGGCAGGCCTTGGCATCAGCATCCAGCCGCAACAAGCGGCAGCGCCTTATCTGGCCAGCGGCTTGTTGCTGCCGTTATTACCACAAGCGCAACCCAGACAACTGGGCATCTTTGGGATTTACCGCTCCCGCAAACATCAATCCAGTGCTTTTCAGGTGTTTTTACAGCAGCTGGTGGCTGAGCTTGCCGCCAGACCAGTCCCCTGATCTGGCACTCCGGTCGCACTAGCGATGGTAAGCACCGCTCCGCTCCGGTTGGTACAGGATCTCTAACACCTGGATCCACTGCTGACTTTGATCCGGCATCGGCCACCGGATCCGATCGCCCTGGCGTAAGCCCAGCAGAGCCATCCCCACAGGAGCCAATACCGACACCGCTTCAGCCGGGGTTTGAGATGCCAGATCCTTTGGGTAACACAAGGTAAACTGGCGCTCTTCCTGGCGCTCTTCGAGCAATAACCGCACTGTTGAATTCATCGTCACCACATCAGACGGCATCTGTGCGGGCTCCAGCAGATTGGCGCGGTCCAGCTCTTGTTGTAACAACTGTCGACTGGGATGTGACAGCGGTAAGCTGCTGATTAACGGTTCGAGCCTGTCATAATCCAGCGTGGAAATATGCAGCTCAGGCCAAGACTCTGACATTAAAGACTCTGTCATAACGATTCCTTTTCTATTGGCAATCTGCCGGTTAAACCAAACCGGCAGTCTGATGCTGAACTACCGGTAATCTTTATCGAGGTGTCAGCCATTAGCGCCTGGCTGTGGCTGGGCGGCACTGCACTTTGAGTACGTCCAGCACCTGAAATTGCAATTTGCTGCGACATAACTGCAATTCAATCCGGTCGCCACTTTGTTTGCCAAGCAGCGCCGCACCAAGTGGCGAAAATACCGAAATAAGCCCTTGCTCCGGTTGTTCCGTTTGCTGCGGACCAACCAAGGTCAGCCACTGGCTTTGTTGCAGGTTTAGATCAAATAAAAATACTGAGCAGCCTGGAGCAATGCCCGACTGACTCAACTTGCTGCGTGGCCGCTGTTCTGCCAATTGTGCCAGTACATCCGCCAGCCGCCAGGGCGGCAACGGTTGGATTTGTTGGCGAGCCAAAGCCGAAATAATCTGGGCACCGGCGGCGGCCAGAGTTCGATATGTGGGGAGTGTCATCACTTTTCCTGCTGAAGGTTAAACCTGAAAAAACAACAAGCAAAACAGCCGGCCCTGAATAACTCAGAGCCGGCTTAGTGATGGAAGACGGTAACGGAATGCCACAGTGGAAGGGCAAGATGTAACAAAATGAACCTCCCATGTTGAGAAAATTGGGACCAGACCGGCACCATACCTGATTTAACCACAGAGTTCAAACCTGCTGAGGTGAGTAGCAGCAGTCAGGCGTTTGCACACCAGACTGTTGCCAGGCCATGATGGTGCTTGCCTGGCAACAGTAGCAGTGGCCGGCCAGATGGTTAATATTGCCAGCTCAGGCTCAGTGACACATTGCGTGGTTCGCCATAGTTGGCGTAATCAATATTGGCCCAATACAGCTTATCCAGCGCATTGCTGAGGCTAACACGGCTTTGCAACTGCGCGTTGATTTGCCAACTGGCAAACAGATTCAGCAAGGTATAAGACGATTGCCGGAACGTCGCGCCTTGTTTGAGCAACGGATGCGTCACGCCATAACCCACAGTCTCACTTTGCCAGTTGATGCCAGCGCCGACCGTGACGCCGGTCAAGACAGCCGACAGATCGTAGTGACCAGAGAACTGCACTGTATGTTTGGGTAAATTGGCCCAGATCCGCTCGTTGGCAGGCCGGCTGATATCAACATAACTGTAACCGGCATTAAGCAGTAACTGCTGATCAAGCTTACCGCTTAATGTCAGCTCGACGCCCTGACTTTCGGTGCCATTCACCGCCAGATAAGCCGAACTGCCATCCGGCAGTGAATTTTCCGGCTGTGACAGATCCCGCACGGCAAAATTGTCTTGCCGGGTTTTAAACAACGCCACTGTGCCGAATAATTGCTGCTCCAACAGCTGCGCCTTGAGGCCGATTTCGGCATTAGAGCCGACCAATGGCGCTAACAGATTGTTGTCTTTATCTTTATAATTCTGCGGGTTAAAAATATCGGTATAGCTGGCATACAGCGAATAATCGTCACTGAGGTCATACACCAGACCAGCATAAGGCGTCACTTCGTTGTTTACTTTATAGGCACCTGTGGTATTGAGATAACCACCACTGGTATTAAAGTTGTCAGTGCCGGTTTGCCAGGAACTGAGCCGGGCCCCGGTGATCAGTGACAAGTCCTCCGTCAGCCGGAAACGATTCACCGCATAGACGCCATGTTGCTTGGTCGTCGCCAGCCGGTTCGCACCGGTTTTACGATACACAGGTTTGGGCGCAGTACCATCATAGGCCCGGGCGTCCGGCACCTGATAAGACCAACCGGCCACCGAGGACATCAGCAGCGTGTCCGACTCTGTTTTGGCAATATTGGCGCCCAGAATGACATCATGCTCAAGTTCAAAAGCACGGTAACTGCCGGTCAGATACAGATCCAGCCCGCTGCGGACATCTTCACCGGCGCCAACACCAGCCAACAAGGTGAGACCTTTCCCTGTGTTCGGATCAGCAAAACCTGTGGCATAGACCCGCAGACTATCGACTTCGCCCTGAGTTCTGTTCAGCGCCGCGGTCAATTGCCAACGCTCATTCAGCCGATGCTTCAAATCGGCAAATAAAGTACTGCTCTCACGCTGCCATTCGGTCCAGTTGGGTGCAAAACTGCTGGACACCGGAAAGTCAGCCAGACTGCCGTCCGCATGATACAGCGGAATAGTGCCCCAGATAGTCCCTGTCGGGTTGTTGTCTTGCAGCTGCAGACCAAAAGCAGCGGTGGTATCGGAGGTTAAATCCGCTTCCACTATCGCCAGCGCCGCCGTTTTGTCTTCCGTGTAACGATCACGGAAACTGTCGGCATCCTGCGCTGCCACCACCATTCTGCTACGCACAGTGCCATCACTGTTGAGCGGCGAACTGACATCAAGTTCAGCCCGGCGTAAATTCCAGGAACCGATGCGCCCCGTCAGGTTCAGCGCAAATTCTTTGCCAGGTCTTTTGCGGATCAAATTGACCGTGGCTGAAGGCGCACCAGGGCCGGTAAATAAGCCATTGGCACCACGGATCACTTCTACTCTGTCATATAAAGCGGTGTCATATTCCTGATTGGTGGAGCCACTGTAAGTTGGGATGCCGTCGACCTGAAAATCAGTGATCTGAAAGCCGCGGGCGAAATACACTGGCCGCTGGCTGTCATACAAACTGACATTGACGCCTGGCACATTCATCATCACGTCGTTGATATCTGTCATGCTGGCGGCAGCCATCAACTCGGCAGAAATCGCACTGATTGACTGCGGTGTTTCTCTGATCGTCAGTGGCATCCGGGTTGGCGTTGCCACGGCGGTTGCTTTGGCATGCACCACAATTTTTTCGATGTTATCCTGCGCCGGACTGGTATTTTTAGCGGCCTCAGTGCTGGCCATCACTTGACCGCTGCACAGCAGCGCCAGCGCCACAGCACCTGATAAATAGCTCAATGGCATCCTGCCGCAGTTTCCTTTTACCCGACATTGCTCGTTCTGCTTGCCCTGACCACTCATCCTACAACTCCCCATAACAGTGCCACTCTGGCTGAACCACTTAAAAGTTAAATGATAATGATTTGCATTAGCGGCGCGGAGTTTATTAGTTGTGGTACACAGGAACAAGCGATTTTTTAAGCAATGGTGATTTTTCCCCTTTGAGGGACTTAAAACATCCTCGCCCGGGGCATTCGGCAAAGCTGGCAATAAAAAGTGATTAAGTTGTTGGTTTTATGCAACAATTGTCTGCTAATCTAACCGTTGAATTTAGAAAATACTGTGGCTTATGCGGGCACCTGTGCTTTGCTGGTCGCTGGCTGTTGAAGGTGAATCTGATGCAACAATGGCTGTATGTTGGAATGCTCTGTATCGCCTGGCTGGCTGCGCCGCTTAAGGCGCAGCAGCTGCAGCTGTTAGTCGGGGTGGAAAAACCACCTTATATCAAAATGGCCAGCCAAAGCGGCTATGAGCTTGAATTGCTAAGGACTGTCGTCAAACGGATGGGTTTTGACAGCCAGTTTATTCATGTGCCTAATGGCCGGTTGCTGGATTTATTTACAGCAGGTCAAGCCGATTTGGTGTCGTTACAACGTGGCTCACCCGCCGGTTTTTATCCGACAGATCCTTATATCAGTTATCAGAATATTTTGATTGTGCGTAAGGACTTAACCAAAACCATTCTCAGCCTGAGCGACCTTGCCGGACTGCGGGTGATGGCTTTTCAAAATGCCCGCCGGTTTTTACCGGCAGACTATGCCGCCGCCATCCAACACAGCAGTAGTTACCTGGAAGTGGTAGACCAACATCAACTGCCGGCTTTGTTGTTAAAAAACCGGGTGGATGTGCTGGTGATGGACCGTAATATCTTCTGGCACTACTATCGCCAGACCGCACCAACCGATACCAGTCTGCAAGTGCTAAATTTTTTCAAACCAAATCAATATCATATGCTGGCCCGCACACCAGAAGCCGCCGCCCGTTTTAATAAAGCACTGGCTGAAGTGAAACAGTCGGCATTGTTTGCCAGCTTGCAAATGCAGTATTTTGC
>Ga0114982_1000364_pt1 | contig 24408 bp, 14 predicted proteins | sample Shrwel_input2_FT_FD_87183 | JGI IMG/M metagenome (GOLD analysis project Ga0114982, IMG submission 87183) | Subsurface microbial communities from deep shales in Ohio, USA - Utica-3 well 1 S input2 FT | ecosystem: Environmental > Aquatic > Deep subsurface > Shale gas/oil reservoir > Produced... | reverse complement strand
GTTTTTCTTCAATTTTTTTCCGCTCTTCGACCTGCAGGCGTAAAAATAAATTGGTCTGGCGCAGTTCGCGGGTGCGTTCAAAAATTTTCCGCTCCAGCTCTTCCTGGTGTTGTTTTTGTTGTTCGGTATTGAGCTTGCGCTGAATGGCCACCGCGATATGCTGTGAAACAAATTTCAGAATATTCAGCTCAGTATCACTGTATAAATAGCTGTTGTCATAGGACTGCACCGCAATCACACCAAGCGCCTGCTGTTCGATTAACAACGGAGCACCGAGCCAACTGACCGGTAAAGGCGCCGGTTGGGGGTCCTGCACCAGGCGTAAAACTTCACCTTGCTGCACCAGTAATTCAGATAATTCGCGGTTAATCAGCCGGGCTTCCCCCACCCTTAGCACATATTCAGTGAAGCCTTTACGCAACGGTCTTTCTTGCGCCGGCGGGGAATACTGGTCCAGATAAAAAGGGAAGCTGAGTTTTTTTCCGTCTTCATCCAGCAAAGCGATATAACAATTATCCGCTTGCATTAAACCCGCCAGGATTTGCTGCACTTGGCGGTAAAATCCCGCCATATCACTGTTATTCGCCGTTAATTCAGAAATTTTATATAAGGCAGCCTGCAATTTTTCAGCATTGGTTCTGTCGCGGATTTCCCGCTGCAACGACTGGTTAATATTCTGTAGTTGCCGGGTTCTTTCCCGGACTGTCACTTCCAGTAGTTCCCGGCTGGTCACCCGGTCAATCGCTGTCAGGGTATGACCGGCAATGGCGGACAGCAGTTCGACATCACGCTGGCGGTAATGGTAGGAATTGTCATACAGTTGCACGACCATCACACCAACCAACTGCTGACCACGACATAACGGCACTCCCAACCAATGATGGCTTGGGGTACCTTGTGACTGGATCTCACCGGCCTGCAGCAGTTGCTGAAATAACTGTTCATCACAAAGTAAATATTTTCTATGCCTGGCGACATAACCGGTCAGACCGTTGGCAAACACTTCGGTAGCAATGCCGCTGGCTTCCAATTGGTCTTTTTCATCAGAAAAGTATTCCAGCCGGAAATGGCCAGACATTGCATCTTGTAAAACCAAATAAAAATTATCCGCCGGCAGATATTGATTCAGCAGACTGTGAATGGCTGGGTAAAATTCCGACATTTCAGTCAGGGTGCTGGCAAGCTCAGATAAATTTAACAAGGCACGCTGGACAGCACAGGCATCACGATAACGCCCAAGCAATAACTTCAGCCGCCGAATCTGCGCAACTGTCGAAACCGGTTTATGACGGGTTTGAGTTTGTTCCTTCAACTGGCGCTCTTTTTATAGTTATAGGCCCAATGTTGGACCTTGGATGAAAGCGTCTCTATTATGCACAAAGATTAAGCAGAAAAAAGCCTTTCTTGCAGCCATTGTTGGCGATTTTTAGACAATTTTGTTCTTAAGTGTTGACGAAAAAAACTAACAGACTGGCAACAAAGGGAAAATATGTGGCAAATCCTGCCAACATGCAGATTCAGACAATGGCAGAAACAAAAAAGCCCGCAATGCAGCGGGCTTTTGGCAAGCTTCAGGCTCAAACGCCTTCAGTCATAAACTTAATAGCATCAACAATTTCGTCATCAGAACAATCAGCGCAAGTACCACGTGGAGGCATGGACCGGATCCCTTCGATGGCATGTTTTTTCAGCACATCTAAACCCTGTGCCAGACGTGGTTTCCAGGCCGCATCACCTTTTTTCGGTGCATCTAATGCGCCGGTGCCGTGACAAGCGAAACAAGCGCCTTGATAGACCTGTTCACCGGTACGTGGGCCTGTAGGTTTAGCAACCACTGGCTCAGCGCCAGCTAAATAGACCTGGCCAACAGGCGCGATGCGTTGTTTCAGTGCATCCGCAGTATCATCAGTGCTCGCCTGAGCGGCCAGGGCTGAACAGAATAACGCCAGTACAAATGTGATTTTTTTCATTGATCGGGATCCCCGGTGATTAAGCCGCACAAATTCTGGGGTATTATAGCCCTGCCTGTACAAAGAGTGAAAGCCCCTCTGCGTACAGTATCATCCGCAGCGTATTGCGACTGCAGCTCAGCCGTCTGGCGAGCGCCTTTTAATCGGCCTGTTCACTGAAAAAAATGCCCCTTGAACAAATTTATTTTAGCTTTTTCACTTTGCAAAAGCTGGCTTTGTGGTAGTCTATTTAGCCATTCATCACCGCCCTTGCTAGTCTTTACTGCAGGCAGATGAAGTGGGAAAAAAATTTTCCACAACAGGAAGTAAAAAATAACAACCAGGGTCTGTGCAGTTTACCCCTCGTTTTTTAAATTGATTATCAACAACTTAGACGTAAATGCATGCCTAACCACTCAAGGTAGGCACGCTGTTATCTGGCATTTTTTTCACAAACATATCCACACTTTATCCACAACTTGCGGCTTCAATCCTTGCTGGCTGAAAATCGGCTATTGTGGCATTCTTAATGAAAAATCACTGGAGCCACGCTCATGGTCCAAATTCCTGCTGATCCACTGATCCTGGTGGATGGTTCTTCTTATTTATTTCGTGCTTATCATTCGCCACCACATCTGACTAATTCTAAAGGTGAAGCCACAGGTGCTATTTATGGCGTGGTGAACATGCTGAAAAGTTTGTTGCGCCAGTACAATCCAAGCCAAATGGCAGTGGTGTTTGATGCCAAAGGCCCAACCTTTCGCAACACCATGTATGCCGAGTACAAAGCGCATCGTCCACCGATGCCGGATGATCTGCGCAGTCAGATTGAACCTCTGCATCAAATTATTCATGCGCTTGGCTTGCCACTGCTGTGTATCAGCGGGGTTGAAGCCGACGACGTGATTGGCACCCTGGCCACACAGGCCAGTGCTGTGGGCCGTCACGTCTTGATTTCCACTGGCGACAAAGATATGGCGCAACTGGTGGATGGTCATGTCACGTTGATTAATACCATGACAGACACCATCCTGGACCCGGCCGGCGTCAGAGAAAAATTTGGCGTTGGACCTGAGCTGATTATCGACTTGCTGGCGCTGATGGGTGACAAAGCCGACAATATTCCGGGTCTGCCTGGCGTGGGCGAAAAAACAGCGCAGGCGCTGTTGCAGGGCTTGGGGCCGATCGACACTTTATATCAACAGCTGGATGATATTGCTGCGCTGGGTTTTCGTGGCAGTAAAACTATCGCTGACAAAATGCGCGAATTTGAACCGCAATTACGTTTATCTTATCAGTTGGCCACCATCAAAACCGATGTGGCGTTGCCGCTGCAACTGAATGAACTGCATCTGCAAAGCCCGGATTACGCCAAACTGGCTGACTTATATCAGCAATGCGAATTTAAACGCTGGCTGGCTGAAGTGAAATCAGCAGAAACGATCAATACAGTCCGCCCTGTCGTGGCTGCCAGCAGCAGCGACGCTGAGGACAGCATACCGCAGTCGCAGCCTGCCATGATGGCGACTGATCGCAGTCAATATCAGACGGTGCTGACAGAGCAACAACTGGCAGAATTGCTGGCGCTTTTACAACAAACCGAGCTGGTGGCTGTGGATACCGAAACTACCAGTCTGGACTATATGCAGGCAGAGTTAGTGGGTATTTCGGTCGCGACAGCACCAGGCCAAGCCTGGTATATCCCGGTTGGACATGATTATCTTGGCGCACCGCCACAATTGGATCGGGACTGGGTGCTGGCCCAGTTAAAACCCTGGTTGGAAGACGACAGCAAAGCCAAAGTTGGTCAGAACCTGAAATATGATATGAGTGTACTCGCCAGCTACCAAATCCAGCTGGCGGGAGTTCGCTTTGATACCATGCTGGAATCTTATGTGCTGAACAGCGTCGGCTCCCGCCATGATATGGACAGCCTGGCGCTGAAATATCTCGGTCGCAGCACCATCAGCTTTGAAGATATTGCCGGTAAAGGGGTTAAACAGCTGACGTTTAACCAGATCGAGCTGCAAAAGGCGGCCGAATACGCTGCTGAAGACGCCGATATCACCTTGCAACTGCATATGGCGTTATGGCCACAAATTGCGGCTATTCCAGGCTTGCGTGCCGTATTTGAGCAGATTGAAATGCCATTACTACCGGTGTTATCCGAGATGGAGCGCGGTGGGGTGAAAATTGATGCGGCCTTGTTACAGCAACAGAGTATTTATCTGGCAGAACGGATCAGTCAGTTAGAACTACAGGCGCATGCGTTGGCTGGCAAAGCGTTTAATTTGTCTTCACCAAAACAGTTACAGGAAATTTTGTTTACTGAACAAGGTTTACCAGTGCTGAAAAAGACGCCAACCGGGATACCGTCAACAGCAGAAGAAGTGCTGGCTGAATTGGCAGAAAATTATGAATTGCCCAGGGTCATCCTGCAGCACCGTACTATCGCCAAGCTGAAGTCCACTTATACCGATAAGTTGCCACTGAGCGTCAACAGCCGCACGGGCCGGGTCCACACCTCCTATCATCAGGCGGTTGCTGCCACCGGCCGACTCAGTTCGACCGAACCGAATTTGCAGAATATTCCGATCCGCACTGAAGAAGGCCGGCGCATCCGGCAAGCTTTTATCGCCGATGCGCGGATGCAAATTATGGCGGTGGATTATTCCCAGATTGAGCTGCGGATCATGGCACATTTGTCCAAAGATCAGGCGTTGTTGGATGCTTTTGCCCAAGGGCTCGATATTCATAAAGCCACAGCTGCTGAAGTTTTTGGTGTCAGTCTGGCAGAGGTCACGGCAGAACAACGCCGGCGCGCCAAAGCGGTGAATTTCGGGCTTATTTATGGCATGTCGGCTTTTGGTCTGGCCAAGCAGCTGGATATTAGCCGGGGTGAAGCCCAGCATTATGTCGATACTTACTTCGCCCGTTTCCCTGGCGTGCTGAACTATATGGAAAGCACCCGGCAGCAAGCCCATGCCCAGGGTTATGTCGAAACCCTGTTTGGTCGCCGCTTATATTTGCCGGAAATCAACAGCAAAAATATGGCGCGGAAAAAAGGTGCTGAGCGGGCCGCGATTAATGCGCCAATGCAAGGCACTGCAGCGGATATTATCAAAAAAGCTATGCTGGCAGTGGCAGCATGGCTACCGCAACAAGATGCGGGCACGATCCGGATGATCATGCAGGTCCACGATGAATTGGTGTTTGAAGTCGCGACAGACAAACTCGTCAGTTACCGGCAACAAATTATCGATTTGATGCAGCAAGCGGCTGTGCTTTCAGTACCATTACTGGTTGAAGCCGGCACCGGTGCCAACTGGGATCAGGCGCATTAACTTTTCAACAAAGAAGTTACTGCGACCACGGAACTTTCTGTCAGGGCAACCGTCTTACCAACCGTGACATGCCCAAATCCTGGTATCCCTTTACAGCCTCTGCCAAACAGAGGCTTTTTTTTGTCTGCAGATACCGACTTGCAGTCGGCAACAAGCAAGGCTGATAGCTGCAAGAGTTGCTCGCCATGCTGTAATGATGGCAGGGTGAAATCAATGTGCTGATTGGCTGTGTCGCGGTCTGGTTGCCCGAACTATAGTTGCCCCCTGTGATACGTTATCCAGTTACCATTGTGGTCAAATAAATCCACAAAATCGCCTTGTTGTAGTTTTATTACGAAAATCGCTTGCTTTTTGAACTAAGCTCAGTAGAATTAAAACTGTAGGGTACAGAGGTAAGATGTTCTATCTTTCGGCATATTAAGGTGGTTTCACTGCAATATGTATAGAAAGTAGGCTTTTTTAGCCGCCCCACTGCTTGCAGTGGGGCGTTTTTTTTATCTAAATTCTGTAAATTTACTAGATTTTTTAGAGCAAATACTTCAAACGTCGAAAAAATTGTGTATAATGGCGACGTCTTGCTAGCAAGACACCCTGTTGATTTGAAATTATTGATAGCTTCTCCCCGTTTGCTATGCCGGCTTCTCTCTGAGATGCCGGTTTTCTTTTTTTGGGGGATTGGAAAAGTCAACTACGCCACATTTGGCGCTGTCAGAGTCGATGGCAATAGCAGTGTTGCAACGATATCACCAGCACAAGCAACGATAAAATTTTCAAAGAAGATAGTGGAAACAACAGCTTTGTTTCCACCATGGTGTAAAAAGGCAGTGACGCGCTTTATTCAGCGCCTGACTCTTCAGCTGCGTTTTCATCACGACTGTACCAGCTATCCAGCACTTGTTCCAATTCGGTCAGACCTTGTTTATTCAAAGAACTGAAGGTATGGACAGTCACGTCGCCCATAAAAGCCAAAGAGGCTTCCCGCACTTCTAACAAGGTTTTTTTCCGTGGTCCCGGGCTCAATTTGTCGGCTTTAGTCAGCAGTAATAACACCGATAAATTACTTTGCACCGCCCAGTGGATCAGCTGTTGATCCAAGTCTTTCAGCGGATGACGGATATCCATCAGCACCACCAGACCTTTCAGGCTCTGACGTTTCATCAGGTACTCACCTAATGATTTCTGCCATTTTTCTTTCACCGCCAGTGGCACTTTGGCAAAACCATAGCCAGGTAAATCGATCAATCTTTTTTCATCGGCCAGCCGGAAAGTATTGATCAATTGGGTCCGACCAGGCGTTTTACTGGTTCTGGCTAAACTATTTTGCCGGGTCAGCGTATTTAAAGCACTGGATTTACCCGCATTAGACCGGCCGGCAAACGCCACTTCAATGCCGGTATCGGGCGGCAAAGCGTTGATATCTGGGGCACTGGTTAAAAAACTGGTCTGCTGATAATTAAATTTTGCTTTGTACACAACTCACTCCGGCGTCAAATTTGGCTATAGTGTAGCGGATCTAGTTGATCTGAAGAAGCATTAGCCGCATGAATGGGATTTTATCTGGCTTAGATTCGTGTAAAATAGACATAAATACTAGGGTTATTATCTTTTGTACCTCATCACCGTGGGGGCAAGCTGAACAGAGACGGATAAACATGAGAAAATTAGCACTACCAGTCATGCTGTTATTAGGGTTGGTCGGCCAGGCCGCAGCAACAGAAGGCAATATTGAAGCAGGTAAAGCCAAATCTGTAACCTGTGCCGCCTGTCATGGTCCTGATGGCAATAGTCCAACCGATATGTACCCTAAAATTGCTGGCCAGCATGCCGGTTATATTTTTAAGCAATTAAAAGAATTTAAACTCGGCGCCAGTACAGGTGGCAAAGAGGGCAGAAATAACGCCGTGATGGCAGGTATGGTGGCAGCATTATCCGAACAGGATATGCGCGATCTGGCGGCTTATTACGCCAGTCAAACGATGAAATCAGGCACGACGCCGGAAGATGTGGTTGAAGCTGGCCAGAAATTATTCCGCGGCGGTGATATGCAACGGGGTATTGCGGCTTGTATCGCTTGCCATGGTCCACGTGGTGTCGGCCATAGCCTGGCGAATTTCCCGAAGATTTCCTTCCAGCACGCTGCTTATATCAAAACGCAATTGGAGTCTTTCCGCAACGGCAGCCGCGCCAACGATATGAATGGCATGATGCGGGATGTAGCGAAGAAATTAACTGACGAAGATATCGAGATTTTATCGAAATATCTGGGTGGTCTGCACTAAGTAGTGCATGCAGCATTTAAATGCGCACAGCTAAAAAGCCGGCAAATTTGCCGGTTTTTTTATCCCTTTCACTCAGTGCCAACCACGGCCAAACAAACACGACAGCTCAACCCTATCTGTGGCTACGCTGAAGGTTAGCCTGCCATAGCGATGATTAAAAGGCTGCAGTAGCGGACTGAAACGATTCAGTTACATTTCGACGATTATCTATTGAGAATTCGCGTGAGATATATCTCACAAAGAACGTGAGAAAATAGCCTGTAATATCTGTATGAAAATCACGCAAAACAAATTAAATCTTACTAAGTATCTGATTTAATTAAATGGTTAAAAATGGTTCATTTTTTCGGCAATTTTTTTTCTCCAACGGTATTGCCATTCAATTTAAATAGAGTAAATTAAACCTCGTTACAGTTAGTAACAAGTTTACAAAATGGAAGTTGTGCACGGACAGCATCAGTGCTTAGGTACATTCAAAATGACGTCATCAATGATGTCAGCGTTTTTAACGCAGCAAGGATGAAGAAAAAAGTATTAGGACGATCGCGAATAATGATCACTACATGGAAGTGACCTAACAATATAGGGAAACTATCCAGACAGGGTGTCTCACGTAAGTCAGGATGAACTAAAAATATTCGCACCTGTCGGTGCAACCTTGAACGGCAGTAAGCTTCGCTTGCTGCCGTTTTGTTTTATCTGCTGTGCGCTTACCACAGCTGTCGCTGGCGCGGCATTTCGCAGCAACACCACCCAGGGTGCATCAAGTCAGACTTGCTAGAGCACCGCAATATCCAGACCCGCGCTGTACAAGATGAAGACAGATTGGCGTTCTAAACAGCAGTTTTCAGTGAACTGCGGAAATACATAGGCAGCAGCCACAAAACTGGTTAAAATACGCGCCCTTTTCTACAGGTAGACATTATGACTCGCAAAAAAAAATCACGTACTTCCGGCCAAATCGGTATTCGGCATAAACCCACTGCAGAAGCCCGCCAGGATCGTGACCGTCCTGTAGAAAGTAAGAAAAAAGGTGCTGGTTTAAAATCTGGTAGCCGTAACTCAGTGCAAGCTGAAGTAAAAACCGGCACTGGCAGTCAGAATAAAGACCCGCGCCATGGCAGTAAAAAACCAATTTCGCTGGTCGTCACGCCGGCAGAGCAGAAATTACTGACGCCAACGACGCAGCCAAAAGCATTATTAGCGAAAGCCAAACCGGTTGAAATTCCGCCACAAGTGGAACTGGAACAAATTGAGCAGGATGAAAAACTGCAGGCCTTGCTGGAAAAAGTTGAGCAAGGTGACATTCTGACCGGGAAAGATGCCAAGTATTTCAACGCCAAAACAGCCCGTCATGCCGAATTACTGACCCTACTTGGGCTGGATGATGACGAAGACGAGGATAACGCTGAGCTGGACGAAGCAGAAGATTTGGATCCACTGAGTAAACTGGAACAAGTTGACTGGCGTAAAGATCTGCTGGGTGAATAACTTCAGGTGATAACAGCAATGTGGACAGCTTTGATCGCGCTGGCAGTATTGATTGTCGCTGCGCTGGCGTTTTATCTCGGAACTTTATTATTCCGGCTGAAACAACAGCAGCAACTGCAACAGCAAGCTTTACAGGCGCAACAACAAAAACAGGCCGAACATCAGCAATATCTGCTCGACAGTATCCTGCTGATTGGCAAAGCCACGCTGGAACAACAGTGTGAGCCATCGGAAGCCGCCTTAAGGATTTGGGTGTTGCTGGAAAACCTGCAAGCGGATTTAGCCACGGCCGAACGCTGGCCAGCTTTGTTTGCGATGTACGATTGTGTCAAAGCGATGCCGACCCATGAGGCTCGTAAACAAACCGATAAAAAGGAAATACGCCGGTTGGACCATATTCGCCAACAGCTTGAAATCGAATTAAAAAGCGGTATTGAGCAGGATATTCGCGGTTTGCTGGCGCAGTTACAACAACGCCACTGAAAGATTCACACACCAGACCGGCTGCCCTCAGGCGGTCTGGTGTGGCCAAACGGCTCATTTACTGTTTGTAAATCACCCCGGCTTTCATCACAAAACTGACTTTGCCCATCACTTGAATGTCTTGCAACGGATTGCCTGGCACCGCAATGATGTCGGCAATTTTACCGGCTTTTAGGCTACCCAAGCTATCGGCGATCCCCAACAAGCGGGCACTTTCAATAGTGGCACTCTGTAGCGCGGTCATTGCAGGCATGCCAGCTTCAGTCATAAAGACAAATTCTTGCCAGTTATCCCCATGCATACCAACTCCGGCATCAGTGCCAAAAGCGATTTTGACGCCGGCTTTATAAGCACGGGCAAAGGTTTGTTGAATTAATGGCCCAATGGCTGCCGCTTTTACCCGCACCATTTCCGGAAAATAACCCGGCACTTTAGCCTTTTCGGCGACATAACGACCAGCGCTGATGGTTGGCACAAAATAAGTGCCGTGTTGTTTCATCAGCGCCATCGTTTTGTCATCCATAAAGGTGCCATGTTCAATCGAGGTTACCCCGGCTTTAATCGCCCGCTCCATCCCCTCTTTACCGTGGGCATGTACTGCCACCGTAAAACCATAGTCCTTTGCCGTTTCAACAATAGCGGCTAATTCATCATCTTTGAATTGCGGATTCATGCCACTTTTAGCCACGCTGAGCACACCGCCGGTGGCGGTAATTTTGATCAAATCAGCGCCTTCTTTATAACGTTGCCGCACCGCTTTACGTGCTTCTTCGGCCCCATTGATCACCCCTTCAGCCGCCCCTGGATCTCCCATCCGCTGATAGGCCACCCCATTGGTCGGATCGGCATGCCCCCCCGTGGTGGCAATAGATTTACCGGCAGTAAAAATACGGGGCCCATTGACATGACCGGCCGCAATGGCTTTTCGCAGCGCCACGCTGACCAGATGACTATCCCCCAGCTCACGCACTGTGGTAAAACCGGACATTAAGGTTTTATTGGCATAAGTCGCACCGCGCAATGCAATATCAGCTTCATTTAAGGTAAAACCTTCGCTGTAACTGGTCGGGCTGCTTTGGTAAGAGAAATGGGTGTGCATATCCATCAGGCCAGGCAACAGGGTATGCTGACTCAAATCAACCAGTTGATCACCGGCCGCCGGCTGGCGAAAACCGGCTTCAATGGCGGTAATTTTATCACCGTCCACCACCAGCGTTTGTTTGGTTAACACTTGTGTTCCCTCTGCGGTAATCACAGTACCGGCATGGATCAGGGTGGCCGCCGGGGCCAACATCGGCAGTAAGGCGCTGCCAAGGACTAAGGTCGTCAGTTTTTTCATCATCATTCCCGGGATTATTGGCAGCGGCATTGGCTGCACTTTCATTGTGTTGGATCAAAACCTAATTAATCACAGAGCTTATACTGCCACCAGCAAAGTAGAGGCGAATGCGATATGAACACGATGATATGGGACGAAGCACTGCTGCAAAAGTATAATGTCAAAGGTCCCCGCTATACCTCTTATCCGACAGCATTGCTACTGCGAAGCGGCTTTCAGCCGGCAGCGGCGTTACAGGCCTTACAGCAAACCGGGCCGGATCTCAGTCTTTATCTGCATGTGCCATTTTGTCGCCAGCTATGTTATTACTGTGGCTGTAATAAAGTCATTAGTCGTGACCAAAGCAAAGCCGATCGTTATCTGGATGCGCTGGAACAGGAAATGGCATTTTATCAGGCCGCCACTGCCAGCAAACAGGTCGCTCAGCTGCATTTAGGCGGTGGCACCCCGACTTATCTGGATGAAACCCAACTGCGGCATTTAATCAAATTATTGCGCCGTTATTTCCGTTTCAGCCCACAAGCCAGCCTTAGTATCGAAATCGACCCACGCAGTTGTAACCTGGAAAAACTGGCCTTATTACGTGAACTTGGTTTTAGCCGGGTCAGTTTTGGCGTACAGGATTTTGATCCGCTGGTGCAACAAAGTATCAACCGGCTACAGAGTTATTCAATGGTCGCTGAACTGGTCACGGCCAGCCGTCAGCTCGGGTTTCGTTCAGTCAACCTGGATTTAGTCTATGGCCTGCCACATCAACAGCCGGCTAGTTTTGCCGACACCTTGCAGCAAGTGCTGAGTCTGGATCCGGATCGGATTTCGTTATTTAGTTATGCCCATTTACCGGAGCGGTTTGCGGCGCAGCGAAAAATTCCGCAGCAGGCATTGCCGGATGGTCAGGCAAAACTGGCACTGCTGGCGTTGGCGGTGGACACTTTACAACAAGCGGGTTATCAGGCGATTGGCATGGACCATTTTGCCAAACCTGAGGATCCACTGGCCGTGGCGCAACAACAAGGCCAGCTCAGACGAAATTTTCAGGGCTACACTGCAGATAATAGCGATGCCTTACTGGGGCTAGGGGTTTCGGCCATCAGCCAGGTTGGTGAGCAAATCTGGCAACAACAAAAAGATTTAAACCTGTATTACCGTGCATTGGCGGAACAAGGTCATAGCCTGGATAAAGGCATGCAACTGAGTCTGGACGATCAAATCCGCGCCGACTTGATTGCGGCCCTGATGTGTAACTTCCAACTCGACAGCCGTGCTTTTGCCGACAAGTGGCAACTGAATTTTGCCGACTACTTTGCGCACAGCCTGCAACAATTGCAAGACTGTCTGGCCGATCAACTGGTGCAATGGCAAGGTGAAGTGTTACAGGTCACTGCCCGTGGCCGGCCTTGGGTACGGGTGATTTGCGCTTGTTTTGACGCTTATTTACTTGAACAAGCACAGAGTTATTCCAAGGTGATCTGAAGCTCGCGGAGTTGGATTCAGCGCAGCGCTGCGACCTCTTCTTCCGGCTCAGCCATGGCAATAATGGCCTGATAGTGGCCACTTGGCAGCACATAATACTGCCCTGTCGGTAGCGTTTTCAGCTCCGCTTGCGCTGCCAGCCGATAATAACAGGGGCGGCTGAACTTCGCGGTCAGCCCCCTTGCTAATTGCAAATAAGGCAATAACATCCCCGTCGCCGGTTCGGGCTGCAATTGCAGTGGATATTCAGATCCGATTAAGTAAAGCCGATCTAAATTATCGCGCACTTGCAGCTGCGGACCTTCAGCACCGTCCAGCCATTGCCAGTCGACCAGTAAAAATGGCGCATCATCGACCTGGATCCGCACCGATTCCACCGGCGTGGTCAGCAAATATTCGCCCTGCCGGCAATGCAACACAGAACTGAATAACTTCACCAGTTCAAGCCGCTGGATCGGACTGTTTTGATACAACCATTGGCCATCGCGGGTGATCTGCAGTGGGATATCACCACAAAACGGTGGTTGCCAATGGGCGGGTGGCCATGGCTCATCCAGGGTGCTGTGATTGAGAAGCTGTTGTTGCAGTTGCTGCAAATCCATGGAACCATTCCCAGGCTGACCAAACATCGCAGCAGTGTAACAGATCGATCGGATAGCGGAACCCTCAGCTAAGCCGCGATCGGGTTCAGCATCGCAGCCACTGCGGAGCAGCCACTGCGGACATGTCGCTGCCTGACTTTTTACCCTAGGAGAATTCACGTGTTAGAACAATCCATCAGTTACCTGACGAAAAATCAGGACTTAATCATAGCTTTCGGTCTGAAACTGCTGGTTGCTATTGTTATTTTTTATGTTGGCCGCTGGGTCGCGCTCGGCATGTCACAACTGGTCAGCAAAGCCTTGTTATTACGCAAAGTAGACCGGGCTGTGGTGTCTTTTATTGCCAGCATTATTTATGCGGCGGTTCTGATCGCCTTTGCGCTGATTGCTTTATCGCATCTGGGCATTCAAACCGCGTCTTTTATTGCCATTTTGGGTGCCGCTGGTTTAGCGGTGGCCCTGGCCTTACAAGGCTCGTTATCTAATTTTGCCTCGGGCGTGCTGATCATTGTCTTCCGCCCCTTTAAAGCCGGTGATTTTGTGGAAGTGGCCGGGATTAGCGGTGTGATTGAGCGGATTGATATTTTTCAGACCATTTTTAAAACTGCTGACAATAAAAAAATCATCGTGCCGAACTCACAAATTACCGGCGGTGCTATCACCAACTATTCGGCGGAAAAACGGCGGCGGGTTGATTTGGTGATCGGCATCAGTTATGACTCAGATCTACGTAAAGCCAAGGCACTGCTGGAGCAAATTCTGCAAAACGACAGCCGGATTTTACAGGAACCGGCGCCTCTGGTGGCAGTCAATGCCCTGGCTGATTCGTCGGTTAATATGGTGGTACGACCTTGGGTTGAATCAGCAGATTACTGGCCTGTGTACTGGGATACCTTAGAAAACATCAAACTGACATTTGATCGGGAAGGCATTGAAATTCCTTTTCCACAAATGTCATTGCATATGAGAAAAGAGGACAAAGCATGAGTACACATCGACCAAGCAACAACTTCCTGGCGCTGAGCCTGCTGACCATGGCTCTGAGCGCTAACGCGATGGCAGAAACCACGCAGCAAAAAAGCTGGACCACTGCCGCTGAACTCGGCGCAATTACCACTTCCGGCAATACCAAAGGCACTTCTGTCACTGGTAAAATTGATAGTAAACAGGAGCTTGAACACTGGAGCAACGAATATGTGTTGTCGGCTTATTTTAAAGAAGATGAGCAAACTGACAATAACGGCGTAAAACGCAGCGAAAAATCAGCCGAGCGGTATTTTGTGTCCGGCAAAGGTGGCTACAAACTTGATCAGGACAATGCCACGCTGTTTGTATTTGGTTCTTATACCGATGATGCCTTTGGTGCTTATACCAAATACAGTTTAGTGTCGCTGGGTTATGGTGACCGACTTTATCAGGATGACAATAAAACACTGGATGCTGAAATCGGTCCTGGTTATTTCTCTGGCCGCACTTCCGATGACCGGACCGAAAATGGCCTGATGTTACGTTCAGCTGCCAACTTTAATTGGGCTTTTTCTGACACCGCGGCTTTTAAACAAACCCTCAGTGTCGAAGTCGGCAGCGACAATACCAGAACTGCAGCTGAATCCTCCATCAGCGCCAAACTCAATGGCAAAATGCAGATGAAAGCGGCATTTTTGGTGCAAAACGACAGCGATGTGCCGCTTGGCAAGAAAAAAACCGACACTCAGACCTCGCTGACGTTAGTCTATGCCTTTTAAGCCAAACTAGGACAGTCTGCGCTTTTGACTACCAACTGGCAGCAAAAGCGCGCCTGTTGTTGGCTTTGCTTCAGCTTTGACCCACATCTACACCACTATTGCCACGCCAATACGGCTATTTTTTGGCCATTACTGCGCTTTCGACTAAGCTTAAAGCCATTTCTTGGACCTTTTTTGTTGCTCTGCTGGCTAGTTGCTGACAGCGGACAACAGCTGTTTCTGATGGAGCCACAGGCATGCCTGAGAGGAAGCTGTTATCAGACCAAGTGACAGCAACAAAACCACAGCGCCCGTTACCACAACTCGGGTTAATGTTGGGATTTGGGATATTGGCTGCACTGTGGTTGTTGGAAACTGACTTGCAGTTGCTGCAGCACTGGTTAAGCCCTGAACCCGCCGCGCAGCTGCATTTGCTCAATGGCTGGATTTTACTGGCCATCGCCATGCTGATGTTGTTTGGCTTTTACCGGCAACAACAGAATTATCAACAACAAGTTCACAAAACGCAGCGCCAATTTAGTACCACTTTTGATCAAGCGGCGGTCGGCATCGCTCATGTTGCGCTGAGTGGTCATTTTTTACGGCTGAATCAGCGTTTTGCCGACATGTTGCAATACGACATGGATCAGTTGATCCAGCGTAGCTTCCACGATATTACCCATCCGGATGATTTAGCCGACGATTTACGCCATGTTGAACAATTAATCAAAGGCCAGATCAGCCATTATGGTTTAGAAAAACGCTATCGACGGCAGGATGGCAGCTATTTCTGGGCCCATTTGTCGGTGTCGTTACATCGGGATGAAAATCCAGCTGACAGTTATTTTATTTCAGTGATTGAAGATATTGACAGTAAAAAACAAGCCCAATTGGCGTTGCAGGCCAGTGCTGCCCAAATCCAACTGCTGCTCGATGCATCAGATGAAGGGATTTTAGGCTTATCCGTCGACGATGAGCTGACCTTTGTTAATCAGACCGCAATAAGCCTGCTGGGCTATCAATTACCGGTGCAGTTGCTGGGTTTACCCCTGCTGACCATTATTGCCAAACAAAAAGCAGCACTGGCCATCTGGCGCGACATCACCCGGCTGCATCAACAGCCGGCCACCTTGCGTGGTGAAGCCGAATTACTGGTCGATTGCCACGGCGAGTTACTGCCGTGCGCCTACCGCGTGATCCCGGTGCCTGCGGCTGAAGATGGCACCGTATTGGTGCTGTGCTTCCAGAATATCCGGCAGCGGCGGCAACAACAGCTCAGGCAACAAGCGCAAAACCACTTATTGCAACGATTGGCTGACAATGTGCCGGTGCAGGCCTTACTGACCGACTTAGTGTTGTTTGTTGAACAACAATTACCCCAACTCAAATGCTCGATTTTGCTGGCTGATTTACCCCAGCAAATTCTGAAGGTAGCGGCGGGCCCCAGCCTGCCGGCTGAATATAATGCCAAGGTAGATGGCATGCCTATCCGCTACGGCATTGGCAGCTGCGGGACATCGGCGGCCACAGGCCAGCCGGTGATTGTCACCGATGTGCGCAGCGATTTGTTATGGCAACAAGTGGTCCATTTAATTGAGCCTTATGAATGGTTGCAAGCCTGCTGGTCAACGCCATTTTTCAGTAGCGATAAAAAACTGCTGGGGACTTTTGGTATTTATGTGCCAGAACAACGGGGCCCCAGACCAGAAGAACAGGAGCTGATCCAGTTTACTGCCAGTCTGGCGGCATTTCTGATTGAACGCAGCGAAGCCAAAACCCAGATGGATTTATTATCCAAAGCAGTGCAACAAAGTCCGGTTGCCGTCTTGCTCTGTGATGCAGAGGGTAAAGTGACTTATGTGAATCAAAAATTTGCAGCCTTGACCGGACTCAGGACCACAGAGGTAATCGGTGCTTTATTGCCGGATATTTATCCGGCGGATCTGCGGGATGATGTACTGGCGCAGCTGCGGCGGGTGCAACATGGCACTGAGCTGGTCAGCGGGCAATATAAAATTCTTTGTGGTAATGGTTTGTTTTATTGGCAGTCTTATTGCCTCAGACGTATTGTCGACGAACAACAACAGCTTAGCCATTTATTGCTGGAAATTGAGGACATCACCCAGCAAAAAGAAACAGAACAACAACTTATTTTCAGCGAATTAAGGTTTCGGACTTTGCTGGACAAAACACCGGAAATCGCCGTGCAAGGCTATGAAGCGGACGGCACTACTTTTTATTGGAACAAGGCCAGTGAACTGCTGTATGGCTACAGTAACACTGAAGCGATAGGCCGCAATTTGCTGGAACTGATCATTCCCGTTGAAATGCGCCAGGGCGTACAACAAGCCGTCCGCCAAATGGTGCAAAGCGGTGAAGCTGAGCCGGCAGCAGAATTGTTATTGCAACGCAAGGATGGTAGCAAAGTGGCGGTTTATTCCGGCCATGCCGTGGTGAAATTACCCGGCAAACCGGCGCAAATATTTTGTATGGACTTAGATTTGACCGAACGGAAAAAACAACAAGCCCGGCTGCGGCTGGCCGCCGAAGTATTTAACTGCAGCCGTGAAGGCATCATGATCACGGACACCACCAAAACCATCATCTCGGTCAATCCGGCGTTACAACAGTTATTTGGTTACACCGAAGCCGAAATGCTCGGTCAAACCCCAGCCATGCTCAGATCAGGCCAGCACAGCAGTGACTTCTATCAGCAGTTATGGCAGATGTTGGCGCACCAGCACTATTGGCAAGGCGAAGTACTGAATCGTCGTAAAGACGGCGAAGTGATCCCATTACAACTCAGTATCAGCTCCGTGTTTGATGAGCAGCAAAATGTCAGTCATTATGCGGCTATTTTCACTGATTTGTCGCAAATTCGTGCAACTGAAGCAGAAATGGCTTTTCTGGCCGAACATGATGAACTGACCCATTTACCCAATCGTCAGTTGTTCCTGCAACTGCTGGAGCAAACCTTAAAAGTGGCCAGACGTGAGCAACAATACTGCGCCGTGCTGGTGCTGGATTTGGACCACTTTAAAGATGTGAACGACAGTTATGGCCATCAACTCGGCGATGAACTGCTGTTACAGGTTGCACGGCGGTTAAAAAGTCAGTGTCGCGACATGGATGTGCTGGCCAGACTCGGCGGGGATGAATTTGCCTTGTTACTGACCGATTTATCGACCATGGAAGATCCAGCCAGAGTGGCGCTGAAACTGCTGGCAGCCTTTAATCAGCCATGGCTGCTGACGGATCAGTTTGAAGTCCAGCTCGGGGTCAGTATTGGCATTAGTATTTTTCCGCAGCATGGCCAAACCACCGCCGAATTGCTGCAAGGCGCAGATGCCGCCTTATACAAAGCCAAAGCGGCCGGCCGTAATACTTATACCTTCTTTTCGGATGAATTTACCCAATCCGCCCGCGAGAAACTGACGCTGGAAGCCAGCTTACGCAAAGCGATAAGGCTGGGTGCTTTAACCGTGTTTTATCAGCCACAACTGGATATTAAAACCGGCCGTATTATTGGTGCTGAAGCGCTGGTGCGCTGGTTTGATAGCGAGCTTGGCACTGTTTCACCGGCCCGTTTTATTCCGGTGGCAGAAGCCTGTGGTTTAATCAATGATATCGGCCAGTTTGTGCTGGAGGAAACCTGCCGGCAAGGCCAGCGCTGGCTGCAACAGGATTTGCCCAAAATCACCTTGGCAGTCAATGTCTCGCCCGTGCAGTTTAAACGTTTTGATATGAAAAAAATGGTGTTGGAAACGCTGGCAAAAACTGGTTTTCCGGCCCATGCGCTGGAGCTGGAATTAACCGAAAGCGCCCTGATGGAAAATGAAGAAATTGTCATCACCTCACTGAATCAGCTGCGCAACCTTGGCATCCGGCTGGCGATTGACGATTTTGGCACCGGCTATTCCTCGCTGGCCTATTTAAAACGTTTTCCGCTGGATGTGCTGAAAATTGATAAACAATTTATCGATGATATTCCGCATAACAAAGATGACATGGAAATTGCCACAGTGATCGTTGGCATGGCGCACACGCTCGGATTTAAAGTCTTGGCTGAAGGCGTTGAGACCGCTGCACAACTGGCATTTTTGTCTGACAATCACTGCGATTATTATCAGGGCTATTTTTGCAGTCCACCGCTGCCGGCGGAGAAGTTTGAACAGTTGTTACGACAACAATTGGCAAAAACCCAACTTAGCAACTCATCCACCCCGGTTTAACAGACCCGGTTCGTCAAACCTGACGACCGGGACTACCACTGATGAGCAAAAGCGGTGGCGCACTGGGTGTGTGCTCAATTTGGTGGCAACACCAACTGACTCCAGCCTGAGCCTGCCAGCTTCTGCACTTTAATCTGCAACGGGATCCGCTCTTTTAACGCTTCCACATGGCTGATAATGCCAATCATCTTCCCGCTGCTTTGCAGACTATCGAGCGCCACCAGCGCGGTTTCCAGCGTCTCCGGGTCCAGCGTGCCAAAACCTTCGTCCAGAAATAAGGATTCCAGTTGGGTTTTATGACTGACCAGATCCGATAACGCCAAAGCCAGCGCCAGACTAACCAGAAAACTTTCGCCACCGGATAACGTTTTGGTATCCCGCACTGCATCAGCCTGCCAGCTGTCGAGCACCCAGAGTTCCAGCTCGCTGTCGGCCTTGCGCGCTAATTGATAGCGGCTATGCAGTTTGGCCAGTTGCCGGTTGGCCAGTTGGATCAGCTGTTGCAACGTCAGGCCTTGGGCAAAGCGGCGATATTTATCGCCATTGGCGGAGCCGATCAGGCTGTTCAGTTTTTGCCAGTCCTGATACAAAGCCTGCTGGTCCTGCAATTGCTGATACAGTTCAGCCTGAGTACTGGCAAGCTGTTGTTGCTGGTGCAGTTGTTGTTTCAGTTGCCCCAGCGCTTCACTTTGCTGCTGCAACTGTTGTTGTAATTCTTGTTGTTGTTGCTGTAATTCAGCTTTGGCTGGCCAGGCCACACCATCCGCCAGCAAGCTATTTTTGCTGACTGCCAACTCAGCCAGTTGCTGCTCTGCTTGCTGCAACAAGGCTGCCGCCGCCGTCTGTGCATTCTGTAACTGTTGTTTTTGCTGTTGTAACTGCTGTAATTGCGCATCGGTCAGAATCGCGCTAATAAAAGCTACATCTGAGGCAAAATCACTGGCCGACAACGCCTGTTGCCATTGCTGCTGCCGTTGGCTCAGCTCATCCAGTTGCTGTTGCTGACGCTGCAACAGGCTTTGTTGCTCGCCGGTTAAACCCGCCAGTTGCTGTTGTTGCTGTTGCCAGTCTTGCATCTGTTGGCGTAACTGCGCCACATCCGGCTCTTGCCCAACCTGCACTACCGGCTGCTGACTCAGACCTGTTTGTTGCAACCAATGTTGCAATTCTGTACTGGCTTGCTGACATTGCGGCGCTAGCTGCAACAACTGCTGACTGAGCAGCCCATAGCGTTGTTCCTGCTGCTGCCACTGTTGCAATTGTTGTTGCCAGTGCAGCAATCGACCGCTAAGCGCCTGCAGATCGGTGGCGGTGGCAGTTACTGCGTCTGCTGCTTCCAGTTCAGACAGCTGCTGCCATAACAACTGCAGTTGCTGCTGCAATTGCTGTTGCAGTTGTTGTTGCTGCTGCTGCAGTTGCTGTTGTTCTTTTTGAGTTTGCTGGTATTGCTGGCGTTCCAATGCCAGCTCTTGGGTCAGTTGCTGGAGCTGGCTTTGCAGTTGTTGCTGTTGTTGCTGCGCCTCCAGCAGCGCTTGTTGCTGCTGTTGATAGTGCAGCAGTTGCTGCTGACACTGGGTTAACTGCTGCGCCAGTTGTTGTTGGAGTGCCGTCAGTGCCGGCAGTTCCTGCTGCTGAAAATGCAGCTGCGCAGCGTCCGCCAGCGCCGCCGACCAACTTAACGCCTGTTGCTGTTGCAACAATTCACTCTGCTGTCCGGCCATCTCCTGCCCTTGTTGCTGCCAGCCTTGCAGCTCAGTCTGTAACCTGGTCAACAGCTGTTGCAGTTGCTCCCCCTGCTGACGTAATTCGTCTTGCCGCTGCCTGGCCTGTTGCAGTGCTAATTCGGCCACTGAAGGGTCCAGCGTCTGATAATGCGCCACTGCCGGGTGTTCGGCGCTGCCGCAAAGCGGACAAGCATCACCTGCTTGCAGACTGGCCCGCAGTGTTGATAACTCAGTAATTTTCTGCTGCTGCCGGACAATCAGCTCTTTGTCTTTGACGCTGTCGCTTTGCTGTTTATAAGCCAGTCGCAGCTGCTGCACTTGCGACAATACCTGTTGCTCTTGTTGCTGATGCTTTAGACAATCCTGCTGTAATTGCTGTTGCCGCTGCTGTAATTGCCACAGCTGTTTGGCGATCCGGACAAAGTCAGTCAGGGCTTGTTGATCCTGCTGCCAGCGCAATTGTTGTTGCTGCAAAGCATTGATATCGAGTTGCTGCTGACTTTGTTGCAACTGTGCCAACCGGGCGGCTGCCTGTTGCTGACTGCTTTGCAGTTGTTGCTGCAGTTGTTTTTTCTGCTGCCCTTCCAGCAGTTGTTGCTGCAGGCTGCTGTCGCTTTGCTGCCATTGCTGTTGCAGATCTTGCAGCTGTTGCTGTTGTTGCTGTAACTGCTGCAACTCAGGCCGCCAGGCCGCCAACTGTTCAGCCAGTTGACCCGCGCTCAGCCGGCCGCTGATCTGTGCTTGTAACTGCTGCTGCTCTGCCAGCACCTGCTGTTGTTGTTGCTGTAACCAGCCATCACGTTGGCTGGCCAGTTGCACTAGCTGCTGGCCACAGTGCTGATGTGCTGCTGCCAAAGGCGCAAATCGCAACTGCCATTGCTGTAACTGGTCTGCCAGCGCATCGCGTTGTTGCCTGGCCGCCAATAACGCCTGATACAACGGCTGTAATTTCTGCACTTGCGGATAACTGTCCAGCTTCGCCAAACCAACTTTGGCTTGGTCCAGCGCCTGCTCTGCCTGCGCCAGTTGACTGCTGGCCTGCTGTTGTTGCAGTGTGGCCGCTTCCAGTTGCAACCACCAGTCCAGTTGCGGCTGCAGCTGTTGCTGCGCACTTTGCAATTGTTGCTGCTGCGCCTGCACTTGCTCAGTCTGGTGCTGTAGCGCAGCCAATTGTTCCGCCGTCAGTAATGGCAAGCCATCCAGCCGCGCTTTGGTCAGTTGTTGTTGCTGCTCCAGTTCCCGGCAGGTCTGAAACACCTGCATCGAAATCTGACTATAAATTTCAGTGCCGGTCAGCTCTTCCAATAACTCGGCCCTGTCGTTGACACTGGCATTGAGAAAAGCGGCAAAATTGCCCTGTGATAACAACATGGAGCGGGTAAAACGCTCAAAATTCAGTCCGGTTAATTGTTCGGTCAGTTTCAGCTTTTCATTGGCTTTGTCGGTCAGAATAGTACCGTCGGCGGCGGCTAACTCCACCTTGGCGGCTTGCAGATTGCCTTCGACCGCACCGCGGGAACGACGCTGACTCCAGAACGCCCGATAGCCTTGACCCCGTACCGAAAACTCTACTTCGGCCAGACATTCCGCCGTGTGACGACTCATCAGTTCATTGCTGCTCGGACTGAGCTGTTTCAGCCTTGGCGTCTGGTGATATAACGCCAGACAAATGGCATCCAGCAGGGTACTTTTACCAGCGCCGGTCGGGCCTGTAATGGCAAATAAGTTACTGTCGGCAAAGGCTGGATCACGAAAATCAATCCGCCACTCGCCACGCAGTGAATTCAGATTCTGCAACCTTATCGATAATATTTTCATCGCTGCGGCTCCGTGCTGTCGGCGCCAGCGGCGTTTGGCTCCGTCGTTAATTGCGAAAGCGCCTGCTGATGCAACTGCAACAATCGTTGCTGCAGCTCATCAGTCAATTCTGCCTGGGCTAACCTGCTTTCGATCACTTGTTGTGGCGTCAGCTCCAATAACGAAGGTTCAAAAGCATCGCTGGTTAAACTGCTGCTGCGCTGTCGCTCACGCCGCAGTTTCAGCAGTTGCACCGGCAAGTCTGCCAGTTGTTGTTGTAATTGCACTTGCAGATCGGATAACAAAGCGGTTTCGCCACTCAGCACCAATTCCAGCCATAACTGCTGGCCGGCAGCCAGCTGCGCCAGCGCCGGCGCCAGTTCATCAACCAGACTGGCCACATCGGTGCGTAAACTCAACAACGGCTGAAAACACGGAATATCGACGGCGCTGACCACGGGCACCTGGCTACCGGCACTGAACTCAACCAACAGCAGTTGTTTTTGCTGCCGGGCTTCGTCAAAACTGAGGGCAATAGGGGAACCACTGTAGCGAATAAATTCAGAGCCACCGACTTGTTGCGCCTGATGAATATGCCCCAGCGCGATATAGGCAAAAGGCGGCAAACAGCTGGCTGGCAGGGCTTCCAGCGTGCCAATATAAATCTCCCGCACCGATTCGGAGCTGCTGGCCCCGACCGTCGTCAAATGACCAGTCGCCAGCAGAGGTAGAGGTGCAGCCAGGCCACTGCTGCTTTGCAGTTCAATGGCCAGTTGTTGCGCCTGTTGATACAGCTCCTGATACACCGCACTGATTTGTTGTTGTAACTGGGCACTTTTGTCGGCCGCACTCTGACCGGGCTGACTTTTGCCATCGGCGCGCTGGGATAAATCCCGTGGCCGTAAAAATGGCACCGCCGCCAGCACAGCGCCCACCTGGCGGTTTTTCTGCCGTAGTGGCAACAAATGCGCCGCCGGGATGGTCTGATAACCCGGGATCACTGTGGTATTGAGGCATTGCAGCAGCCCGGCACTTTCCTGTAACACCGCCACTGAATCATGATTGCCGCCCAGCAGCACCAGTTGCACCCCGGTCGGTTGCAAATCCACAATCAACTGATGATAAAGCTCACGGGCATAACTGGGTGGTGTGGCGGTATCAAAAATATCACCGGCCACCAGCAAGACATCAACGTCCAGCCGGATGATTTGCTGTTTTAACCAGTGAAAAAACGCCTGATGTTCAGCCGCGCGGCTTTGGCCGACAAAATACTGGCCGAGGTGCCAGTCCGAAGTGTGCAGGATCCGCATGAAAACTTAGGCCCGTCAGAAAAAGTCGGCGGCAGCATACCATAGCAGGGACACTGCCCCAAGCCAGTGCAGCACAGACGGGCTGCGCTGCACTAGAGTTATTAAGCAGTCGCCGCTAACAAAGCAGCATCTTTTTGCTGTGCCGCTGCCACTGCCGGTCTTTGCTGGAACCGCTGCAGATAAGCGGCAATTTCCGGCGTTTTTTCCAGCATGCCAAACTGAGTGATCCAGCCTAGTGCCGCCGCCCATAACACATCGACCGCGGTGAAACGTTCGCCCAATAGCCAGGGGCCTTGCGCCAGTTGGGTCCGGACCAAAGTTTCAACCTCAGCCACTGTGCCATAAGGGCTCATGCTGCCACTGTCGCGTTGCAGCGCTTTGTCGATAATGGCAGGTTCAAAACTGCTGCCATACAACGCCAGCCAACGCAGATAAGGCCCACGCAGCGCATCACCCACCGCCGGGCTTAAGCCAGCCTCAGGAGCCAGCTCGGCCAGAAACTGATAAATCGCTACTTGCTCGGTCACGGCCACACCATCCGCCAGCAACGTGGGGACCTTGGCCAATGGATTGGCAGCCAGTAACGCAGCAGGTTTGTTTTTAAAATCAACCAATTCAATTTGATAAGGCAATGCCAGTTCTTCCAGCAGAATGCGGACAC
>Ga0114982_1000355_pt1 | contig 24847 bp, 27 predicted proteins | sample Shrwel_input2_FT_FD_87183 | JGI IMG/M metagenome (GOLD analysis project Ga0114982, IMG submission 87183) | Subsurface microbial communities from deep shales in Ohio, USA - Utica-3 well 1 S input2 FT | ecosystem: Environmental > Aquatic > Deep subsurface > Shale gas/oil reservoir > Produced... | reverse complement strand
GTGCCGGCGTTGATGCCGGTGATGGTCGTGCCCGCGGGGATGCCGGTGCCGACGACCACCTGGCCGTTGGCGAGATCGGTCACGTCGCCGACGACGAGGCTGTTGGTGCCGATGAGGCCGCTGGTGATGGCCTTGTCGAGCTGCACGTTCAGGCGCGCGGTCGCGCCGGCGAGGACGTTGATGTCGCCCGTCGTCGCGCCGGCCCAACCGGTGCCGGCGAGGAGCGTACCCGTGCGCACCAAGGTGCCGCCGGTATGGGTCAGGGAACCGCCCGCGGTGATGGTCCGGGTGCCGGCCCGGACTTCGAGCTGACCGGCGCCGGAGACGGCGCCGTTGTAGGCGACGTCGGCGCCCGTGGTGAGGACGAGGTGGGCGGGGAGATCGAGGTTGCCCGCGGCGGCGGCCGTCAGGTTGGAGCTCAGGCGGACACCGGCGGCGCCCGTCACGAGGCCGGCGGCGTCGACGGCGAGCGGGTTGCTGATCGTGAAGCTGGTGTTGGCGGTGATGGCGGTGATGACGGAGCCGGCCGGGATGCCGGTGCCCGTGACGACCTGGCCGACGGCGAGGCCGGCGGTATTGCCCGTGGTGATGACGTTCTGGCCCGCGAGGCCGCCGGTGGCCGTGGCCGAGCCCGCGGCGAGGACCGCGGTGATGGTCGTGCCGACGGGCACGCCCGTGCCCAGGACGGTCTGGCCGACCGCCAAGCCGGCCACGTCGGCGAGGGCGACGCTGTTCGAGCCGCTGGCGCCGCTGACGATCGCCTTCGACGCTTCGAGACCGATGACGGCCGCGCCGTTGGTGGCGAGGGCGGCCATCTCCAGCCAGCCGGCCGCGACGGTGGTCGTGCCGGTGTAGGGCGTCTGGCCGGCGACCGTGCCGGGCGCGAGGACGAGGTAGCCCGACCCGCGCTTGATGAAGCTGCCGGAGCCGACGATCGGCGTCGTGAACGTCCGCTTGGGGGCGTCGGCGACGGCATCATAGGCGCCGTTGACGGTGACGGCGAGCACACCCGGGGCGGTCGTCTGGAAATACTGGACGTTGGGAAGCGGCGAGAGGGCGGAACCGCCGTCCCAGATGAGGTTGAGGGCGCCGCCGGCGATCTCGACGATGCCGGTGAAGCCGGGGCTCGAGCCGCCGAAATTCAGGTCCTCGTTACCGACCTTGATGAGCGTGCCGGAGCCGACGAGTTGGCCGTCGAAGGAGCGGGTCGCCGCGAAGGCGAGCGTACCCGCGGCGGTCGGCGCGACGTAGCTGCCGATGTTCGTCCCGATGGCGACGCGGCTGAGGTACAGCGAGGTCAGCTCGGGCATCGCCATGCCGCCGGTGTAGAGTCGGTTGAGCTCGGCCGCGCTGAGCGAGAGGGCGGAGACGTCGATCGAACGCGTCCGGAGGACGGAATAGGTGTCGTTCAGGGCCGCGCCGATCAACGGGGCGCTGAGGAGGACGCCTTCCCGGCCGGTAAGGGCGCCGCTGGCGTTGGCGGCGAGCGGCTTGCTGAGGGTGAGGCTGTTGCCGTTGATGGCGGTGATGACCGTATCGGCGGCGAGGCCGGTGCCGGCGACGAGCTGGCCGACGGTGAAGCCGGTGGCGTTGGTCGTGGGCAGGACGGAAAGGCCTGCGGCGACGATGCCCGACACGCTGGTGCTGGCGCCGGCGATGACCTGGGTGACGTAGGCGTCGGCCGGCAGGGAGGCGCCCACGGCGCCGATGCGCTGGCCGACGGCGACCCCGGCGACGCTGCTGAGCGCGAGCGACGTGGAGCCGACCTCGCCCGCGGTGCCGAAGGCCTGGACCGGCGCCGGAGAATTGGCGAGGAGGGGATTGAACTGGGTCGTGGTGCCGAGGTAGTCGGCGAGCAGCGGGTTGGAGCCGGACAGCTCGGTCGCGAGCAGCGCCGCGCGGGCGGCCGTGTAGCCGACGGTCAGGTTGCCGGTGCCGAGGTTGAGCACCGAACCGGCGGAGCCGAAGAGGGCGCCGACGACCTGGGACCGGTTCACATTGTCGTAGGTGCCGCCGCCCACCAGCACGAGGGCCGAGGTGTTGGGGGTGGCGTTCGCGGTGCCGGCGATCAGGGCGCCGCCCGGACGGACGATGGTGGCGCCGTAGTAGGCGGACTTGAAGAGGTTCGTGCCGGTGGTGCCGGCCAGCGTGAAGCTGGCGGAGCCCTGCTTGATGAGGCTGCCGACGCCGGTGATCGAGCCGCTGTACGTCAGGACCGCGTTCTGCTCCAGCGTGATGTCGCCGCGGCCGAGCTCGACCTTGGCGGAATCATTGCCGGCGAGGTTGCGGATGAGCTGGTTCGTGTCGCCGAAGGAGAGCTTGGTCTCGCGGCTGGAGGCCGAGTCGAGGGTGATCGAGGCGGCGTTGATGAAGGTGTTGTTCCGGCCGCCCGTGAAGGAAAGGTCGACGCCGTCGTTGACCAGGATGTTGCCGAAGAACTGGTCCTGACCGTTGATCACGTTGACTTCGCCCGGGTCGAGGCCGGGGTTGACCTGGATGCCGGCGCCGCTGCCGTTGTCGATCACCGCCGAGGCGAGGAGCTTGAGGGTCGAGCCCGCGGTGCCCGCCAGGTTGGCCGAGAGGGTGCCCGCGTTGTTCTGCAGGATGGCGAAGGTGCCGCCGTTGCCGATCAGGACCTGCTTCTGACCGAGGCCCTGGACGTTGGCGATGAAGGTGCCGCCCTGGATCTCGGTGAAGTCGTAGGAGGAACCGCCGGAGAGCAGGAGGACGAGGGTGCCCGCGCCGGTCTTGATGATGCGGCCGCCCGGGACGTTGTTGACCGTGTCGAAGCCGAAGATGTTGCCGCTGTAGTAGCCGTCGCGGCCCGCCTCCTGGTTGATGGTGAGGGTGTGGCCGTCGAGCCGCAGGGTACCCCCGACGCCGGTGCCGGCGATCACGAGCTCGCCCTTGTTGTTCACGTCGGCGGCGGTGCGCACGGCGTCCACGGCGGTGTAGACCTCGCCCGAATTGCCGGTGCTGATGTTCGTCGTGCCCTTGGACCGGAGGGCGAAGTCGGCCTGGAAATTGCGGACCGTCTGGTCGTTGCGGAGGATGACCTCGGCGCCCGTGCGGGAGTACGAGATGAACTGGCCGGCGCCGTCGCGCTCGACGGTCAGGGTGCCGGTGTCCGGGAAGAGCGCGGGGCGGTAGTCCCAGCGGAAGTAGTTGTTCGAGTTGGAGGCGACCTGCGCGTAGCGGATGTCCGCGCCGCGGCGGGAAAGGCCGAGCGAGGCTTCCGTCTGCTGGGAGCCGTTGAAGTCGGCGGCGTCCTGCGTGCCGGCGATGTTGAAGGAACTGCTGTTGGCGAAGGTGAGGCCGGTGGCCGACTCCAGGATGATCGTGCCGCCCGCGGCGATGAAGTCGCCCGTCATCCGCGAGTCGTTGAGGACGCGGAGGGTGCCGGCGCCCGTCTTGATGACCTTGCCGCCCCCGGCGAGGGTGCCGACGGAGCCGACGAAGTCCTGGTCGATGTGGATGCCGAGGCGGTAGGTCGCGTCGGGGCCGGTGGTGACGGTGGTCTGGAACTGGTCGTTGTTGTCGCCGGCCTGGAGGTTGCGGGCGAAGTTGAGGCGCAGCTCGCCGACCTGCGCGGCGGTGTTGGTGAAGCTGAGTTCGGCCGAGCCGTTGAGCACGATGCCGCTCACGCCGGTCATGCGCTTGGCCAAGGCGTAGGCGATGCTGTCGCGGTCGCCGGCGTTGGGGGAGATGTTGGCGACGAGGGCGGGGATTTCGACCGGGGCGAGGATCTGGCTCTCCACGCGGGCGCCGTAGTCGTGCCAGATGTTGAGGTAGCCGCTGACCATGAGCAGGCCGGCGTCGACTTGGACGCGGCCCTGCAGGCCGGAGAGGCGCCCGTTGTTCGACGAGGCAGGCACCGCGCCGACGACGGTCGGCATGAGGTCGATCGGCCGGGTACCGTAGATGTTGTTCGTGCCGGGGTTGGAGAGGGCGAAGCCGAACGGCGTCTGGATGTAGGAATACGGCAGGGCGACGTTGTTGTTGGTGTAGCCGAACATGCGGCCGGCGCTGCCCTGGTACTGCAGCACGCCGCCACCCGTCTTGGTCAAGTCGCCGTTGCCGCTGAAGGCGCCGGAGATCGTCGAGGCGACCAGATTCTCGAGGATGGCGACCGTCCCCGCGTTGGTGACGGTGATGCGGTCGGCCGTGGTGGCGTTGCGCAGGACGACGAAGGGCTTCGGGTCCGTGGCGAGCGCCGGCGTGGCGGTCGTGAACGTGACGGCCCCGAGCTGCAGGGTGCCGTTCGGGGTGGTGAGGTAAGGGGCCACCGCGGGCGTGCGGGACAGGTCGATGTCCGTGAAGTTGGCGGCAGAGGGCTCGGCGGTCACCGCGGTGTTGAACGCGCCGGGCAGCAGGCGGTAGCCGCTCGTGAGGAAGCGCAGCGTCTGGGACTGGCTCGAGACATTGCTGGAATCGTAGAGGATATCGATGGTTTGCGTCGGGTAGACGCCATTGGCGTCGCCGCCGAGCACCGGGCCGACGTAATCGAAGGTCAGCGTGGCGGTGTTGGTCAGGCGGGCACCCGAGACCAACGGGAGTCCGGCCACGGAGGTCGCCCGCCAGTAGTTGTGGGCCGGCGTGCCGGTCCAACGATCCCAGGTACCCGAGCCACCCAAGGCAGGTCCCTCCCAAGTCGCGCCCGTGACGTTTTGTTGGGCCTGGGCGAGGCTTGCGGTGGCAAGCATAGCGGCGGCCACCAACAGAGTTTTAGAGATCCGCATGGTGTGGTGGGGCGAGGGGTTAAATGGAGCGTTGGGTATCCTATTTAGGGCCATGGGAGTCAACCACTGAACCCCCCGCTCATGAGTAGGTTAACCTCCATCCCAGCCCCGATGGGAACCTCCGTTCTCGCCCGCGGATGATCCCGGCGGGAGGCCTTCAGCGGCCGAAGAGACTCCGGTCTTCGATCGGGTCGCGGGACTTCATCGTGCCCTTCTTGCCCGCCTGCTCGGCGAGGGCGCATCCGCCCCAGGCCGCGGAACTGATAAATATGCCTAAAAATAGACATATTTTCCACTTGGCGGTGCGACTGTTACGCTCGATAACTGTCATTTGTTATAAATTAAGGTGCTTTTAAACGCTTGGCAACACCCCCCTGTTTTTTACATCTGTAATCACCCCCTAGTCTTACCCCCTCCCTTTTCTGCATGAGCCCCAAGCAGAAACCTCTCGTGGTCATCATTGAAGATGAACGAGGCCTCGCCGCCTTGCTCACCGAACAATTGGAGACCGCCGGCTTCGTCACCCAAGTCTTCCACAAAGGCGCCACCGCGCTGAAATTCATCGGGGAGAACCATGTCCACCTGGTCCTGCTCAACCCGGCCCTGCCCGACGTCGATGGCTGGGAGCTCCTGCAGTCGATCCGGCGGATGACGCTCGGCCCGGCGGTGATCTTCCTCTCCGGCCTGAAGTTGCCGGGCCAGGCCGCGCGGGCGCTGGACCTCGGGGCCGACGACTTCATCGCCAAGCCGCACGACCAGGACGAACTCGTCGCGCGCATCCACGCCGTGCTCCGGCGCAGCGAGACGGCGGGCGACAGCCGCCTGACGCGCAACGCCGACCTCGCGACGGGCGTCTTCCTCTTCAACGGCGCGGAAGTGCACCCGGAGCGCCTGGAGCTCGTCTTTGGCCCGAACAAGAAGTGCAAGCTCGGCCGCAAGGAGCTCGGCATCCTCTACCACCTGCACGCCAATCCCGGCGTCATCATCAGCCGACACAGCCTGATCCACGCGGTCTGGGGCGTGCACGCCGACGTCCGCAGCCGGTCCCTCGACCAGTACATCGCCAAGATCCGCGACGCCTTCGCCGGCTTCGGCCGCGACCTCGACTGCTTCCGCACGATCCACGGCATCGGCTACTGGTATGAACCGGCCCCGGCCGCCGAACGGGACGGAAAAAAGTCCCGTCGGGCTTGATTAACCCGGATTAGCCGCACAATGGGGGCACGATGAAGATCAAGTGCTACCTCAAACCCAGCTGCGGCTGGAGCAACGGCGTCCGCGCCATCATGAAGAAGTACGCCTTGGCCTACGAGGACGTGGACATCATCAACGTCCCGGCGAACTACGCCGAGATGGTCGAGCGCACCGGGCAGCGCCTCTCGCCCTGCGTCGAGATCGATGGGCAGATGCTGGCCGACGTCTCGGGCGCCGAAGTCGAGCAGTACCTGCTCGCGAAAGGCCTCGTGCAGCCGAACGACGTCGCCCCGACGGTGCCGACGGATGCCCCGTGCACGGACGCCGAGCACGAGAAGATGAAGGTGAAGACGATCCGGTTCTTCTGAGCGTATAAGCGCCAAGGTATTCGCGAATAGCGGATGGCGGTTAGAGGTTGGCGGTCGGAAAAACAGGACGGCGGCTTCCCGGCCATCGGCCGCAGGCACCGGGAGCAAAGGCCGACCTGACGTTTCCTTTTGAGTTAGTCCAACCCCCAACCGCCAACCCCTAAAACCTCCTACGCTCCCTTCCCCGCCGCGAAATCGGCCAAGGAATCGGCGACCCACTGGCGCTGCTCGCCGGTGAGCTCGGGGAAGATCGGGATGCTGAGGACTTCGCCGGCGAGCCGCTCGGAGACGGGCACGCTGTCGAAGCCGCGATACTTCTGGTCGACGAAGCACTGCTGGCGGTGGAGCGGGATCGGGTAGTAGATCTCGCAGCCGATCTTGCGCTCCGTGAGGAAGGCCTTGAGCGCATCGCGGCGGCCACCGGTGACGCGCAGGGTGAACTGGTTCCAGATGCCCTGGCCGGAGAAGTCGACCGGCAGCAGGATCTTCGCGGCCGGGTCGGCGCCGGGACGGTTCTCGGCGATGCCGGCGACGCCCTTGAGGGCGCCGTGGTAGAAGTGGGCGTTGCCCGCGCGCGCGCAGTTATACTCCGGCAGGTGCGGGAGCTTGAGGTGCAGCAGGGCCGCCTGGAGGGGGTCCATGCGGAAGTTGGCGCCCACCTCGCGGTGGAAATACTTCGGCTGCATGCCGTGGACGCGGAGGATGCGGGCCCGCTCGGCGAGGGCGTCATCCTGCGTGGTGACCAGGCCCGAGTCGCCCATGCCGCCGAGGTTCTTCGAGGGGAAGAAGCTCGTCGCGCCGAAGTCGCCGGACGACATCGTCGCGCGGCCCTTCCAGCGGGCGCCCATCGACTGGGCGGCGTCCTCGATGACGCGGAGGCGATGCTTGGCGGCGAAGGCCTGCAGGGCGTCGAGGTCGCCGGACTGGCCGAAGAGGTGCACCGGCATGATCGCGCGGGTGCGCGGGCCGACCTTCCGGGCGGCGTCCTCCAGGTCGAGGTTGAAGTGGTGCGGATTGACGTCGACCCAGACCGGGGTGGCGCCGAGGCGGGCGACGGAACCGGCGGTCGCGAAGAAGGTGAACGACGGGAGCAGGACTTCGTCGCCCTCGCCGACGTCGAGCGCCATGAGCGCGAGCAGCAACGCGTCGGTCCCCGAGGAGACGCCGAGCGCATGCTTCACGCCGAGGAACGCCGCGCAGTCCTTCTCGAAGGCCTCGAGCCGCGGGCCCATGATGAACTGGTTGGAGCGGAGGACGTCGCGGAAGGCGGCCTCGAACTGCGCTTCGAGGGCGCGGTTCTGCGGACCGAGATCAAGGAGCGGGACGTTCGTCATGGCGCGGTTGGCTTCTCCCACCGTCGGCCCGCACGGGCAACATCATTCAGCCGTCCGGCGGGCGCGCCAGACGAGCCAGAGCCCGGCCGCGGCGAGCGGCAACGTCCAGAACTGCCCGGCCGTCAGCCCGAGGATGTGGCCATCCTCGGCTTCGCGGAAGGCCTCGCAGGCGATGCGCGCGGCGGCATAGAGGAGCAGGAATTCGCCGGCCAGGCGTCCGGGCGGGAGCCGGCGCGGGTAGCGGAGGAGCACCCAGACCAGCGGCAGCAGGCCCTCGCCGAACGCTTCGTACAATTGCGAGGGGTGGCGGGGCGTCGGCCCATCGTGCGGGAAGATCACCGCCCACGGCACGTCGGTCGTCCGGCCGACCAGCTCGGCGTTCACGAAATTGGCGAGCCGACCGAAGAAGATGCCCGCGGGCGCGAGGGCGCAGAGGAGGTCGCCGACGGCGAGGAAGGGGACGCCGCGGCGGCGCGCGTACCAGAGGCCGGCGAGCAACACGCCGAGGAAGCCGCCATGGCTGGCCATGCCGCCTTTCCAGACCTGGAAGACCATCAGGGGATCGGCGACGAACTGGTCGCGCGCATAGAGGAGCACATGGCCGAGCCGGCCGCCGGCGAGGACGCCGACCATGACCGCCGTCACGAGGGTGGATTCGTCGGCGGCGTGGCGGACGGGCGCCAAGCCTTGGCGGCGCCACCGGCCCAGGAGCCCGGCGGCCGCGAGGAAGCCGGCCGCGTACGCGAGTCCGTACCAATGGACGCCGCGCAGGCCCCAACTGGCGGGGAAATGGATCGCGACCGGGTCGAGGTCGTGGACCCAGGCGCCGGGCGCCGGGCCGATCATGGCGTCGGCTTCGCCGGCCCTTCGCCGGCGCCCTTGCGCCCGAGGCGGTGACCGCGCTGGCGGGCGAGCTCGCGCATGTCCGGGTGCGGGTCGTCCTTCTCGTAGATCTCGACGCCAAGCAGGGACTCGAAGATGTCCTCGAGGGTGATCACGCCGGCGAAGGCGCCGAATTCGTCGACCACCACCGCGAGCTGCTGGTGGTTCGGACGAGGTCGTGGAGGGCGTCCGAGAGGTTCGCGTTCTCGGGGACGATGTGCGCCTTGCCCATGAGCTCGCGGACCTTGGTGGCGTGGCGATCCTCGCCGGCGGCCTTGAGGAGGTCGCGGCGGCGGACGAGGCCGATGATGCGGTCCGGGTTCTTCTCCCAGACCGGCAGACGCCCGTGCGGGACGTTCGGGTAGAGCCGCAGCACGTCGGCGACGGTGAGGTCCGCGTCCAGCGCGGTGACGACCGGGCGGGGGGTCAGGACCTGGGAGACCGGGATGTCGTCGAGGCGGACGGCGTTGGCGACGAGGTTGCTCTCGGCCTGCGTGATCTTGCCCTCGCGGGCGGCGGCGCGCGCGAGGCTCCCGATGTCGGCGTCGGCCTGGTCGACGCCGGTCTCGGCGGGCGGCGCCAGCGAGTCGTGCAGCTTGCCGAAGCTCCGGAGGATCGAGGCGGCGCCGCGGACGAGGGAAAGCGTGGGGGCGATGCGCGAGGCGAGGGCGACGCGGAAATGGATGCCGACCTTGCGCGGGAGCATCACCGTCAACCACGCCATGAAGAACGAGACGGCCACGATCGCGAGCGCGGCCCCGGCGAGGTGCGCCCCGCCCGCGAAGGCGTCGGGGAGGAGCCGCCCGCCGACGAGGATGCCGCCCAGGAGCGCGCTCATGCCGACGAAGGCGGCGATCAGGACCTCGAAGGCGGCGAGGGTGTTGCCCTGGTCCCCGCGGCTGCGCTCCAGGGAGACGGCCGCCTGGGCGTCCCGGCGGCGCAGGTCCTCGAGCTCCGCATGGGAAAGGGCGCCGACGGTGCCGGACACGAGGGAGATGGTGGCGGCCGCCCCGTTGAGGAGGACGAAGACGGGCCAGAGGATCCAATGGTCCATGCGAAACCAAGCCCTAGGGCGGTTTGCCCCGATTGGCGAGGGAGAATCCCGGCGTTGACCGACCGCCGAAGCTGGGGAACACTCGCCCCATGACCCCCCGCGAACAGAAGCTGGCCTCGGCGCTGGCCGTCTTCCTGACCGCCGCCCTGCCCGCCGCCGCGGGGGCCATCGCCTTCCGCGCGCAGCCCGTGCTGCTGACGCTGATCGCCAGCGAGCCCAGCGCGATCTCGGCGCTGACCAACCTCTTCTACAACCACTTCACCGCGGCGCTCGTCAGCCTGTTCGCCCTCGGCCTCCTGACCACGGTCATCGCCTTCCGGGCCTTCCGCCGGGCGGAGGCGGAGCCCACCCAGACCCTGACGCAGCTGCTCGTCACCGTCAGCCTCTCCGCGTTGCTCAGCGTGGCCTTCCTCGCGCTCTTCATCCTCGCGAGCGCCCTGCCCCTCTACAGCAGGCTGACGCAGCGCTGAGCCCGCCACGCGGCCAGCGCGGTCAGCAGGGGCCGCGCGGCGGCGGGATCGCCGGACCAGAGCGGGTGGCCGGAGGCGTCGTCCCAACGCGACACCGCGGCGCCGCCGCCCGGCAACGTCGAACGCAGCACGAGGATGGCGTCGGCGCGGTGCGGCACGCCCGCCGCGACCTCGCGCACGGGCAGGCCGGCGCAGCGGAGCAGCTGACCGAGCGCCGTGCCCGGCAGGCGAGCCGTGGAGGCGGCCGGGACGCATAACGCCCCGTCGTCGACCCAGGCCAGGCTCGAGCGGGAGGCTTCGCTGACGTGGCCGCGCGCGTCGAACTGCACGCCTTCGACGCCGGCGCCCTCGCCCAGCGAACGCAGCTCGAGGGAGGCGGCCAGCGAGTTCGCCCACGGCGCGGATTTCGGACGGGGGAGCCACTCCGGTTCGTCGCGCACGGTGCGGAGCGAACGCAGGCGGAAGACGTCGGGCGACGGGAGCAGGGCGCGCAGGCCGAGTTCCTCGAAATCCGGGCCGACGACGAGGCGCAGCACGCCCTCGCGCCCGTCCAGGAGGCGGAGCGCCGCCCGCCAGGCGGGGAGGTCGCCGGCGGCGAGCGGCCCGGCCGCGAGCCCCGCGTGGTCCAGGCCGGCGCGGAGTCGCGCGAGGTGGTCGTCGAGGCACGCGACCACGCCGTCGCGGAGGGCGAGCGTCTCGAAGAAGGCCGCGCCCGCCGGGAAACTGCCCGGCGTGGCGTCGCCCGCGGCGAGGACGCCGTTGCGGCAGACGCGGCTCATGGGAGGGCCGCCCGCGCGGCGGCGAGGAGCGGGGCCTGCGCCTTGCGCCAGGACTCGGCATGCTCCCGGCGCGGCTGCGAATCCGCGACCACGCCGGCGCCGGCCTGGACGAAGGCGCGGCCCTCGGCGGTCCAGAGCGAGCGGATGATGATGTTGAGGCAGAGGTCGCCGGAGGCGCCGATCCAGCCGAACGAACCCGTGTAGAAGGCGCGCGCGACGGGCTCGAGCTCCGCGATGACCTGCATCGTCCGCACCTTGGGGGCGCCGGTGATCGTGCCGCCCGGGAAGAGCGCGCGGATGACGTCCGCCGGCGTGGCGCCGCCGGCGAGGACGCCCTCGACCTGCGAGACGAGGTGCATCACGTGCGAGTAGCGCTCGACCGCCATGAATTCGGGGACGCGCACGGTGCCCGGGGCCGACACGCGGCCGACGTCGTTGCGCAGGAGGTCGACGAGCATGAGGTGCTCCGCGCGCTCCTTGGTGTCGCCCGCGAGCTCCCGCGCCCAGGCGAGGTCCGCCGCCTCATCCGCGCCGCGCGGACGCGTGCCCGCGATCGGCCGGGAGGCGACGCGCCCGGCGTCGACCGAGACGAGCAATTCGGGCGAGCCGCACGCGAGGGCCGCGCCCGGCAGCCGCGCGAACCCCATGTAGGGCGACGGGTTGCCGGCGCGCATCGCCTCGTAGGCCGCGAGCGGATCGACCGCCGGCACCTCCAACCGCGTCGAGAGGTTGACCTGGTAGGTGTCGCCCGCGGCGATGTAGGCCTGCGCGCGTTCCACGGCGCGCACGAACGCGGGTTCGTCGAGGGACGCGCGCAGCGGGACCGCCGGCGCGGCGGACGCGGGAGCGGAGGCGGCGGGCGTCGCCACGGCGCGGAACCACGCCGCGGCGAGGGCTTGCGCCCGCGCCCGCGCGGCGCGATGCGCCGAAGCCCCGCCGCCGGCGGCGAGGACGACGACCGTGAGCCGGCCCGTCGCGGCGTCGTGCACCAGGGCTTCGGAAGCGTCGAGCAAGGTGAGGAGCGGCACCTCCGGGTCGGCGGGCGCCGCGGAGACCGGCTCGAATTGCGTCGCCAGTTCGTACGCGAGCGCGGCGATGAAGCCGCCCTGGAAGGCCGGCCAGCCCGGCAGGCGGGGGGCGCGCACTTCGCGCGACCAACGCCGCAGGAAATCCAAGGGCCGCTCGGTCGGTTCCTCGTGGGCGCCCGCTTCGTTGGCGACGACGACCCGGCCCCCCGGGTGGAAAGCCAGGGCGCGGGGCGCGTGCGGGACGACGATCGTGAGGCTGCCCGTGCGGCCGCTTTCGAGGACCGCATGGTGGCGACCGGAAAGCAGGGCCGACCAGCGGGCCGGCGTCGACGGCGCCGCGTAGGCGGCCAGGTAAGGGAAGTGCGTCCAGCCCTCGCCGGTCGCCGCCCAATCGGCCACGGTCGTCTCCGCGAGGATTTCGGGGATGGCGCTCACTTGGGGAGATTCAGCAGGTAGTGGGAAAAGTCCGGCCCGCCGAGGATCGCCCGCACGCGTTCCACCGAGAGCCCGTAGACGCGGAGGTCCTGCCGGGAGCCCTTCGAGACGACCGTGACGCGGAGCGCGCCCGTGATCGGGACGACCTTGATCGAGAAGGTGCGGGCGCCGAGGCCGGCGGTGATGACGCCGCGGGAGACGCGCCCATGGCGCTCCAAGGCTTCGGCGACGGGACGGGCGGCGTCGGTCAACGTCGTGTGGGTCCCCGCCCTGCCCCGGCCGGCCGCCATGTTCAGGCGATCTCCCAGCGGTAGGGATGCTTCGAAAGCAGCTCGCACCCCTTGGCGGTGATCACGACGCAGTCCTCGAAGCGGCAACCGCCGATGCCGGGGTAATACAGCCCGGGCTCCACGGTGATGGCGTTGCCGGCCTGCAGCGGCGCGGGATTGCGCAAGGAAAGGTAAGGCTCCTCGTGGATGTCGTAGCCCAAGCCGTGGCCGGAACCATGGAAGAAGCCGACGTACGTGCCCTTCACCGGGCCGGTGTGGTAACCGAGCGACTGGAAGTAATCGACGGGGATGCGGTGGATTTCCGCCCCGGTCTTGCCGGCGCGCAGGGCCTTGATCATGCGGCCATGGGCTTCCTTGACGGCGGTGACCATCCGGCGCTGCTCCGGCGTCGCCTTGCCCTTGAGGTAGGTCCGGGTCATGTCGCCGTAGTTCCACGACGCGCGGTCGCGCGGGAAGATGTCGAGGACGATGAGCTGGCCGGCGTAGATGGGGCCCGAGCCTTGGCAATGGCAGTCGACCGCCTGGTCGCCCGGCGCGCAGATCAGCCCGGTGTCGCACAGGCCGCCGGCGCGGAGGACCGCGGCCTGCACCTCGTCCTGCAGGATCTCGGCGGTGAGCGGCGCGCCCTTCCAGATGAGCTTGCCCTTCTTGTCGGGCTTGGACTCCGCGAGGGCCTTTTCCACGGCCTTGAAGCCGGCGCAGGCGGCGCGGTTGCCGGCGCGGATGCCCGCCAGTTCGGCCTTGGACTTGACCCAGCGGGTCGGGAACAGCGCGCCGGCGACGGGCGTCAGCTCGAGGCCCAGCTCGCCGAGGCGGACGAAGAGGCCGGCGGGGAAATCCGCGGGGACGCGGAAGCGATGCACGCCGCGCTGCACCGCCGCGAACACGATCGCGTCGGGCACGCCGGCGGTCGGGTTGGTCTTGCGCAGGTCGTTGATGATCTCGGTGAGGTTGAGGACCTCGTCGAAGCCCGACTCCTGCTTGGCGCGGCCGACCTCGAGGAGGGGGAGCAGGCCGACCTTCCGTCCGCCCACGCTGAACGCGGGGAAGGGGTCGGAAGCGTGGAAACCCGAGAACCACCGCAGGTCGGCGTTCTTGGTCGGGGTCGCCATGAGCAGGACGTCGGTCGCGGGCGAGGTCTTGCGGGCGGAGGTCTGGGGGCGGGCCATGCGGAGCACGATGACGAAGGACGGCGGGCGGTGAAGCGCAAACGGCATCGTCAGGGCGCCTTTTTGGGCCAACCTTGCCGACATGCTCGCCGCCGCCACCCGCCCCGCCTTCGACCTGGCCACCATGCTCGTGCCCGTCCTGCCCTGGTGGGAACTCCTCGTCCGCGGCATCATCGTGTACGGCTTCCTGCTCGGCCTGATCCGGCTGACGGGCCGGCGGCAGACGGGCATGATGACGCCCTTCGATTTCATCCTGCTGCTGATCCTGAGCAACACCGTGCAGAACGCGATGAACGGCGGGGACAACAGCCTGGGCGGAGGGCTCTTCCTCGCGGGCACCTTGATCGGCCTGAACTGGATCATGCTGCTGCTCTCCCGCCACTTCCGCTGGGCGCAATGGGCGCTGGTCGGCCGGCCCGTCTTCCTCGTCCGCGACGGGGTCGTCATGGAGAAGGTGATGCAACGCGAGCGCATCACCCACCACGAGCTGATGGCCGCCCTCCGCGCCGCCGGCTGCCCCAACATCGAGCTGGCCCGGGACGTCGTGCTCGAGACCAACGGCTCCTTCAGCGTCATCCACAAGGAGCCCGCTTGACCAACGGCGCGGCGGCCGCATAGTCGGTGGTCCTGGCCCGCGGGTATCGTTCAGTGGTAGGACCCCACTTTCCCATAGTGGTGACACCAGTTCGAGTCTGGTTACCCGCTCCAGGTCGTCCCTCCCCTCGGGAGGCTTGACCCGCCCCCCGGAGCCGGGAATAGTGCGGTTCCTTGGTCCCGCGGGTATCGTTCAGTGGCAGGACCCCACTCTTCCAAAGTGGTGACACCAGTTCGAATCTGGTTACCCGCACCAAGGACTTTCCGCTCAGTTGCGCCAGGGCAACTGGCCCGCGGGCGTGACCTCGAGGAACTCCTTCCAGGCCTCGACCTCGTCGGGCGAGAGCGAGGAGGCGACCACCAGGCGCCACTTCGGGCGCGCCGGGGCGCGGCACAAGGTCATGCCCGCCTGCTCCGGCAGGCGGTTGGCCTTGCGGGAATTGCACCGGACGCAGGCGGTCACGATGTTCTCCCAGTTGGTCTTGCCGCCGACGTCGCGCGGCACGACATGGTCGAGGTTGAGCTCCTCCTCGCGGAAGACGCGGCCGCAATACTGGCAGGTATGGGCGTCGCGCAGGTAGACGTTGCGGCGGCTGAAGCGGATCTCGCGGCGCGGCACGCGGTCGTAGCTGTTGAGGAGCAGGACGCGCGGGACCCGCAGGACGATGCAGGGCGAGCGGACCGCCTCGGCGGCGGGCGGCGGCTGCCGCGTGGAGAAATCGACCCACTCCGCGGCGCTGAAGAGGCGGTGATGACCGTCCTCGGCGTGGACGGCGGCGGCGCGGCCGCGGAACAGCAGGCTCATCGCGCGCAACAGCCCCACGATGTTCACCGGCTGCCAGAGACGGTTGAGCACGAGGACGCGATGGTCGGGGCGGAAGGACAAGACGACGGGAGGACTAGGGCGGAACGGCCGCGGGGTCAACCCCCGCGGGCCTAGCGGCTCCGCTTGGCCGCGGCCGGCTTGGCGGGCGCGGCGGGCGGGACGGTGGTGGTTGGGTCGGGGAACTTCACCGGCGTGCGCCCGAACGTGTCGGCCGGGATGCCGAAGGTCACGCCGTCGATGCGCACGCTGAGGTTCTCGATGGCGTTGGACTCGAGCACGAACTCCCCGCGGACCATCACGCGGACCTCGGGGTCCCGGGCCTGCAGCAGGCCGCTGGCCCGTTCCTCATGCGAGTCCAATTCCCGCAGATGGTAGCTCACGCCGGACTGCAGGGCCTTGATGCCGACCTGATGCAGCCGTCCCGGAGGCTTCGCGACCGTCGGAATTTCCACCCGGCCCGCCGGCGGAGGCGGCGAACCGGTCAGCGAAAAAACGCCCAGATCAGGAGGGCGACGAGGGCGATGCCCCCCACCACGTAGATCAAGGTATCGCGGTTGACCGCGAGGCTGCCGGAAACGGGCTGGAAGGCGGGCTCGTCCTCGCCGGCGGCGTCGAGCGGACGGCGCGCGGCCTTGGCCGAGTGGTGCGTGTTGAAGTCGGCGCCGGCCTTCTCGTCGTCGAGGCGGAGGTACTTGGCGTAGACCTTGACGAAGCCGCGCTTGTAGACGTCGGCCAGCGGGATCGACTCGAACTGGTTGGCCTCCATCGCCTGGAGGTAGTCGGTGCGGATCTTGGTGAACTCCGCGGCTTCGCGGAGGGTCACGCCCAGTCGCTGCCGGGCTTCTTGGAGGCGTTCGCCGAGGGTCTGCATGGGGCGACTTTCGGGCGGAGGCCGAAAATAGGCAAGACGAAGGTGGCCGGCGATCGGCCCTAGGCCGACCAGATCAGCTTGGCCAGACTGAGGAAGGGGGTCATCAGCCAGCCGACGGCGTCCTGGAAGAGGTCGGTGTTGATGAAGATGATCAGGATGAAGAAGGACCACTGGGACAGGAAGCCGAAGACCTCCGTGCTGTAGATGCCCAGACGGTAGAAGACCCGCGACCCGTCGAGCGGGGGGAGCGGGATCAGGTTGAAGGCCGCCAAGCCCGCGTTCATGAAGATGCCCGTCAACAGGAACCGGGTGAAATCATGGCCGGCGGCCGCGGCGGGAACCAGCCCGGCGACCTGCCCGATGAGGGCAAAGACGAGCAGCAGGACCACGTTCATGGCTGGGCCGGCCAGGGTGATCAGGATGTCGTCCATCCGCCGGGTCCGGGGATTGGCCAGCGAGATCTGGACCGGCTTGCCCCAGCCCAGCAGGCCGAACGGCAGCGGTCGACCCATCAGGATCGGCAGGAAGATCATGATGCCCGGCAGCACCCAGGTGCCGAGCAGGTCGGCGTGAGCCAACGGGTTCAGGGTCACGCGTCCTTGGGCGCGCGGCAGCAGGTCGCCGCGGAGGTCGGCGACCCAGGCATGGCCGAACTCGTGCAGGCCGATCGAGATGACCAGCAGGAGCAGGCTGAGGGCGCCCCAGCGGAGTTGGTCGAGCAGTTGCGGGTCCATGGTCAGTTGGCGCCGCAGCCTCCCTTGGGCTTGCCGCACCCGCAGCTGTTCGTGTGGACGTGGTCGGACTTCAGGCCTTTGACGGCGACCAAGGCGAGCTGCTTCTCGACGCGGACCGAAGCGCAGTGCGGACAGGCCGGGGTTTCCTTGGCGCCGCGGAGCAGCAGTTCGAAGGACCGACCGCAATCGGCGCAGGTGAAGTCGAAGAGTGGCATGGACCACCGGGAGGTTGGCGGAACCTCCCGACGCGACAACCCGAAACCCCGGGCGCACTCCCTCCTTGAGCCGACGGGGCGCCGCGCCCAGTCTCCGGGGACGCCGGCCATGTCCTACCCGCAACGCCTCCGACTCGCCCGCCAACGGGGCCTCGCGCTTCCGTACGCGCGGACGCTGGCGCGGCTGCGGTCGCCGCAGGCGATCCAGGACTTCCTCGTCGACCTGCCCCAGAACTTCGAGCCGGACGGGGATACGGCGCGCTCGGTGCAGTCCACCTTGGCGGCCGGCCGCGCCCACTGCATCGAAGGCGCGATGGTCGCGGCGTTCGCGCTCTGGCTGCAGGGCCACCCGCCCCTGTTGCTGGACTTCAGCGCGCACCAGGACATGGACCACGTCATCGCGCCGTTCCGGGTCGGCGGCAAATGGGGCGCCATCTCGAAGACGAACTACATCTGCCTGCGTTGGCGCGACCCGGTCTACCGGAGCGTGCGCGAGCTCGCGATGTCCTACTTCCACGAATACGCGAAGGGTCCCCGCAAGACGCTGCGCAGCTATTCGCGGCCCTTCGACCTGCGGACCGTGCCGACCGCCCGCTGGGTGAACCTCCCGACGGATTGCTGGGAGATCGCCGACCGCATCACGGCGGCGCGGCACTACGAGATCGTCAGCCCCGCCGAGGCGCGCCGGTTGCGGCACCGCGACGCCGTCGAGGTGCGCTCCGACCGGCTGACCGTCTTCCCGATCCCGGCCGGCAAGAAACGCCGGCTCTGAGGCTCAGCGCCGCCCGTCGTACCAGAGTTCGCAGGTTTCGGGCCGCTTCGCGGCGCGGCCCGCGGTGAACAGCATCCGGAACAGGAAGCGGGCGGTCTCGCGCAGCGTGTAGAGCTTGAGCTTGCGCGACGACGTCCGCAACGGATGCCGCGCGAGGATGCCGAAGCGCAGGCGACGCCGGCGCGCGAGGGCCTTGAGCCGGCGGCTCAGGAAGACCTCCTCGCCGGCGTAATACTCCGTGCCGAACCCCCCGACCTCCCGGAAGGCGGCCGCCTCGACCCAGACGCAGGACCCGGCGGCCCAACCCGCGAGCCGGCTCCAGAGGTTCCAACCGCCGCAGAAGAAGCGGGCGTAACGCGGCGTGCCCGGCTCGAGCTCGACCGTGCTCCCGCCGCCGAGATGGCGGCCGGCCGCGATGCGCCCGGCGATGTCCGCGAACAATTCCCGGGAGGGCAGCGAGTCGGCGTCGATGAAGACGAACCAGTCGCCGGTGGCGGCGCGGGCGCCGGCGTCGCGGGCCCGGCCGATCTGGTTGACCGGCTCGAAGACGACCGTGGCGCCGGCCGCGCGCGCGAGCTCGGCGGTGCGGTCGGTGGAATTGTTGTCGCACACCACGCATTCCCAGGACCACCCGCGATCGGCGAACGCGCCGACCGCGGCGCGGACCGCGGCCAACGTGGCGGGCAGGAGCTTCTCCTCGTTGAACGCGGGGATGACGACGCTGACGCGCATCAGCGGGCGGGCGGCTTGGCCCGCAGCGCCACCCAGAGGTCGCCGGGCTCGCCGGGCTTCAGCGGCTGGACCTTGAGGGGTGAACCGCGCGGTGGCCGCATGTCGACGCCCACGAAGGTGGTGGCCGACGGGCAGAATTCCGGGGACGGGAAACCGACGCCTTTCCGGCCCTTCAGGTTCCAGAAGATGTTCCAGGCGCCCGCATCGAGGCCGAGGTCCTCGCCGCCGCCGCAGGCGAAGAAGTTCGCGCCGTTGGCGGAGACCAGGTTGGTGACGAGGTTGGCGAACGGGCCCTGCTTGTGGAAGTCGAGCGTCAGGTCGACGCCGACGCCGGCGCGGACCACGTTGCCGTTGGTCCAGGGGCTGAAGCTCACGTCGTGGTGGAAGCGCGCCTTGAACTCGAACTCCTCCAGGCGATGGGCTTGCCCGGCGAAGGTGACGCCGTGGTGGCCGACGAAGCCGCCGGGGCCGACCGGCCGGCCCGCGTCGAGCAGGACGCGGCGGACGGTCACGTGCGACCCCGAGACATAGGGCCCGCTGTCGACGCCGACGAAGGCGACGTCCTCGATCCAGCCGTGGTGGACGTCGCGGAAATCGACCGGGTTCCAGCCATCCTCCTTGAAGTGTCCGCGGTACGCCGTGGAGACGAGCTGGAAGCCGACGCCACGCAGGCCGTAATCATCGCGCGCCCCGGCGTCGGCGAGGGTCGGGGCGAAGGCCTCCGGCAGGTCGACCAGCAGCGGCGCGCTCAGGGTCACGGCCAGGCCGTCGACGGAGGCGATCCGGGCGGCCAGCTCGACGCGCGCCGGAGGCTTGAGCTTGGAGGCCTTCCCCGGTTCGCCGGCGTAAAGGAACTTCACCAACTGGTCGTCGCCACCCTGCAGCGTCAGCACGACTTCCTGGCCCGCCACGAAGGCCCCACCCTCGCGCAGGGTGAGCTTCACGTCGCCGCGCTTCGCCGGAGCGAGGGACGCGGCCTTGCCGTTGCGGCTGGTGCCGTGGAAAGTGAGGAGGCCACCGGTCCATGACCACTGGGTCGTCTCCTTCCCGCTCGAGTTCTTGGTCGGGCTCGGCTCGAGCTCCTCCAGCGCCTTGGTGAAACGAAGGCGGGTCTTGGCGGAGCCGGCGCCGAGCAGGATCGTGCCGGGCTGCCGGACATGGAGCCGGCGGGAGAGCAGGTAGTCGCCGGCGGGGATGGCGATGACACCGCCTTTCTCCAGCGCCTTCTCGAACGCCTCGGTGTCGTCGACCTTGTCGTTGGGCTTCGCCCCGAAATCGGCGACCGAGGCCGTCGGCTTGGGGGCCTTGGGCAGCTCGCCGCCGAAGTCATAACCCGCCTCCGCGTAGGCGCCGAGATCGGGCGGGAGGGCCGCGATCAGCAGCGAGGAGGCGAGCAGGGCGATCATGCGCCGGCGTGGGCGGCTTCGAAGGCGCAGGCGGCGGCGCCGACCACCCCGACGTTCCCGCCGAGCGCGGCGGGCACGATCGTGCAGACGGCGGCGAGGCGCGGGAAGGCGTAGGCGAAGGCCTTCGCCCGCATCGGGACGAAGAGCGCGTCGCCCGCGGCGGTCACGCCGCCGCCGACCACGATGATGTCCGGGTTGAAGGTGTTGATGACGGCGCCGAGGCCGCGACCCAGGTAGTCGATCGACTGGTCCCAGATCTCCGTCGCGAGCGGATCCTTCTGCGCGAGCGCCTGGAAGAGGTGGTAGGTCGTGACCTGCTCGATGGTCCCGGCGAAACCGAGGATGCTCGACGGCCGGCCGGCCGCGAGGGCCTCGCGCGTGCGGCGCGCGATGGCGGTGCCGGAGGCGTAGGCTTCCCAGCAACCCAGGTTGCCGCAGCCGCAGCGGGGGCCATCCATCGTCAGGGGGATGTGGCCCAGCTCGGCGGCGTTGCCGTTGGCGCCGCGCATCAGGCGGCCATCGATGACGGCGCCCCCGCCGATGCCGGTGGAGATGGTGAGGTAGACGAGGTTGCGCTTCCCCTTGCCGGCGCCGAACACGTACTCGCCGAGGGCGGCCGCGTTGCAGTCGTTGTCGATGCGGGCCGGCAGGTTGCCGAAGGCCTTGCTGAGCTCGCCTTCGATGGAATAACCGGTCCAGCCGGGGAGGTTCGGGGAGCCGTCGACGCAACCGCGGGCGGTGTCGAGCGGGCCGGGCGAGGCGATCCCGATGGCCAGCAGGTCGGTCGGCTTGAGCTTGAGCCCGGTGAGCAGCTGCTGGGCGGCGGCGGCGACGCGCTGGACGGCCTGGGCCGGACCGGCCTCGGCCAGGGTCTCGACGCGACCGGAGCCGAGGACGGTGCCATCCTCGGCGACCACGCCGAAGGCGAACTTGGTGCCGCCGAGATCGAAAGCTAGGACTTTGCGCATGGGAAAGGGGTCAGTCGCGGGCCGGACGCCGGTAGTCATCCTGCAGCCGGACGACATCGGTCAGGTCGGGCGTGGAGACTTCGAGGAGGACGCTGTCCTCGAGGGCCTCGAAGCGGTGGATGGTGCGGACCGGGATGTGCAGGGCCTGCCCGGCCGACCAGACGATGGGCGCCGCCAGGGATACCGTCGCCGGGTCTTCACCCGGCGCCAGCGGACGGAAGACGAGGTTCACGCGACCGGACAGCAGGAAGAGCGTCTCGATCTTGCGTTCGTGGTATTGGAGGCTGAGCCGGCGGCCCGCCTTCACCTCGAGCACCTTGCCCGCGTAGGCGGATTGGTCGGCGTACCAGAGCTCCCGGCCCCAAGGCTTCTCGACGATCTTCGGACTGTGCAACGGTGACGACATCGACCCCGAGGTTCTGCCCCATGCCCGCCGTTTAGCCAAGCAAATCCCCGAGGAAGTCCGGCTGATCCGCGGCGCCGACGACCGGTTCGATCAGCCGCGGCCCATCGCAAACCACGCGGTTCACGTCGGCCGAGACGCGGTGGACGGCCAAGGCGCGGTCCGGGGCCGTGGCCGCCAATGAGGCAAAGTCCACCGGGCCGAAGGCACGCTCGGCCAACCAAGCCGCTTGCTGCGGCCCCGTCAGCAGGACCGGCATCCGCGAGTGGACCTCGCCGGCCTCGCGGTTGGGGGCGACGGTGACCAGGCAGAGCGTCCGGCGCATCGTGCCATCCGGCCGCACCTGCAGGGACCACAGGCCGCCCACGGCGAGGGGACCCCCGTCCGCGGCGCGGAAGTAATAGGGTATTTTCTGGCGACCCTCCGTCTTCCATTCGAAGTAACCATCGATCGGCACGAGGCAGCGCCGCAGGCGCGCCGCATCGCGGAACGTCGGGCGGTCGAAGATGCCCTCGGCCCGCGCATTGGCGTGGCCTTCTTCCCGGAGCTCGGGGGCGGCCCACGCCGGGACGAAGCCCCAGGCCAAGGCCTCCGCCTTCAGCGCGCCTTGCTCGCGGCGCAAGCAGAGGAGCGGGGTGCCCGGGGAGATGTTGTAGCGCGGAGCAAGGGCGGGCGCGACGGCGCCATGGCTCCGGAGGAGCTCCTCATGGCGGGAAAACTGGGTGACGCGGCCGCACATGTCGTCGGCCTACCAATGGGGCGGACGTTCGTCGGCGGGGGGGCCGGACTCGGCCCCGTCGGCGGCCTGGGCCGTCTTGGCCTCGAGGCGGGCCAGCCGGTCGACGAGCTTGGCGACCTCGCGCGAAAGTTCGAGCACCACGCGGTCCTGCTGTTCGACATGGCGCTGGAGGAAGGCGATGCGCTCCTCCATTTCGCGGCGGCTGGGATCCATGCGCCCGACCTTAGGGGGCCGGCCCGCGAGCGCAAGCCGGGTCAGAGGCCGCAGTCGCGCTTGGCCGCGGCGAAGGCCGCCAGCGCCTCGTCCAGCTCCGCGCGGGTGTGCGCGGCCGACAGCTGGGTGCGGATGCGCGCCTTGCCCTGGGCGACCACGGGGTAGAAGAAGCCGACGGCGTAGACGCCATGTTCGAGGAGCGCGGCGGCGAACTTCTGCGCCAGCACGCCGTCGCCGAGCATGATCGGCACGATCGGATGGTCGCCGGGCGGAAGGGTGAAGCCGAGCTCCGTCAGGCCCTGGCGCCAATAGGCCGCATTGGCCATGAGTTGGTCGCGCAACTCGGTCGAGGCGCGGAGCAGCTTCAGGATGGCGAGGGTCGTGGCCACGATGACCGGCGCGACCGAGTTGGAGAAGAGGTAGGTGCGGCTCTGCTGGCGGAGGATCTCGATGACCTCCCGGCGGCCGGAGGTGTAGCCGCCGCTGGCGCCGCCGAGCGCCTTGCCCAAAGTGCCGGTGATGATGTCGACCCGACCTTGGCAGCCGCGATGCTCATGGGTCCCGCGGCCGGTCTTCCCGAGGAAGCCGACGCCATGGGAGTCGTCCATCATGACGACGGCGCCGTGCTTGTCGGCGAGGTCGCAGATCTCGGCGAGCGGCGCGATCGTGCCGTCCATCGAGAAGACCCCGTCGGTCGCGATGAGCTTCACGCGCGCGCCCTTCGCCTCGACCAGCTTCGCCTCGAGGTCGACCAAGTCGCAGTTGGCGTAGCGGAGGCGCTGGGCCTTGCAGAGGCGGATGCCGTCGATGATCGAGGCATGGTTGAGCGCGTCGGAGAGGACCGCGTCCTCCGGCCCGAGGATCGTCTCGAAGAGGCCGCCGTTGGCGTCCCAGCAGGAGGAGTAGAGGATCGTATCCTCGGTGCCGAGGAAGTCGCTGATCGCCGCCTCCAGCTCGCGGTGGATGGTCTGGGTGCCGCAGATGAACCGGACGGAACCGAGGCCGTAGCCCCAGCGCTCGAGCGCGGCGGCCGCGGCGGCCTTGACCTGCGGGTGGTTCGCCAGGCCGAGGTAGTTGTTCGCGCACAGGTTGAGCGCCTCGCGGCCATCCTTGAGCCGGACGCGCGAACCCTGGGCGGAGTCGATGAGCCTTTCCTGCTTGTGGAGCCCGCTCGCGCGGACATCGGCGAGGCGTTGGGCGAGGAGGCCTTGGAGCGGGGCGTACATGGGGTTCAGGGCTGGGTCCAATCGAGGACGACTTTGCCGGATTGTCCAGACAGCATGGCCTCGAAACCGCGCCGGAACTCGCGCGCGGGCAGGCGGTGGGTGATCGCCGGCGTGATGTCCACGTGCGATTGCAGCAACGCGATCATCTTGTACCAGGTCTCGTACATCTCGCGGCCGTAGATGCCCTTGATGTGGAGGCCGCGGAAGATGACCTTGTTCCAGTCGATGGCCGCCTTGCCGGGGATGATGCCCAGGAGCGCGATGCGGCCGCCGCAGGCCATGTTGTCGAGGATCTGGTCCAGGGCACGGGCGTTGCCGGACATCTCGAGGGCGACATCGAAGCCCTCGGTCATGCCGAGCTCCTGCTGCACCTGGTGCAGGTCCTCCTTCGAGACGTCGACGGCGCGCGTGGGGCCCAGCTTGCGGGCGAGCTCGAGGCGCCAGGGGTTGACGTCGGTGATGATGACCTTGCGCGCGCCCGCGGCCTTGGCGATCGCGATGGCCATGATGCCGATGGGGCCGGCGCCGGTGATGAGCACGTCCTCGCCCACGAGGTCGAAGGACAGCGCGGTGTGCACCGCGTTGCCCAACGGGTCGAAGATCGCGGCGACGTCGTCGGGGATGTCGTCCGGCACCGGGACGACGTTCTCCATCGGGAGGGAGAGGAATTCGGCGAAGGCTCCCGGGCGGTGGATGCCGACGCCGAGGGTGTGCGCGCAGAGGTGCCGGCGACCCGCGCGGCAATTGCGGCAGTGGCCGCAGACGATGTGCCCCTCGCCGGAGACGCGCTGCCCGACCTTCAGGTGCGTGACCTCGCGGCCGCAGGCCTCGACGACCCCGACGTATTCATGGCCGACGGTGAGCCCGAGCGGGACGGTCTGCGCCGCCCACTCGTCCCACTTCCAGATGTGGACGTCGGTGCCGCAGATCGCGGCCTGACGGATACGGATGAGCACATCCCGGTCGCCGATCGTGGGCCGCGGGACTTCCGCCATCCAAAGTCCTTCGGCGGCTTCTTTCTTGATGAGGGCTTTCATGCGGCGCGGTGGAGAAAGCCCGACGTTATCCCTCCGCTCCGAATTTTAAAGCGATGTCTCCCGGTTGAGGCTTATTTTTATTGTACGGAAAGGCTCGTTTAGCGACCTTCGTGAGCGATGTCGCCCACGCAGGACCCATCCCACCCCGAGGACGCCGACCAGGCGGCGATCACGGAGGCAGGCGCGCCCGCCGCCGAGGAGGTGCAGGCGACGCGCTCGAAGCGGACGTTCTGGCAGAAGCTGGGCGGCGAGGGCCTGACCATCTCGCTGATCATCCACCTGGTCCTGATCCTCATCGCCGCCATCTGGGTCATCTCGACCGTCACCGACTCGGTGAAGAAGGACCCCGACTCCTTCTCCACCGGCCAG
>Ga0114982_1000354_pt1 | contig 24859 bp, 50 predicted proteins | sample Shrwel_input2_FT_FD_87183 | JGI IMG/M metagenome (GOLD analysis project Ga0114982, IMG submission 87183) | Subsurface microbial communities from deep shales in Ohio, USA - Utica-3 well 1 S input2 FT | ecosystem: Environmental > Aquatic > Deep subsurface > Shale gas/oil reservoir > Produced... | reverse complement strand
CTACATCCTCGGAAACGACTACAACTATATGCTAGATGAAGCAGAAGTCAAGAATGTACCAAAGATACTTCAGGACATTGAAATGCGTCGAATTGCCAATCTTAAGAAATTAGGCGATAAGATGAACCTGCATGGTGCAAACGGGAAGTACATCTCGAAGTCATAGAAGGTCCAAATGAACGAGCCGATGGTCAAGATTTTAATCGCTGCTGATTCAGTGGGGGTCACCTACAAGACGATATACAACTGGCTCGAAGACGGCTCGCTTAAGTTAGCCCATCCTGGATTTGTCTACATGAGCGATGTTCGTAGAGTCTGGATTCAGAAGCAGAACATCAAATCAGAAACCTCGAGAACGGTTAGTTCGATGTTCACCCGGGATGACCGAGGACGATTTAAACTTCTATCGGGTGGTATGAAGAACCGAACATACAAGGTTATCGACTAATTACAAGTACGGCCTGCATAGGTTCGTTGTTAATGTAAAGAGAAAAAGGTAGTCGTCTCCCTATCCACGAGCAAAAAAACTTTTCAACTAACGAAGTCTCAACTCACAGGATTTGCCATAGCGTAAAATTAATAGGACGGTGGCCTGGATTCAAGTCCTCTCCCCGGTAATCTAGGTCATCGTCACCTAAACCTAATGACGGCTTGCAACTTGTACAAAGTAGCGTATTGTAGCTTCCCTACAGCGCAACTTCCAACGGAGAGAACGATGTTCGAAATAGAAGAAGACCCGGGAGACACTCAACCGCAGGTTGATGCACCTATCGACCTCCGCCCAGATCTATCCGTCCTCGGTATTGAAGAAGTTGATAAGGGCGTTTGCCAGGACAACTACATAAACCGTGGTATATTACGGCGAGCAGGAATGTCTTGGGACCCTGTCTATTCAACAACGGGACAAACAACCGGTCTCATCTTCGCACGAAGCAAAGAGTCACGGATGGAGCGCCGCCTCCAGTCCCTCGCTGAAAAGCGTCCATTACTTCAAGTTCCAACGGACAACAACTCCGATTACATAACCGGCCTGGATCTACTTGCTGAAGAAGCAACGGACTACTTAGTTCCACCATGGGTTGTTCACTCGACCCGCCTCTACCTCAAAGAGCAAGAAGAGGGTCACACAAATCCAAAGCGTCAACCGCTAGCCCAACCGCATCGCTGCCGCCAGGTAAAAGATGACGGTATTCGTTGTATGTTGTGGAGCTCTGGACGGATCAAGGATGACGGCCTGTGCCGAATACACCTGAGATCTACGCAGCACAAAACCTCCGATGACATCGAACGGGCTCGTGCGAAGTTAGTCCAGGCAGCTCCTTACGCGGTTGACCTCCTTGAAGATCTGATGGAGAACGCGGAGTCAGAACCTGTGAAGTTGAAAGCTGCAACGGAGATCCTAGATCGAGCCGGTGTACGTGGTGGTATTGAGATCGACTCGACGGTTGTTCTTGACGCCCGTCCAGCGGCGAGCATCATTGCGGATCGACTTGACAGATTGGCACAAGGTGCTATAAATACCGCAGCACGTCTAGCGGAGGCCGGCCTGCATGTTGAACCGGACAAAGAGATTATTGATGCCGAGATTGTAACCGACGGTGAGAAGTTAGATCCCGCAGCTAAGCTAACTTCTAACGAATCAAACGATGATGATATAGCAGCTACAGCTGAAGGCGGCCAGGACTAACAATGAACGAAGACATTAAGCTAGCGGCCCGCATGTTGTACGAGAACATCAAAGCGGATATCGAAAACGCAAGTACACGGATCGAGCACATCCGACTAACGACGTTAGCTCAGGAAGCTCAGAATCTTTTAACGGAGATCGAGAAGTTCAACGGTGTGATAGACTCACCCCGTGAAGAAATTTAACCCAGCAGATAATCTGATTGCAACGGCCCGCAAGTATGTGGGTTATAAATCAGATCTTGGTGGGCGTAACATCTTCGGCGAGCGCGTTGGTTATGATGCGACGGTATGGTCTGGGGCATTCATTGATGTGATCGCCCGGGAGAGCGGCCTGGATTTACCAAGCTTCGTTTATAGTCCAGCTGCGCTCGCCGAATTCTTCCGCCGCGGACAACTTCGAATGAAACCGCAGCCAGGTGACATTGCCATCTTTAACTTCGCATCGATCACAACAACTAACGGATCTAACTTTGCAGCAGCACATGTCGGCCTGGTTGTAGATACCCGGGAGCTAACTTCCAACGGACGGTTCCTAACCATCGAAGGAAATGTAACCGGATCAACTTCTTACCAACAGTTCGACGGCGTGCATCAGAAGATCCGATATACGACGGAGGTCATCGCCTTCGCGCGGCCCGCTAACTTCGAACGAGGTATTCGGAAGTTTGTACGTACAGCTGCAGCGGCCAGCTTCAAACTAGTAACGGGTCTTCGTGCTAAGTTCAGCGCTGCAGATCGGATCGAGCTCAGCCAGTTAGCTGAAGCTGCATCCCAACTTCTAACGGTTGATATCAAGATGTTGCGGCCAGGTACCAAGAACAAACATGTAACCGCGGTCCAACTAGCGCTGTCCCAGGTAACCGACATCTCAGGAGCTGAAGAAGGCAAGTGGGATCAAGCTACGGCGAGCGCGTTTGCTCGCTTCCAAAGAAACATTGGACGTGTAGGATCTGCAGCTAACGGTGCCCCTGAGGTGAATTCACTGCAGCGGCTTGCACACGTAACGGGTTTGTTTGAAGTTGCAGCTAGTGCGTCAGCGAATTAAAGACGGCTTGCGCCAATACATAGCGCAGTTCAAACGAGCACCGTGGTGGGTTAAAGTCATCGCGACTATATGTCTTGCATATTTAGTCATGCCGATCGATCCATTCGATGTGCTCTTCCCATGGATGGCATTCAGTGACGATCTATTCATTGCGGGCCTGCTTCTTAAGCTTCTTCACAAGTACGGGTCCGTCCCATCTGATGAGAAGCTCACCCCGCTGCAACTTCTAACGAAGATCCTTCCACCCCGTCGTAAGAAGAACGTCGACTCGCAGCTTCGAAAGATTCGTTAGAGCTCGGCTGCCGGAAGAACTTCCAACGAACCGATGTGAAGTTTAGATCCGGCCGCCGGCAGCTAACATCAAACGAATGGTGCGACACACCGATGACAGCGGCCTGCTTGACAAATGTCACATTGCACTGCTACGGTTACAACATGGCTAATAACTATGTGAAACTCATGAAGCGCGTCGTGAAGATTGCGATTGAAAACGGGTGGGACGTCACGATGACCTCACGCGGACACTATCGCTTTGTCTCTCCCGACAAGACTCAACCGATAATCCACTTAAGCGGCACGCCCTCAGATAGCAAGACTTACATCTGTGGCATGGCTCAACTAAGACGGCACGGCCTGCCAGTTCCTAACCGATGATTTGACAACGGCCTGCTCTACACTTAACCTAAAAATGACGACCGAAAGGAAGGGAACCATGCCTACTAAGAAGAAGAAGAAGACCTACAACACACGGAGCATCGTTTCACTAGCAATCAACGTTGACAGCGTCAACGACAGAGAACCGCTGACCAAGTCAGAAATCAAACGGCGTGCGCTTGAGATGTTCATGTGGGAGATGAAGAATCACCCAGACACGTTCAAGAAGTACATAACCGTCACGGTCATTGACGACAAGTACGTCTAGAGATAAACGGCAAGCCCTCTGCTAAGCAGGGGGTTTTTGTCTACGGCGAGCGCTTCTCCAATCACTATCTACAGAACGGGTTATGCTAACCGTATGAGAAACATAGAACTCCACGTGATGGAAAACAATGCAGATGTTGGTGACGGTATAACCTCAGGGTTACTCGAGATAGAGGAGCTTGACGGTGCCGAATGTGCAGCATGTGCTGAAGAGGTGGGGCACATCGCAGGGACGTTCTTTCCTTACGCAGTAGCGCTGGACGAAGAGTCCCAATGGTTGGTGTGCACCGAATGCGCTAGTGATGTTCTTGAGACCTCTCCGATAGACGAAGGACCTTTCGAATACTTCACCAAAGACGCCGACGACTAGTATTCATTTTTTATCAAAACACCTCCGACACGATTTGTATTTGACATAGGATTCGTGTAAAGTTCCGAGTAAGTAATCAAACTGAAAAGGACGAAAATGCACGTATGTCAAATCATGCTTATTGAGGCGTCAAGCCCACAAGAAGCATTTCACGATGTCTGGTCTCTCATTGGCGACAGCACAGACGCAAACTGGTCAGACTGGAACAACACAGAGCCAAGTTCTATGAACTTCGCTGGACGCTGGTCTGGTTGTGTGTTTGGCGAAGTCAACGACGAGGGCGAGTTCATGAGGGTTGACACCAACCCAAATCACTTGTGCTATTCAGATGACCCTGCGCTCGCAGAAACAGTAATCACTCACTACTTAGAGGAACGAATCGCTACGATTCGCAAATACCAGCGTGAGGCGATTGACCTATCTACTTATGCGTATGACCCATACACAGACAAGTTGGACATGCCTCTATACATGACCCACAAGTTGGCACAACTTCTGGACGACAAGTGGACTCCAGACACAGGTATCTATGACTTGATGAACTGGACTGGAAACTTGCGCTACTTCTTAGAGCGAGTAAAGAACAACCCAGACAAGCAGTTCCTAATCCCAGTAGATTTTCACTTCTAAGACACGCCAAAAAATAAATCACGAATGGACTTGACAACTTCGAACGAATCATGCTAAGTTCGACTTGTTGGAAAAATCCAGCACACCAAATAGATAAGGACGAGAATCATGGATTCAGAATCACTAGGAACTTTTGGGGAACTATCTCCAGAAGTAGCAGGGGCAGTTGCGCTCGCCGAGATGAGCAACAAGCCAAAGGTAATGGGAATGGGTATCTACCTAGAGTTCCCAAAGGACGAGGGTAAATCAACTACACAGGTTCTAATTACTCCACAGGGAAAGAACGAAAAGGGAGAAGTCGTGGACATGGCAGTTATCTCTCGCACAGTTTCAGACTGGTCTCCAAGAAAGCAGTGGAGAGTGAACATGGTTCGACCAAGCGCACCAGCAGAGACACTAAGTTCAGACGATAAGGCGTTGGACATGGCAGGTCAGGTCGAGCGTTTTGTAAAGCGTCAAATGATGTATGGACTTACAAGTCTGCGTGGCGCACGACCAATCGTTTTCGAAATGACAGATGTGGACTTCACAGATGTTCGTTCATGGAAAGCACCTGCGAGCGCACTTCGCAGAATCCAGAAAGCACGAGTGGCAGTTGGATTCCCAGAAAAACTATTCGAAACACCAGCAACACCAACACCAACTATTTAGTCAGAAAAGGACGGAAAAATTATGACTACTACAATCACAACACCAGCACCAGAGCCAACTATTGACGACTTGTTCCCAGACTTGTCTGCGCTTGTTTATGGCGTAGCAGTTCAGGACTTGGACGCAACAAAAGTTCCAGCAGGTCTTAGTTCACTTATGCCAGCCAGCGCACGAGCAAATGTTCGTGCTAAAGTTGGAACTGGAACTCCAAAGGCAAAGGTAAACAAAGTGGTAAATGTTGGCGCATTAGAGGGCGTGGAAAAATACGCACGACCAAATGGTCAGGACTACTACTCTCGCACTTGGGGCGAACACACAGACATTGAGGTTCTGCGTAAAGCACGAGGCGCAGGTCAGTATGTTCTACTTTATGGCGCACCAGGAACAGGAAAAACAGCCTGCGTTGAGGGTGCGTTCCCAGACGAACTTTACACAGTTCTTGGTTCTGGCGACACAGAACTTTCAGACTTCATTGGTGGTTATGTTCAGACCCCAAGTGGCAACTTCGAATGGGTGGACGGCGCATTGGTGAAATCTGCCGAGCAGGGAAAAGTTTTGCTCATTGACGAAATTGGTTTGATTGACCCGAAAGTTCTATCTGCGGTTTATGGACTTATGGACGGCAGAAAAGAAATCACAATCACACAGAATCCAGAGCGAGGCACAGTCAAAGCAAAGGACGGATTTTTCGTCATTGGTGCGACCAACCCGAACGCACCTGGAGTTCGACTTTCAGAGGCACTTCTATCTCGTTTCTCAATTCAGGTAGAAATGACGACAGACTGGGCATTGGCAAAGAAGTTGGGAGTTCCTGCGACAGCAGTTTCAGCCTCACAGAACTTGGCAAAGAAACAGGCGAACGGCGAAACTTCATGGTCTCCACAGTTCCGAGAGTTGCTTGCGTTCCGAGACCTAAGCGAATTGTTTGGTTCGAAGTGGGCAGTCCAGAACTTGCTTGCCAGCGCACCAGAAATTGACAGAAGTGTCGTGGCAGATGTATTCACACGAGTTTTCGGTGAGGCAGTTCTGCCAGCGAAAATCTAGCAATTCCGTCCTGCTAGAAATTGGCAGGGAACACGATTCGAAAATGAACTTGCGTTCCCTGCCAAATCTGGTAAGGTTGGATTAGCAACAAATCAAGAGACAACGAAAGGACGAAATCATGTCTCACTTTTCACGACTAGCAACACGCACCAGCACCACACCTAAAGAGTGGCTACGCACTTGTTCAGAGATTGGACAAGTTGTGAACGCATGGTCAGGCAGAAATGACTTGGCAGTTTACGCAGGTGAGGACGCAGTATCAGGCGAGGCAATCGCCGCATTTTATCACCAGACAGCAGAAGTAGAAATCAACCTGCCAAAGGCGTTCGGAAAAGCAACGACCCCAGAAATGGTTGGCGACTTTTCAGACAGAGACACGCAATACGACTTCGCAGAGGCGACTGGCGTTATCTATCACGAGGCACTTCACGCTCGCTATTCGAACTGGGATTACGACCTGCTAGAAAAAGCAGACGAAAAAGTTGGCACAACTTTTATGTTGCTAGAGGAATCACGAATCGAACGCAGGGGCGTTATTGAGATTCCACAGAATCAGTTGTTCTTACGAGCGTCAGGTCTGAACTTGGCACTAGAGGGATTGGACGAGGAATCAGTTTCCATGTTGTCTGATGTTCGTGCTTGCGCTCGTGTATCTGCGTTGGCACTAGCACGAGTAGACGCAGGTGTTCTAAAACTTTCAGATGTTCGTTCGACATACGACAAGGTTGTCGAAGTTCTTGGCGCAGACTTGTTCGGAAAGTTGCGAGCAATCTGGGTAGAGTTCCAGACACTTTCAGTCGCACAGATTGAGCGTGGAATTGCGCTCGCCGAAAAGTGGAATGACTTGCTAAAAGAGGCAGACCCAGAGGGCGAACAGCCTAGCGCAGGTGAGATGTCAAAGATGATTCAGGAACTTATGGAATCACTTGGCGAGGATTCAGAGGGAACTTCTATGTCAGTCTCTATGGACTTGGGCGACCAGCAGACCAAAGAGGAAATGGACAAAGACGCAAAGACACGAGCGAGCGAAAGCAAGCGTCAGAACGAATCACGCAAAGACGCACAGGAAATCTTTTCTCGTTCGACTGGTTCGAATGGCACAGACTCTAATTCGTCTCTAATGGAACAGCGCAACCCAACTGGACACGAGCGAGCAAGCGCAGTCAAGATTGGTCAGATGTTGGAAAAGGCAAAGTATCGTGAGCGTTCTGAAACTGTTGTGAAATCTCACGCACCAGCAGGGAAACTAAAATCACGAGTTCTGATTCAGAACAAGGCGTTAGAATCCAAAGGCGTTCGTGAACTTGCGCCAGCGTGGAGACACAAGACACGCAAGCACACAGACGACCCAACACTCTCTATCGGAATCATGGTGGACATTAGTGGCTCTATGAGTTCGGCTATGGAATCTATGGCAACGACAGCGTGGGTTCTCGGTGAGGCAGGGCGCAGGATTCAGGCTCGGACGGCTATGGTCTACTTCGGTTCAGATGTTTTCCCAACTCTCAAAGTTGGACAGAAGTTGGACAAGGTTTCGGTTTACTCCGCACCAGACGGAACGGAAAAGTTTGGCAAGGCGTTCCGAGCATTGGACGGCGCACTTGACTTGACTTACGGCACAGGCGTTCGCTTGCTCGTGATTGTATCGGACGGACACTTCACAGGCACAGAGAGCGAGAACGCAAAACAGACGGCTCGCCTTTGTAAAGAGAACGGCGTGGCGGTGTTGTGGATTACGCCGAAAGAATGTATGGGCAGTCAAGGCTCGTATCTGCTAGGTGGATACGGCGAGGTTCTTGACAAAATGGAAACAGGCGAGATTGCGTTTGCGATTGGAAAGTCTGCGTCCAGCGCACTTGCGAAAGCGAGCGTGTAGAGGGAGACAGAGTTCGCTAACGGATTGGAGTTTGTTCGTCCTTTCGCCAGCCGTTAGCGAATAGAGATACCCGATAGCCCCAAGCGGGTTGTCGGGTTTTTTCTCGCTCGTTTGATTTACAAAATGCCATGCCACTTCTAACGGAGTGCCTGGTGATTCGTTCGAAGTTCTCCGCTACTTTTTTTCGCCGAGTATTCATTTTTTATCCGCGAAAAAGAAAAGAGAAACTTCCGACGAGTCGCTTGTATTTTTTATCGAATCTGGTAATGTAGACCTCGTAAGAACTTTCCACGAAAGGGGAACGAAATGGACGAACTAGATTCAATGGAACTCGGCTCGCACGAAATCGCTTGTATGTCATTGGCGATTCTCGGCGTGATGATTGAGGACTACTGCCAGAATGGCTACTGCGACCCAGTGATGTATAAGTCAATCGAACTGGCAGAGCGACTAGCTAAGAAGTTGGGCGAGCCTGAACTGGCAACACGATTGGCAACTGCCAAGATGTTCGCAGGCGAAACTGTAAACGAGATAATCGAACACAACGAACTAGATGTAGATAAGAGGGCGTGGTCATAATGCCGAACTGGGTTTACAACAACATAACTGCTAGTGGCACGAAAGAGGACTTGCTTGCGTTTCACGCAAAGGCGAGCAAGTTATCACCAAACGGAATTGCGGGGGACGGCTCGCTCACTTACAAGGATTCGGACGCACAAGCAATCTCGTTCTGGAACTTTGTAGAGCCGAGCAACAAGACGGCATACTATGAGGCGGCTCACGGCACAAAGCCAGAGGGCTACGAGGCGTGGACACCAGAGGAAAAAATGACATACGACTTGTCGTTCAAGACGGACGGCTGGTATGACTGGAATGTTCGTGAGTGGGGGACGAAGTGGGACGCTTGCGACGCTAACCTTGACGACAACACCGACGACGAGAATCCAAATCTCTACTATGCGTTCAATACGGCGTGGTCAATACCCGAACCGATTTACAACGCAATAGTTGACCAGCACCCAGAACTAAGTTTTCAGTTCTACGCCGAAGAAGAACAGGGCTGGGGTGCTGAATACGAATCAACAAAAGGCGAGGACGGCTTGCCTGCGTTAGTGCTTACTACGGAGTGGGACATTCCAGATAGCCACGCCGACTATGTGAACCGAGGTCGTGAATGTAATTGCGAACACGACGACGACGAGGACTACTGGTATGACGACTGCCCTCGTAAGGCGAAAGACTTCGTTGTGATTGTCGAACGGAGATACATTGTGAAAGCAGAATCCGCTGAGAAAGCGTGGGAGATTACCCAAGACACTTTGGACGAACTCACGCCAGAGGATTCCGATTCGTTCAGAGTTGTGGACGAAAACACAGGGGAACACTTGTTCCCAATTTACGAGGAGAGCGAGGCGTAAGCCTCGTTTTTCTTTTCTCCCCAGTATTCATTTTTTATCACGAAAAAAGATTTTCACGACACGCCCAGCACGATTTGTAAATGTCAGTCGAAAAGGGTAATGTTGTTCTTGTAAGCCCAATGAAACTTTATGAAAGGAAATCAAATGGCTAACACCACAAAGATTGCTAAGGCAATCACAATCACCAGCACCACACAGGACAACCTAGTTGTCTTGACACCAAAGATTCAGCGACAGGTAAAAGTGTTGCGAGAATCACGCAACATCATCAAGCAGGCAAAGCCTCTAGAGGAAACTTCTCGCAAGGCGATTCTTGACTTCGTGGGGAACATCACACAGAAAACTATTGGAACAGACGCAAAGGGAACACGACTAATCAAAGTTAGCGTGGTCGAAACATCAGAATCGTTTGACTGGAAAGGTCTGGAAAAGGACGACCCAGAACTTTACACGATTCTAAAAAAGAAATACACAATCGCAAAGGGTTCGGGAACACCAAGCCTGCGACTGGACATAATCTAAAAAGTCCAGAGAGAAATGTCAGCGACCCCCTCGCTGGCATTTTTTCTTTTCTGGCTGGTATTCATTTTTTATCACGCCTTCGCAACTTCACACGAAATACGACACGAAACTTGCTAACACGATAATTAGGAACTATGGTTGAGGTATGAAACTACAAGACGCTATTGGCGAAACTATTAGAGAACTAAGACACGAGAAGCAGATGACTCTGCGAACTTTGAGTGCGTTGTCCTTTGTTTCACTTGGACACCTGTCAGAGGTAGAGCGAAGTGTGAAACTCGCAACACCAGAACTTTTGGAATGTATTGCTTTTGGGTTGGAGATGCCGACTTGGAAATTCCTAATGGAAGTTGCTATCAAGATGAGCGTAGACGAGGGCGTAGCAATACCAGACGACCTAACTGAACTACTAGAAAAGGAAATTATCTAATGAGTGAACTACAATTCAGCAGAACTGTTTTTTACAATGGCAGAGAAGTTATCACAGCGTCAGAGTTTTCTACTCTCATAAGGAGTTATCCTGGCTATGTCGTGATAATGAAAAGGGCGACCACACCAGAGTTCCCCGCGCTCGCCGTAAAAAAGGGCAGGCGAGAATACTACTACTTTGACGATTTGATGGAGTGGTATGAGGAGTTCCTGAAACACAAAGCCGAACAGGTAAAAAAATACGAGAAGAATTTTGACAGAGTAAAAGAAGTCAATAAACTCAAGCAAGGAACAAACAGAGAAAGTCGTCAGGCTTTGTTAGACGCAATTAGAAGTAAGGGCGAGTAATGGACATCGAAAGATTGTTAGAACACGAGGGGCACTCCCTCACGATTGCGACATACGGCAAGGGTGATGTTGTATACAATGTATCGCTAGAGTGTGCGGATTGTAGCGAAGTAGTTTGGGACGAGGAGTTAGATGATGAGTAGTCTGGACCGAGATTTGATGATGCCCGACGAACCGCAAAACAAATGCACCTGCCGAGCGACATCACTTGACGAATGTATTTGCGACTACGACCCGAACTACGGCGAGCCTAAGAAGTTTGCGTTCGACTTGGTTCTCTACATCAACGAGTTCGAAGCGGCGAGCATAGAAGAAGCAGAGAAAATTCTCAACGGATACATAGACAGGCTTGCTCAAGTAGAGGACGCTGTAATCCAATGGGATTCGCTAGACCTAACGGAGGTCGATACAAGACTTGCCTAAGACGGAACCAGAATGCGCGCCGAGTCCGTTGCGTTTCTAGAACAAGAAACGGACTTACTAATCTTAGGGAAACCGACTGAACTCAGTCGCTAAACTACAAAACGGACACAGGATAAAACCGAAATACGCAACCTGAGAGATGATGTGGACTTGTCCACGATTCCGTTAGGGGAGCCAAGTACGTTGGAACTGATGTCCGTTTTGACTTTCTCGGACGGTATTCATTTTTTATCACACTTGCGGCGTGGCTTTTGACTTGACGGCTTGCTTGGGGTAATGTTGTGGTTGAGGTAAACGAAAAGCCTCAGAGGGAAAAGGATTATGGCAGAGAACTTGACAGTATCGGGCTTGGTAGCAACTACGCCACGACACTTGATTACGGCAGACGGCTTGCCGATTACTTCGTTCCGCTTGGCTAGTAGCAACCGCCGATTCGATAGAACTGCGGGCAAGTGGGTAGACGGAGAAACTAACTGGTATACGATTACTTCGTTTCGCCAGTTGGCTATCAACTGTGCTGGTTCGGTGAACAAGGGCGACCGCATACTCGTTCAGGGTGTCTTGCGTGTTCGTGATTGGGATAATGGCGAGCGAGCAGGAACTTCTGTGGAACTTGAGGCAGAGGCGATTGGACACGACTTGACTTGGGGAACTTCGAACTTCACACGAACAGTCTTGGTTCGTGATTTAGAGCCAGAGCCAGAAATGGTTTAGGGAAACGGCGCGCTACGGCTCGCCTTTTCTCACCGCCGACTGGTATTCATTTTTTATCAGACACGGCACGGCTCGATTTGCGAACGGCGTGGATTGGGTGTAATGTAGATTTTGTAGACGGCAAGGGGTCGCTACGGAAAGGGGACAGAGATGTCAGAGAACAAAGGGTCGTGCTACGACTGCGAGGTAGAACTAACGGACGAGAACACCGTAGACTTTGGTGGGTTTGACGGTGGTAATTACCTAGCCTCAAGAACTTATGGGGGCGGCGTGGATAAAGACCCATTTACAAAGTGCGATTCGTGTTTCGAAGCGGACATTGACCGACACTTGGACAACCAGTAATGAGTGGCGTGTCTATGCGTGGGTCAGGTATTGACGGCGTGGATTACACAGCCGTTTTCTACTGCGACAACTGCCACAGAGAAACGGTGCTTGACGGGTCTACTAATGACGAACGGACTGTCGCCTATGCGACTTGCCGTTGTGGTCGTGAAATGGAAACGGACATTCCAGAACCAGAAGCCGAGTATGAGCCAGAGGATTATTTGGAATAAAAAGAAGTCGCTTACCTTATCCCCCTTTGGTAAGCGATAGAGATAAACGGAACACCCCCCTTAGTTCCTTTCTCCGAGAAGCCCGAACCTTGTGTTCGGGTTTTTTGTTTGGCGGAGGTGGTATTCATTTTTTATCTATGATTTGACGAACGCAAGAATTATTCGTTAGAAGTTAGTAGAATGTAAGTAGTTGGAGATTCCAACTGAAAGGGGAGTTATGAAGTTTTATTTTCGTAGGGCGTTGTTTGCTCTAATCACCTTGCCAGCAGTTGTGTTGGCATACGCCCTAGTTTATTTTGGGCTAGGCGTTGTTGTTGATAGTGGTTCAGTTGGGGCGTTTGTTTCAGCAGTTCCAAGCGTTGCGATTGGATACACGATTCTTGTCGTAATGTTTCCACAGGTATCAAAACTAATCGAAAAGGTTGTGGCGTAATGGTCGAATTTATTTTGGGCGTGGCAGTCGCTATGGTCGTAGGTGGAGTAATACTTTTGATTTGGACAATGCGTCAGCAGGGTCTAATCACCAGCAAGCCACGCTATCGCCGAAAGGGATAACACGAACGCTCTCGCAAGAGGGCGTTTTCCTTTAGAGAGGGTAGTATTCATTTTTTATCACAGAACACGACACGACTGGCGCTCGCCGAATGTTGTTGGTAAGTTTGATTTGTTGGCGAAGTTCAGTAGCCAGAAAGGGGCAACAAAAGTGTTTGATACACAGGTGAAGTATCCAGAGGTTCACGTTCGTCTAGTTGGCGAAGATGGCAACGCGTTCGCGATTATGGCACGAGTTTCCAGCGCGCTAAAAGAGGCAGGCGTTCCACAGGCAGAGATTGACAAGTATTACGAAGAATCTACAAGTGGCGATTACGATAACTTGCTACAAACAGCGACACGATGGGTTCAGGTGGTGTAATGGGTAGCCCAAGTTTTATTCAGATTACGAGTAAAGATTTTCAAGCACCGATTACCCTTTATGGGCACTGGTCAAGAAAAGATAATTTAGAAGCTGTCAAGACTGTCTTAGCACGAACAGATAGAATTGGCGACCCTAGTTATTTGGTGGCACAGATTTTCTATGAGTTTGCTATTGCGTTAGGTAAATACGATGGCTCGTTTTCTTTCGGGATTGACGCTTTTGGACACGATGTAGAAAAGGCTGGCGATGTTGCGACTGTCTACGTAAATGCCGATACTGGCGTCTACACGTATAAAGGCGCTGAATACGATGAATTTGAGCCAGAACACCACGAGCCAATGGCACGTTTAGTAAAGGGTAATCAACTAAAGACACCAATTAGTTTTAGTTAGTCGAGAACACTCCTAACTAAAATGCTAGGGAATACCCCCTATCCCCTAGCGAGAAAACGACACCTGCCCCCTCGGGTGTCGTTTTTCTTTACCCAGAGTAGTATTCATTTTTTATCGCAATTTTAAAAACACGACGCTTGGATTTGGAAATGTCAGTTGCCGGCATTAGACTACAAGGGTAGTCAGTTCAAGAAGCCAGAGGGGATTCGCTGATTACAGATTCTCTAGCTGAGAATCAGAGAGGGGCAGGCACTATGTCTACCACCATTACCAATGGAATCGAGCAGGTCAGTTTTGACCTAGAAGATTCAGAGTGCGCAACTGCGTCAGTTTCGATTGAGACTGGCAACGCCGGCAAAGGCTGGGCTAAGAGTTCGACAGAGTTTTTCCTATCTGCCGACGCCGAGGAGCGTAAGGTGTGGGTGAACATTCGAACACACACTTACATTCGAATTGCCGGCGAGGGCCCGCTAAATGTCAATAACGACATTGCGTCACACAGATTCACAGAGGCAGAGGCACGAGCCTTACTTGCGACGCTAGTTCACGAGTTAGCCAAACTCGACTAGGCGAAAGGGAGCCCCCTCGAAAGAGGGGGTTTCTCCTTACCCCCAGTGGTATTCATTTTTTATCGCGGCGGGGAACAACACACGACGATTCGTTCGAAGTTGGAGTTTTCTACAGTCGATGGTAAAATTACTGAGTAGTCAAAAGGCTGCGTAAAGATTAGTAAGGGGAAGTAAATGGGCAGAATGTATGCCGAGGGCATTATCGAGTCAAGTTTGACACTGGAGCAACAATTGGACTGGCACCTGCGGGGTAATCACTATCCACCGGTTCCGGCGTCAATGATTCCAGTGTGCCGAGATGTAATCGTTCACCTCAATGCCGGAGGCGATGTTAATCAACACTTTAAGTTGCCGAAGCCTGCCACGTGGCGTGGAGAAGTTTCGGCACCGGCTTGGGCAATTGCTGAAGGTCATCACCTTGAGTCGTGGATAGACAACGACGATGAGTAGATTACACCGGACTGCAGTCGAGATGTCAGACTTGGAGATTATGGAAGAAGTTTCGAAAATGTTTAATCGTTCGAAGTTCATAACAGAGAATTCGTACGAAGTTTCATGCCGGCAATGCGACAAGGTGATTACCTTGGACGAACAGCAACACCGGCACTACGAAAACAACAACCTTAATGGGTTCGGGTTCACACTGCCTAAGTGTGCCGAATGCTGGGGAATTAGTTAACACCAGCGAAAAGTCCGTAATCGAAAGGTTGCGGACTTTTTAGCTATTAGGGTGGTATTCATTTTTTATCTCAAAATGCGCCGCGAGTGGAAAATTATTGACGCTTGGGGTATGCTTGTCTTATCAAGCAAAAGGGGCGACGAAAAGAAGTAAGCGCTCAGAGGGGACACCAATGAAAATTGGCCAGTTAGTTTCAGTCCACGGCGAATTAGGCCGTATCGCGCAACTCTATGTTGAAGGCAACAAGGTTGCAGTTCGTATGCGCAACACCCGCGACGTATGGGTCGTTCGCGAATCTTCAATTCAGAAGGTGGAGGAGGCATAATGCGTTGCGAATTATGCAAAGTAGAAGGCACCAACCTTTGCGTGCCTTGCGAGAATGTTGGCTGGAAGTTGGCTGGCGTGAGTTTGGAGGAGGCATAATGGCAATTTACAGCGACAAGTATTTTGTAAAGGGCAACATTCCAGTTGCGCCCCTAGTGGTCGAGGAAACTGATTATCACGGAAACTTAGTGGATACACGCTCGTATGTTGGCGACCTAGAGGGGACTTTTATTCTTACCCTCGCTACTGATTCATTCCGCGACTCGCGAACATACAGCAACTTCCGCGACGCTATGAAAATGTCTAATGGCTACTGGGCGCGACAAGCAATTTGGCACCAAACACCCGCGGGGCGCAAGCGCGTAATTTGCTGGGCGTAGAAAGTAAAAAGTTATCCTGCCGAAAGGTAGGGTAATTTTTTTTGTCCAGCGTGGTATTCATTTTTTATCTTACTTTCAAGAACCACACGGCGGCCGGGGAAAATAAATGTTAAAATTTATTTGTAATCGAAAGAGGGGAGGACCAAATGGTCCTAGTTAAAAAGTTCATTGTTGGACGAAAGTTCGACTTGTTGAAGAATCACGGAATGTTGGATGCACACGTCCTTTACGTAGTCAACATCGGAGGACGCGAGAAGAATTCCAAAATGTTTGCTTGGTCAGACGATGGTGAAGGATTCTTCTTCTACCCATCCATGGCAGCGTTCCGGGAAGCCGGCCACCTGTAAAAGTTCACACGAAGAATTCCCGGGAGAAAGTTCCTGGGAATTTTTTTTGCCAGGCGCCTTTTTCTAGTATTCATTTTTTATCTGTCTTAGGAAAAAATCCCGGGCGTGTCGTGGCATAATTTGTGTCGCCCTGGAATTTCGGCTACAGTTAGAACTGTAGTCAGGAAGCAGATAGCGGAGGGCTACAGAGGGGAAAAGAGCCCATGGCTATTTTCAAAGATGGTTCAACTATCGAGAATGGAACTTTTGGTGGCGAGACTGCGATGGACGTGTTCCGATTGATTCACGCTAAGTCATTCTTGAAACTAGAAATTGACACGGAACTTCGTATGAAGATGAGCCGTGCGGGGACAGCGCTACAACTGGCTGAAAACATTTCAGGCCTAACCTTCGGACGCGGTATCAAGGGACGCGAGAAGGCGCTGGAGTGGGTCGAGAACGAACTCGCCAGGATAGAGGTCGAGGAACGCCTGGACTAAGTTTCACCAGGAAACCCCCGGGAACTCCCCGGGGGTTTTCCACACCCTGTGGACAACCCTGTGGATAAAGTTATTCACATGTGGATAAGTCTGTGGATAACTTTTGGGGGTCCAGTATTCATTTTTTGTCAAGGGTTTGATTAATTTTGGCGAACTGGTAAACTCTAAGTAGTCGAAAACGTTTCGACAAGAAGGGGGCCTCAAATGGCTTACGCATTATCCGTAGCACCAGACTATGAGTTCGAAGAGATGGGCACAGACCTAGCAGAGATGCAGGGCGTCGTCGGTGGGTTGATTGAACCAATTGACCTAACACCATCGCTAACTATGTGGGTCAATGAAGAATTTATTTTCATGCCTCAACTGGAACTCAACCCACTAGCCTCAGCGTTCTTTCAACTCATGGCTGGCGGTAATTACGCCATACACGGCAATGTCGTCTTTACAGGTGGCGCTGATGAAAATGGAAACCTCAAGGACTTGAGTAGTGAAGACGCTAGCCAAATAAAACTGGCTGCCTCCGAGGCATACGCCAAATTCAAAGCGTAAACAAAAAACAAAGGTTGGGCTTCGGCCCAATTTTTGTTTGCGGAGTCGAGTATTCATTTTTTATCTTGGTATCCGAAACGACACGGCTTGGATTAGGTTTTGACACTAGGTAAGACTATGCTTGTATTAGCAAGCAAAGATGACTTGTTGAACCAAAGCAGTATCTAACAGAAGGGGGATTAGTCGAATGGCTAATTCAGTAGTTATCGCAAAGACAAACAAGGCTGTAGAAGGCGTTGAGTTGTCATCAAAGGCAGTAAAGGCTCTAGCAACATTCAACAAGGCTAAAGAGGCAGAGGCTAAGGCTAAGGCTCTAAAGTCAAAGGCAGAGGCTATTCTGCGTGAGGCTCTAGGTGAGGCTAAGGCTGGAATTGTTGAAGGCGTAGTTGCCGTTCGTGTTGTATCAAGCCACAACACCTCATTCGATAGGGAACTAATGAAAGAGGCGTTTAGAGAGGCATACGACGCAACCCTGCGAACCACCGAATACGATTACCTAAGAACTCTCTAAGGGATAGGCAAAGCCCGCTTCGGCGGGGTTTTGTTTTGCCCTAACCCAGTATTCATTTTTTATCAGATGTCAAAACAAATACCAAAAAATGTCAGTAGCGAATGCGAGAATGGAATTATGAATAATTCAAATACAACACGGGTAGTTGCTAACAATGACAACTACCTAGAACTACTGAGCATCATGAGCCCGTTCGTGGTTCTTGCACACGCGTGCAACATCGCTAGTCGCCTTCGCGACATTCGCTATTACGTGGATGGCGACGATTTATACTGGATGGAAAAGCCCCACAAGTTTCCTGAATTCTGGGTTGCCGCTATCAACGGAACTTTAGAAGAAAACGATTTCGAAGAAGAAGAAGAGTAGGGGGCGCGCATGTCTGAACTAGTTAGCCCGCGGCTACTTGTCTCGCGCTTGTCTGCGGAACTTTTTATTGACGCGTATCTTCTGATGGAAGATGAAGAACTTGTGGCGATGGTTCAAAGGGGCGCGTCATACGAAGAACTAAAAGACTACGCGGATAACGCCTACTAGATTGAAACCCCTGCCTTCGGGCGGGGGTTTACTAGCTATCAGGGGCGTATTCATTTTTTATCAGAGATTCGAAAACACACGGCGAAATCTTGCGTAATGTCAGAGGGCGGGACTAGACTAGCCGTAGGCTAGCCAAAGGGGCTGGCAGATAGGGGCAACAAAATGGCAGGCAACAAAGTCTGGCTTCACTGCTACAACTGCGGTGAGCAATTTTTGACCGTTGTGGGTTATTCTTATTCATCAAAGCAACTCTGCGAGGGTTGCCGTAAAGGGGCTACAAAATGAATCGCTACGAACTACGCAAGTTCAACGCTAAAAAAGCACGAGGGCTTATTGGGAGCAAGAGCGCCCTATCTACGGCGCTAGGGCTAAACAAAGGAACGCTTGACGCTTATGCGTTCCGCCACCCAGAATCGTTTCCTAAGCCTGCCTATGTTGTTGAAACCTCAACGGGCGGGGTTCGTATGCTTTACAACAAGAGCGAGGTTGTTGCGTTCCTAGAGGCACACAAGGGCGTGCGTAGAACTAAGCGTGCCGTTCCTAAAAATGCTGGCGTATCTAAATACACCGATTTCCTACAAAGATTAGAGGCGAAATAATGCGGGGCTGGTTTTTAGTTCAACACAAGTTTTGGGCGTGGGTTTCGGACACGGCGTATCGCCTATTCAACCACGCAAGTTATGAGGCTTACACCGCCCGCAAGCGAGCAACCAAGTGAGGGCTTACAAAGAGTTCGCCATAGTTGCGTGGGGACTGTGTGCGGGGCTGGGTTTCGTGTGGCTGTTTAGTTTTGCCATTGGCAATTCGCCCGTGGCTGGCTGGGTGTCTTTCGTTCTTGCGTGCGGGGCTGGTTGGTTGGGCTGGAAACTAGACCGCTCGTAAAAAAATCCCTCGGGGTATTCATTTTTTATCTGAGTGTTTACGAACACCGGTGATAACACGGCGTTGATTGTTAGACTGTTCCTACAGTCGTCCAAGGCTTCTTCGGAATTGTCCGGTCGCACCTGTTCGTTCCTTCGTAATTTCATAGGCTCAAATTTTCCCCCTCTAGGGTTTTCCCTAGGGGGCATTCGTATTTTCTTTTAGGGGAGGCTGGCAACCATAACTGCCGGAATAGGGGTGATTTTTATGATTCATTATCCAACTGATTACTGGTGCGGCAGCGTGCTAGTGTCCGTGGACAACCAGAAAGCCACCAAGGTTTCTGTTTGGGTCGACGGTGAGGCAACACCACGCAAGAAGTTTGCGGGGGATGACGCTTACAATGACGCTATGGACTTCGCTATGGAGTTGTCCGAGAGCGTCGGCGATGAGTTTGAAATGCCTACTGCTGAGTCTGTAGCAATCTCTCTAGGAGGGGCTACATTCGACACAGAGTATTAGCCACTTTGAGCCTATGAAATTCGTTGGAACTATTTTTTTTTATTCCTGCGGCAGTATTCATTTTTTATCCGAGGTCGCCCGAGCACACGGCGCGAGCTGCGCGCTTCGATAGACTTGGGGCTATGCCCCGAGATTCGGGGTCGCTTTTGAAGGGGGTCATCATGACTACTGCAACATCCGTATCACCTGCAACACTCAACGCGACCGCGCACAAGTTGGCCGCGATGTTCACTGAAAACACGGGGCGCTCGATGCTCGACTCGGGTGGCGCTTATGGGCGCGCTTGGGAGCGCAACCAAGGGCTAACCGTTGGCGACTTCTTAGCCCGTCCCGAGGTCACCGTTGAGCCTGACGGTGAACTTACCGTTGACATGTTCAACTTCTTGAATGAGCGCCTAACGTACGAACCTCGACTCGATGGGGCTTGGGCGGCTTTTGACGCTGAGCACCCCGAATTGTCATGGAGCGAGTCGCTGAATGAGTGGCTTGATTCAATCGGAGTCCCGTCCGAAGGTGATGGCGACTTCTACTCGGACGCTCGATGGGACTTCAACACTTACAACTTCGATGGATGTCTGTTGAATGGGACGTTCCAAGGTGTGAAGTTCGGACTCGATGGCGCTGAGTATCTCGCGCTACAGATTCACGGCGGGTGTGATGTTCGCGGCGGGTATACCAAGCCCGTAATCTTCACGGGTGACATGGAGATGGCAATCATGGATGTAAGTTCTGCATTCATGAAGTGCCCCGAGTCCGAGTGTGAATTCTATGCTTCATACTCACACGGCCAGATTGACGCCTACCTGCCAGACTCGGACGCTAGGCCAGACATGCTGATTGAAGTCTCAGTGCCTACCGTGATGCCCGAAGAGTGGCACTTCGGGAATGGGTGCCCACTGCACAAGGTGCCGCTGATTTAGTAAGCCCCCTACAAAGTTCCCGCCCTTCGGGGCGGGTTCTGCGTTGCGGTGCGGGTATTCATTTTTTATCCGAGGTTGTAGCAAACACGGCAAAAGTTTGGCAGCTCGATTAGACTTGGAGTATCAAGTCAAGGTGGCTTGGTGGATAGGGGTTCAGATGTCAAAGCGCAACAATCGTGCGGGATGGGCTTTAGCGGCTCTAGCGGTATCAGCTTTTATGTTGGCAGACTTTGTTGGCTACGGCAGCGACAAGGGCTACAACACCGAACTAGCCCTAGGGGCTAGCTCAATCTTTGCGGCGATTAGCATTGGGCTATTCGCTTGGAACGTAGCAACTTACAAGAATCAAGGGAGGTAATTCTATGGCTAGGTCAGGTCACCTAAGTTGCGCCAAGTGCGGCGTGAATGATGGCACGAACTTTGTTTGGGTAGGCGGTTCTATGGGGTGCGTGAATTGCGACAAGTTCGCAACCTGCACTCACGAATCTCCGGAGGACTTTGGAGCGAGTCAGGTTAGCGACGGGGTTTTGGTTCACCCGTGCGCCGATTGTGGAACCGTGATGGCGTGGCAGGTGTCTGCGGCGTAATTTCAAAATCGTTGCCCCGTGATTCGTTGCGGGGCAACTTTTTTACCTTGGTGCGGGTATTCATTTTTTATCTGACTTCTAACTAAACACGGTGAAACTTTGGGTCATCGAGTAAGCTAGTAATAGCTAGCAAGTAGCTAGCAGATAAGGGGTTCAAAATGTTCGGTCAATTCACTGGTTTCACTGGTTCTACCACCACCGTTTTCGAGGCTTTCATGGAGAACGAAGGTGAGTTCGTTCTTACCGCGTCAGTGGATGGCGTGGAGACTAGCCGCGTGGTCCTGCCAGAAGGTTTTGCTCTAGCTCTAGCGGACTTGTTTGACCGCGATGCGGCTACTGCCTCAACGCTTGCTCTAGCGGCCCTATCCCGCTAGCAGCATCAAGTAAGCCCCCACTTCGGTGGGGGTTTTCTTTTTGCCGTGATGCTCTACGCGGCCCTACAAGCTTGTGCGGATAGGTTCTACAGGATTGCTCCCAGTATCCTGAGCTAGCCCGTCACGGCCCCTGGGACTAGCCCTAGAGTCTGTATTGGCTAGCAACCCTAGGGAGCTAAGTAATTGGTCTATAGCCCAGTGAAGGCCCCTAGGGGTCTCTAGGGACTCTTTAGGTCTCTATAAAGGTGATTCTTTAGGAGTGACTAGATAGCCCTTGTATGACTCAAGCTTGAGCTCAGTGAGTGTGCTTAGGCCCAGGAGACTAATGGCTAGTTAGTTGCTAGTTGGGTTAGCTACTAGTGCTCATCAAGCTCAAGGGTGATTGACTACTAGAGACTCTTGGTTAGTAGTTGTCTCTTTGCTTGTCTAGCTATCTATCTTTGTCTGTTTGTTTCTTTGTTGATAGTTGTTTGTCTTTTCTCTTGCTCTTTCTATTTTTTGTATGTCTCTTATTAAGTTTGAAAACAAAAAAGCTATAGACCCCCTGGGGTCATTTTAGGAAACAATTTCGACGCGTCCCAGAATCAACAACTGCCGTCTCGCACCCCAAAAGCATTTCAACGTCAATCTTACCCTATACCCCCCTTTATGCAAATTCCTCCCATCCTGAAGACCCCCTCTTTTAAAAATGGCTCTCCACAAATTTTCAAAAAATTCCTCCTCTACTTACCATAGGAGCCAAGATTATTCAAGATAATGGACGCCCCTACCGATCCCTATGCTATGATTAGCGCATGGACCAATTCATTTTTGTTTTTTATATTTTGTTTTTTGTCACGTATGTTGTAGCAACTACCTCGTTACTCATCTATGCAAGCGTTCTACGTGACCGCCTCATCAAGGTAGAGGCCGAGGCTAAAGAACACCGCAACCAACTCTGCTCCCACGCTCACGGGAATGAGAGCACGCACAAGAGCGATCCGCTTACTCCGTTGCTCGGAGTAGTAACCCCTAGGGACCAATGATGGAAATCTTTTTAACTTTACTTGCAATTTTTAGTGTATCCGTTATAGTCTTATTTGGATTCGCGTGGCTAGCAGTAGTCCTAGCGTTTCTTGAACCGGACGTCCACGGCGACCTACTACTAGATGGAGAAGATTTTGACAATAAAGCTAAGGGTAGCCTCGGCCGATGATTTAAGGGACACTCTCCCTGTTAGTGGCGTCTTTGATATGAACGACTGCGTAGTTGTAATTGACTGCCCGCTCGACGCTCAAGCTGACGAAGTCCGAAAGATGGTCGCCATCCTAGAGTCTGTAATTCATGTTGTAGACGTAAAGGTAACCGGGACCGTAGACAACGACGGATTAGAATACCTAGTCAAAATAACCGAGGTCCCTGTAGAGGTGGCTGAAGGTAAAAAACCAAGACGTTCAAAATTCTAGTTGACAGCGAAAACTTAACCTAGTACACTCATAACGACAATAAGACGAAAGGATTGACATGACAGCTACTGAAAGCATTTACGTCAAGAAAAACCAGCAGCTTCCCGACTACATCACCGAAGCGTTTAAAGAAACAGCTTCCGATGAAGATCGCAATAATCTAATCTCTGCACTACGCAAAGCGGACTGGACCCTAGAGGCAATCTCTACAGCGTCTAAGCTAACCCGCGAGCGCGTTCGTCAGATCGCAGCTGCACACCAGGACACAGGACTCTCACTCACCGTTGAGATCCCAGAACCTCCACTTAAGCCGGAGCGTCCTAAGCCAATCTACATTGAACCAACTCCTGCAACTCTCGAGCGTCTACTAGAACTCCAGCCTTATGCACAGCAGGTACGTTCAAATGGAAAGAAGTACCGTGAGGAAGCTGAGGAGTATACCAAGCTGCTCAATTATGCGCACACTGTGGAAGGTGTGACGCTATACCGCTTAGCCAAGCGTCTCGGCGTAACTCACGGTGCGCTACGTTTCCGTCTTGTACGCTACGGCTACAAGAAACCAGTTACAGCAACCTCAAAGGTCTACACCCCGATTCTTAAGGAGAACCGCCTGTGATTATTAAACCAAAAGGCGATGCCAGGATTTATGAAGGCAAGAAGATTTCTTTTGGACCAGACACCGACGACGTTATCCAGCTAGAGCTTCCAAAAATTGTTACTCGCTCTGTTGACTACGAAGACCTAGGGTTCAAAGCCGATTACACGTTTACCTTTGATGGACGAAACTTGAAGCTTGACTCTATGACTGTTTTTGAGGTGACTACAGAAGAGGGTCTTTCTACTAGAGCGCTTACTCAGCTTAGAATTCCAGAAGTTATGCAGGGGATTGTCTACGAATACAATCCAATTCTTTCAGCCACCGTAAAACGAGGTGAAAAGACTGCAGGAGTTCTTGCTCAGATTTACTGGGCAGAGTTTGTATGCAACGGATCACCACGCAGAGCAGTTATGGACCACATGGGGTGGTCACGCACAAACGCCAACTATCACTTGACCAAGCTTTCTAAGGCAGGTCTAATCCCAGCAGACCGCGACCGCAATCGCGTAACTAAGTAAGGAATTTATTATGTTTAGCCCAGTACTATTTTCAATCGGAATTGTTACAGCAACCGATCCAGATGTTGACCTAGCAAAACTTCGCGACGCCCTTAGCGCCGTTACCACTCCGTCTGATTCAGGATTCATCATCGACCCAGAGGTAGTTGCGTTTGCCAATCGCCACCCTGACCCAGCTAAGGATATCCTTGTTGAAGTGCAGGCTCTTACTGAAGAGGCTCGCACCAGAGGACTTGAACTAGTTACCACTTTAGTTCTGGAGACTACCGGATCTAGCTTTATGTGGGATGACGTTACTGAAGCAGCTCTTGCCTATCACCTAGAACTTAGAAACTCGGATGGCAAAACTGAACTAGTCGGAGGCTAGCTCTGTGAGCGTTGTTCGGTTTTATCAGTCGTACGAGAAGATAGAGCTACTGCACGAACCACCATCGCCCGCCTCTAGGAATGTACCCGAGTGGTACAAGAGCCAGAACTCGGCAATGGGGGAGTTTGGTAGCACCATCAAACGTTGCATGCCAGTCTTTGATGCTATGACCCTAGGTTATACGTTGACCCTACCTTGCGACATTCACGTAGACGCCACTAACCCGGACAAGCTTGAATACTTTATTGCTCCTAACCCACTTAAGGAACTAGAGGGCGAAGTTTTTGCTAGCCACCTAAAAGAGCCGTTACCACTCCGTCTGATTCAGGATTCATCATCGACCCAGAGGT
>Ga0114982_1000351_pt1 | contig 24939 bp, 46 predicted proteins | sample Shrwel_input2_FT_FD_87183 | JGI IMG/M metagenome (GOLD analysis project Ga0114982, IMG submission 87183) | Subsurface microbial communities from deep shales in Ohio, USA - Utica-3 well 1 S input2 FT | ecosystem: Environmental > Aquatic > Deep subsurface > Shale gas/oil reservoir > Produced... | reverse complement strand
TGCTTTATCATTGGGGTGGTAAGATTACCACCCCAGATCCTTTTGTCAAATAAAAAAATAAATTTGCAATCTTGGTATAAACTGGTATACTTATCTTGTAAGTGAGGTATACAATGATTGGTCTTCCATTTTTGGCTCTGAGCGTGATGACAGAACAGGTAAAAAGCAACAAAGGCTTTATCATCAAGACAAATGGTGATGTTGCGCCTTTCAACCCAACCGTAGAAGATGATGGCACTATGGTTTATGACTTGAAGGCTGTAAAGTCTGCTTGCAACTTTGACTATGTTGAAATTGTAAGATTGCAGGATGATATGATTCTCCTTTGTGATGAGGAAGGTTTGTGCAAGGCTAACCCTGTGGTTAATATCATTGCCACAAAACTGTACCAGAGTGCATACAAAACAAATGAGGTAGGTATTATTGGTGATTGTGTGATTTGTCACACAAAAGCAGTAAACTAAAATCTTTCAAAAAAGCTCAGTAATTTATTGCTGGGCTTTTTTTGGGGTGGTACATAAACCACCCCATTTTTATTTGTCAAATAAAAAATTTAATTTGCACAGGTAGTATATTATGATATACTACAATCATGGAAAAAAAGAACTGGTTTTACCTTGGACCAAACCCATGCGAAGAAGAATGTGTGGATATGCATGATTATTCTGCTCATGTAGCTGAGGTTCGCAAGTATGTACAAATGCTGAAGGACAGATTCCTTAATGTTCCTGAAGGTGCTTGGTTTGGTATTAAGCGTGAGGATGGTAGCGACTACGGTTCATACTACGAAGCAGTAGTATATTACCTTGAAGGTGACGAAGAGGCATCAGACTTTGCTTTGTTCGTAGAATCTAATTGCCCTGCAACTTGGAATGACACAAAAGAAATTGACTGGAAGAAAGGTGCTCCATCAGGCTGGAATACAGTTGACACCTCAGTATAATGTGGTATACTTTAACCATAAGGAGATATGACAATGGACTACACTGAAGCCGAACTGGAAGCACGAATTTTTCCAAGCGTTGACCTCGACCCAAGAGATTGGGAAGAGGAAGACCTTTTCATCATGCCTGGTGACAGGCATGATGAATCTGATGATGATGCGCTTATGTATGGTGAAGACACAGACCAATATGATGGCTTAGAAGACTAAACCTCACTATCATATCCCTTGACATTCGTCAAGGGATATTTTTTTATTTGCAAACCAGCTCATGGGGTTATAATATTATAACCCCAGATTCAATACAAAAACAATTAATTATTTTGTGGTGTTGCTTGTATATTATGGTATACTTGTCTTATAAGGAGGTAGTTATGAGAACTACTAAAAATTCGGACAGGCTTCGTGAGATTCTTATGTCCACTCGCAATCAGATTGTCGCTCTTCAAGATATCAAGATTGAAATGTTGGCAGTAAACAAAGTGATTGCAGAAAATATCCAGCAACAGATTGAATCTCTTGAAGAAGTTTATAAGCACCATTTGATTCTTGTAGAGTCAGTGAATGAGATTGAACCAAAAAGGTCTGGTTGGTTTTCTGGTCATATAAAGACCAAAGAAGATAGATTTTCTGCCATAATGGATTAAACTAAAATCCCCCAGAATATGGGGGATTTTTCTTATTCTAACTCTGAAATTTCTTTAAGCTTTGTGGCAAGTTTTTCTGGTTCTTCATCTAAAACATCTGCTAATCTAATTAATGATTTTGAATTCGGAAATCTAAGTCCTCTTAACCATTCAGATACTTTTGGTTGATGTACTCCCATTTTCTCTGCTATCTCTTTTTGTGTCATGCCTTTTTGTAACACGATAACTGCCATTCTTTTATCCATAGAGTTCTCCCATATTTGATATCCAATTATATCACATATGTTATATCTGAATTTACTTTATTTAGTCAGCTTGGGGTGATAATATTATCACCCCATATATAATATTTGTCTAATCATATATAATGTGGTATTATTGAGATTGGAGGAAAGAAATGTGAAGCGTTTATTTATTTCAGAATTACAGAATGGTTTAACTCAAAAAGAAATAGCAGAGAGGGTTGGTACATCTCAGCCTCATGTTAGTAGCTGGTTGTCTGGTCAAAGAATTCCAAGTTCAAAAAATCTTATGAAACTATGCAAAGTGATAGAGAAAACACCAATGGAGTTTTATGTATCAGTAGAGAACATAAAATACAGTTAAAAGAAAAATCCCTCCGAAGAGGGATTTTTTTATGCTCCTGTGTATTTCCAAATATAATATAAGTTACTATCAAATATATATGATGATTTAGTTCTTCTTATAGTTTTTGTAAACTCAGGCAATGCTAAAAGTTGTGCGGATAGATTTGCATATTGTTTCGAATCAAAATAGAATTCATTATCGGCCAAGGTAGATGCATTCGGTAAATCTTTCGAAATCTGTGCTATCACTCGGTTTTCTAAGTCTGTAATCAAAACAGCCATATGACCAGTTTCTTTATATGTTCCTTTTTTAACAATGCAATCACCGTATTCAGTTAGATTGATATTCATAATGTCCTCATCTCTTGGCGTATTTCCTTGGTATTAATCTATGGTTGCTGGTTCCAAAATAAGCAGTTAGATAATTCTGATGATACCTTCTTAAGTTCTTTTTGTGTACGTATGAATTAAATCCTTTATCGTTGCAATTAAACACTGTAATCACTATGCCATCATGTGTTACTATAAAGCAGTCTCCTTTTTGGTTTATCTTGAAACATAATACTGTGATGTTACCTTTGTTATCTCTTTCACAATCCATCAACTTTGAATTGATGGGCAAAAAATCATAAAATAATATAGCACGGTCTAAACATCTTTCATTCGCATGAGCAGTGTATATCAGAGGCTTGTCAAACCAATAGGCTGAGTTGACAACATTAGACGGGTCAAACAAAATAAACTCCTTACAGTTGATGAGTTATTATACCATTGTATTTTTTTATGGTCAAATATCAAATCTGGGGTGATAATATTATCACCCCAAGGCAAACATATCTAATAATAAAATTAGTTGCAAATATCTATATAATTTGGTATATTGGAGTGGGAGAAGTGTATGAAGAAAGTTTTCTGGATGACTTCTAATGGTGATTGTTTAGGGCAATGGAATCATTTTCATCATTATGAAATTTTAGTGCAAGACATTACAGGCTTTACCATGTCAGAGGATTTATGTAGTACTACTGTCAAATACATGGCAAAAAGATTATCAGAAACAAAATACCAAAAAAGATTCAAGTCTTTATATACAATATACGAGAATGAATACTATAAGTTAGTGGAAGATTTTAAAAACCACGCAGAAACATATGGCTGGATAGGAGTTCAAAATGAAAAAGAGAAAGTATGTTGAGGAGCTGAATCTTGCATCAGGAACAGAAATGATGCGAGCAAGTAGGCAAAGACCCATAGTGTTTAAGGATAAAACCAAATACACTCGAAAAGATAAGCACAAAAATCGCCAGGATAAAAGTTCTGGCGATTCTTTATTTATGGGGTGATAATATTATCACCCCAATATCGTTTGTCAAATAAAAAATTAATTTCTTGCATCCTATATCGTATGGTATAATACATTATGAATGAAAACATATCTCTGGTAAATCAATCTTGTTTGGATTTTTTGCCAACAGTAGAAGATAAAAGTATCAATCTTGTTTTGATTGACCCACCATATACAATTTCTCGCCCTACAGGTTTTGAATCTTGTGGTGAAAAAGGTGTGGAAAGATTCAAAATGTCCTATGAATTTGGAGAATGGGACAATGAGATTTTTGCTCTTGATAAGGTAATGGAAGAATGTTATCGCATTCTAAAACCCGGTGGAACGATTATTTGTTTCTATGACCTTTGGAAAATTGAAACACTTAAAAAATGGATTGAAGATTCTAAGTTTAAGCAGTTGAGATTTATAGAATGGGTCAAGACAAATCCAGTTCCAATCAATTCGAAAATCAATTACCTCACTAATTCAAGAGAAATTGCTCTCACAGCAATCAAAGGCTCGAAACCAACATTTCATTCCGAATATGATAAGGGTATATATGAATTTGCAATCTGTCATGAAAGAGATAGATTCCATCCTACCCAAAAGCCTCTCAATCTTCTTCAAGCTTTAATTACTAAACATTCCAATGAAGGTGATTTAGTTTTGGATTGTTTTGCTGGCTCTGCTTCTTGTGCTGTGGCTTGTCATAACACCAAACGTAAATTCATTGGCTGTGAGTTGGACGAAACATACTTTACAAAAGCAACAGAAAGAATCGGTAAACTAAATGGCTAATCTAAAACCAGCAGAATATGGTCGTATGTTTTTTGAATATGCGAAGCCTGTTGATGGAATAACTGAATGGATAACATTCGAAGAGTTGCAGAATCACTTTGGTGTAAGTTTCCATACAACAAATGGTAGTTGGGCACAAGATGACAGAGGGCCTCTCAAAGACTATGTTTTGAGAAAAACTATTGTTGGTGGAAAACTTACTGCAATAAAACTTGATGGCTTTGTAGATAAATCTAAAGAATCTAATATACGAAGTGATATTAGAAAATCCATAAAAATACAAAGATGTAGAATTGTAGATTCTGCCGCTCGAATAGAATGTGACCATAAGGATGGTAGATATTCACCTGAGACTTACGAAGACATCAGCAAACAAAAAGAAGATGATTTTCAACCTTTACACAAAACTTGCAATGATACAAAAAGAACACATTGTAATATCTGCGAACAAACAAACAAAAGGTATGATGCAAGAAGATTAGGTTATTCTGCTGGTTGGATTACAGGTAACGAAAACTATCTTGGTACTTGCTTTGGATGTTTCTGGTATGACCCAAGAAAGTTCAATCAAGTAATTTCAAAAGATTTTATAAAAGAGGGTGGGTAATCCACCCTCTGGGGTGATAATATTATCACCCCATCAAATGTCAAATAAAAAAACCAGCCTGAGCTGGTTAGAATTCTTCTTGTAAATCAATACCATTATCTTCACAATATTGGTATATGTCTTTTTTTCTTTTTTCATCTCGTCGCATTACAAGTTGCCCACAAGAATCATATAAACAATAACTGTTTCTACTTTTCTTAATAAACCAAATTACGATAGGATAATCATCTAAGAGCATTGTTGCAATTGGGAGGGCAAAGCCCTCCCAGTCTTTCTTATAGAATCTCTACAGAACCTGTTTTACGGTCTTCTTCATAGTAAACAGTGGTCATCTTGTCACTGTCATCAATAGTCAGAGTATCGGCATAAACTGTACTTTCACAGTGTATTTCAGTATAGTCAATATCTGCTACATTGTCAACTACAGCCTGAATCAAATGAGGATTTAGTTCATCCCACTGGGCTTTGGTGAACTTCTTGAAGTTTGCTGGGTCAAGACCAGCCTCTTCACAGCACTCATTGAAAACATCTTCGTCAATCACCAAATGATAATTAACTTCGACAGAACCCTCAATTGAAATTTCCATACCTATCTCCTTACAAGAACAGTATACCATAATATACTATCAGTGCAATAAAAATTAATTTATTTGACAAAGAAAAATGGGGTGGTAATCTTACCACCCCAAGGGCAAAGCTTCAATAAAAAAATATCCCTTGACTAATGTCAAGGGATTTGATTAGTTGGTTGTTGTTTTCTCTACTGGCACTTCAACAACTTTGGTAGGCACGATGCTCTCAAAGCCATTTCTGTCAATGGATTTTACATAGTAGGTTTCATACAAAGGAACATTGTTCTTCTTTGCTTCACGATGAGCATTCTGATATGCACCTTGCTTGAAAGGACTGGAGGAGAGGATGGTTTTCGATGAGCCATTAGCAAAGTACACCTGATAAATGGTGTTTTCTGTTGTTGGCTGAAAACGCTCAATAAGGATATGTGGTTTTTTCATGTTTTAAGTTTATCCGATATAAGTGAGTATGTCAAGGGGGATTTTTCAATACCCCTTGATGATTATGCTTCTGATTTGGCTTCTAAAGCACGAATGATGTACTTCATCTGCTCTACTTCTGCTTTGGTTCTTGCTTCTTTGGCACGAGCAATTTCCAATTCATTTTCCAGTAACCGAATTGCTTGTTGTTCTGCGCTGGTCAGAGATGCGATTTTAGCACTACGAATTTCTGCATTGCTACCAAGTTCTTTTACGTCATGGTTTAGATAGATAGCATTCACACTATCAGTAAGTGCAAAAGATGCATTATTGTAATTGACCTTAGCATTAGCAGTGTTGTCAATTGCATCAACGTGCTTTTCGACAATTGACATAAACTTTGAGATGATTTCGTTCTTGTTCATTGTAGTAACCTTTCGATACTCTTTTATATCATGTTCTGGATATAAATGCAAGAAAAATTAATTATTTGCACAAAAGATCATGGGGTGATAATATTATCACCCCAATCAGATATCCTCATAAGAATAATTTCCTTCAAATTGAGTTTTAAATCTAAGCCAGATATCATCGCCCATTTTTTGTGGAATGTTTACAGTAAACAAAGTGCCAAAAGCTTCACACCTGGCATAATATTTTCTACCATTAGTCCAGAGAATACATTGAGATCCTTCAGGGAACATCAGTCTTATGCCCAATCTGTCCATAAGATGAGGTCTAAGAATTTTATTCTCCTTGAAAGTGCCGTGTTTGGATATTGCAGTTATTATTTCTTTCATATGAGTATAATACAAATTAGGAGGCGGATAAAATGGTAATAATGAGTGTTTTATTTACAGCTATGTTGTTTCTTTGTGGTGTAATATTTTTGATGTACACTAACCTTAAGGAAACAAATAGCACATTAGCAAAATTAAACTCTAAATTAGAAGAAGATGTCAACGAGCTGACAACTAAAAATGCTATACTTCATTCAGAAATAATTTCTCGAAATGAAGATAGAATTATTGATGTCGGAAGAGAAATCAAATGGCTCGATAGACATAAAGAAATTGAAACAGGTAGCGTTCTTGATGATTACAGACATAATGATAAAGTTTATGTTGTTGTTATCCGCTTAAAAGATGGAAAAGCTCAAGGCGCACCAATTTCAATTCCTTATGAGAAATTAATTTTGAGTTAAGGTTTTTAGTTTCGATTTAGTATAAGGGTCATTGGGAAATCTTGCAAGAGTCATTTTGCAATATCCAATGGCCTTCAATTTATCACCAGATTTTTCGCGAATACTAATAAGAGAATGATGAGTGCTTTCCGGAGCATCTTTCCATCTAATTGCAGATTCATAAAATCTCACCGCCAACTTCTCATCTTTTATCATTGAGCGATAAAACATTCCAACATATTCATAAGAACGATATCCATTTGGCATAATAGAAAGATATCTTCTTGCAAACTTTTCAGCCTCTAAAAGCCATGCTGTGTCTTTATTATTGATAGCCAAGCTCCACATTAGCCAGACCATATTTTCCCATGCATCACGGTCTTTTGGCTCGATTTTAAGCACTTCTTTATAAAGGTTTACAATCTTAGGATAATCGCCTGTTTTAGTATCTTGAACACCGTGCCAAAGAGTGTCAATGGTTTTATTTAAATACTTAAGTCTCTGTTCACGAGTTTGCATTTTTTTCTAACTCCAAATCTTCACTATCATCCATATACATTTCAATAATCTTCTCTTTGATTTCTGTGGGAATTTTATCCATGTGCTTAACCATACCCACAAGAATCAATTCTCTTTTGTAAGATTCAAAAACTGTTCTACGCTTCTTTTGAGAATTATCCCATTCATAGATGAAGAAATGCATACTGTCCATCATGTCACTAATGCATATTCGATTAAATACGTTCCATCCATGCTTATAAATGCATCAAAGCCAGATATAGCATCAGAGCCTTTAATCTCATAACCCATGCCAGTTTTAGAAAAATAAATCCAAACAAAAGAATTCATATACTATCCTACCATACTTTCTTGCTTCTCATAAGTTCTTTGTAAGGAATCTATGAATCTTATATCAAAGTTCAGAGATTGAAATTCAATAGGCAATTTACTTTTATGTTTGTGATAAACACCAGTAAAGTAAAAATATTCCTTATCAATGTTCAACTTGACTGTTTGGAATCTCTTTGCAGTCTTGTGGTCAAAATTAATCTTAAACACATCAGTAAATTTATTTTGCTCTATATCTGCAATTTTAATAATTCTTCTGACAGTGTAAAATTCTGCGTAAATTAATTTCATGTCATTAGGATTTACTGTGAAAGATACTACATCATTTTTAGAAATTTCTAACAAATTTTCTCTGATATCTTGAAAAAAGTCCGGGTCATATTTTAACGAAAAATATCCGAACAGAGACGAATCTTCACTTGCTGACGCTTCAAAGGATATAACCATAACAAGGAATTATATCTCATTATATACAGAATGTCAAATAAAAACAGGCAAGTGGAGGATTCTTGCCTGTTTGTTGTGTTGCAGACCTGTACAACACTGGCAGATGATGAAAGGGGAATACCATCTGCGTTGAAATTTTTATACACAAAATTTACAACCAAGCGACATTTTTTCCATTCTTAGATAGAAAACATCCACCAATAGAGCTTTTATGTACATGGTCAGTTAGAACAACATCTAAATCGTAATCGTCATTGTTTGCGATTTCTATGGATTGCTCTATCATGTATTGGAAATCATCTTGAGTAAAATCAAGAGATTCCAATATTGTTTTATGTTCAATGCCTTCTTGAGATTTACTTGCATAATAAGCAAGCCTGGCAAGAGTTTTCCTTATAGTAATCGGATTCATTTTCTATTGTATCATAATAAAAATTTATTTTAAAACAAAAATGGGGTGGTACTGTTACCACCCCAAGAAGATCTTGTAAATAAATTACATCACATCAATTACAGCGAAATCATAACCAGAGGCCCAACTGATAAACTTGGTTTTGATTTCATTCTCTGGGAGCTGTTGAATAATCTTTGTAATGTTTACAAAGGAATTCTTTATTACATGACTATCACAGTTAGATTTCCTGACTGCTTCTGATACTTGTGCAAACAACTCCACACCATGCTTTTTCCTGAAATTGGAAATAGGAATCTTCTTCATTACATACCTATAAAAAAATAGTATTACAGCGAACTGCAATACTATTATAGTCAACGAATGGGGTTTGTCAAGTGTCAGACTTTAACTTTTGGATTTACTTTCTCCATCGCAATCTTGACCAGTACAGTAAGGGTCTCATTGATTGCTTCTAACTTCATTGAAGAGGTTTGTTTTGCTTCTTCATTCAAACGAAACAATGTCGGTAATGCAATACCATAATCGTCATATAGGGTCTTAATTATGTTAGCAAAAGAGACTGTATCTGATTTAGCCGGTACAATAACAGGTTGCACATCAGACAATACTGGCAATACTGGCTTAGTTTCATATTGTGATTTACGAGCCTTCTTTGTACCCTTGCGAATATGATTCCAAGGCTTGTTTTTATTAGCATTGTTTGACAGGACTTCTCTTGACGCTTTGAGTGCAGTGCCTTCAGGATTGCCAAGGAACTTATCAACACCGGGGAACTTGTCACCATATGTCAGTTGAGGGTTGTAAGGGAGACCCAAGTTTTTGAGGTTGTTGTCACGGTAAAAACGCTGATATTGCGCCATATACTGAATGTTGGAACCTTTGATGATGTCCATGACATCTTCAATTGGTAGGGACTTGTACATGATATTCTCCTTGGTTGATGTTACTGTTCTATCAACCACAAAAGAAGTATAGCATAGTATGATATATGGTGCAAATTAATAGGTCGTAATTATGCACTATTTAATAAATTTGTTTTATGTCTTTTGGGGTGATAATATTATCACCCCAGCTTATCATGACAAATAAAAAAAGAGAGATTTTACTCTCTCCTTTTTTATTACTTATTCAACCCCAATATCTGTCTTATAATACGCCTCAACCCGCCGAAGGCAATTGGAGTTTCTATGGTTTTATCTTCTTGGGCAACAACTTCAGGAGTTGTATCTTCAGTTTTACCAAGAAAATGCTCCTTGCTAATCCAATCATTTTTCCTTAAGTAGGTCATTCTTGGATGCAATGGAAAACCTTCAGGACTATTCTCACGAACCCAATCCTGATATTGTTTGAAGTTTTTAAATTTGTGTGATTTAATTGATTCTCTGACTACTGAATAAGGAAGAGAAACACCCAGTTTAGGATTGCCACGATGACGTTTCTGTTCCTGACCCGCTACCTGCATTTCATGAACAATTGACATTTTATTGTAGGACTTTCATTTGTCATTATGTGATTTTTATCACGTAATATAGTATACCTAATGCGTGTATTTATATCAACCTAATTATTCTTTAACTGGTAATTGTGGTATGTTTTATCTCGAAATATTGGGGTGATTGAATAATCACCCCATGCTCGATTTATAAATAAAAAAATCCCTCATAAAATTTATTATGAGGGAATAAGTAAATGACATGTAACACCAACCAACCAGAAACAATGGGCGATGAGGGATTCGAACCCCCACTCAAGGGATTATGAGTCCCCTGCTTTAACCATTAAGCTAATCGCCCCAACAGAGTGGGATGGGAATTACACCCATTTCAAAGGTTTATGTCCTCTGCTTTAATATTAAGCTACCCACCCAATTTTCCAGAATCACCACATTCTGGATTTGTTCTTGATGCTGTAGTCATCTTGAACAAATGTATGATACCACTACTCTACATACTCTGCAACACATCTTCGATTCTTTTGTATTTTTCCAATGTATTCAATGATATAATCAATATCACCATTTTCATCAAATTCTAATACAAGAAATTTTGGCTCATATTTCTTTTCTTCTGTATGTTGCTCAATAAAAGCATTTAGATATGTGTGATTCTCAAAAGATAATTTGATGACAACATCATAATCATCTGTTACTTCATATAATACAAATTTCAATTGTCATAACCACTTTCTTCATGGTGTGGTCGAGAAGTGAAAGAACACCATAAAATATATGGATAAAATATGATTCCACCAACAATTACTAAAATCGTGAAAAAAACAAAACCTATCTGTTCAACGCAGGACATAAGTCCCATTTTTAGATTATTTTTTTCCCTCATAGTCATCTTCTTTGACATTGACTACCTCACTTGAAAACATTATACCACACTAACTGAGTATGCAAATTTTATTTCACTGATACAATTGGGGTTATAATATTATAACCCCATGCATAAAAAAACCCTCCAAGAAAACACTACTAAACTTGGAGGGTTAGACTCAATCTGTTTTAATTATTTATCCTACCCCAAAGGCAAGTCAGATTGAGAAAACTTTAAATTACCATGTTCTTCTTGATATGCTTTTACTGATTCTAAACCAAATCCAAATCCAAAAAGTTTATCACATACTTGATTGTAATTAAAACCTATAGTGACAAATTCCATCCATTCTTCAGGGGTGTAGTTATAGACAATGGTAACCCACCAATTGTCCTCTGAAGAATCATATTTGTAATTTCTATACATATCAAAACGCAATTCAACTGGAGAAAATCTTTTGTTGAGCGCTTCAATCTGTATTTTGATATCTTCTGCTTCTGTTTGTGTCATAGTGTTTAAAAAGGAGAGGACAGGATTCGAACCTGCGAACGCTTTCACGTTAACTGTTTTCAAGACAGTCGCTATCGACCACTCAGCCACCTCTCCAAACTAAATTACCATCCAATCATCTGCTAACAAATCTTCAGGATAAAAAGTAATTGTGTCTCGCTCGGCATATTTGATATCATATTTAACACCTTCATGTTGATTGTGTTTAATCATCATACCAAACTTTTTAGCATTAGAATCAAAACAATAAGAGGTATTGCAATTAGCCCTTTTTATAACCTTATTATTTTTTATCTCAACCAATGCTTCGCTGAGTGTCATTTCTACCTCAATTTATCTGCAACGATATTATACCACATCCTCAATAAACTTTTGCACATCTTCTCGAATTTCTACAAGAACATCATCAGATAAATCCAGCTTCTCTGCCAGCATATCAAATAATTCAGCATCAGCCAAGAGCATTCGAAATCCTTCAAGTATTACAAGCAAATCATGCTCGGATTTCTCATTCAAGTAATTAAGGGTATCGTTAGGCATATTACCAACTACTCACTAAATGATGACCAGCATCAGCATGAAGACGAAACATCTTTACAAGGTCTTTGAATTCATATTCTACGATATCATAGTTTTCAATATATGAATCTCGCCATTCTGTTGCTTCTAAATCAGCTGCCATTTCTTTGACAGTTTCATTTGCAATCTCACCAGTTTCGGGGTCACCATATAGAGAAACATTCGTGACATCTTCTACAAAACGGTAATAAACTTTGCCACGGAAAGAATCATTGCCATTTCCAGACAACATACCGCCACAGATTTTGAAATCACCTTCAACGTGTCCGGCTTCTTCTTTGTTCTTCATCCAATAATTGTCAAGTCCCATAATATCCTCCTTGAAATTATATCACCAAATACTCGTCATGCAAATTCTCATCAGTGAATGGAACTTCGGAGATAAGATAATTCTCTCTGTTGACCCATCTAAATCCGGGAACAACAACATAACAATCTTCTCCCCATACCATAGTCCAAATGTTATGAGGGTTTTGAGTTGATACAAAATCAACTTCTTCACCATAGGTCTCAAAAATAAAATTGTCAAATGATTCACGGTCAATAATGTGATTTTTGATTGGCTTGAATTTTTCAATCCAATCATCAAAGGTCAATGTGTTTTCCATACCCTTTTATATCACAAGGAATAAAAGATTGCAAATTTTATTTTGAGTAAGGATTGGGGTTATAATATTATAACCCCATAAATAAGGAAATCCCCCACACGTCGGGCTATGTGGGGGATTGGTTCACTTGGCTTGAAAGGCAATAACATACCAAGTGATATGGGTCGGGTGGGATTTGAACCCACGACCAATGCCTTAAAAGGGCACTGCTCTTCCACTGAGCTACCAACCCAAACTCATTAGGATTTCAATTTCTTCAATTGCATTCTACCATACTCATCAACCCAAAATCCATGTCTTTCAGGATTTTTATTGACTATGGTAAGGTAAATCCAAGGAAATATCCAAAAGCCACAAGTCGGTGCAAGAAGAATAAAATGAAGAATGTGATTAATTCTATTTTGTTTTGTTATGACTGCATCAAAATCGTTTTTTGTTTCAGTCATGTAACCAGATACAGAGTAACTTCGCAAACCATTTTCAAAAATTGATTTTCTTGTTGAATCATCTTTTAATTCAAGAATTTCTGGCTCTTCATAACGATTTTTCTTTTGAATCATTCTAATACTTTCTATTAAAGGAAGAGGTTATGTTCTGCCCGACTTGGTGACATGTTAACCAGTAGCGATTTGAACAAAACTTACAATGATGACTTCATGACATGACAGGGATTACTCTTACTGTCTAACCTCTTCCAAGTCCTCCAGACGAGATTCGAACTCGTAAGGCTTGCGCCAACGGATTTTAAGTCCGTCGTGTATACCGTTCCACCACCGGAGGATAAACTATTATACCATCAATAAATCGCTTTGGGAATGATTTATAAAGAAAAAACTTAGTAAATCTTTTGTACCATCAGCAACAGATACATTATACCATGAAGATTTTATTTTTTATATAAGATCTGGGGTGGTATTCATACCACCCCAAGGGAGAGCTTTGCAAATAAAAAATACCCCAAATTTCTTTGGGGTATCTGCTTGACAAACCAGAGTTTTTATGAATTGAACTCTTGGTAAATCTTGTATGCATCCTCTTCTGACGTGAACTGCATCAGGATAGAATACACAGGTTGTATCATGTGTTGGTCATCTACATCCTTGTATGCTCTGCGAAGAGCATTGGCTACAGCAGGACGTTGATGGGCATAGAGCCATGACAAGAGTTTGAGATATTCAAACCGTCTTTCTTTCCAATCGTCCTCTTGCATCTTATTATCAAGATTCAATTCGAGCTGGACTTCTGTCTTTGGCGCATCAGGGTCTGCCATACATACAACTGAATCAAAATCACCGCAATCGCAACAGTCATTACAGCAATTGCAATAATCGCAATCGATTGAACAACAGTCGCATTCTGAGCAATTACAGCATCCCTCATCATCAGAATCATCATCCCATTCACGGTCTACATCCTCATCGTTGTCTGTGGAGTAGCGGGATTCATATGCAAGGTCTTCAAGCGGAACCTCATACTCAGAATGAACCTTGTATTTGCAAGTACGCAATTTCTGGCATTCACAATCGGTTGGAATGGATACAACATCGGCAGGGTTGATTTCTACCACAACCAATTTACCATTGCAAGGACGGAAACCTCTCGCATATTCAAGAGTACCTGCGTGGAACCCGTAAGAGCATCCGACCTCTTTGTTGTCATCCACTTTGTTACGTGGCATCTCAAGCACGTTGTCTACACTGTTATTAAATTTACCAGTGTGAACATCGGTGTAGTCAGAGCGCAATGCCTTGTATGCAAGGAAATTGCCATTATCAGTCAGAGGCAAGAACTTATGCTCAAGGAACGTATAGAGTTCATTGACGGCACGGGCTGATGGGTTGAGGTTCAGTTTAGTGATAAACTTAAACACTGGTAAGCAGTCTACACCCTTAGCAAGAAAATCAAGGATGCGACCAGCGATAAGGCTTGAGATTGGCTCATCATTAACATAGACGTTGCCATGCTTGACCTCAATCTGCTCATACTTGGCATACAAGTTTTGGAACACTTGTGCTGGGTTTAGGATATTGTAAAGACCATCCCAGTCGCTTGCTTCAAATGCAGTGACGGCAGAGGCAAAGTTAGAGTCAGTAGCATGAATAGTATGCTGTTTGCCTTCGACGAAAATGGTGATATAACCAGAAACAGGGTCTGGTTGAAACAGTTGTGCAGTTGGTTTCATAACATTCTCCAATATATTTGCGAACAATGAATCATACCATACCCTGTTATACCATTGCAAGTAAATATACCCCAATACTAAATAAATAATTTTTTATTTGACAGCTCTTCCCTTGGGGTGGTAGTCCTACCACCCCAGCTTGGAATGCGCAAAATAAAAAGAGGTGGGGAAATCCCACCTCTTTCTGAACAGGTATTATTTTGAGGAAACCTACCCGTTCATAGCCTTAATGTAGTCGATAATGTGTGGTAAAGAGTCACAATCGACCTTTATAAACTTCAATAAGGGGTATTTATCTTTTGTAGCGTCAAGTTGATTGACAATTTCTTGCTCATTAGATAAATCATACTTGAATCCAACTTGTTTAAGGTTTTGTATTGCTCTCAAAGTATCATAATCAGGATTGTTTATTGCATCTAAGTCAATTATTTGCTTAAAATTGAACGGGTCATCGTCCAAGTTAGCATAAGTGTCGTACAAATGCATTGTTTCTGACTTAATGTATATCTTTATAAAAGCACCAGATACCTCATTTCTTGTGTAGAAAGGTAAATTGTCCAAGATGTCCTGAACATAGGTACGATAATGCGTCCAGTCATCACCAAGTTTATTAAGGTCTGATTCACGTACACCAATAAAATCAGTATGGTAACCAAGTTTTGCTAAATTTTCTACCATCATACTGAATGAATGCATATTAACACCGGGTACTTGGTAGAAACTTACAGGAGCATAAACACCAGACCCATTCTTAAAATTTACTTTGGTCTTTTGCCATGCCTCTTTTGCTGATGATGCCCACCGTGAACCAACATACTTGTATGCATCGTGGGTTTCAGACTTTGGATTCCTGTCTCGTACAATCTTTGGCAGGACGATTGAATCAAGGTTTACAAATTCTGCACCAATCAAGTAAGGACAATTTGTAACATCCTGATACACAATGTCGTCTTTACATTGGATAGCATATGACTTTGTTGTGATGCCATATTGAACCATTTTCTTCTTGATTGAAAGCGAAGAATTTGTACGTGTGGAAATAAAAATTCTGGTTTTGTTTGAAGCAAATATTTGTGCGGATGTTTCAAGCTTGCCTTCAGATGTTAGATGATGCAAGGTGCAATTCAAATCTTCTGGTAGATTGACATAATTAGATTTGATTTCATAACCCTCTTTAGTGTATCCTGAAATCATTCTTTGGTACTTGGTGTTAAGGTTACCGTATCTGCAAACAGCATCCCATATCGTATCGCAAATGTCCAACTCTGCGACAATGTTGTCTTTAATGCTCTTGGACACGTTAAGGATAGATGCACCAATCCAATTAACAGTCTTCTCACGCATATCCAAAGATTCACGGGATGCAGATGGAATTACGTCACCAATGTTAGCAAAGAGAACAATTTTATGACTATGTTCAATAATGTCATTAAGGGCATCTTTGTAAACAGGGTTTTTCTCAAACACGCTTGATTCAAAAGGATACTTAACATTGCCCATCACAACATAATTGTGAGAGTGGGACTTAATGATATTGTAACCTTTACCTGAAATTTGAACATCAAATTTCTTATCATCTAAATTGGCTTGGATATACTTATTATCAATAATAGGTTTCGGGTCAAAGAATTGCAACTGGTCAACAATTGCATTCTCAAACAGGTAACAATCAAAACGCTTCACAGGTACTTGGATTTCAATTCCTGATTCATCTGACGGCTTCTCTTCTACCTTCATAACCTTGCCAATGCCAGTATCATCAATGTATGAAAGGTAATTTTTCTGCATACCATCATTGTGAGAAATAATGGTGAAAGAATCAGAGTATGAGAATGCAGACTTGGAACCAAGACCCATCATGCCTACTTGGTCATTTGTGTTACGCTTGGTTGATTCACCATAGGAAGCATAGATATTATAAATTTGCTCTTCTGAAAGACCGGAGCCAAAATCACGGATAGTCAAAAGGCAATTCATTGGAGTCGGACATCCAATCTTAATTGGAGTCTGCGAGATGCCCGACTGAATGTGAGCATCGTAAGCATTGGTGCAATATTCACGGATAATTGCACCTGCCTTATCAGAGTAAAGGGAATTGCGTAGAATAGAAAAGATATGTGCAAGATTCTCTTGCTTGACAGAAAAGAACGATTCGGTTATCGTTCCATCGACAATGGTAGCAACACGCTTATCATCAACAATCATAGTGGTTTCCTCAATCAGTATTATATCATCTGATACAAGGGAAGCAAGAAAATTTATTTTATTTGACAGGATATTTCTGGGGTGGTACCCTTACCACCCCATCCCTGGAAGCTGCAAATAAAATATTTTAAGGAGAATAATCCCCTTATAAGCAAGTTATAAGGGGATTTAGTGTCACTTATGTAGGTTTTATGCTATATAAGCGTACTGTTGCACTACTTTTTCTTTCAAAGTAGATGCATTATCGGCAATTCTGCCCCATCTTTTGCTTATTGCTTGCAAATCTGCATCAATAGCAGGTGCAAGTATCAAAGATGCGGTAGTTTCCATGCTTTCACGGGTAGAACCACTGTATCTTTGTGCAGAACGGGTCAAGCCATTGACAATTCCGAACGCAGAACGGTCATGTAGTTGACCATTCGTCTCGCCAAGGGAATCAATATAACCCTTGTGCCATGCACGACCCTGTTCAATGGTCATGCCATTGTCACGGGAGAGTTGTGCAATTACCTGCAACGGGTTCTCAACCTTGACCTGCTTGGAATGACCAAGCAAAGTTAATAGGTCATTGCCTTGTGTCAATGCAACCTTGACGGCATGGTTGACCTTAAGTTGCAATTCTACACGGTCAATGTTGCCAAGGTGCTTTTGATTAATTTGGATTGTAGAATCTTGCCGACCCCATATCATTCCATTAAGGCAGATAGCACGGAACAGGAATGGTGAGATGTTGAAAGTGGAATTCTTAATCTCGCTGTTCCGGAATGCAATGCCAACACCATAGTCTGAATCTGGTTCAGATTTCATGTAGTCTGGCAAAAGCACGTTACCAAAGATATCATCGCCATCATTGGATATGTGTGATGCAAGAGCATCGGTCAACGATGGCAAAGAATTGGCAATCATCTCCATCGCCTCATGGTTGTCAATGACACCGTAGCGACCTGAAACAACAGCCCGTACAGCATCGTTGCCATTGTCATCTTGGCGAACACGGATTCTAAACTCTCTTGAATCCTTGCCGTCATCTTTCCAACCCTGTTCACGAAGGTTCAATTCAGAATTGACAAAGCGGGTCAGGTCTTCATCGTAACCCTTCTCTTCCAAGAATGAAATCATGGATGAGGGAATGTCGGTGAATGAACGAAGAGAGTTAAGCCCAGACTTTGTGAGACCCATGCCGTTGGTCAAAGTTTCAGAATCCTTAAGGCGAACCTCAGACTCTGGCTTGACATAATCAAATTTGGTCTTTGACTGTGCCTTGACAGTTTCGATGAAATCTACAAGTGGTGAACACTTGTCCTGCCATACCTTGGCAACATGGCGATGGGATGCGGTAGACTGAAGACCGATAGCATTGACCCAATTGCCGTTGGCATCTTGCTTTGCGGTAGCACCATCTTTTGGTTGCAGGGATTGTACAGCCGTGAAAACGGACTGGTTTGGTTGAATCTTGACTGGCGCATCGTCCAGTTCAAGGAAAGAGGTTCGATTGTTATCTGACATATTAGGTTCCTCCATGAAACCAATATAGAATAGTATCATCCCCGTATATCAGATGCAAGTAATTTTATTGGAGCGAGCTAATAAAAGATATTTTATTTTAAAAAGCTTGGGGGTTTGAAAAAACCACAGATCAAATAAAATATTTATTTTATTTAGAGGCCAGCCATTGGGGTGATAGAACTATCACCCCAGATTTGATATGCAAATTAAAAATTTTAAAAGCCATCAGGAAAATCATTATTTTTATTATAGTATTCAGCATAATGATTTACGAAAGGATTCATGTTATTATAAGATTTAGTATCTCTTGGATAGCAAACCCAGAACTCACCTCTATTAAAATAATTTAGATTATCAGGAGTGAGCTCAGGCAATCTTTTTAAATGATCTGAGTTTGCCCACCAGAAGTTTCCAGAATAATGAGGAATAGAGGCCATTACAATTCCACTGTCCATATACTTTCCATTTGTACTTACATCATTTATAAATTGAAATTGATCTTCTGTTTGTTGGCTATATTCTTCTTGTCCGCCAGTAAAATGTCCACCAGCTGTATCAAAATTATTTAGGGCCTCAACACACTCTTTCCACTTATAAATACAGTTTAAGTCCATGTATCTTGACCATGCCATCATTCTTCTTCTAAGTAGATAATTGTCTCTTGATGTGCCTTTGGTATGTGTGTATAGTATTTTCTTATTAGACTCGAAATTTAATGCTCGATTTTTAATAAAATTAAGAGTAGCTGGTTCTGAATTAAAATTAGGATCTTGATGCTCGAAAATTATAATCTTCGAATCTTGTTGTTTGAGCTGCTCGAAATATTTTTTATCTTCTTCTCTTAAACATGAAATAGGGATGAATAGAAATTCTAATTCATCCCATAGTTTAGAGAGTTTTAACTTCTCGATTTTCTGATTTATAATTTGTTGGTAGTTGTTTCGACAGTATGTGTGAATGTATGCTTCCATGAATTAATTATACACGACATAAGGAGTATACTTTCCCATGTATGCTCCGACTACATTATAATCAACCCACTCTAACGCATCTTGTTCAGGGTCTTCGGAATCATCACCTCGAAATTGTTCAGTGAAAGATTTAATTAATTCATCATAAGAATACATTGCAACTTCTACCCATTCATCTTCTCTAATTATTTTTGCAGTTCCGATGAGAGCTGAGTCGTGTTCTTCTCCTGTACCTATGATTAAAGCATCAGGGCAATTTTCATCAATGTATGCTCGAATTTCATTAGACATTGCAATCATTCTCCGGTTCGCATTCTATTGTGTCATGTTCGAAATAAGTAATTCCAAACTGTTCGAATTCTTCTTTGGATGTTAAGATTTTTTCTTTGCCATCGATTGTTACTTTAAAGCACATTACAGGCTCGATTTTCCAGTTTCCAAATTCATATCCGCTTTCTGTAGGTTCCATAAAATTAGAAACATATTGCTTAGAGGTGACAGTGAATTTTGTGTAATGCTCTGTCAACTCTTCGCCGGGTAAATCATCACTAAAGGTTGGTAGGGGATTTGGTTTCATACCTTATTATATCATTCACAATTATCAGACCAGACAAAAGTGTGAAAAATCTTGATGTTGAATTTTTCACCATTCTTGTATGTCTTCTTGTCTCGGAGATAAACTACGTGCCAGCCAGAAGTTGCGCAAGAGAAGTATGTAGATTTATCATACTTTCGGTTCTCTAATAGACTTTTATAAAGACTTTCAATTATATCCACTTCTCTAAGAAAAGTGAATCCTGGGTTGATGCCTGTATATTCTCTGATAGCTTTTACTCTATCTTGTTGTTCGCAAAGATATTCGATTTCTTTATCCAATATCTTTCTTTCTTTATCTGTCATCGTTGGTCTTTCTTCTTAAAAAAATAATAATCGTTAGATTCAGACCTTACTTTTATCAATCTCTTCAATTGCTTCTCTTTCTGCAACTCTTCTCGAATGTAATGTTTTTAAAATATATCTAATACAAGTTTGATATGTCTTAGATAACTTTAAAATATTATCATTTTCGTCCATCACTACATAACCATCTGAGGATTTATATAAGAACAAACCATCAGACATAGATATCATTTTCATTCAGCATCCTCGAAATAATCTGATTCAATTAAGGAAGAAGATTTTAGTTCTTCTACAATGGATGGGTCTTGATACAACCCTCTCATAAAAGCTCTAACGATAAGGTCTTTTGTTTCTTCGTCATACTCTTTTGAAAGTTCATCTCTCAAACGGTCAGACATTGCTCGAATCCACTTAATGTTTTCCATACTGTATTATATCAGCAGAAAGAATCCAGTTGTAAAGAAATACTTAACAACTGGATTGTAGTTTAGTCCTCTTGCTCGATTTCACCACATAAGACAATTCGGCAAATATAACCAGAGAATGTATCAAGAGCGGGATGTAATACTTCATCAATATAATCTAAATTTACTTCTGGATTATATTCATTTTTAGAATGTACAGCCAACACAACTTCAGTGTCTTGACTGTACTGTTCGTATTTCTTATCTAACTCTTGAAGTTTTAAAATTAATTCCCTAAGTGTCATGCTTCTTCTTGGTTTTCTGGAAGTTCTTCACTCTCCTCAAGTAATTCAGACCATTCACTCCATCCGCCCCATTTACCATCAATTACTGCCTCTTTGAAAGTTTCATAAGAACAGGTTTCCTCGAATTTACCATCTTCACAGGTAAACTCATAATGGCAATCGTTCTCTATGGAGCCAGAAACCATCTCAAAAGTGGCATTAGGATACAGTTTGGACAACTCTCTAACGAATTGCTCAGGACAACCCCAAGGAGAGTCAAAACTAAAGGTAATTGTAAGAAGGTCATACTTAGCAGTTGGTCTTACAGCATCCCACTTAACACCCCAATTGTTCAGGTTCCAAGAATACCAGTCATGATAACCTGTTTCCTCGAACGCTTTGATGTTTTTTGCAATCTCTTTGGCACGATGAGAATCCCACTCATCATCACAAGAAGCAACTTCCTCTAATGTGAGAAAATTAGTATTCTTGCGCTTATTCACTCCATTGATAAAATCACCTGGAGCAATGTGTGGGGATAAAGTGCCATCTAAAACTTCAGGCATAGGGATGAAGGAGTTGAACAATCCTTCAAGATTGACTTTCTCTTTAAAAACATTGTACTCTTCCTGTGTTTGGAACATACAGGTAAGTTCATTCATAACCCAATTAGGCATTGTAGGAATACCCTTTCTCGTGATATTACATTATATCACGCTTTAATCTTTTATAGCAAATTCCGCATCATGATAGCGAACATTAGTTATGCTATGATTTTCCATCTCTTCGAATTGATGAACGATTTCCCATCCACCAGCTCCTTGCTCTGCGACGAGACACATTTGGAGCATATACATTACGCCATCATTCTCGTATGCATATAATTTACCAGCAACATCGTAATGGAAAATAACATCATCAGGCACTTGCATAGAGCCTGTAACATTGAATTGTAGGGTTTTCATAACGTATTATATCACCTTGGGTATTGTGCGCCAGAAAATTATTTAAGGGATATCATGGGGAGCATGCGCAAGCTCCCCATGAATCTTGAAATATAAGAGCCCTACATCTTATATTTCAAGGCACAATTGGGATTCAAGGCAAGAAGACCAATAGCGGGAGTTCTTGTGACCTTGTAAAATATCCCAATATAAACATCTGGTTATGTAAGGTGATGTTTCCATGCGTTTAGATTTTTCTAACCAAATATTTTCACCACTCATATATTCGGATATTTCTTTTTTAGAATTTGCTCTGTATCCTTGCTCATTTAATTTTAAAGCACGGAGCATATGAACATCTAAACACACCACTTCAACATTATTAGGATAGCAAAGTTCAAGGGCGAATGATACTTTTGCTAATCCAATACCTTTAAGATTTACTGCAAGTCGGTTTCTCAAATCAATCCAAGACTCACTGCTCGATTTTTCAAAACTATCAGGATTCTCGAAAAACTTATTTTTAAAATCCCATATATTTTCGGTGCGTTGATTATGTAAACCGCTCCTCGAAATATATAATAATTCAGCAAGCTTTGATTTATCGTTTAACCATTGCTCGAAATTTTTGATATGGTTGTAAGAGCGTACATTACTCTGCCATGTAGAGTGTATTGATGTATAAGCAAACAACCATCGCTTAAAAATCTCATTGCTGTTTGTTGGAGAAACAGACTTCCAGTAGTCTTCATAACTCGAAATTTTACTTTGATGCTTGAGAGAAAACACGTCCTCGAAATTCATTCTTGTTCTCGCTTGTAGGGGTTGAGATAATGAATAATATCATTTTAGATTTGGTGTGTCAAGGGGAATGTTTAATGTTCCCCTTGACCTGTCATAGATGGAGGACTATGACATATCTAAATATTTGACAAGTCTCATCTTGTCAGAGTAAGACATTGAACATTGAAAGGCTCTCGTAAATGGATATCTCTCATACAAATCATTAAACTCTTTTGGAGGATTGTATTTGAAAATTTCTATCTTAAATTCACTCATAGCATTTTGAGCCTCCGAGTAATTAAATTGATGTCTATGGTAAGATTCAAGGTTTGGTTTAAGATGGTTCCAAGGCTCGAAATCTCCAATCAATTCTTTTTGGAATGCATTGGATTCCTTGAAGAATTCATAATCTCTAACAAGCTCTGGATTATTTTTCTTCCATAGATTAATTTGCTGGTTGAGATAATCTTTTAATTCAATCCATGTAGGCTGTACTGTTTTCTTTAAGTCAGCAGTTTTGATACCGTAGATTGTTGGAACCTTAATACCAAAAGCTCCTCTTAAAAAACTCACAGCATTATTGACACAAATATTCTCTTTATAATGCTTTGGCTTGAAACTCGAAATTTCAATATAGATAGCATCAGCAGGAGGATTATTTTTTGCAGGACTCCAAGATTTTATATTTGTGACATGCCCTATATTGTATTCATATATCTTGGCTTCTTCGCTCTTCAATACTGTCTTAGCAACATTTTTGAATGGTAAAGTTCCAGCATCAATAAATTCCGCATTATCAAAAGATGGATGATTTTTAAATTTATCCATCTGTTCAGGAGTATTGAATTTTAAAACTACTAAGTTTTTAATATCAGAAGGAACACTCTCGAAATACTCAATCACTCTTAGTGGAATGTGAGTAATTTTTTGAGAGCTATCGTGGACTATGAATCTTGTGTTTGGCTTTATGGACTCTGATGACTTGTCCATAAGATACATGAAATCTTTGGAAATTTCTTTTATTTTGAAAGGTTCTTCTTCACTACCAACAAAATAACCATCAAAAGATAAGACCCAATTTTTAATTGGATAGTTTACTAATGCTCCAAACTTCTGCAACAAATCATAAGCAACACAATGTCTCTCATAATCAGAGATACATTTTTCGAATCTCTCTCTAATTATTTTCCCCAACTCTAATTTTAAATCATAGAGTGCGCTGAATAAATATTTCTTAGTTACTTCATTGAACTCTAATGATTCACGAGATGCGGATGGTTTTATTTTACCAATAGGAACATCAATAATTAAAATTGATTCATTTACTTTTTCAAGCCAATCTAAATCAATTTGCAATTGAGATGTAAGGATTTTTACATTGGAGCGATAAGTGACATTTCCCATGACGAAAAATACATCTTGTTCACGTCGCCAATAATTTCTCTGGTTTTCTGTGAACTTCCAACTTGAGCCTTCGATAATATTTTTAGGTTTCTCAATTGAAATTGCTGAACCTAAAAACTCTGGTCTATAATCGATGTATTTAAAAAATTCTTCTATTGATGAATTTAATTGATTAAAGTCATCTCTCTGTATTGTCACATGAACTGACAATCCAGTTTCCTCTGTTGGTTGAGAATGAATTTGGGCGATTGTACCTATGTTGCTTTCGTCAATAAAAGCTTGGTAGACGGTTTCTGTTCCTTTATGTCTCGATTTAATAGTAAAGGATTTAGTATATGCAAAGGCGGATTTACTACCAATACCAAGCATACCAGTGAAAGAATTTGATTGACGTTTTGTTGATGCGCCGTAAGAAGCAAATATCTCAACAATCTCTTGTGGTGATAATCCTTTGCCATAATCTCTAACAATAAATTCATTAGAGAAAACAGTAGGAATAGTAACAGAGATTGGTCTGTCTACGTTTGCTTCAACATGGGCATCAAT